>Ga0222689_1000066_pt1 | contig 68051 bp, 58 predicted proteins | sample AntAcemetage1231_FD_179838 | JGI IMG/M metagenome (GOLD analysis project Ga0222689, IMG submission 179838) | Saline water microbial communities from Ace Lake, Antarctica - #1231 | ecosystem: Environmental > Aquatic > Non-marine Saline and Alkaline > Saline | place: Antarctica: Ace Lake...
ACTGCTGTCCGTTTAATCCGCTAGCCATGAGCGCCAGTAGGATAGAGGAGGGGCCCACAAGCGGAACCACTCGAAATCCTTTTTGATGAACCCGATCTACCAAGAGACTCCCAGGATCTGCCACTCCAGGGCATCCTGCGTCTGAAACAATACCGATGTCATGACCGTTAGCCATTGCATTCAGCATATCATCAAGATCTTCAGTTGACGTCCTTTTGTCGAGGATATAAAAGGTAGATGCATCAATATCGAAATCTTTGTGAACCCGTCTCAGAAATCGCCTTGTTTCACGAATATTTTCAACGGCAAAATATCTAAGACCGTGAACAATAGATTTTACATCTTCCGGCAGTACTAGTTCAGAACTAGAATCGGCAATGAAACTGGGAACTAAGTAAGCTTTAGCCATCATTTAAGTTTTTCAATGAAAATATCGCAAGTTTGATTGAGTAAATCATAGACTTTCTCAAATCCTTTTTCGCCTCCAAAATAGGGGTCTGGAACTGAAGCTGACTCGTTTGGAAAGCTGAGATCAAGAATCAAACTCGCCTTTTGTTTTTCCTCTTTGGATTTAGTCTGTGCTAGAATATTTGAAAGATTTTCAGCATCCATTGCAAAGATGTAATCGAACTTTTTAAAATCACTGGGTTTAAATTGTCTTGCTTTAAGCTGACTGATGTTGATTCCCTTTGAGTTTAGATTATCGATCGCTCTAGAATCTGGGGCACTTCCTAAGTGGTAACTAGATGTCCCACAAGAATCAATTTCCATTTCCAATCCTGAATCCAAGGCTTTTTGACGTAAAATACCTTCTGCCATTGGAGAGCGACAAATATTCCCCAAACAAACCATTAGCACACGAGTCATTGATTTTTAGTTTGAACAAAAAACTCATCCCGAAGGATGAGTTTTAACTTAGTGAATACTGAGTTTCTTTTCAAGGTCTTCAAGGTATTTTCGGAAATGTTTATCCGTTTCCTGAAGATTATTGACGGTTCTACATGCGTGAAGTACAGTAGCATGATCTTTTCCTCCACAATGCATTCCAATATTTGCCAAAGAAGATTTAGTCATTTTCTTAGCGAAATACATAGCAATTTGTCTTGCTTGAACGATTTCTCGTTTTCTAGTCTTCGACTTCAGCAATTCGATAGGAAGGTCGAAATAATCACAAACAACTTTTTGAATGTAGTCGATAGATACTTCACGTGCAGTATTCTTGACAAATTTGTCAATCATCTGTTTTGCAAGCTCTAGGGTAATCGACTTCTTATTCAATGAAGACTGGGCGATTAAAGAGATCAGTGCACCTTCAAGTTCTCTAACATTGGTAGTGATGCTGTATGCCAAATATTCAACAACTTCTTTCGGAAGTTCTATTCCATCAGCATACATTTTCTTTTCAAGAATGGCGATTCTTGTTTCCAACGATGGTGATTGTAAATCAGCGCTAAGTCCCCATTTAAATCGAGACAAGAGGCGCTGCTCCATTCCTTGCATTTCAACTGGAGGCTTGTCACTTGTAAGAATGATTTGCTTTCCTGTTTGGTGCAGATGATTGAAAATGTGGAAGAATACATCTTGAGTTTTCTCTTTTCCAGAGAAGAACTGAACGTCATCAATGATAAGCACATCTATCATTTGATAAAAGTGTGAGAAATCGTTCACACTATTATTCTTCACAGCATCTATGAATTGATGGGTGAATTTTTCAGAAGACACATAAAGCACCGTTTTTTCTGGTGACTTGTCTTTGATTTCAATACCGATCGCGTGAGCAAGGTGGGTTTTACCCAGTCCCACGCCACCGTATATCAAGAGCGGATTGAAGGCCGTTCCACCAGGCTTGTTAGCCACTGCGAAACCTGCAGATCGTGCAAGACGATTACATTCTCCTTCAACAAAGTTTTCAAATGAATAATTCGGGTTTAGGTTAGAGTCGATTTTCAACTTTCTCAAACCTGGGATTACGAATGGATTTTTAATCGGCGTTGTGCTTGGGTCCATAGGAATGGAAACCGCCGGATTTTTAATCGCTTTTTTGTTACTGGTAGGAACCTTTACCGTGTATGGATTAGAATTATTAAAATTATTCTCCATAATGATACTGTACTCGAGCCGTCCATCAGTGCCAAGTTCCTTTCTTATGATTTTCTTGAGTAGAGAAACATAATGCTCCTCAAGCCACTCATAGAAGAATTGAGAAGGTACTTGAATTGTCAGGACGTTCTTTTCTAGTTTCACCGGTTTGATCGGTTCGAACCATGTTTTGTAAGCCTGGTGACTAATGTTGTCTTTGATTACGTCAAGACAATTGTTCCAAACCTGGTTATGGTCCTTGCTCATTGTGGTGTAAGAAATTAAAAGTTAAACAGCCAAATTTACTAGGTAAGAGGCTATGATTAAACATCTTGTGGCTGTCCCTAAAAGGATGAACAAATGTTAGGAATAAAAAGTGAAAAAAAAAGGAAAAAACCACTTGACTTTCACCTTTTTTTTGCAGCTAGGCGAAATTCTGCAATCTTTGCCTGACAAGGGAAAGTGTCTATTTGTCAGTTTAACTGCCAATGCCCTACAGTCAAGGCTTTTAATACCCTACTTCACAGGTTCTTATGAATCGTGGAAAACCAAAAGCTGGTGTAATTTTCAGAACTTGCAAATATAAAGATAGAACATGTATACAGTTTCGACTAATATAAGAGTCAGATACAGTGAAACGGACCAAATGGGATTCGTGTATTATGGAAATTACGCCCAATTTTTTGAGGTTGCTCGAGTAGAAGCCCTTCGATCTTTAGGGGTAAGGTATAAAGATCTCGAAAGTTCAGGAATTTGGTTGCCAGTGATCAACTATTCGATAGCGTATTTCAAACCGGCAGAATATGATGATTTGTTGGAAATTCAAACCAGCATCATTGAATTGCCTTCAGCGCGAATCAAATTTGAATACACTTGTCTGAATGAGGAAGGACAAAAAATTTGCACGGCAAAAACGGATCTGGTTTTTTTGGATGCTGCCGCTCGAAAACCTATGCGTTGCCCAAAGCAAATTCTAGATTCGCTAAGGACTTATTTCAACTGAGTTTATTTTAGGAAAACACGGTCAGAGCCATCGAACCGAGGAGATTGAACTGAAATCACTGCCAATGGGACATCTGAGCTAACAAGCACAGAATGTGCTGTTCCTTTTGGTATGAAAACCACGCTCCCCGCAGTAATCACGAATTCCACATTGCCTAATGTCATAACTCCTTCACCGCTTAAAACAGTTACCGTTTCGGTGTGGTGTTCATGATAATGGGCAGGTACCGAGTCTAAAACCCAAATAGCAAAGGTCGAGCTAAGTTCATCTTCTGCCAGCTTTTCAACGCGAATATTCTTTGTTTGAAGGGAGTCGGAGGAAGCAATAACCTCAAAATGCTGAGCGTGAGTATTGAAGGAAAGGAATGCAGCGATTATGGTAGCAATACTCAACTTCAATTTCTACTTTTTTAGATTGAATTCGTAAAAATCATCTGCAACTCCATCTACATCATTCACATTAACAATTCTAATCACAGCATAGCGGTTATTGATCGTATCATATTTGGTGATAATGATATCATTTGCTTGAATGTTAGACATAATTAATTGCTGGCTACTTGAGTTGAAGGTGTTTTGAGCACTCGCCTCCGTGGCTTCAGCATAGTTAAAGTCATTGTTCCTGACAAACTTTATTCCGGTGTATGAAGTCCAGTTTCTGCTTAATGCCCCGTTATTCATTGGACTGTATTCTAGAATATCAGCCAACGTAGAGTCTGCACCAGGAGCATCTAAGCTAAAAATTGTCGCCTCGCTTATATCGAAAGCATCGTTAATGGTATTGTGAACGTTCCTAACTTGATGCCCAGTGGTTTGACTTAAAAAAGAGTTTCCATCGATGTTTACCTGAACGATTGTGCTGTTGCTCTTTCCAGCTCTGTCGTATATGGTGAATCTCATTAATAATTGTGCGATTCCGGCATTAGGCACATTGTAAACGTAGTAGAAGTCGGCCGACTCTCCATAAAGTGTAGTGTCCTTAATGGTTGAGGTGACTGAGTTTTCTGGTTTTTGTGTGATTACCAGATTTCTCAGCTCATTATCTCCCGCATAAGCTCTTACTCTAAATTCTATTACAGATCCCGGTGGGACATCCAATGATACATTCGACGGGTTCAAAGTCAAGTACGGTGGATCTTCTTCTTTTTTACATGAAGAAACTAGAATTGCAACTGCAGAGAGTAGTATGAGGAAGGGGAGGAGCTTTTTCATAGTTTGTAATAGGGTAAAAATAAAAAACACTTACCAATTACGGTAAGTGTTTTTACGTATTCTATTGGAAGCTTATTTAGATTTAATTCTAAAAGCTTTTGCTTTAATAGACAGAGTTTCCACTCTACCAAGAAACTGTTGTTCGGTAGTTTTCTCAAAGGAAATTGGAATAAGGAAATCGGCGTCTGGTTGCTCTTGCAATGCATCATATAGGGCATTGTTATAACCTCTAGTGCGTGGCAATTGAATTCCACCAATGGCACCTTGGTTGATAAGAGTACCTCTATGGTATTGACGTCCTCCGTAAGGAATCACGCCGAATACATAAGATTGAGTAGTACTTCCAGTAACGTCTCCAATATATTCCAGGTCATCCATTGTAAATTCCACCTGAACATTCATTGGAGCCAATGGAATTGCTTTTTCTCTCATGGTACATGACGAGAAGAGCATTGCGATTGCACCAATAAAAAGGGTGTATGTCAATATTCTTTTCATGATATTTTTTTCAGTATTGGGATTAACCTGATCGGTATTAGCTACCTGATCTGCTATTGAAGTAGAAACAAATAACAAGTCTTACGTTGTGGTTTGTGTCCATGAAGAACTGGCGACGGCTTAACTTTGAGTAGTTAAGTGCATCGATGTTTCCGTTTGCGTCTGCATCTTGTTCAAACCATTCTGCTGACTCTGTATCTCCACCAGCGTCAAGTTCTCTTTCAACTTTGGTTTTTCCACCAAAAATCCATTTTGCTGACAAACCATACTCAAGTCCAACTGATACTGGAAGCTGTGCAATGAATACATTGAAACCAGTGAAGGCACCTAAACCAAGGATACGAGTTGGTGTAGTTCTGATTGTTACATCAGTAATATCTTCACCCAATACTTCAGTAATAGTTTTGTTTCTACCGAATCCAAGCATTACATCAGCTCCCATATAAACGTCAAAAACGTTTGATGAAGTGAAGTGCTTCTCAATACCAGGAGCAAGAACGTAAGCTCTTGAGTTGTTCTTGGTATTGAATTCATCTAGGTTTCCAGGGTTGAAGAAGAAACTAGAATCAGCTGGAGTTCCTTTAGTAGTTGCATTCGTTGCTTGAAGACGAACACCAACACGATATACTACATCGTTGTCTCTGTAGTACTTGTAAGTCAATACATCGCCTGAACTCAATAAATTACCGTCAAATAAACCGGCACCTGCGTTTGTACCATCGCCATTTCCTTGGCCATCTACGGGAATGTTAAATACTAGGGCTGCATCACCTGCTTGAGGTCTTGCACCTAAGTTTACAGTAGTCGCATCATTCTCTCTGGTAGTAAGCTGCGCGAATGCAGTACTTCCAGCTACAAACAAGAGACCAAATAGTAGAATTCTCTTTTTCATGATAAACAATTAGTTAGCTTGTTAATGATAAGTTTAAGTCAATATTACAAGTTTATTCCTGATTGACTGTGCAAGATTAAGCAATTCTTTTCAATATCTAAAACTATATATACTACTGATTGGCTGATGATTACAGTGTTTTTATCGACCAATGTTAATAAAGTCAGATGCAATTGAGTCCAATAATGAGTCATATGACTCGCTCATCGAATTCCAATCGTAGGTTTTAAGCGTACTAAAACAGCTTTTTTGTTCAATTTTATTTTCCCCTTGAATTACTTCAATTAATTTTAGTTGGAAGTCTGAGTCTTTAGTGTAAAAATTTGCGAAAGGAAAGAGTTCTGAATAAGCGAGTCGATTGGGCAAAAGGATAGATGTTCCGCACCAAGCGGCCTCAGCAATACTTATCCCAAAGAAGTCTTGAATATTCGTGACGGGTAGAATATCTGCCCTATTTAATAACTGAATGTATTCTGCTCTACTTTTTAAAAATCCCCAATGAATAATACGATTTGCAAGACGCTCTTTAGCAACCGAAAAAATATCAGGAGCAGACTGAAATTCTTTGCCACAAACGGCCAATTGGAAATCTATTCCTAAATCTTGGAGTTTGAATAAAGTGTTGAAAAATAAATCTGGATTTTTATCATATTCCCAGCGATGATTCCACAAAACAAGTGGAATTTCGTTTTTGTGGAATTCTGATGAGTTGCTACTTCCTAGTGAAACTAAATCCAATCCCAAGTGAAGAACAGAGGACTTTTTCCTGATATTTTCTATAGAAGTTAAAGGGAGGTAATCAGGAAATCCTTTTAGGAAGTCTGGCAAACTTTCTAAAAATGAGTCCAAATGATACTTAGAATTGAAAAAGACACGGTCTGCAGCGAGTGCAGAAGTAAAATTTATAAAGGAGTAGTGACGATTTCTCTGATATTGAACATCAGGATCTGTTTTTGACCACGGATAACTTAATTGATTTTCATGGAAGTAAATGCAGTAGGGTATGTTCCTCCAACTCCTTGGCAGTAAAGCGATGAAGCTCGCTAAATCAAGCATGTCACTGGCTATTATTACATCAGGAACTTTAGTGTTTTCCCGACATATTTCAGCGAATGTAACTGCTGCCCCATGCATCCGCCATTTCCAATGACGACCTGGTAGGCTTAGAATTTCAATCTCGTGGCGTGATGAAGCTTTATATCCATCAGCCCATGATTTGTGAGATCCAGTGTAAAAAGGCTCGACCAAGAGAATGTGCATGGTCGAATATAAGTTAAAGCCTATTCTTCTCCCAAAGAAGCGATAGTTGCTTTTTCAAGAAGCTTTAAAAAGTGCTGCTGCTGCGACTCCGCGTATATTAGGTCCCATTTGAATTCCTTGCGGTTTTTGTAATACCTGCATTTGGCTGAAGGATGCTGTACATATTGGCGCAATTCCTCGTCATTTAAATCTCTGAACAAAGCAACATCAGATTCTATCATATTTGCTCTATTCATGTCAAGATTATATTTCGTTCCATCAATGATAAAGGTTTTGTCGAGGTAACCTTCTTTGTGGAAACTGATACTGTATTCTTGATTTGGAACTAGTGTGAAACGATAATTTCCTGATGTATCGGTTTGGGCAGTTTTTACAAGCATTCCGTCGCTAAGAACTGTGATTTCTACATCCTTAAGACTGTAGAACATGTCTCGCATATTCTTGTCAACGATGGCACGAACAGTGCCTTCTTCAATACGACCTTCAATAATGAGTGACTCTTCCTGAGCATAGCCAGCAGAGAACATCAAAATCATGATACAGCTAATAAGTGCTTTCATAGTTATAAGTATCTGCTCATTTTTACGTGATTGATACCTATAAGGTTACCTATTAATTATCGTGACTTCTAGATTTTAGATTTTCCTTTTCTGGGAGATTCGATTCCCTTGAAAGTTCTTCAAGAATATCTTCTGGGAAGCTCTCATTTTCGAGTGGAGAAAGGTCCGGTTGACCTGCATCAATCCAAGCTGTATACCACAGACTCCCAATGAGAAAAATTGCTTTCTTCATTCGTCTTTCAACCATGCCGTTCAGCATCTCATGGTAAGTACGGCTGTACTCCCTTGAATAGTTCTTCATGATACTGGCTCCCCGCTCTTCGAAAACGTATTTCTTGTCTTCAGCAAACTCTGTGTTTAGCTGGGCTTCAAAACTTAAGACGCTGTCGACAGCAAAATGACTTTCTTTTACTGTGCCCCATACATCTTCCCATGATTTATCTAGATAAGCGGCTTTCCCAGTGAAAAGATCGTATTCTTCATCAAACAATTCGGGCAATCTACTTTCCCAAAAAGCATGAATTCCTTTTTGATTGGTGAGTTGGCCGTTGTAATTTTCAGTGGTGTGCAGCGGAACACAAGCATCAGCTACGTAATGCCCAATTTCAGCCGATAGTCTTAAAATTTGTGCCTGATTCTTTTCTCGGAAAGCATCACTTAATTTTCTGAGCGTCCATTGGATGTTCCAGGGGACGATTCCATAAGCTCTCAGCGTATCTTCACTGAATTTTTCGACAGCATCGCTCCAACTTTGAGGGACTTCTTCAAAAGGGTCGCAGCTCTTGTCTTTGCAGTAATGATCGATGTCGATATAGTGTTTTTCGGCTTCTCCAATTACGCTATACCTCCTTTTGTCAGGGTCAATGGCGTGTTCGGTAATAAATTCAAGGTGACTTCTGTAAAATGGGAAGATGCCATCAGGCAAAGTAAATACCGCTAAACGATTAATCTTTCGGTGACCATAGAATCCCCAGCCACCTGTTGTGAAAGGTAGAATCATCAATGCCACTAGGGCTAGTACAATAATTCTATTTGAAGCTGACTGGAACGGGTTCATAGACATAATCCAATTTAACAATTTCACCGTTTCGCAATATCGGAATCGTGTTCATTGTATTCGGTGTGAGGCAGAATTTAACATCCTCATTTAAATTTAATTTTCTCAATCGCCTTCTGTGTGATGATGCTTTGAGATAGCCAAATATGTTTTCTTTTGCGCTTCGGTAAATGAACTTGGCAGCAACTGTCGAATCTTCATTGGCTTTGAAAAGTCTGGACTCAATGAGCTTGTCTGCTATAGCCCCTGCACATACAGTGTCTTCGAGGTTAAATTTATTCATCCAACCGGAGCCTAAAATAAGCGTATTTTCATTTTGTTCAATCAGCCAGGCACAGAGTACATCTAAGTTCAACAATGAGCCAATTACAACTGTCGAACTATCTGCGGCAGTATTAATTGCCATGGTACCATTCGTGGTTGACAGCACAATGGTTTTGCCTTTGAGTTGTTCATCCATATAACTGAACGGCGAATTTCCAAAGTCAAAGCCTTCTACAATTTTACCTTCCCGCTCTGCACCAACCAAGTATCCTTGTTTTTGGTATTCGATTGCTTCCGGAATAGTAGATACAGGAATGATTTTTTCTACCCCACTATCTATTGCTGCGCAAATAGCTGAAGTCGCCCGAAGCACATCTATTACAACAACAATTTTGAAGTCAGATTTATACAGTTCGTAGGACCGCGGAGTGAAACAAACCTCGATCTTTTTTTGGTCAGAAAGTTTAGCCATAGATTTCGAATCGTGTCAAGGTAATCATTTCAATCGATTCTAATTACGATGTGTAAAAGGGAAGTTTACAAACCTTAGCCAAAACATTTTTATCTCTAATTTCAACAAAGATGTTGGTGTCTGGAGCAGTGAATTCTGGCTTCACATATCCCATACCAATGGCTTTTTTTAGAGAAGGAGACTGCGTTCCAGAAGTAACAAATCCGATTTCATTGCCTTCAGCATCAACAATTTTATAATCCTTTCTTGGAATTCCTCTGTCAACCATTTCGAACCCAACCAACCTGCGAGTAGGCTTGTTTAATTTCTCAAGCAATAAGTCTTCTGCGTTTACGAATACTTTGGAGTATTTCGTAATCCAACCTAATCCTGCTTCATTCGGACTGATGTGCTCATTGATATCGTTGCCATAGAGGCAAAAGCCCATTTCTAACCTTAAGGTGTCTCGAGCTGCCAATCCTGCAGGAACAATCCCGTATTCTGCACCAGCCAACATAACTGCATCCCAAATCTGCTCCGCATCTTCGTTTTCACAATAGAGCTCAAAACCACCAGCACCGGTATATCCAGTAGCAGAAACAATCACATCTTTTACACCCGCGAATTCAGTAATCTGGAATGTGTAGTATTCCATTTCTGATAGATTGACAGAACATAAAGATTGTAATGCTTTGCTGGCTAATGGTCCTTGAACTGCCATCAAAGAAGTTCCAAGGCTAACATCTTCTAAATCTGCGTGAAAAATCTCATTCAATTCAAGAAGCCAGGCCCAATCTTTACCCATATTGGAGGCATTTACAACAAGCATGAATTTTTCTTCTTCAAGTCGATAAACCAACAGATCATCTACAATTCCATTTTGACGATTTGGAAGACAGCTGTATTGAATCTTTCCTGGAAAAAGCTTTGAAGCATCATTACTAGTTGCATACTGGATAAGAGCTAAAGCCTTTTTCCCGCTCACTATGAACTCACCCATGTGAGATACATCGAAAATACCAAGCTTATTTCTTACCGCTTCGTGCTCTAAATTGACTCCACTATATTGGACAGGCATCTCATAGCCAGCGAATGAAACTATTTTGGCATTTAAATCAACGTGCTTTTGAATCAGGGCTGTTCTTTTCATAGCTTACTTATTAGCGAACAAAAGTATGAATTTGGAATAAGCCGAACGAGTAGAAAAATTTTCTTCTACAATTATCCTTGTTTGTTGACCCATTTTTTGGATTAAACTTTCATCAGATAGCAGAGTGGAAATTGCTAACTCCCAATCATTTAAGCTCTCACAGAAGTACCCTTGATTGCCGTTTTCAATCAGTTCTGCATTAATACCAACTGCTGAAAGTACCGGGGGGATTCCCAGGGACATATATTGCAATGCCTTTAAGCCACATTTGCCCACTGCCCATTCATCATCGGGTAAAGGCATCAGTCCGATATCGATTGCAAGTAGATCTTCTATTTCCGAATCAGGATTCCATTCGATGAAATCTACATTTGGCAATTCAAATGAGGGCGGGAAATCAGCTATCACTCGAAGTCGATAATCGAATTTCTCGTTTAGTTTCTCAAAAACAGGGTAGAGCTCTTCCAAATATTTAATTGTAGAATGGCTGCCTGTCCAACCTACCACTAGCGGCTTCGATAAATGTGTGTTGATTCTGTTGTGCACCCGCTCAGTATCAATTGTTGTTGGGATTAAAATGTTATTCGCATTTAATGTCTGAGCTTTTTGGAGGAGATAGCTGTTGCCGCAAGCATTTATTTTACTCCACTTCATCAGTTTCAGTGCGTTTGATGGAGGTTTGAGAAATTTAAAAAGTCGATTACTATCAGAATGGTTGGGGAGCCAAATGGCATCATCAAAATCGAAGATGAATGATTTTTTCAGTACAAAGCTTATCATCCAACCTAAGAGGGGAGGACCTAAAGGACTAAATTCTCGATGTACATAGATGTGATCAAACTTTGAAAGTCGAGGCAAGAGGAGTATTCTCTTGAAATAACCTTTCAAAATCAAGTAGGCCTTCAAAAGGGTGTTTCCTGGCTTGTAGAATATTGCCCAGGAATTTTCACCGAGAAAGGATGCTATTTCCCAGGTATAACCTGATTCTTCGAGATAGGGAAGAAATTGCTCAAATCGAAACCTCTGACTGGGAGCTTTTCCTTCCGGGTAGGGAACGATAAAAAGTATATGTTTTCCACTTCCACTCATCTCCACACAATGAAAATCTTCCTAAACTAGGAAGGACTTCGCTTCCTTTAAAGTTTTTCCATAATGAACCCGAGCACCTTGTTCATTAAATGCACCCGATCTTTTCCTCTTACGTTATGCGGATGACCTGGGTAAACGAAGAAATCTACTTGAACTCCTTTGTCTATGCATGATTTAAGGAAATTCATATTGTGCTGCATGACAACAACATCGTCTTCCGTTCCGTGAATCATAAGCAAGTCACCGCGTAAATTTTCTACGTAATTCGTGAGGTTCGCAGTTTTATATCCCTCAGGATTCTCTTGAGGAGTATCCATGTATCTCTCGGTGTACATCACTTCGTACAAGTTCCAATCAATCACTGGCCCGCCAGCTACACCAACTTTATAAACTCCTGCTTGTCTTAACATTAAGCTGGTGGTCATGAATCCACCGTAGCTCCAGCCGTGGACTCCCATTCTATCTGAATCAATGAAAGCAAGAGATTTCAAATATCTTACTCCTGCCAATTGATCTTCCATTTCTACAGTACCAACATTTCTATAAATTGCCTGCTCGAAATCACGACCTCTGTTGTCAGAACCTCTTCCATCAAGTGTCCAAACGAAGTAACCTTCCGCTGCCATACTGTGCATCCAAAGTGAAGCACGGTTCATCCATCCAGCAGTAACCAGTTGAACATGTGGCCCGTTGTAAACATAAGTTAGTACCGGGTACTTTTTAGCCGGGTCAAAGTTTAATGGGTAGATGAGTCTGCCGTAAAGTGTAGTGCCATCAGCTGATTTCACTTCAATAATCTCTGTTTTACCTAGCGCTACATCGACCAGAGGGTTTTCAGCATTTAAAATCTCGAAGCTCGGTTTTCCAGAGTTTGAAATTACACGACAACGGAATGGAGTTTCTGGATTTGAGAAATAGTCAATTAGGTAAGATCCATCATCACTAAGTTCAGCATGATGTTCGCCTTTACCAATTGAGATCTTAGTCATTTCCCCCTTCAAACTCAGCTTGTAAATATGATTCTCAAGCGGATTCTCACCAGTCGCTTCTACGAAGATGTACTTCTCTTTCGCGTCCTTACCGAGGTAAGATGTGATTGGAAACTGCCCTTTTGACAATTGTTTAATACTTTGACCATCAGTAGAGTAGAGGTAGATGTGATTGAATCCATCTCGCTCACTGAACCAGAGAAAACTGTTTCCATCATTCAAGAAAATTGGAGCATGCTCTGGCTCGATATACTTGGGGTGAGATTCAGTCATCACAGTAGGGATGTAGAAACCATTTTCTGCATCATATTCATTCAAATGCATCTCGTTTTGACCGCGATTGATCTCTGCGATATAGATTTTACTCCCATCTGGGCTCCACGCTAGATTGGTCAAGTAGTGTTCCGGCCCAAGCTCTTTGCGATACTCCAAAAAAGTGGTCTTCCCATTCTCCATATTTACAACTCCAACTTTAGCCATTTCGCTTGACTGCCCAGCCATCGGGTATTTTATAGCGTTGAGGCTAGCTGGTTTTGTAGAATAATCCACCAAAGGATATTCAGTCACTTTACTTTCATCTTTTTGATAAAACGCAAGCTTCTTGCCTGAAGGTGACCAAAAGGTTCCCTTGACAATTCCAAATTCTTGTCGGTGAATGGATTGACCACTGACAATATTTTTATCTTCATTTTGGGTGATGTTTTTCACCTCTTTAGTAGATCCAACAAATAAATTATTGTCAATGGTAAAAGCTAAATACTTAGAACCTGAATGGTAGTCTAAATTTTGAGCATCTCCGAGGCACTTAGAGTTTAGCCGAACTTGACTATCCTTGATACTGTAGCTATAAATACCATTGTCATTTTTAAACCAAAATGAGTCATCGTCTACCCAATGAATTGAAGGAAACTGAGTTAAACTCTTGGTCTCCTCATTCTTTTTTATCTGGGAGATGTGTACGCGCTGTTTTGTTTTTCCTTTAACATCTTTAATTACCAAAACGCTATCTCCTTCTACGATTGAGAAATAGCTTTTAGATTTCAGCCAATTGAGTTGGTCTGGACGATCAGGATATAACTCACCATTCCGGCCTGTGACAGCATCTTCAATACTGAGTTTTTGAGTAAAGACATTTGTTGTGCTGAATAATAATAGCACGAAACAAGCAAAAGTAAATAGTTTGGTCATAAGGTATAAGGTTTGCCAAAGGCCTAATTTAAAGCTTATGCATTAAGTACAGTTTATCAAGGCCTTGATTTACTAACAATTATCTTTGAATGAATCTGAATGACATTTGATTAACTTTGCAGCCTATGGCTCGGAAGAAAATAGCTGTTAGTGATAATGCATCGAATTCATTTCGACGTATCATACTTAACCACAAGAAAGTATCTCTCATTGGTGGGGAGGATGCGCGCGAAGCTATTTTACAAGGAATCCGGAGAATCGGACTCAATCCAATGGCAGTATCTGAAAGTGTCGATTTTGGTAGAGTTCAAGGAGAGTACCGATTGGCTAAAGTTTGGGATTGCCTGGTGCTCTATAAAGTAGAAGAGAAGCGGGTGATTATTTTAGATATCATACTCAAGGCCAAATGATGCCGCCGTTTTATCGAGGTAACTCTTAGCGTCCGGTCCCATATTGAAGAGAAGATCTAAGGCACTTAAATTCGATTCGAATCCGATTCTTTCTTCGAATACTTGAAAGTATTTTGGAAAATCCCTTTCTACCCATTTTTTCCCCTTAAAATTATTCCTCAAATCTATTTGATCGGATTGTGGCTCTACAAATTCAGAAAAGAGCTGATAGGATTTGGAGATTTTTAATTGCTTAAGCAGCCAGTCTAGTGAAATCTGATTAAAGGAAATCAACTCTTTATGTTCGGCAAGGAATAATTCTTCAAGACTATCTCGGTAGTAATCGAAAAATGGTGAAGAATTGTATGCGCTCAACAGGCTTCTCCAATGTTGCTTTTTAGCAGTGTATTCTTCAAAAAGAACAATTTCACCCATTGGAGTTTTATCGCCAGAAGCACGTTGAATTGGTAAACTCAAACTCTGCCTTCCCAAATGTCCCTGAATATCAAATCTATTGCGATAAGATTGCTTGACAAAATGTTCGCCAACATCTAAGCTAACCTCTGAATTACTAAGGAATGCAGAAAACCAGTACACATTTGGAAAAGGGCATAAAGGCAATACTATCTCCATGCTATTTTACAGTGCGGAACATTCTTTCCCAACGAATGCGACCATCTACATGATCGTTTGCATTTTGCTTCGAGAACCAGGTGAAGACAGCTTTTCCTACAACATGGTCTTCCGGAACAAATCCCCAATACCTTGAATCTAACGAGTTATGTCTATTATCTCCCATGAGGAAATAGTAGTTCATTTTAAAGGTATAAGTCGTTGACTCTTGCCCGTTGATGTAGTACTTCCCGTCTTTCTCTTCAAAGCTATTCTCTTCATATACTTCGATTACACGACGATACTTGGCGATGTTCTCTGCAGTAAGATCGATGCTTGCGCCTTCAGCAGGAATGTACAATGGGCCAAAATTATCAGGTGTCCAATCGAAATCCTTGTGGTTCGGGAATACCCTGAGATGTGGATCAACATGGCGAGAAGTGTCTCTCATCGGCAGTACTTCCTGAATGAAACTTAGTGATTCAGCCTTTTTTAGTTGATTGGCAGTTAAATAAGTGGTGATTACATGTGGAGCTCCCGGAATTCTTTGAATATCCCTCAGATAAGGCAGATCCAGCTCATCCCGTAATTTTCGTATATGGCCTTCAGTCAAGTTCCCTAAGGTCGTTACTAATCGGTAGCCGAGTTCTGAATCTACAGGAGTCTCAATGGGCTTGCCATCTATGTGGACTTGCCTATCAACAACACTCAAAACATCACCGGGAATGCCGATGCACCTTTTGATATAGTTTTCTCGCTTGTCTAATGGACGACTTAAAATCCCCCCAGTTTCTGCTCCCGAGTATGTAACTCCAGGGATACAATGCTTACAATATCCAGCTTTGAAATGCTCTCGCGCAACGGCCAAGTATTGATTCGGGTTATTGCTAAATTCCTCTAATCCCCCAGCTTCTTCAATAGCCTCAGAGCGAAGAAAATCGTAATAATCAAATCCCATCAATTCCGGGTGGACCAAAACGGTATCTCCATGCGGGAAATTGAAGACAACAGCATCGAAACGCTCTACATCCGTCCAACCTGGAATTCTCATATAAGGCAGTTTGAACCACTCCGTATATGCCTTGGTATTGATTACAGGAATTGTGTGGTGGGCAAAAGGAAAAGCCACTGGAGTAACAGGGATTCTCGGTCCATAGCTCATTTTACTCACAAATAGGTAATCACCAACGAGCAATGATTTCTCCATAGAAGGGGTAGGGATTGTATAAGGCTCCATCACAAAAGTTCTGATAATAGATGCCGCAATGACTGCAAAGACAATTGCTTCTCCCCATTCTCTCATCATACTTTTCTTGCGATTGCTCCAATCTTCCGGTCCCACATATTCCGCCTCTTTATCAGCGAAAGCCAAGTGTGGTAGCTTGAACCAAGGAATAACAGCTGCTAGCCATTGATCAGCGAGGCTTCTCTTTCCAAAAGCCTTTACCAATTCAACATTCATGATGACCAGCATCATAAGGTTCACTCCTGGAACTATAAGGAGGATGATCCACCACCAAGGGCGCTTTATTAGTTGTAGGAATACTAAATATTGTAAGACGGGAACGTAACCTTTCCAAGCTTCTTTACCCGCCTTTTTAAATAGGATGGGTAAAACTATGAAGTAGATAAGAAGTAATAGATAAAGCAGTATATAAGGAATGCTCATGATTCAATATTTAGCAGATGTTTCATCGTGAAAGCACCTTTTTTGTTGACTATCCACTCTGCGGCAATTACAGCTCCTAATGCGAAGCCTTCACGTCCGAAAGCAGTATGAATAATTTCAATTTTATCGATATCGCTGGCCCATGTGATTTCATGGGTTCCAGGTACATTGTCGATTCTTTCTGATAAAATAGACAGTTGATTATTATCTGCTGCTTCATCATTTACCCAAGAATCGTAGGTGCTTGACTCAAAGATGATGTCTTCTGCAAGGCTTATAGCAGTGCCGCTTGGTGCGTCTTTCTTTTGTGTATGGTGGATTTCCCGCATTGAGGCTGAATACTCTTGGTGGGAGTTCATCAGTCGGCTAAGCTCTTTGTTCAGTTGGAAGAATAGATTCACTCCCAACGAAAAGTTGCTAGCATAAAACAGAGATTGATTCTGAGAAATGCACTCTGCTTTTACCTCACTCAGTCGAGTGAACCATCCTGTAGTGCCTGTAACCACCGGAGTGTTGCCTTCAAAGCATTTGAAAATATTCTTAACGGCCTCTTCGGGTCTAGTGAATTCAATCGCCACATCAGCCTCTTCAAGATCGCTTGCTACAAATGGTTCCTGGGTAGATGAACGCAGAACAATGCTGTGCCCTCGTTTCAATGCAATAGTTTCAATTGCCTTGCCCATCTTTCCATATCCAATAATGGCTATTTTCATTGTGTGCAAAGTTAGAAATTCAGAATCAGGCTGAGGCCGCTATTTATACGTGCGGTATGACTGAGGTATGGATGGACTTGAAGGCTTAAGTCTTTACCCACATCAAAATAAAACAAGTGAGCATCCACATTTGCATCAATGATATTTAGGATATAGACTCCCGTCAGGATAATCCAAGACAGGTCACGCCAGCCTCTATACGTATTCTGCAAATCGTTCAATTGAAAACTGGAAAATCCGGTGTCATTTATTGTAGTGGGATCAGAATCTTGCTCAGCGACAAGGGCATCTTTGTACAATTGAAATTTAGAATTGTTTCTTTGGATGAAATAAACGCAAGTGCCTAAACCAGCGTAAATGATAGGGACTTTCCAATATTTTTTATTGTAGACCTGTCCGAGTCCAGGCAATGCAGCGGAAAATAGCGTTGCTCGTGTTGGAGAATGAGGTCGAATTGATAGGGCAGTAGAGTCAGCAGCTTCCACAGACTGTGCAAGCGAGGTAATCTGAAACAACAGACCTATAATTGCGATTAGGACAATCCTCATCAGCTATCCATGAGTTCTATGATACGCTGCAAATCATCGTCAGAATCAAATTTGATTTCAAGTTTTCCTGTACCGTCCTCTCGACGCATGATTTTAACAGTTGAGCTCAATTTATCTCCTAAATCATCTCTCATTTTCTGTTGGATGAACGACAAACCGCCTCCAGTAGCACGCTTCTTGCTTTCAGGTTGTTTGTTTCTAATAAGCTCTTCGACTTGTCTTACAGATAAGTCATCGTTCAATACTTTCCTAAAAATAGCAATCTGAACTGCTTCACTACCAGCGGTTACCAGCGCTCTTGCGTGGCCCATGCTGATTTTTTTCTCGATGATGCCCACTTGAATTTCAGCAGGAAGTTTGAGCAATCTCAAATAATTCGCAACCGTACTTCTATTTTTCCCAACCCTGTCACTCAGCAATTCTTGGGTCAAGCTGCACTCGTCCATCAGCCTTTTATAGCTAATTGCGACTTCGATAGCATCTAGATTTTCACGCTGAATATTTTCAACCAATGCCATTTCCAGCATGGCCTGATCATCAGCTTCTCGAATATAAGCTGGAACCTCTTCAATTTCAGCAAGTTGAGAAGCTCTGAATCTTCTTTCTCCAGAGATCAACTGGAATTTCGCAGCACTTACCTTTCTTACAGTCAGTGGTTGAATGATTCCATAAGTTCGGATACTTGTGGCCAGTTCTTCAAGTGCATCTTGATCGAAATGGGTTCTTGGTTGGTATGGATTGGCTTCGATTTGAGAAATATCGAGCATAGCAATGCTTCCGCCTCCCATTCTACCTACCGTCCTTGACACATCGTAATCTGGACTCTCATTGGTACCCAGGCGTTCTTCCCGCGATCCAGAATGCTCAAGCAGAGCACTCAATCCTCTTCCCAGCGCTTGTTTCTTAGCCATTCTCTAAATTCTCCAGATTGATGTATTTGTCCTCATCACTGATCCTCGTCATTTCATTCTTCTGCAAGACTTCTCTTGCAAGATTGAGGTAGTTCACAGAGCCTTTACAACTTGCATCGTGCATGATTATTGTCTCACCAAAACTAGGAGCCTCACCCAATGTTGTGTTTCTGTGAACAATAGTGTCGAAAACCATTTCTTGAAAATGCATTCTAACTTCTTCCACCACTTGATTCGCCAACCTCAAACGAGTGTCGTACATAGTCAATAGAATACCTTCTATAGACAAATCAGGATTCAATTTGCTTTGAACGATTTTAATGGTGTTCAGCAATTTGCCCAATCCTTCCAATGCAAAGTATTCACATTGAACCGGCACGATGACAGAGTCAGAAGCGGTGAGTCCATTTACGGTGATTAGACCCAAACTCGGACTGCAATCGACAATCACAAAATCGTAATCATCTTTTACTTTAGCGAGCGCTTTTCTCATCATATATTCCCTATTGGGCATATTGATGAGTTCGATTTCTGCCCCGACTAAGTCGATATGAGCGGGTAGGATATCTAAGTTTGGACTTTCAGTGTTGATAATGATGTCTGCCGGATTTACATCTCCAATCAAACATTCATAGATACTAGTTTTTACTGTTCTTGGATCTATTCCAACACCTGAAGTAGCGTTCGCCTGTGGATCGGCATCCACTATAAGAGTCTTATACTCTAACACGCCCAATGCCGCTGATAGATTGATGGCAGTTGTAGTTTTACCTACTCCTCCTTTTTGATTGGCTATTGTAATTATCTTTCCCATATCCTCTTATAGTTCTATTGCTTGTCCTATATCCATAATCCTGAAATCAATTCCAGCATCGCGAAATTTTAATTTGGCTTCCTTATGATTTATTTTGATGTAAGGAAACGTATCAATGTGCATTCCAATAACTTTCTTACAACGAATAAAATCACAACATCTTACAGCATCGTCAACGCCCATGGTGTAATTGTCTCCAATTGGTAAAAACGCGAGATCAATCTGATGGCGTTCTCCGATAAGCTTCATGTCGAGATTCAATGCAGTGTCTCCAGCGAAATAAATAGTTCCTTCAGCATTCGATAGTACAAATCCTCCTGCACATCCACCGTAACTTCCATCAGGAAGGGAGCTACTATGCACAGCATTAACATATTGAAGTGATCCGAAATCGAAATTTGCCGAACCACCAATATTCAATGGGTGAACAGAAGTGATTCCTTTAGCTTCAAACCAAGAGACAATTTCATAGTTTGAAATGAGTTTTGCCCCGGTTCTCTTTGCGATTGCTTCAGCATCTGCCACATGGTCAAAATGACCGTGAGTAAGCAGGATGTAGTCCGCCTGAATTTTGTCAATGTCAATTTTTTCGGCAAGCTTGTTCGGAGTTATGAACGGGTCGAAGAGAAGATTTTTCCCTCCGAATTCAATTCCAAAACATCCATGTCCGTAAAATGTTATCTTCATGATTTTTCGATTGCCAAAATACCTGATTAGGGTATTTAGGAAACTTGAATTTTCAAGTCGTCGGATTAACTGTAAAAATAGACCTTTGAATCCGCGTAAGGCTGCTTTAGAAGCACAAAGTTTTACACAGATTTTTTGTTGAAATCACCTTGATAACTCGAAATGATTACACTGATAGTTGGAACAAATCGCAATGAGAGTAACAGCCAAGTTGTAGCTCTGCAATTGGTAGAATCTCTTCAGCGTAGGGGAGAAGACTGTCAAATACTAAACTTGGAGGATTTACCCAAAGACTTCGTTTTCAACGAAATGTTTGGTAGAAGACGGAAGGAGTTTGAAGTGCTGACAGCAACCTATATTCAAGCTGTAGACAAGTTTATTTTTGTTATTCCCGAGTACAACGGGGGATTCCCAGGCGTATTAAAAGCTTTTATAGATTGTTTGGAACCTGTATGGTTGAACGGTAAAAAAGCTGGAATGGTAGGGCTTTCGTCGGGTCGTGCCGGTGGGCAAAGAGCGATGGATCAGTTTACTAACGTCCTACATTATCTAAAAGTCCATGTACATTACAACAAACCAAAACTGAGTGGGATAAACACGTTAATATCTTCAGAGAGAAGAATAAACGATGAGTTTGCCTTGAACTTACTAGAGAATTTTACAGATGAAATAATTCAGTTTTAAAACTTATTCATCCAAATCTTCAAACTTCACATCGGTAAACTTTTTTGTCTCGCTGTCTTCTTCCTGCTTGGAGTCATTAGAGCTGTCGGAGCCGCCCTCTTCATGATAATGGTTGTCATCATCTTGCCTATCCATCGGTGAATCATCGCTGTAATCGCCATTCTCACGTAGCTTGTTGATGGTCTCAATAGCGTCTTCTAGACCTTCTCTGAACTTTTCAAAATCCTCCTTGTAAAGAAAAAGCTTATGCTTTTCATAAAAGAACTTACCGTCATCGCTATATCTCCGTTTACTTTCGGTAACCGTCATATACAAGTCATTCCCGCGAGTAGCTTTTACATCGAAAAAATAGGTCCTTTTGCCTGCCCGTACTGCCTTTGAGTAAAGGTCTTCTCTGTGCTTCGAATCATCTTCCATTTCAATCAGTTTAGTCAAGAATAAGGTTGGTCTGTTTCAAATGTAGAAAAATTATTCAGCAACTTGGTCTCGGAAGATTAAAACCTTAGCGAATTAAAGTGATATGGCCACTGAATTCATGCCCTAAGCCGAGCATGTCATTTAGCTTGACTTTATAGATGTATATGCCGTTTTCAGCATAGTGATCTCCACCTTTTACATTTCCTACCCAAGGTTCTTCAAGGTTTTCGGTCTCAAAGATTAGCTCACCCCAGCGGTCGTAGATTTCAATGTCATATTCACTGACACCAACCATGAGTGGCAGAAAGACATCATTCAATCCATCTTCATTTGGACTAAAAGCATTCGGAGCATAAAATGCAAAATCTTCAATAATAATAAAGCGGTGGGTATCGTCAGTACAGCCAAATTCATTGACGACCGATTGTGTAATCTCAATGATTCCAGCGGTGGAGTATTCGTAATTAAAACTGCAATCTTCAACTTCAATACCATCTCCCATATCCATAAAACAAGCAATTGAGCCAATGGAGGTGTCTTGAATACTGATTACAGGATCAAAAATGCTTAGTTCGTCAGGGTTTACAATAAATCCTGCTGTTGGTTTTGGGTAGATGTAAACCGCACTATCAACTTGAATGGACTCTGTTACTATGCATCCCGAAGCGCTTTGTATCGTCAGTTTCACATCGTAATGGCCGGGTTGAGTATAGGTGTGAGATGGATTCATTTCATCAGAGCTATTCCCATCCCCAAACTGCCAAGAATAAACCAATGGAATGGTTGATTCAGATTGATTTTCAAAATCTACGAGAAGTGGCGGACATCCCTCTGCGCCTTCAATACTGAGATTTACTACAGGATTTGGAATAAGTCTCAAGCTGTCGGTATAGCTTCGGTCACATCCATTTTCTATTATTCTAAGCTCGATAATTTGATATCCCGGTGCAGGAAATTCAATGTCTTGAACAAGGATTTCGTCAGACATCCCAGGATTCACGCCGTCTTCAAACGTCCAAATCACATTAGAATTTTCAAATTCACTCCCTTCAGCGATCAGATCAACAGAATGACCGTCGAAACATTGAGGGTCAGGAACATAAAACCTCGGCGCTAACAGCGTCTGAATGTCAAATGATTTTTCATCCGTCGAAGGACAGCCTTCTTCACTGAATGCAGTGAGAGTGACGGTGTATTCTCCTGAACTGGGATAGGTGTAAGTAGGAGTTTCCAAATTGCTCACATCATTGTCGGTTCCTATTTCTCCAAAATCCCAACTATAATTCACTGCATTCTCGCTCAAATTCCCAAAAGTGTATGTAAAAGCACCGCAGAAAGTGTCTTGATCTTCGATAATAGCAACAGGGATTTCAGGAATACTAACAACAGCTGTTGCAACTTCTTCACAATCGTTTGCCACAACGGTAAGAGTAATTTCGATATCTCCAGGTGGACCGAGATAGATGTCGATAGGAGAGAATTCATTGCTGGAGCTAGGATTCGCATTCGGGCCAAAATCCCAGGAATAAGTAGCCTCGGGATCTTCAATTTGACCTCCTGCCGTAAAATCAAATGTGGCTTCACTTCCAAGACAACCCGAGTTAACGCTTATAATCGCCGGCGACAATTCGGGAAATGCAGCAAAAGACGCAAATGCAGTATCAGCACATGGCCATCCTGGATTGGCAATCAATCGCACTTCATAGTAGCCAGTATCTGGATAGGTATAGATCGGTGACTCCAGAGAAGAAACATCTAAGCTAGTGTTTGGGTCTCCAAAATCCCACTCAAAAAAAGTTCCGTTCTCACTTGAATTACTGAATTGAAACGTCAATCCATCACAAAAAATCTCTTGATCTGGAATAGCAGCAATAATCACGGGGTCGCACTCGACTACGTTAAATTGAAAATCTCGATTTGACCTCGTCAATTCGATGCCGTTCCGAAATTCTCTCACACAAATTCCAATGACATATTGTCCAGGTGCAGTGGCCGTTCCAGATAGGAATCCAGTTTGGGGGTCTATCGTGAAATTTGGATCGGCGGTAATTGGATCATTAAAGCTGAAGCCGGCTGCATAAGTTACATTAACGAAAGGTGGACCTAATGGCGGAGTAGGCGCAGGTTCATCAGGAGTGCCTCCGTGAAAAGGAGTACAAAACTCATATACCAATGAGTCGCCGTCAGGATCAAATGCCGAGTGGTCGAAAAAGAATTCCGCGTTGTTGCAAAGTGCAACAGGAGGGAAGGAAACAAAACGCGGACTGCTATTTAACTGATTTGTAAGGTTTGTACCTGGAATTTGGGTTGTGAATGTTGCTCCTGTATTCTCCGGAAGAAATAAATTGACGATTGTAGGATTTCTGCAGCACCTTTGGTAAACCAAATGATAATCGAAGGGACTTTCAGGAAGAACAATTACAGTTTCATAAATTGCTCTTTCCACACACAAATTAGGGGGCAGTACGAAGCAAGGGTTGTCTAAAACAACCGGGACAAATTCAACATCTGTCTGATCTAGATTAATGAAAATACTTTCGAAGAGTGCTCCAGACTGATAAATGCCAATAGAAGCTGAGGGGTCGAAGTCAGTATTGTTCGTGTTACTATTTGGGTCACAATCTCTATAAACTTTAAGAGTGATGAGGTACTCATTGTTTCCCCAAGCTTCATAATACATTTCACCCCCAACAATGTGGGTAGCAAAGACAGAAGTCAGTCCCAGCAGTATGAAAACAGCAGTATGAATTGATTTTAGCATTTTCTCAGCTCTCAGAGCATCTAAGTTAATGAACCTCTGCGATTATTCAGGGTAAATACCCGTAAAACTTGGAGTTTTATAGCGGCTTTAGCTTTTTTATTTGCTCATGAAAATGACTTTTCCGTGTAGCTTCCAAAAAATAAGGATAATTTGCGCTGTAAACGACGATACTTTGACTTTTGAAGATTTAGGATTGAATGATGCCATACTTGATGGACTATATGCCATGGGCTTTGAAAAGCCTACTCCGATTCAGGAGCAAGCGATTGTAGAAATTATTAATAACAAGGATGTAATTGCCAGCGCTCAAACGGGCACTGGGAAGACTGGGGCATTTATTCTTCCTTCCATGCACAAAATCATGGAGACCAATCCCACCAAACCCAGAATTCGGGCATTGGTGATTGTTCCTACCCGTGAATTGGCCGTGCAGATTGACCAACAAATAGAGGGATTCTCATATTATACTTCAGTTTCGAGTATTGCAATCTACGGAGGTAGCGATGCTCAAGCTTTCGATAGAGAGAAAAAAGCGCTTACCTCAGGAGTAGAATTTGTCATTGCGACTCCAGGAAGATTCATTTCTCACCTCAATTTGGGTTATGTAGATCTTTCTGAACTTGATATTCTCATTCTCGATGAGGCCGATAGAATGTTGGATATGGGATTCTATGGCGATATTTTGAGGATAGTAAAACATATCGGGAAAGACCGACAAACATTACTTTTTTCAGCCACTATGCCAGATCGCATGGTGAAGCTCTCGAAAGAGATTCTGAACGATCCGATTCGAATAAATATTGCCTTGAGTAAGCCTGCCGAAGGTGTGATTCAAGGGGCTTATGTTGTTTATGAAGAACAAAAAAGTGAGTTGGTTAAAGAATTACTGGCTGGAAAAGATTTGACAAGTGTCATAGTATTTGCATCCACCAAGAAAAGTGTTAGAAAAGTATACGATACCCTCAAACGAAGTGGAATGTCTGTAGGATCAATCTCTTCAGATTTGGAACAGAAGGATAGGGAAGAGGTGATGCTGTCGTTCAAAAATCGGAAGATGAAAGTGCTTGTTGCTACTGATGTGGTTTCAAGGGGTATTGATATTGATGGGATTGATTTGGTCATTAATTATGACGTGCCTTCAGATGCTGAAGATTATGTTCACCGCATCGGTAGAACGGCTAGAGCCGAAAGTACTGGAGTAGCCTTGACTTTGATTGGAACTGATGAACAAGGTAAATTCGGTAGAATTGAACAATTGATTGGCTCTGAGGTTAGAAAGTTGGTGGTGCCAGAGGCATTAGGAAAAGTTCCAGCTTATGAGCCCACTCGAAAAAAGAGTTTCGGGAACAAGAGAAAAAACTTCAAATCAGGTGGGCAAAGAAAGAATTTCAAAAAGTGATGAGCAATGGAAATCAGAGCTCTCAGAAGAGGAATACCGTGTCATGAGAAAAGCGGGTACTGAGCCCCCATTTTCAGGTGAACACAATCTAAATTTTAAAGACGGAATATATTATTGCAAAGGATGTCAAACTCCGCTATTCAATAGTGAGAGCAAGTTTGACGGGCATTGCGGGTGGCCAAGTTTCGATCGTGAAATTGAAAAAGGCATGATCAAAGAAATATTGGATGCAACACATGGCATGCTGAGAACTGAAATAGTGTGTTCCAATTGCGAAAGTCATCTCGGCCATGTTTTTAATGATGGTCCTACGAGTTCCGGGCTGCGTTACTGCGTGAACAGTGTGAGTTTAGAATTCAATCCATCGGAAAAGTAATCTGAGGCAAGCGATTTATTCTTGTCGATCTCTTCTTCCTTTCAACTCCCGCATTATTTCTTTCTTAAAACCTTCTTCAGCTATAACCAGTCTAGAACTTTTGTTGGTGCCAAGCACTGGAATGCAAGATTGGATGAATTCACGGTCCAAATTCGCAATTTCAATTCTTGAACTAGTGATTTCGTCCATTATTTTTTTAAGCTGCGACTCGGTAAGCGGTGTCTCAAGATCTTTTATTTTCCTGTAGTTCTTTCGAATAGATTTTTCCAAAACATCCCTCTTGGATTCATGGGCGTTATAGATTGGCCAAAACGCTTGACTTTCTTCAACGCTAAGACTGAGTTGTTCTGTGATGTAAGCTATTTTTAATTGTTTCACGCGCTCTCCCGGCTGAGCCAAAGCAACAGTCTGAAAGAAGCAGAAGGAGATAATAATTATAAGTAATGCTTTCATGTCTTAGTTATTAGTACTGGCTATTCACTTTCGATTAAATATTCAACGTCCCAATCATTCTCGAGTACATATTCCATTAGGATTTCATCCTCAGCTGTCATTTGTGATGGACTCGAATTTTCAGCATAAAACTCTTCTACCAATTCATTTTCTATCCAACTTAAGTCTTCATCTTGAAGCTCGGTGTTTTCAAGCATACTCGTAAAACTTTCGCTAGAAGACTCAGTGGTTGCCGTGTCGAAGAAGAGAAATAATGCTAGTCCAGCGGCAACAGCGATAGAGCTAAACTTAAACCATGCTTTTTGATGAAGTGGAATTATCTTGGTGTTAACGCGGTTGTGAATTTCAGTTGAAAGTGAATCAAAATAGTTTGCAGGAACCTTGAAAGAATTTTCTTCCTTATCCCGAGCAATAGCTTGATGGATCGAAGTATTCAACTCCTCAAAGTACGATTCAGGAACCTTGAATCCGTCTTCCATTAGTTTTTTATTTTGATGCATATCTTTCATTATTAGATTGACTGATTATACCCTTTAAAGTTTAACCACGAGGGATTCAATTTTTTTTACTGCGTGATGATATGATGCTTTCAATGCTCCTTCAGAGGTTCCGGTAATTTGCGCAATCTCCTCATATTTCTTGTTTTCCTTGTACTTCAAGATGAAGACCAGCTTTTGCTTTTCCGGCAAACATGCAATGGCGGCTTGCAATCGTCTTTGGATTTCATCACCATCATACAGCGGATCGTTTTCGAGGAAGGAGGGGAGTTGATCCTCAATTTCCTCAAAGGGTATCCCTGCTAATTTCTTTCGTTTGTTGATGAAAGTGATGCTCTCATTGGTCGCAATTCTATACAGCCAAGTTGATAATTTCGAATCTTCTCTGAACTTGTCAATAGCCTTCCATGCCTTGATGAATACGTTTTGACTTATGTCGTTAGCATCTTCATGATCCAGCACAATCTTTCTGATGTAATAATAAACCTGCCGCTGATAGAACAACACAAGCTCGTCGAATGCCTTTGACTTTTCTGCAGGAATTCGAAGTCGACGAAGTATGTCTTGTTCTTGATTTGAAGGCATGTGTGCGTTATGACAAGTTATTTTAAAATTGGTTTAATCGAGTTATTAAAATAAAAAAAAGGGCGCAAGTGCGCCCTTTTACTTATCGTTATGAGATATTATTTTTCAGCTGGAGGATTAGGCATCGAAATCCCCATTCTTCCCATTAGCTTTTCGCTTAGTTCAGTTCCTTCTTTAGCAAATAGCACGATGCTGTTCCCTGTTCCATCGACACTATTCAGAATTAAATCAAAGCCTTCTTCCGTAGATAGAGCATTAATCTCTTTTTGAATTCTGTCCGATAAAGGTGCCATCAATGTCATTCGCTTCTCAGCCAATTTCGTTTCAGAATCAGCAACTTTCTGCTTCACTTCAGCATCTAGTTTTGTCAATTCAGTTTCTAAAGGCTTTAGGACTTCCTGACTAGCACCCTCTTGAGCAAGAGCAACATAATCTTGATATTTAGCTTCTAAATAGCCTTGTCTTTTTTGTAGGTCTTCTTCTAATTTCTGCTGGTACACTTGCAAGCTAGAATTAGCTGTCTTCATTTCAGGCATATAAGCCAAAATGAGTTCAAGGTTTACATATCCAACTTTCAATTGTTGTGTTTGAGCAGAAACTGAACTTATGCAAATTGAGAATGCTGCTGCAACGAGTACTATGATATTCTTTTTCATCTCCAAGTTTTGATTTGGGTTGCAAAAATACAAGAATCGAACCAAACTCGATTCATGATGATTGTCGAATGTTTATAATATTGATAATGAGTGATATAGATCAGAAATGCTGATTGATTATAGTGATTAGCTCTGAATGAATCTTCGTGTTACTTGCCAGTATTTCTTCAGCTTCAAGAGCTTTTAAGCCTGAAGAGAAGTCTGTAACGGTACCACCGGCTTCTTGAACAATGATTATTCCAGCTGCGACATCCCAGGGATTCAGTCCATATTCATAGAAGCCATCAAACCTCCCACACGCTACATAAGCCAAATCCATTGCAGCACTTCCCAATCTGCGAATTCCCCGAGATAATGGCATTAATGCTTTGAGCAATTCCATATAATTGTTTTGTTTTCCAAAATCGTCGTAAGGAAATCCTGTTGCTAAGAGTGAGGAGCTTAGAGCAGCTGTGTCTGAAACATGAATTCGTTCATTGTTTAGGAAGGCTCCCATGCCAACAGATGCGCTAAAAGTTTCATTCGTCATTGGAGAATGAATGACACCGAGCAATGGGGTGCTTCCGTCGAACAATCCCACGCTAGTGCACCAACAGGGAATATTGTGCAAATAATTAGTTGTGCCGTCCAATGGATCTATGATCCACCTCAATTCTCTATCGTCATAATCAATGGTGCCTTCTTCAGCGACAAAACCTGCTTCTGGAAGTAAAATGCCTAAGCCCTCCACAAACATACGCTCAGCCTCTTTATCGACATAACTCACCAAATTATTTAAGCCTTTCAGCTCTATTTCTTGCGGTGGAACAGATTCATTTGCAATGAATTGACCAACTTTTTCGCTGAGCTTGATTACTTCTGCAAGTGTCTCCTGAAGTTGAAGAGCATCTATCATAATTGAGTCTGTTTTGTATTGTACTTCTTTCTAAAGTAAATTAATAGTGAAATTCCTGTGAGGAAAAATAGGGTTGAGATAAGTTGAGCTTGAGTGATCTCCATCCCCAGAAAATCCATCTTCACATTAACGCGGATAGATTCTATTAAGAAACGCTCAATGCCATTGAAAATAAGGTAGAGCGCGAAAATGGATCCAGGTATTTTCCATTTTTTTCTCAAAGACCATAATATACCGAAAATAAAGAGAGCCATCATTGTCTCGTAGAAAGGTGTAGGATAAACAGCTGGGATTAGTTCGGTGCAATAGCCCTCGAAACAAGGGCCATCGGCTATTAAGCTACCAACTCCGTTTACATTGTTTGGATAGTTGTAAGCCCATGCCCAGTCAGGGAGCCACGAGAGCCAATCTGGTTTTGGATTCATATTGACAATTCCCCAATCCCCATCACCTGATACTTGACACCCAATTCTACCTATTCCATATGATGCAATAAGAGCAGGGGCAGCAGCATCCATGAAATGAATCATTTTAAACCCGAGACGCTTGGTGTAAAAATATGTCAATCCGCCACCAATCAGCAATCCGCCGTAAATCGTTAATCCACTCAGGAAATTATCCAACGAAGGGTTGGTGAAGAACTCAATGAATTGCCTTGGATTTTCGATCAAATGAAAAAGCTTGGCACCAATGACACCGGTAATTGCAGCTATTATGGTAATGTTCCCAATATGTTCATGAGGGCGAATAACTAATGTCCTCATTTCAGGTTTTTCCAATTGTTCCTTTTTCGCTTCTCTCCACCTCATCCAAGCGAAAAGACCTGCCAACACAATTCCTGCGAGCCAGTTTCCTTGAAAGCTTAAAAGGTATTCCTGTGGTTTTAATGGTCCGCTGAAAACCTCCGATGAATTCAGAATCATGAATACGAACTTGTATCCCAGTACAAATCCGAGGAGGGCAGAAACGAGAATGTCTTTGATTTTAGGAGGATGTCCAACTTCAACTTGAGATTTCGAACTGAAGAACTGCCCCAATCCCTCACGTCGCTTTACTTCCACAACAAGGATGTAATGTGCAGCAATGAAAGCCATAGCAACGAAAAATCCGAAGCTATTAATGATTTTCATCCATTCCCAAGCAGGGCCTGAAAATCCGAAAGTATCAAAGAAGAAATGGTATATAGTTGGATACATTTATACAGGAAGTTTGGCGCAAATCGTTGCATTCATAAGTCCATCAGAGTTGATTTCTGTCAATTGAACATCTACTACTTTATTCACTAATTCAGCATCGTAAGGTACTTCAACTTTCACATAATTATCAGTGAATCCACTCATCATCCCTTCGGTAACATCAGCCTCAAAAAGCACGGGACGAATGCTGTTCAATTGAGATTGATAGAATTCCCTTTTCTTCTTTTCCGACAGTATTCTCAACCTCTTATTTCGTTGATGTCTAACATCCATCGGAACAACCTCTTCAATTCTCAACGCAGTAGTATTGTCTCTTTCAGAATAGGTAAAAACATGAAGGTAGCTGAAATCTATCTCCTGCAAAAACATGAAGGTAGTTTCGAATTCATTGTCTGATTCACCTGGGAAACCTACAATAACATCAATGCCAATGCAGGCATCTGGCTGAAGCTTCTTTATTTGTTCAATTCTATTCTTGTATAAATCTGTTCTATATCTCCTTCTCATTTTTTGAAGGATGGTGTCAGAACCCGATTGCAATGGAATATGGAAATGAGGAACAAACTTATTTGATGAAGCTGTAAACCTTATAATATCGTCGTTCAATAGATTGGGTTCAATCGAAGAGATGCGGAATCTTTCTACCCCTGATAGTTTGTCCAATTGCACGATGAGATCAAATAAACTCTCATCGCTAGATTGTCCGAAATCGCCAATATTCACTCCCGTCAGCACAATTTCCTTTGCACCTTCATCGATGGCGAGCTGAGCTTGTTGCAAGGTCGTTTCAATACTTCCACTTCTTGATCTTCCCCGCGCTAAAGGGATGGTACAGAAAGCGCAGAAGTAGTTACAGCCATCCTGAACTTTCAAAAATGTTCTGGTGCGATCGCCACTTGAAAATGAAGGGACAAACTCTTTTGTTTTCTTAATTTCGGATGCTATAGACTTTCCTGATTCTAACTTTTTCTCTTCTAAGTACTGAAGCGCATTGAACTTTTCATTCGCGCCAAGCACAAGATCAACTCCAGGAATTGCGGCTATTTCATCCGGTTTTAATTGAGCGTAGCAACCGATAACAACAATAAAGGACAAAGGATTTATTTTTAATGCACGCCTGACTATGTTTCGGCATTTTTTATCTGCTTGATCAGTAACAGAACAAGTGTTGATGATAACCACATCTGGACCTTGCTCTAAATCCACCTTAGCATAACCCGCATCAATAAATTGACGGGCAATGGTAGAGGTTTCTGCGAAATTTAATTTGCAGCCCAAGGTGTAAAATGATACTTTTTGATAAGCTATCATAAGCCTGCAAATCTAAACATATTTGAAGGAAGCATCTAGAGTTCTTGTTCGACGACTTTGCATCAAGAATTTTTAGAAATTGAAGCCGTTTGTATTGAAACACGTATTCATGAAAATGTTGAAACTTGCGGTAATCCTGGTGTTTGTTGGTAGCGTTGAACAATCTAGCGCTCAGATGAAAGAGATTGTTGATGTTCGAGACGGGCAAGTTTATCCAATCATTCAATTGGGAACTTTGAATTGGTTTCAACGAAATCTAAATTATCTAACTGAAGAATCTTTAGTTTTTGAGTCCAGCGATATTCCTTCAGGGAAGTGGGGCAGATTGTACAACAAAGAGGAAGGAAGGAAGGTATGTCCTGAAGGATGGCGCTTGCCGAGCAAACAGGATTGGGAAGCGATTGAACACCTCGATATTTTTAGTTTGCTCGATTCTAGCGATTGGAAGTTAAATGCGAGAAACAATAATTCTACAGGACTCTCCCTCCAGCCCTCAGGAATGAGCCATCGCCGAAAATTCATGAACCAATATTTAAGCAGCACAATTTGGTTTGAAGATGATTCGAATGTTGAAAGCTTTTGGCATTTGCATGCCCATGGCGACAACAATGAATATTTCCACTATGTATTTCATACCCACAAAGAGTCCATTAAAGTTCGAAAATTTGCGGTTAGATGTGTGTGTGAGATAGCTCAGAAGTAGCCTTAACTTCTTAAAATAATGCCACACAAATGAAATTGTTAAACTACCGTGATAAAGATCAGAAGTGTAGCGAATACATTTGTGAGTAATGAGGCATGTTGCAATTATAGGAAATGGGATTTCTGGAGTCACCGTAGCTCGAAATCTTCGAAAAGGAGATTCGAATGTTCGGATTACCTTAATATCAGCAGAAAGTCCATATTTCTTCTCAAGAACAGCCTTGATGTATGTTTACATGGGGCACATGAAGTTCGAACACACCCAGCCTTATGAATCGGGTTTTTGGAAAAAGAACCGGATTGATCTCATACAGGATTATGTTCAATCCCTTGAATTTGAATCAAAAACACTCCAGTTTTCATCGGGTAAAAGCTTGAAATACGATGAGTTGGTCATTGCCACCGGATCAAAACCCAATCGATTCGGATGGCCCGGTCAAGACTTAAAAGGAGTTCAGGGATTATACAGTTTTCAGGATCTTCAGCTTCTCGAGGAGAATACCCATCCACCGCTATGCAAAGAAAAAGATAGAAAGGTGAAAAATGCAGTGATAGTGGGTGGCGGACTCATAGGAGTGGAGCTTGCAGAAATGCTCATGTCACGGAATATTCAAGTCCACTTTTTAGTGCGAGAATCAAAATTTTGGGGCAATGTATTGACAGAAGCAGAGGGAGATCTTATTTCAGCAGAGCTACGGCATCATGGAGTTAATCTCATGATGAATACTGAGCTTAAAGAAATTCAAGGAAATAGTGAGGGCCGCGTAGAGTCGATTATTGATTCACACGGAAATACAATCGCCTGTGAATTTGTGGGCTTGACAGCAGGAGTTTCTCCCAACATCGATTTTATGAAAGGCACGAAGCTAGCAGTTGACAGAGGTATTATTGTCGATGAGTACTTACAGACCAATATAGATAGCGTTTATGCCTTAGGTGATTGTGCCCAATTCAGCACGGCGCCGGCCGGAAGACGAAATATCGAGCAGGTCTGGTATACAGGACGAATGATGGGAGAGGTTTTAGCGAAGACTTTATTGGGTGAACAAACCTCTTACAATCCAGGACCGTGGTTCAATTCAGCCAAGTTCTTTGAAATTGAATACCAGACATACGGTCAGGTGAGTTCAATCCCGGAAGAGAATGAAGCAAGATTTTACTGGGAGCATGAAAATGGCGATAAGGCTATGACCCTCGTTTTCGATTCAAAAAGCAGATTATTTATTGGACTAAATGTTTTTGGAATTCGATTAAGGCATGAAATGATGGACCGTTGGCTGAGAAATGGGGTTTCCGTTGATTACGTCTTGGAACACTTGTCTGATGCTAATTTTGATCCTGAATTTTACCAAAAACACGAAAAATCAATCATCAATCAATTCAATACCGAGTTTTCTACTAATGTGGTTCCCAAGCGGAAAAGTTGGAAAAGAATTCTAGGAAAAATAGGAGCATGATGAAACAAATCACGCAAATCGGGTTGATTTTGGTGGTGTTCGCTGTTTCTTTATTCAGCGCCAGCATTTTCCTTTCTAAATATCAATTGACGGAAAAGAGTTTATCTGAAGCTGTCTCAACTCAAGTTTATGAGCAACTCAGTGCAGAGCTTTTAGCTTCGAAGGCTAGTAATCAAGCATTAAATGCGTTTGAGTTTAGCGCTGAAGTGCGAGGGGTTTTAGTAGAAAAGAATCAAATTTGGAAGGATGCCGAAGCATGGGATTTAGTCATTTGGGACAGTCCACATGATTTTGCTGGGAAACTAGCAATGAGCTCCGTGATTGGTCCGGTAGCTGAAAATCCGGGCTTGTTTTTATTCCTGACTTTCGGACTAGCATTCATTGGAGGCATACTGTACATTTTGCCAAATGTCATACTCTTAGGTCCTCCAGGAATAAAAAACAACCATGTATTCCACCAGAAATCGACCAATCGAGGGTGGATAGCTTGGGTGGTATTCACTTGGTTAATAGCCTTTTACATTCTCTTGTATTTCTTCCCAGACTATACTATAAGTTGGGCGAAAATAACCAGTCCAGCGAGTGAATTCATTAAGAACAAACCCGGAGATAGGTGGTTTCTATATGGCTTCACGTATTGCACCGTAATGACGGTGATGGCCGTAAGAATGTACATCAAGTACCGAAATAACCGTTACCAGATCTTCAGAACGAGCAGCGTCTTATTTTTCCAAATCGCATTTGCATTTCTTATTCCTGAAATAATGTCGAGGTTTAATATGCCGGGCATGGACTTCAAGAATATATGGCCACTGGATTATGACTTCTTTTTCAGTTGGAATTTGGATACTATGCTTAGCAATGGAAGCTTGGGGCTGTTCATGCTAGTTTGGGGATTGATTTTAATCATCGTGGCTGTTCCTGTCCTCGTCTATTTTTTCGGTAAGAGGTGGTATTGCAGCTGGGTTTGCGGGTGTGGGGGATTGGCTGAAACACTAGGAGACCCATACCGCCAGCTGTCTGATAAATCGCTAAAAGCCTGGAAAATTGAACGATATCTAATTCATTCGGTGCTTGTATTCGCTGTGATTATGACGGGAATGACCCTGTACACATTTTTCAGTGGTACATCAGAGGTGATGGGAATTGAAACTCAACAAATTCAAAAGACTTACGGTTTTCTCATCGGGTCTGTGTTTGCCGGAGTAATAGGTACTGGGTTCTATCCGATCATGGGAAGCAGAACTTGGTGTAGGTTCGGCTGTCCATTGGCTGCCTATCTTGGATTGGTTCAAAAGTTCAAGAGTAGATTTAGGATTACAACCAACGGTGGACAATGCATCAGTTGTGGAAATTGTTCTACCTATTGTGAGCAGGGTATCGATGTAAGGTGGTATGCTCAAAGAGGTCAGAATATCGTTCGATCTTCTTGTGTAGGATGCGGAGTTTGTTCGGCCGTTTGTCCAAGAGGAGTCCTAAAACTTGAAAATGGACCAGAAGGCGGAAGAATGAATGACAACCCTATTCTTATTGGGAAAGACAGTGCCAGCCTATCTCATTTTTCTGAAATATAAGCTGGTGAATTCGGCGATTGTAACTTTAGTCACTGTAATACTCGTGCTTTATGAATACTATAATCTTGTAAGTTGAGTTTTCTCTTCTGACTTATTAGAGATACATTCGTAGTTATTGCAAGGACTTTTTAAACCAATTAGTACATGAAAAAATTTTTCTATTGCATCATGGCAATGTCCATGGTGGTTTCGCTCAGTAATGCACAGAGCTTTACAAACAGCACCTCACTCTTAAATAACAGTTACAACAGTGGCGGGGTTGTAGGAGTAAGTGATATGGATCAAGATGGATTGGATGATATCCTTATCCTAGACCAATCAAGAATGGTTTACATCGCTTACCAAGAAGCGGGCGGCACATTCACCATTGAAAGTTACGGCTCTGTTTCAGGGGCTCAACAATGGGGTGGATGTATCGGTGATGTTGACAACGATGGTCACAACGACTTCTTCTGCGGAGGTAGTTTCGATGGGACACACTTCCTGCAAATTTCTTCAAGAGGAAATGGAACTTTAAGTGATTTGGATGAAGGCGATTTGTTCATGCAAGGTTGTAATCTTGCTGACATGAACAACGACGGTTGGCTAGATGCTTTTGGATGTAACGATGTTGCAGAAAGTAGAATTTGGGGAAATGATGGAGCTGGAAATCTCGTCCCTCAAAACAACTGGATCGATATGGTGACTACTCCTTCTTCTGATAATTCTGGAAATTATGGAAGTGTTTGGTCAGATGTAGATAATGACGGTGATGTTGATTTATTCATCGCGAAATGCCGTCAAGGTGTTGGTGATCCCAATGATCCTCGTCGTATTAATGCGCTATTTATCAATGATGGTTCTGGAAACTTCACTGAAGAAGCTGCTGAGAGAGGTTTGGTGATATACGAACAAAGCTGGACATCAGATTTTGCTGATATCGATAATGACGGTGATTTTGATTGCTTCATAACCAATCATACCAATACATTAAAAATATTGGAAAATGACGGTAGAGGTTACTTCACTGATATCACTGAAGGCAGTGGACTAGATATTTCAGGATTCTTCCTTCAAGGAAAAATGGTTGATTTTGACAACGACGGTTTTGTTGATTTGGTATACAGTGGTGGTCTTCACCAAGTATTTCACAACAATGGCGATAACACGTTTACTGCAGTTCCAGGAATGTTCCCTTATAGCGATACTATGCACAGTTTCGCCATTGGAGATTTAAACAATGACGGTTCTTTGGATTTGTATGCAAGTTATGGTCAAACTTACGTTGGTCCTGACAATAACAATCCTGACATCCTATGGATGAATGATGGAAACGAGAATAACTGGATTGGATTCGATCTCACCGGTACAGTATCTAACAAGAACGCTGTTGGTGCTCGCATCGAGATTTATGGAGACTTCGGAATTCAGATTCGTGAAGTAAGATCAGGCGAAAGCTATGGTATCCAAAACTCTTTCAAAGCTAATTTTGGTATAGGCGAAAGCACAAGTGTTGATTTGGTTGTAGTTCGCTTCCCTTCTGGAATTGTAAATGTAATCGAGAATCCAACCATCAATACCTATTCAACAGTTATCGAGTCTGAATGTGAAGGACCTGTCGTAGCTGCAATTTCAACAGAAAATGGTTTCTCACTTTGTTCAGGAGAGAGTTTAACAATGACAACTGATGCTGTTTCAAACTTCGTTTGGTCTAACGGTTCAGTGGAACAAGAAATCACAACTGATGAAGTAGGAACATACACTGTACTTACTTATTCTGATGGTTGTGGTTCATTATCTGAAAGCGCAATTGTTGAAGAAATCGAAATAGTAACTCCAGAGCTTAACATTGCTGGTGAGTTGACTTTCTGTGAAGGCGGAGAAGTTACTTTGATAGCTCCTGAATCTTCAGAATACTCTTGGTCAACAGGATCAGAAGTGCAAGCTATTAGTGTTACTGAATCAGGTACTTATTCTGTAAGTATTGATTCTGGGTCATGCGGAATGGTAAGTTCTGATGAGGTCATTATTGAGGTACTTGATGGCCCAGAGCTTCCAGTTGTTTCTGATGAAGTGATTGGCACTCCTGGGGAAGTAACTATGATGGGAGATTCAGAAAATATTTACTGGTATGATTCTGAAGTCGCTGTTGATCCTCTTTCAGAAGGAATGAGTTACACAGCTAACATTAACGATAACACAACTTTCTACGTAGAATCATACATCCAACACGGCGGTAATATTCAAAATGGCGGTGAGTTGGATAACGATGGTGAAGGTGCATACCAAGACAACAGCACTTACTTCAATGTTTTCGATGTACATGAAGACATTATCATTAATAGTGTGAAAGTTTATGCCAATGGCGACGGAAACAGAACACTGGAAATAGTAAATAACTTCGGCACTGTAGTGGCAAGTGGTACTTTCCTAATTCCTGATGGAGAATCAAGAGTTGATGTGAATTTCGCTGTCACAGAAGGAAACCAATACTCATTCAGAACTGTAGGTAATCCTCAGTTGTGGAGAAATAGTGTAGGTGACAATTTGAACTACCCTTATGAAATCGGTGACTTGTGCAGTATTACAGGAACGAACATCACAGGAAATAATGAGTTCAACTATTACTACTATTTCTACGATTGGGAAGTTCAAACTGAAAGCACTATTTGTGTAAGTGACAGAATTCCTGTTTCTGCAAGTATTGTTGGAATCGAAGAGATAGAAGGACTTTCTGCATTCACGATTTATCCGAATCCGGTTAATGATGAACTAAACTTGAATTTTGCACTTACTCGCAGCTCAGTAATGAGTCTTAGCATTGTAGACGGCACTGGACGTATTGTATTGAATAAGGATTTCGGTACTCAGTCAAGTGGTGCACATGTTGAGAGAGTTGATGTGAATCAACTGGCTTCTGGAATTTACTTGATCAATCTTTCGGTAGATGGCAAGTTTGCCACTGAGAGAATTGTTGTAGAATAATCTAAACGATATTGATATAAGAACAGCGACTTTCGGGTCGCTGTTTTTTTTTGATCAAAATTTCAGCAAGCGATACTTTAGGCCAATTCGTCGGTAGATCTTATAAATCCCTAACTTTTTCATCAATCGAATTGTGTTTTCCTTTTTACTCGGATTGATAGGGAACTTCAAGCCATCCTTATCTAAATTCAGAATGATTTTATCGTAAAGCGCACTCTTGTGGGCATCTCGATCTTTTCGAGGACAGGAAATCAATAATGACAATAGCTCTCTACAATTGAAGGGTGAAATCAAAATATCTCCTAAAGCAGACCATTCCGATTTTCCTTTGGCTCCCCAGTTGCCGAGTCTTTCCTCCCAATAGAACAAGTCTAATTCGTGAATCCCAAAGCTTGAAAGATCACTTCGAAATGATTTTAGCCAAGCATCATACTCTTGTGCGGGCAGCTTCAAATCTCCAAAATGATTGAGATAACTCAAATCTTCGCCTGCTAGGTTTGGCAGGTAACCGTAATAGTTTCTAGCTACCTCACTGACATTTCCGTTGATGAAAACACTTCCTAGAAAATCACCTGAACGACCAGTTCTTTTGCGCGGAAAATCAATGCTGTATAAATATTCTTCGGACTGCTCATCTGCCAATTCACGGTCTTTTATGATCCTGAGTTCTTTGCGGTAGAAACTTGTGATTTGAGTTGGAATCGACAGGTCACAGTGATTTTCATCCATCCCAGCGTGTTGAGAAACGTAATAAGATGCCTTTGATTCCAAACTTGATAAAAACAATATTCGACTGTCATAACCAGCAGTCACACCAATCACAGATTTTTGTCGTGATGTAATAGCTTGTATAAATCCTTGAATAATTTGTGCAGATTTTTCTGCCACATCTTCAGTAGTAACTTCCTGAATTTTAAGTGTAGGGAAGAATCGAATATGCTCTTTTGAACTCACTTGTAGAAAGTGATTTGGTCTTAAGTGAAAAATGTCTTGATATGGTGTTGTATTTCCAACAAGTATTCCCTGCTTTTTAAATGTGGATGAAGTATAGAATTCTCGGAAGCTTTGATCCCTGTTGAGATGCAAAGTTTGAAATTCCTTAATCAAGGACAATTGAGAAGCGAAAATTGAAAAACTTGAGTTGTAATAAAGCTCGAATTGAGCTGCTGCATCGTTAAAGATGAGTAAGTCCTTTTCAGTTTCAACGAAGATTACATAATGTCCACCATATTTATTCTGAGCTTGAAGAATTGAAGAAAACGAACGCTCATGTGCAAGACACTTAAGTATCTCCAGATTAGTTTTTAGCGGGAAAGTCGAATCATAAATATTTCCGAGCAGGATAATCTTTCTCGATTCTTCATCAATTGTTTCAAACTCCAATTCAGGATGTCTGTGTAAGAAGAGTCCACCTATTTCTGAAAACTCCCATTTCAGCCTAAAGCTTGCACTTTCACACAGGATATACTGTCGATTGAATAGTTTATTGGTGTCCAAAATTAGTTTTGACTTCTTGTTTTGTCCAGTTTACAAAAATGCATAATTAATGCTGAAGTAAGCATGCCAATTCAAACTGTAATCAGGATTTTTAAGCCGAGTTGGATTGTTTAAATTTACGGCTTATTAAAACCTCACTTTAAGAAAATACTCGGTGAAAAAGTTAACCTTCAGCTTTTGCATTATTCTTTTCAGTTGTTTCTCGGTAAGCTCACAGAATTTTTATTTGGTTGAAGTTTTACCGGAATCAGGATCTTATCAATTTGTAAGTTCAGCATTGCCTGGCGTAGATTGGTTATTATCGCCTGTGCGGACAATCGATGAAGATGGGGATCGCTTTTTTGCACTTCAGTCTGGTCCTGGGTTTGCGGTGGTGACTTTAGATCTCAACAGCGGTTCATTGTTAAACTCCGCCGATATAACAGGAAATATTAATCCAAATTGGATTCGGGGATGGCGCTACAATCCTGCAGATGGCCTGTTGTATGCTTTTATTTTTGATGATATTGATTTTGTTTGGCGAATCAATACGGTTGATCCTGTCACTGGGGTTGTGACCGCCGTGAGCGCTGATTTCCCTATAGATTTCAATTATACCTACGGCAATATCACTTTTGATCCTATTGGACAGAGAATAATAGCCTTGTACCCCGCAGCAAATAAAGTGCTGATTTATAATATCTCAGACAATACAATCAATCACAGTCCTGCCTTAAGCATGAACGAAGGAATCTCGTTATCTGGAATTCGCTGGCATAGATCAAATCAAGAATTGTTCGGTTCTCTATTCAATTCAGGAACAGGAAATCGATTGCCTGGCTCAATAAACTTAGAAACAGGTACGGTCGATGAAATAGGAATAGGAGCTGAAGTGCCATTTTTCCCGAATAAAGCAATATCAATTGATGAGAACAATGATGTATTTTATGTTCAAGGAGGAAGCGACCTTTTCGGTTATTGGGTTTATGGCCTTGATTTGATAAGCGGCGAGTTACTTTACAATGCTAATATCATACCTCCAAGCACAAGTAGTTTTGGATTTAACGTAACTGGCGGGATTTACTCAAGTTCAAATTCAAAGTTGTATGGATTGCATTTTGGGAATGGCACCATCGGTGTCAATGAATCGAATGGACCATCAGAATACCTTGTGTACCCAAATCCGGTCAATGATGTTTCTTTGTTGAATTTACCTCCAGTTCTTCTCTGCGATGGTAAATTGAATGTTTTCGGTGTTAATGGACAACTTGCAAAAAGTTTGTCTTTAATGAGTGGAGGCCTAGTTGAAATTAGAAGTTCGGATTTCGCTCCTGGTATATACACTTTTGAGGTTTGTTCAGATCAAGAGGTAATCGGGTTTGGACGTTTTTTAATTAAATAAATGGTTAGGTGAATTGATGCAAAAGTTTTGAATTGAACTGTTTGTATCATACTGCTCAACCCACTACATTTAGAAATAATTTGATTTTTCTATGACTTATAGTATTCGATTAATAGTCTTGAGCTTGTTTGTGGTGTTCTCGTTAAGTGCTTTAGCTCAAAAACCTGAAGCACTCAATCCATCGCAAATCCATCAAGCAATTGAGAAATTGAATTTTCTTGGCACTGCGCTGTACGTAGCCGCTCATCCTGACGACGAGAACACACGACTCATAGCTTATTTGGACAATGAAATAAAAGCTAGAACGGCTTATTTATCGTTGACTAGGGGTGATGGTGGGCAAAACCTCATCGGACCTGAAATTAGGGAGTTGTTGGGTGTAATTAGGACTCAGGAGTTGATGATGGCGAGATCTATTGATGGCGGAGAGCAGATATTCAGCCGTGCTAATGACTTTGGATATTCTAAACACCCTGATGAAACACTTGAAATATGGGAAGGAGAAGAAGTCCTGTCTGATGTTGTACGGGCTATTCGGAAATTCAAGCCGGATATTATCATCAACCGATTTGATGCTAATAATCCAGGTTCAACACATGGGCACCACACAGCTTCGGCGATGTTGTCGAATGAAGCATTTTTAAAATCTGCCGATAAAAATTCTTTCCCCGATCAACTTAATGAATTAGAAGTTTGGAAAGCGAGACGAATTTTCTTCAATACTTCTTGGTGGTTTTATGGGAGTCAAGAAGCATTTGATGCCGCAGATAAATCTAAAATGATGTCTTTTGATGTTGGTGTTTATTATCCTTGGGATGGAAGATCAAATACTGAAATTGCTTCTGAAAGTAGAAGCATGCATAAGTGTCAAGGGTTTGGGTCCACAGGAACCCGTGGTGAGCAAATCGAATATTTACAGTTGTTAGAAGGAGATATGCCGCAGGACCCGTCGAATTTATTTGAGGGGATTAATACGACATGGAGCAGGGTTGAAGGAGGGAAGGCAATTGGAGCTATACTCACTAAGGTTGAAACCGACTTTAATTTTACCAATCCTAGTGCTTCTATTAAACAATTGGTACAGGCACGCAAACTAATCAAGGCGCTGAAAGATCCGTATTGGAGAGAATTCAAAACGACTGAAATTGATAGAATAATATTGGCTTGCACTGGGGCCTTCATCGAAGTGATAACATCAGAACAATTTGTTGTTCCAGGACAAGAATTGAATGTTGATGTTGAAATCACAAACCGTTCGAAATCTAATTTCAAGGTCCTCAACGTGAAGTTTCTTCCTTTGAGCAAAGACACAGTGCTATCAAAATCTGTTGGTGAAAACCAAGTTTTTGAATTCAGTACTAAATTAGATTTGCCGAATAGCTTGAAATACACAGGGCCATATTGGCTTAGAACTCCTGGTACACTTGGAATGTATAATGTCCCAGAAGCAGAACTCATCGGTTTGCCTGAAACTCCATCTCAATTGAAAGCCATCATCGAGATTCAGATCGAAGATGAGAGTTTACGTGTTGAAAAAACAATCTTGAATAAATTTAATGATCCGGAAGATGGAGCCGTGTATCGCCCATTGGAGGTCATTCCACCGGCTACGATAAGCATTGTCGATCAGGTAAAAGTATTTACATCTAAGCAAGCCCAAGCGGTTAATGTGCAAGTGCGTTCAGGAGTTTCAGGGCAATCTGCTGAATTAAAACTCTTACTCCCTACAAATTGGACTTCTTCGCCACAATCCATAGCTGTGAACTTGGAAAATCCAGGGGAAATCAAGTCTTATCAATTCATGGTTACACCTTCCTCAACTACAGAATTGGTTGATGTTAGCGCTGAATTGACACTTGGAGACAAGCGCTTCACAGACCAGTTGATTACCATTGACTATGCCCATATTCCTTTCCAGTCGGTACTTCAACCTGTGAATGCGAAATTCGCTAAACTGGATCTGAAATGCAAAGTGAAAAAGGTCGGCTATATCGCTGGAGCTGGAGATGAGATTCCATTTTGCCTTGAGCAAATCGGTTGCGAGGTTAATGACATTGATTTAATATCTGCAGATCTCAAGAAGCTACTTGAATATCCTACGATTGTAATGGGGGTTAGGGCATATAATAAAATTGAGGAGCTTTCATTCCGCCATAAACTATTGATGCAATATGCAGAGGAGGGGGGGACGCTTGTGATTCAATACAATACCAACAGAGGATTGAAGTCTGATGAGTTGGGGCCATATCCATTCGAACTTTCAAGAGGCAGGGTGACAATGGAAGCTGCTGAAGTAAGAATTATTGATCCCGAGCATCCATGCATGAATACTCCAAACAAAATTGACCAAGCAGATTTTGAAGATTGGGTTCAGGAAAGAGGCTTGTATTTCCCATCCACCTGGGATGAGCGTTATAGCAGTATACTTTCGTCCAACGACACAGGTGAAGAGCCCCTCGACGGTGGACTTCTAGTCACTCAATTTGGTAAAGGCTGGTACGTTTATTCAGGCTACAGTTGGTTTAGGGAACTCCCCGCAGGAGTGCCAGGTGCTTATAGGATTTTTGCAAACCTCATTAGTCTTGGTCACAATGAATAGTCAAAAGGCAAAAAAGGATGTTAAAACTGTGCTTCAAAAAGATGGAAGCACGCCAGAATCGGTTCAAGAGGAGCTAGAATCGCGCGGTTGGCAAAAATCATACAGCCTAGTGATTGTCTTGAATATCGTGTACATCCTAATTTTCCTGTGGTTGACAATCACATTTAGCGAATCACTATGAGCACGATCGATTGGATCATATTGTGTGGAACCCTGCTCTTCATTGTGATTTATGGAGTGGTAAAGACGAGGGGGAGTAAGAATATAAATTCTTATTTATTGGGAGATAAAGAGGCCAGATGGTGGACTGTCGGGCTCTCAGTGATGGCTACTCAAGCTAGTGCGATTACCTTCCTATCTACTCCCGGCCAAGCATTTCACGATGGAATGGGCTTTGTTCAATTCTACTTCGGATTGCCGATTGCAATGATTATTATTTGTGTCACTTTTATTCCCCTTTATCATAAACTTAAGGTTTATACAGCCTACGAATTTCTAGAAAATCGCTTCGATCTAAAGACCAGGTCTCTCGCTTCATTATTGTTTTTAATTCAACGAGGCTTAGCAGCTGGAATAACGATTTATGCACCGGCAATCATACTTTCAACTATACTAGGTTGGAACTTAAACCTAACCAATTTCATTATTGGGATTTTGGTGATTGTATATACTGTTAGTGGAGGAACCAAAGCCGTTAGTGTCACTCAGAAACAACAAATGTTTGTGATAATGAGTGGGATGTTTGCAGTGTTCTTCATTCTTTTGGATTTATTGCCGGAAGAAGTTGGTTTCACAGAGGCCCTGACGCTAGCAGGTATCAATGGAAAAATGGAAGTATTGGACTTCTCGTTTGACTTTAGCAATAGATACACTTTTTGGTCAGGGATAACGGGCGGATTGTTCTTGGCCTTGTCTTATTTCGGTACAGACCAAAGTCAAGTCCAACGTTATTTGTCAGGCAGATCAATCAAGGCTAGTCGAATGGGTTTGGTGTTTAATGGCTTGATTAAAGTGCCAATGCAGTTTTTCATTCTATTGGTTGGAGTGATGGTATTTGTCTTTTTTCAATTCAACCAGTCGCCAGTCTTTTTCAATACTTCAGTGAATGAGTCTGTATTAAGCTCAGAAGTTCGCAGTGACTTTGAAGATGTAGATCAACGCCATAAAGAACTCTTCAAAGAAAAAAGAGCTGTTCAATTGGATTATGTATCTGGACTTCAGCAGAGTGATGAATCGACTCAACAAAATCAAATAGATCAAATAATATCATTTAATACGGAGGAAAAGCAGCTGAGGGAAGAGGCTAAAGCCATTATTAAAAAGTCGAATTCCAACATCGAAACGAATGATAAGGATTACGTTTTCATTCACTTTATTCTGAATTATTTACCACGAGGATTAATAGGTCTGCTTCTGGCGGTGATTCTTTCTGCAGCCATGTCGAGCACAGCTTCTGAATTGAATGCCTTGGCCTCTACTACAACGGTTGATATTTACAAGCGAAACATCAAGAGTTCAAAAGACGACAGACACTTTCTACTGGCATCCAAAGGATTCACGATACTTTGGGGAATTATAGCAATATCATTTGCTTGTTTCGGAACCTTATTCGAAAATCTAATTCAATTCGTAAACATCATTGGAAGTGTCTTCTATGGAACTATACTGGGGATATTCCTCACGGCCTTCTATGTAAAACGGATTAAGGGAGATGCTATATTCTATGCTGCCATCATCAGTGAATGTTTGGTTATTCTAGTTTGGTATTTAGACTTGACCAGTTTCTTATGGTTGAATGTTATCGGTTGTGTGGTAACAATGGTCTTGGCCTTTCTTTTTCAAGAGTTTAAATCACATAAAATGAAACAGTTGCAGTAAGGTGCATCCTGGGGTTAAAGCGATTGGGGGCCTCCAACCTCCTCCCCAGAGTCAAAGTACAAAATCCCCAATTTTAAGCCGTCACATAGTCGGATACTTACGTTTAATAGTTCAGGCAAAGAGAACTTGAATCAATTGAACACTGCTTCAAATCAGGATACTATTTGAGGTAGATTGGACTTTAAATAATCATCACCGAATCTTTAGAACAAAAAAAAGGCTGTCTTTACAGACAGCCTTCAAAGTATTATTAGAAAAATAAATTACTTTTTCTTCATCCACTCTTTGAGGGAAGTATCATTCATTCTCACATAGTCCATATTACCAGCTTTTTCAGCACTCGCTTTAGATGCATTTGCAGCAGCGATTGCTCCTTTAACATCTCCCGAAGCGGCATAAACAAGAGACTTTTCTCTCAAAACCCAATACTTATCTGGTCCAGCCAAATCAGCGGCCTTTGTGATCCACTCTTTAGCTTTTGCCATGTCCTTGCCTTCAGTTCTGTAGTACTTTGCAGCTTGGTAAAACTCATTGTATCCAGGACCAGCAAGTGCTTTAGTTATGTTTTCCATGGTCATCTCATCAGCTTTTGTAACGATAGGAATTGCAATTGAAGTGTTTTCCCAAGCCAAAACCAAGTCAGTTGATGAATTTGTGATGTTCTCGAATGAAAATCTCATTGTTTCAATCTTATCTGCGCATGGCATTGAATTGATTACCAATTGAGCAGCAACTTTTGTCTCATCCCAAATTTCTGGAGTTCCCCAATTTTCTGTGTCGCTGTATAAATAAATGGTCCACGACTTCTCTGAAGGCAATGTGAATATTGCATAAGATCCAGCAGGGACTTCCGTGCCTTTTACAGTCACACCATGTTCAAAAGTAACCATGGAGTTTTTATTTGCGCCAGTTCTCCATTTCTCGCCGAATGGAACAAGGTCACCAAAAATAGTTCGGCCCTTTGCACTAGGTCTAGAATATTCGACTGAAATCTCTGTCAAGCCTACGGTTTGTTTGACTGTTGCAGCTGGACTAGGAGCTGGTGATTTCATTTGAGCGAAGGAAATAAGTCCAATAAATAATAATGTTACTGTGAAAAATGTAGTTTTCATGTTTGCTGTTTCTTTTTTGCGAAGTTATGGAAGGATTAGCCAATACAACAAACAAAGATTGAAATGGTTCTGGAATATTGCAATGCTACTAAAAGGATGGAAACAAAAAAATCCCCAAATATTGTTGGGGATTTTACATGAAAATTTTGCGTTAACACTCTTCAAATTCAAAAAGAGTAAGTCCGATAGGGACAAGCATATATACGGGGATACTTGCGCTAGGTTACGCTTATTGCTGAATCTCTTCTTGAAGTAGTAATTTCTGAACAAAACTCGTGGTATTGCCGCAGTAATCTTCAGCAGTCCAGGTTCTTATGATATATCCTTTTCGCTCCTGATCGCTAAATGTCGCCTGAATTTTAACATTACTATTATCTACTACTTCTAAGGATTTCGGTGCTAGACTACCGTCCTTTCCAGCATAGACTATCTCCGAAGCCCCCATAAAATTAGGTGCAGACGTGTCAATGAGTTTTATAAACTGGGTTGTGCTTGCCTTGTTGCCGCAATCATCTGTTGCTAAAAACTCTCTCATTAAGGTGCCAGCGCATCCTCCTGAAAAATTCTTATCAATAATTTTGATTGCCACATCCCCACAATCGCTTGTCGCTTTTATCTCATCGGCGGAAGGCAGGTCATCAATATTGGCTTTCACTTCCCGCTCAAAGCTTGAAAAAGTAATTTGCGAATATGAGTTTTGGACTGTGAAAATCACGGCTAAAGCCGAGAAAAGGAAGTATATAATATTATTTTTCATCTGTATAAATATTTAATTCGTCTGAGTTACTTGTGTGTTTATGGCAAATATCGCGCCGTAATGTCACAAACAAATCACAACTTTGTTACCAATCAATTATACGCGAAATAAGATAATTTTGGATGTGACTAATTCTTGAAGAATAGATTCTAATTCCATCTTTTAAGGCGAGAAATATAGAATTAAGTCAAAATCTCTTTTTGTTAAATCGAGAGCGCTTACTAGTCCGCCCTTCTGAGCGACTATGTTGTTTTGACAGCCATTGCCAGGCTAAAAACCCCAATATGACGAGGACAATGATGTATTTCATTTATCTCCTTTTATCTCGCTGATATTTCACAAACAACGCTACAATCAACACCGCCATTGCTACCCAGATGTATCTCATGGTTTTTCTTTCAAAGTTAGCAAATTGGAGTCTTATCTTAGCAGCATGCAAATTCAGGTGAAGAAAATTCAAGAATTGAAAGGCCATGCGATGGGTATATATTCCATTTCCGCTGGGAGTGCGCTAGATACAGTGTTCACAGGGTCTGCAGATAGAATGGTCGCCGAGTGGAATATCAAATCAAGGTTGCCGGAAGCATTTTCAGTTAAACTTGATAATCCAGTTTACTCAGTCAAGTTTTTCAAATCAAAGTCATTGTTGCTAGTTGGGACATCAACAGGTAACCTTCACGTCATTGACATCCTCCAAAAAAAAGAACTTAAAAATTTTAGTCTTCACAAGATGGCCATCTTCGATATAATGGTGAATGAGGCGAATGGTCATGTGATTACTTTAGGGGGAGATGGACTGATGGCGGTCTGGGACTCAGCAGATTGGAGATTGTTGCTGCAGCTGCCATTGTCAGTAGAGAAACTGCGAAAAGGAAGATTCAATTCTGATTGTTCCAAAATAGCATTAGGCGGCAGAGATGGATATCTAAGAGTCTTTGAGACAGAGTTTTATAATGAGATATTCAGTGTTAAAGCCCATGAAGATGGAGTTAATTCAGTGGCCTGGCATCCAAACGGAAAACACCTGATTTCTGGAGGCAAGGATGCCTATTTGAGAATTTGGAGTGTTGAAAAAGGCTTCGAGATGATCAAAGAAATACCCGCCCATAATTTTGCAATCTACAGCATAGCCTTTTCACCGGATGGTAAATTTTGTGCCACAGCAAGTCGGGACAAGACCATAAAAATTTGGGATGCAGAAACATTTGACATGCCCGTTCGAATTGATAGAAAGTCGCATCATGGCCACTTGAATTCAGTAAATGACCTCTATTGGTCAGACTCTGATGCATTGCTTTGTTCTGTCGGTGATGATAAATCCTTAATGCTGTGGCAGATTTCCTAACTTTGAACTCCAATTTAGATTCATGAGTAAGCCTGCTATACCCAAAGGAACAAGAGATTTTACGCCTGTAGAAATGGCTAGAAGAAATTACATCTTCAAGACCATAAGAAGCACTTATGAAAGATTTGGGTTTGTGCCTATTGAGACCCCGGCCATGGAGAATCTCAATACGCTGACTGGAAAGTACGGGGAAGAAGGTGATCAACTCATCTTTAAAATTCTAAATAATGGTGATTTCCTGCAGAAATCAGATGCTGAAGCCCTTGCCGACAAAGACTCTAAGAAATTCTCCTTCAGTATTTCAAAGAAAGCACTTCGCTATGACCTAACCGTTCCGTTCGCTCGTTTTGTTGTAATGCACCAGGGCGTAATTCCAATGCCTTTCAAGCGCTACCAAATTCAACCCGTTTGGCGAGGAGATAGGCCCGGCAAAGGGAGGTATCAAGAATTCTTTCAATGCGATGCCGATATTATTGGTTCTGAGAGTCTTATCAATGAGATTGAGTTGATACAGGTCTTCGATGAGGTGCTTTCAAACCTAAAAGTTCCTGGAGTTCAGATAAAAATTAATAACAGGAAAATTCTGTCTGGCATTGCTGAAATCAATGGAATCTCTGATCGATTGAAAGATTTTACAATCGCATTGGACAAGCTAGATAAAGTCGGGGTTGAGGGGGTTGAAAAGGAACTTACAGACCGCGGATTTGAGGCTGATATTATGCAAAACCTGAAACCTTTCTTTTCGCTGCCAAACGACTTTTCCTTGGCAAAAAGTGAACTGTTGACTCTCTTAGAGCAATCAGAAACAGGAATGAAAGGCATTGAAGAATTGCAATTCGTTTTTGATAAGATTGATATGCTCGGATTGAGAACTGCCAAATTGCAATTGGATGTTACGCTTGCACGCGGGCTTGACTATTATACTGGAGCTATTTTCGAAGTTGTAGTTCAGAATTCTGGAATGGGCAGTATCTGCGGAGGTGGTAGGTATGATGACCTCACAGGAATTTTCGGATTGAAAGGGGTGAGTGGAGTTGGGATTTCCTTTGGTGCAGATAGATTGTATGATGTAATGTTTGATATGAATCTCTTCCCCGATGAAGCATTGAAATCTACTGAGGTGCTCTTTGTGAATTTTGGTGAGACAGAAGCTGATTATTGCTTGAATCTCCTGAAAGAAGTAAGAAATTCTGGAATAGCTGCCGAAATATATCCAGATGCCGGTAAAATGAAGAAGCAAATGAAATATGCCGATGACAGGTTTATTTCAATTGTTGTTCTGGCCGGATCTAATGAAATAAACACAGATAAGCTCAGTGTAAAGATTATGAAGACGGGTGATCAATTTGAAGTGGGGAGAAATGCGCTCGTTTCTTTCCTTCAATCACATCTCAAGGACTAAATAGCGTTAGAATTTCTTTAGCCGCTAGAAAGGGAGTTATTTTTCCAGAGCGGATGTCTTCCTCAAATCGAGGAATCGCAGCTTTGATAGCTTTCGAAGAATAGAAATCACTCAGTAAATTCAGCTGAATGGTTTCTCTGAACCAGTTCACATCTTGCTCATGCCGTTGCGCATCGAAGAACCCTTTGATTTTAAGGTGGTTTACAAACTTTTCAATGCTAGCCCAAATTTGATCTATTCCCGTTTCGTCGTATGCCGAGCAGGTCATTACTTCTGGAATCCATCCACTGTCAGTAGGTGGAAACAAATGAAGAGCACCGGAATATGTAGATTTTGCGTGATTACTCGCTTTGATATTCTCCCCGTCTGATTTCGTAATCGCGAGAATATCCGCCATCTCCATAATTCCCCGCTTGATTCCCTGCAACTCGTCACCAGCTCCAGCAAGCATTAGGAGCAAGAAACAATCAACCATAGCTTTTACGGCAATTTCCGATTGACCCACTCCAACCGTTTCAATCAAAATGATGTCATAACCAGCTGCTTCACAGAGTATAATTGCTTCTCTTGTTTTTCGAGCAACACCGCCGAGAGCTTCAGAAGTAGGGGAAGGACGAATGAAGGCTGATTCATTGGCACTCAATCTTTCCATCCTAGTTTTATCTCCAAGAATACTCCCCTTGCTTTTTTGGCTGCTAGGGTCGATGGCAAGTACGGCTAGCTTTTTACCGTTTTGGATCAACTTAACTCCCAAGGTTTCAATAAAAGTGCTCTTACCGACACCAGGAACTCCGGTTATTCCGATGCGTATTGAGTTCCCTGAATAAGGCAGTGCCGACTGCAGCAGCTCATCAGCAAGTGCTTTGTCTTGAGGCTTCGAGCTTTCAAGCAGAGTGATGGCCATACCCAAAGCACTGCGATCTCCCATTTTAATTTTGGAGATTAGCGATGAGGCATCACTAGCAGCAGACCTCCGGATTTTAATTCTTTCTGTTGCGAGCTTCGCGGCTTGATTTTTGGAATTTTCCTTGCTCATATTCAGCCTAAAGATAATAGTGTTAACTAAAGGATGCTAAAATGAAGACAATAATCAATTTGATTCCTATTTTTGGGGAATCATGCAAAAATTGATATTTCGTTCTATTGGAATTGCCTCATTGATTATCGTAGGCTTGACTTCTTGCAATGAAGAGCCTCCGCAAATGCAGCTGAGCGATCTTGCAGGTAAGTGGGAAGACAATAGCCAAAGCAATAAGTTTATAGAAGAATGGCATATTGACGATGATAGGCATATGACGGGGAAAGGCTATGTGATGTCCGCCAAAGACACCGTCTTTATTGAGTATTTGAGCATTCGAGAGGTAAATGGAGTGCTCACTTATTTTGCGCAAGTTTCAGATCATAACGATGGACAAGTCGTTCCGTTTGGATTGAAAGAGAATAAGGATTTTAAGATGACCTTCGAGAATCTCAATCATGATTTTCCACAGCGAATAATTTACGAGCTCAACACAGACACTACGCTCTATGTATATATTGAAGGAGTAGAAAACGGGAATTTCAGAAGAAGAAAGTTGTCATTCCTAAAAAAGGGTGTCCAATAAAAAAAGCTGCAAGCGTATCAGCTGCAGCTTCTCAATGCTATTCTTAAGTAATTATTCTATTATTATCCTGCTTGGCTTAAATCCAGTCGATTGCAGAAGATAAACACCCGAATCAAATGAGCTCAAATCAAGTTGATCTCCATTTCTCAAATTATAGAAAGACGCAATTAGTCTTCCGTTCATATCAATTAAAGTCAATCGTTCAATTGTGTTTTCTGTTTGAAGATTGATAATCCCATTTGTAGGATTTGGGGAAAGTCTAATCTCTTGCAAGGCGATCTCATCAACCTGAACCAAACAAATTGTACAAGTAGAAAAGCACACTAAGTCAGCACTGATGTCTGAATCTACTAGTATTGAGCGATTAAATCCTCCAAAGCCATCATCAACACCACAATCAACGGGAACTTCTTCTTCAAAATCGAAGCTTGGACCGTTTAAAAACTTGTACAATATGTTCTCATTTGCTGTAACCTCGATTGTGATTTCATAAATGCCTGGATCTGACTCAATCATTTGGTGAGCACTTGCATTGAAGTCATTGAAAGTTCCTGCGACATAAACACCGTCAACATTTGGCACTTCATCATTCATATCTACACCTAAAGTTAGGAGGTAGGTTTCAATTGTTGGGCAAGCAGCGCAAGAGCTGAAACATAGAGCTGGCAATGTTTCTGGAGAAGCTTCCACACTATGGCTTCTGTTGAATGAGCCGAATCCATCGTCGATACCACATTCTGAAGGAACAGACTCTTGTCCATCAAAGCTTGGTCCGTTTAAAAATTTATATTGAATTGTTTCTCCTGGATTCAAGACCAATACAGCTTCATAGACATTGTCTAAGCCTTGAGACATCTGAATGTCGGCAGCGTCAAAGTCATTGAATGAACCGGTTATGAACACACCCAAAGGATCTACAATTTCGTTACTCATATCTACCTGAAAAGTCACGAGCACTGGAATGACTTCGTCACAAGAATAGCAGCCCTCGAAGCAAACTTCAGTGTAGGAGCTAGACTCAGTGCCAACTTCAATGAACCTGTTAAAACTACCGAATCCATCGGGATTTCCGCAATCTGCAGGAACGGCTTCTTGACCAGGCCAATCATTTCCGTTAATGAATTTAAAATATGCTGTACTATTCGAAGCAATGCCAAAAGTACCTTCATAGACTCCGAAACCCACTGGCAATAACTCAGAAGTAGCTGGATTCCAGTTTTGGAAAGTGCCAGCAACATGAACTCCATTTGGACCGACAGTTTCATTGCTCATATCAACCCTGAATGTTACAGGAACCAATTCAACTTCTTCGCAGGCTAAACAAGAGCTGTAACAAACTGGGCCATAAGTGCCGTCGATATTTCCAATTTGTAAGGTTCTGTTGAAACTTCCAAAGCCATCGCTCACTCCACATTCAGAAGGAACTTGTTCAACCAAATCCCAATTTGCACCTGCTGTGAATTTGAATTGAATGTTTGTGTTGCTTTGGATTGAGTATGTCCTCTCCCAAATTCCATTGCCAATATCAGTTAATGCACCTGCTTCAGGAGCCCAACCTTGAAATCCTCCGCCTATACTCACAACTGTTGGAGTAAGACCCGAGTTACTCATATCTACCTGAAAAGTGATGTTCACTAACTGAGCAGAAACACTGTACCACAGGGAGCAAATTAACAGGGTAAGTATAAATTTGAAGTTCATTTTATTTCGTGTTTTCGTTTAGTGTAAATATAACACTTATCTCATTTATAATTAAATGTGAGTCCTTTCGTTAGACTAATATTTATCTTCGCTTTATGCAATATTGGCTTTGCGCTGTTTTAATGTTTTTCTTTTTTTCTGCTTCCAAATTGAAGGGGCAGGATAGAATTACGGTGAAAGGAACTGTTCACACAGAATCTGGGCAAACTGTTCCAGGTGCTATGATTGTGAATAAGCGCACCTACAATGGAATGTTTGGCAATGCTTCTGGCGAATTTGAAATTCAGGCCAATCGTACCGATACACTTTCAATTGGAGCATTTGGGATGTCGAGTCAAATTGTAAGTTTTTCAGATTCTCTGGTCAAGGAGGAATACAATTTGAAAATCGTTCTTAGAAATTTAAGAGTCAATGTAGGAACAGCTGAAGTATTTGCACCTCGTGAGCTGAAACAGATTTATAAAGATATTGATGGACTTGGTTTTGAAGATAGCGATTACAGATTGTCTGGCATTGACGCCCTTTCAAGTCCAATTACTTTTTTATACGAACGATTTTCGAAGCGAGAACAGTCGAGGCGTTTAGCTTTAGAATTGGATAATGCAGATAGAAGGAGGGAGCTTTTGAAAGAGCTCTTCCAGAAATACGCTGACTATGAAATAATTGAACTTGATGATGATCAATTTGATGAATTCATTGATTTCCTCAACGTTGACGATACTTTCTTACAATCGAGCTCTCAATACAATTTTCTCATTTTTGTGAAAGATCGTTTCGAAATATTCAAGAAAAGGCAACGAGTTCTTAAAGAGAGCGATTACTATTACCACCAAGATTAGGTAAATTCCGGCAGTAAGCCATCAAAGATTCTCAAGGCGAACTTGTAGACAAACAAGAGTACCAAAGTGATTACGATAAAGCTCTGTATGTTTCGAGCTTTTTTCTCCCTTCTATCCCAAGCACCGACAAGATCAACGAATAGAGCTGCTGCACCCAATCCCTCCAACAAACCAAGCATCCTAGAGTTCTTTGAAAAAACCATAAATACCGGCTGAATAACATTCGGTAGGAATTCGGGAATGAAGAGTCCTAATAGATAAAACACGTTGTAAACAATCATCAAGACGACTGTGAATGTGATTAAATTCAGCCCTGGGGATTTGCTTGTTGTCATGCCCCAAAATTACAGATATTCTGGGCAAATACGCTTGGAAATTAGATTGGGTTTGAATTGTTTGAGAATATAAATCACCGCCAACTCAAATCCACCTTTTCCATTACTTGCAGGTTTTAAACCGCTGAGATTGATGTCATAACTCAATCCAACACGCCATTCATCATAATCTAATCCTCCAAGAATATAGCCAGCATCTCGAGTTCTAAAAAATAAACCTCCAAACACGCTTCTAAACAGACCAGCTTCATTGAGCAAGATATACCTGGCCGATGAGCCAATAACGAATTCCTTGTATTTGTCTTGACTCATAAATAGAACTGCCGGCATAATATCCCATTCATCATTGAGGCTAAATTCAGCAGAAGCATGGAAGTTTAAACGAGAATTCAATGGCACAGTTCCGCCAGAATAACTTTGCTCTGGAGTATTCACATTGAACAATCCGATGCCAGCTGTGTATTTTTCTCTTCTGTTTTTTTGATAAAACCATGAGGCCCCAAGGTGAACATCAAGATAAGTGCGACTGTCCCTATCATAATTTTCATTCGGGTTGATGTTCGGGTCATAGACTATTCCGTCAAATTGATTGTCGTAATTCAATTGACTGTAATCGATATTCAAATGGGTAATTCCGAGTTGAAGCCCTAGGGAGATGGTATGGAGAGAGTCACTGCTCAAGGGCATCAAATAGGAACCTCCTAAATTTAATCGGAAAGTGTTTAATCGGGAATCGCCGGCTTTGTCTTGATACAAGCTGAAAGAGGTTCCAAGTCCATCGATTTCCATGAAATTTCTGGCATCAGCACTCAAGCCAAAAGTTCGGTATGGAATAGTCACTGATTTCCACTGGGTTCTTTGGTTCAAAATGAAACGGTAATCTCCTTCGAACTGTCCAGCTAGGGCAGGGTTCAGATTAAATGGACTGTGATAAAATTGGGAAAAATGGATGTCTTGTGCCTGAGCCGTGCACACTTGAAAAAGTAGATATATCCAGAAGATCTTTTTCATCGGATAAGCGTGATATTTCCTTTTTCAAAATAACTCTCTCCATCTCCACAATCGGCTTCTAAGTAGTAAACGAATACTGCAGGATCACATGCTTTACCCTTGTAACTTCCGTCCCATCCTTTGGATTGATCGTTGGTCTCAAAAACCATTTCACCCCATCGGTTGTAAATTTCTAAATGAACCCGAGTGAGATTCAATCCGCGGACAAACAGCATTTCGTTCTTCGCATCGCTGTTGGGAGTGAAGGCATTAGGCACATAGATAATCGGCGGTCCACACACAAAATCAACAATCTGAACTCTTGTGCTATCGAAGAAAACACATTCCCCATCACTTATCTGAAGGTGATAGGTTGTTGATTCAAGAGGGGTAGCAATGGGATTTTGAGCGAAGGGATTGTTTAGTGTAGATGAAGGATTCCAGAGGTAATCGTAACCTGAAGGCAGAGCACTCAGTTGAGATGATTGACCACTGATTATTATCTGTGGATTGGCTGCAGCTTGCGCTGATCCTGCTCCTAGAGAAGAAAATAAAACATCCACAGAATCACTTGCTTCACATCCTTCAGTATTCGTAGAAACTACGGTATATGTTGTTGGCACAGTGGGAGCGACTAGAATGCTGGAGGTATTTTGCCCAGAGATTATGAAGTCTTCTGGACTCCAAGAATACTCGAGCGATTCAGAAGGCTCTAATACATAAAGACTTACTGTATCACCCGGGCAGATTGTTCTGTCTCCAATAACTTCAGTTTGGGATGAACTAAAATTGATTTGCACTTGATCCGTCTGTTCACAGAATTCAGAACTAACTTGAATGTAATAGGTTGCCGACCCGGTTGCGATAAGTTCAATGTCGGGATCATCCGGCCCATCATTCAAAGGGTCTGAGAAATCTGAATTTAGAGACCAAGTGAATGCTGTATCATCCAAATCTGAACTTGCCGTTAAAGTCAATTCTGTGCCCTCTTCACAGAGATCAATATCATCGGGGACAATTAAATTGAGGGCGGTTAGATTGACTGTTTGAAATACGGTATCAATACAAACTCCATTGCTAATTTGAAGTATGTACTCCGCGTTTTCATCTCCCAAATAAAATGGATTTGCAATGTCGGGGTTACTTAAAAACTCAGCAGGTGACCAACTATAAGTTATGCTAGGATCTACCGAAGGTTCGATGCCAATTTGAATAGACTCACCTAAACAAGCCTCAATGCTTTCGATGGTTCTAGAGCTATTGCTGAGGATGGTAATGGTCTGATAAACTGTATCTACTTCATTGCAAGTAGCTGGGTCATTGGCAACGAGCATGACTTGATACGTTCCCGGTTCGGCATAGCTGTGAGAAGGTTCGAATGCATCGGAAGTGCTGTCATCGCCGAAATTCCAGAAATAGGAGAGGGCCCCGTTGCTCAGGTTGTCAAAGTCAATTGCCGTATCTGTACAAAGTAAGTCAGGGGCGAAAAAGTCGGCTATGGTAACCGGAATATTAAAGTCGAATTTAAAGACGCCTAGATTGCAATTGTTGTTGTTGAATTCCGATAAGGCGCCTGGATTAGGCTTTATCGGGAAGTCGTCATTCCCTCCACATCCTGCACAGACTGCCTGATACATAACTCCTTTCCTGTCAAATCGACTGGTGCCACCATCTACATGCTCACTACTTGAATTGCCGCCATAAAACGAGCCATAAAAAATATCACTGGCATCATCCTCGAGTACGAAAAGGTAAAAATCATTTCCAGTGGTAGTGCTTTGGTATGCATCCGGAGTCACATCCATGCCTGCTACAGTCAACGGGCCACCTTGAATTTGACTTCCCCATCCACTCAAATAAATTTTATCACAAAGATCTACCAGAAAGGCTGTTGGCGAGATGTTAGGAGCTCCGGAACCCGTTCCAAATGCTGTACTCCAGACTAGAGTACTCAAGTCTGATTCATACTTTGAAATGAACTGTCCTGAAGCTGCTGTTCCGTAAGCGGCATTAACGATGTAAAAGTCATCGTTGTTTTCGGTTTGTCCAAAAACATAAATATTCTGTTCGGCATCAACTTCTACAAAATAGACTTGGTCATAACCTGCGCTGCCCCGAAATGTCGAAAGCAGAATAGCTGATCCGCTAGAGTTAATTTTTGAGATGAATCCATCTGCCAATCCTCCTCCGTAAGCTTGTTGCTCGGTGCCAAAAGTGATAGGGAAGTTGTTGGATTGAGTGCCACCGCATAGAATCACATCATCATTGACATCTATATCCAACGCATAAACAGCATCATTGCTTGAACCTCCTATATAAGATGACCACAGTAGATTACTTAAATTATTATCGAGTTTGAAAATGCATCCGTCTTGCAATCCACCGCCAAATCCGGACTGAAAAGCCGAAGCAGTGGTCGGGAAATTGTTGGAGTTGGTGCTTGAAGCGATATAAATGTTGTTTTGATGGTCGATTAAGATCTCTCCTCGAATTTCATCGGCATAATTGTACCTCAATGGAGTTCCAGAATTCAATCCGTCATTATCGCTTCCTCCGATATAGGTAGATGCCAATAAATCACTACCATCCGCGCTAAACCTTGAAACAACAATGTCTGAGCCATTGGTGTAATTGACACCAAGTCCCTGTAGCAAGTTGATTCCAGCTCCACCATTAAAGCTCTGGTCGTAAGCATTTGGAGTCGTCGGGAAATTCAAGCTGCTCGTTGTGCCATAAACGAAAAGCTCTCGGTTTGAGTTAACATAAAGGCTGTGTGGCAATTCATCGCTGCTTCCCCCTAAATAAGAACTCCAGACTAAGAATGTTCCAGAGCTATCCCATTTACTCAACGCCATATCGACGATTCCTTGTTGGAAGTTAATCTCGTAAGCCCCAGTTGTCACAGGGTATTGAGCTCCAAAAGCTGAACTTCCGCTGTACAAGAATCCCAAGTCATCGAAGGTCGCTGTATATCCAAAGTTGTTCGAAAATGATCCCGAATAGCTCGAGAAGATCAATTCAGGATCTATGATTAGCTCTTGACTCTTGTCGTATGCTTCAGTGATTTCAAATCCGACAACCCCATCTTCCAAAATGAATTTGGCTGATACTAAGTCTTTTACACCATTGATGATCTGATAGCAAATCGGTTTTTGCTCAGTGACTTGATTGACTGAAGTGGTAATCACCAGTCGTCCATTTTTCAATGCAATGTCATCTGCACCTTCATAGCTCATGCGAATTGAAGCGGGGTCTGCAAAGGGTTTGACGATGAAATCATACTTCATGAAAAAGTCATTGCTGTATAATTCTAAGTCAATTCCTGGATATAAATCAGTCCAAGATAAACTTCCAAAAGCGCTGCAATTTCTTCCCCATTTGGAAGAATCATTTCCCTTGAAATAATTGAAAGTTCCTGGAAGTAGATCTGATGGCTGAGCTTGAACTTGATTCGATCCTTCAAAATTTAAGGCGTAAGCGTGTGCTCTGATTGATTCTGGGAGATCTACGGCTTCTGCACTAGCCGAGGCATGGGCAGCGTAAATCGCAGCCATATCTTCAGTATGTCTAAAATCCAATAAAAAACCACTGTCTTTAATGTAAAAATTTCCAGACTCTATTTCGGCTGAAAACAAGACTTCTGAGGGCCATTGTCCTTTATTCTCAATCCACTTGTAGTTTCCCGATGATTTGGAATCATTCTGGGCCGCCACCTGTAGGGTTGATAGTAAAAGAAATAGTAATGTGTGATAATGTTTCAGCATTCTCCTGCAAGATAATAAAGCTTGGGTCACCAGCATCCTTGAATGAATGACTCCAAATAATGCGTTGAAGTTGCCTTTGGAAGCTTGCTGTTCTGCAGTGAATTGGCAAATGTCTTTCAATCGAGAATATCCAGTAGAGAAACTACTACGTCCTGAATTGGCTGCGATGTCAATTGGTTCCCTGGATTTTGAATCGGCTGCGTGGCTTACGCTAGGACTTCTCACTAAATTCCAATTCATCATTGTGATTTCCGGCCTCGCAACGAAGCTTTATTGCATAAGCAGAGTTAAACGGAAGTAGATGTTTAATAAACGGACATCCAATTTTTTAGGGGGATCTTTGCCCAAGGGAAGGGGCTATGTCTATTCCCACAAAAAAAATCCCAGCTTAACAAGATTAATTGCCAGAATGCTAAAAACTTTTGCTTGATAGCGTGGAATAAAATCTTTTTCAAAGCCCTATTGTGCTAATACTTTCGCCGTAGTTGTCTTATTATTAATTACTTAAAGGCGGTTTGTCCTGCTGACTTCACTTTCTGAAGCCGACAAAAGTGTTTATAAACGGAAAGTCAATTCAATTGAAATAGAGGCGAGGGTATAAATTAGAAATAGCCACAACCTCTTTCTAATACTAACATAATCACATAAACCACCATGCTAGCGCAATCTTCGTAGTTGATTTCTTGTCAATGACATAAAGGCTGTATGTCCTTCTGACTTCACTTTCTGAAGCCGACAAAAGCGTTTATAAACGGAAAGTCAATTCAATTGAAAATAGAGGCGAGGGTATAAATTAGAAATGCCACAACCTCTTTCTAATTCTAACATAATCACATAAAACACCATGCTAGCGCAATCTTCGTAGTTGTTTTCTTGTCAATGACATAAAGGCGGTATGTCTTGAGGACTTCACTTTTTGAAACGGACAAAAGTGTTTGTAAACGGAAAGTTGATTCTATTGAAAATAAGGGGAGGGTATAAATTAGAAAAGGGCCTAAGCCCTTTTCTAATGTTAACATAATCACATAAACCACTATGTCAATTGAGAATTTCCAATTCTTCAGCTCCCATTCTGAAGACGTGATTTGAACGTCCGCTGCGGGAGTATATTCGTTCCATATTTGGACCAAAAGAAATCACCTTGCCAACAGGTATACGAACAACAATTTCAACTTCTTGTCCGCGGTAGCGATCCGATGTAGGAACACTAAAGACTGGACTCAAGTCAATGGTTGAGGTCGAGTCATCGTGCGCCCACTGATAATCCAATCGTTCAATGCGCTCAATAGCCTGATGTTGGGTTGATCCGTCTGCACTTTTATAAACTTCTACTTCAAATTTATCGCTAGGGGCGGTTCTTAAGTATAGCCGAATAGGTTGACCAAGAATGATTTGATCGTCATCAATTTTCACCAGTTCGAAGAATTCTGAATGTGAACCCCGTATTTCATTGTGAAAATAATTATCATCCAAAATATTGATGTGAATTGAGTCTGTGTCGTCAGGAAGCACAATTCTTTCGCTGCTTTCGTGGTCATACCTGAATTCTCGTCCAAATTGAACCCCACCAATTGCCGCTAGAATTAATCCGATGATGAACAATGCAAATAGTGAGATGCCGAATCCTTTCACTGAAGTCTTGAGCGCTCCAATAATTCGTAATCCTCCATAGAAAAGCCCGATAATTGGGACTAAGAAGAGTATACTAACGGCAATAATGCAAATAGTCATATGACTTTTGCCCATGAATATTATCTCACTCAATTCAAACCAACTCAACGCAGAAGAGTGAAAAATTAAGGAGTCAGTCGCAACAAATCCAGCGATGAAGGCGATAATCATTGCAAATGAGCCAAGTATAAAAACCAGGCCAATGATCTTCAAAAGGACTTTTCCAAGTATGGTAATTGCATCACCGAAAATTCCGAAAATCTGTTCTAGAAACCCTTTTAAACTGGAGGCTGCCGGTTTTTGTGCGGATTTAATGTCGTCAGCGATTCCACTTACTTTGGACTTCAACTTTTCAGCACTTTCATTGACTGTTCTTCTGATGTTCTCAACATTCACATCTTGACCTTTCATCTGGATCTTTTCAGCGGTGCTCGATGCTTCTGGTATTATAATCCAAAGGATGATGTAAGCCATGATGCCAGTTCCAAAAACTATAGTGGTTAGCACGAAGGCCAGTCGAATCCATAAAGGGTCAATTCCGAAATAGTGACTTATCCCTGAACATACACCACCAAGTACATGGTCGTCAGGATCGCGAAATACTCTTCGATTTGGATTTCTAGATCCATCCTCTTTGTCAGAGTTGGGTTCATCCATGATAGGTTCCTCATCGGTATAGTCCTCTGGAGCGCCCATGATTGCGACTATCTCATCTACATCTGAAGAAGTGATAACCTGCTTCTTTTCATTCAATTTCTTTTGGAACAGCTCAGCGATTCGCGATTCTATATCCGCAACAATCTCATCTGCTCCCTCCATTCCGTGGAAAGCGGCTTTCAGTTTTCCGAGATATATTACTAAGGCATTGTAGGCTTCCTCTTCGATATTAAAGATGTAGCCACTGATATTTACAGTTACAGTCTTATTCATTGTCTTTGTTTTTGGAGGTCGTTTTTTTCACAGCGGCCTGAAGCTCATGCCATGTCTTGTCAAGTTCGATGAGGAATTCCTTTCCTATCTCTGTTAGTTTGTAATACTTCCTAGGGGGACCGGAATTTGATTCTTCCCAGCGATAGCTGAGCAAGCCCGCATTCTTTAGTCTGGTGAGCAAAGGGTAAAGCGTTCCTTCGACTACAATCAATCGAGCCTCCTTCAATTCGTCAATGATATCTGACGGATAGGCTTCTCGTTCTGAGAGTATTGAAAGAATGCAAAACTCCAATACTCCTTTGCGCATTTGCGCTTTTGCGTTTTCTACATTCATTCTTTTTTGTTTTACCTCCTGACAAGTGGATTGCGATGTAAGGTAATATACTATGCAAATATATATACATAAGAAGGTACTATGCAAAACAAAGTACTATTATTTTGTTAATTTTTTTTTAGTTGGATGGGTATGAACCTATTAATCAAGACACTCATGTAACCTTTATCATTCGTTTCAGTAAAAAAGGATACCAATAGTAAACTCATAGAGTGATGGAGAAGATTATTGAAAATCAGATACTTAGATACAAAGCATGGGTGGTCCTGTGTTTAGGAATCCTCGGTTTTGTGATTTTGATTCACTAAACATTGAGGAAGTAATCCAACAAGAGACTATATTTAAGTCCTGCAAGAAAAATGAAACCTTGTTTGAGATACCTCGTAATAGACTCAAACAACCAATAAGCTTAGAACACGATGAAAGCGAATGCGAGAATTGATCATGTCTTCATACAGCGAATGATAATTATCTCCTTAGGAGTTCTTACCTACGCTATGCTTTTAGCCTCTTGCACGTACTCTGCACCTTGCAGTGCATATGATTCCGTAGAGACTGTAGAAGTGACAAACACGAAGTAATTTACTTCAGTGTTAAAAAGATATAGCGACCATTGGTCGCTTTTTTTTTGCTTAAAATTGGAAGTAGATGAATGGCTGCATACCTGCTGAAAGTATCTGGTACACTACAAAAAGCGTTACGAAACTGCCGGCAATTTGCAAATAAAGTGGGGCAGTTACAAATACATTTCTATACCAATCCTTGACTTTACTCGGAAGCCAATGAATGATGTATCCCAAAAGCATAATTCCAAAAACAGGAAGAAACGCGGTAATTACTTCAAGGGCAATACTAAAATCTAAATTGAAAAGAATCTTATTCAACATGGTGTTTGCCGTGAAAAGCTCTTCCCAAATGTTGTGTTCTGTATTCATTTCTTCCCAGGTATTTTTAGATCCTGACCTGAACCAAATTCTCGTGAATGAAATGAAATTAAAGGTCAAGAAGATTGCCCATGCTCGTTTTATCCAGCTGTCTTTTGCTTCCCAAGGACTAATTTTTCGCCACAACTTGTAAACGACTAGTCCCAGTCCATTCAGCCCACCCCAAATCACAAAATTCCAACTCGCCCCATGCCATAATCCTCCAATAAGCATGGTCATCATTACATTGATGTTGGTCGTTACCCAGTTACTAATTGACTCTGAAACTCGCATTAGGAGTAATGCTACAAGGACTGTTGCAATGGCAATTCCGGCAACAATCAAGGATCCAGACAGCAGGCAGATAAACCCGAGGATAAAACTCAAAGTAATCCAAGAAAACAAAGATCCACCTCTATTACCGCCCATAGGAATGTACAGGTAGTCTTTCAACCAACTGGACAATGATATATGCCATCTCTTCCAAAAATTGCCCACTGAATCGGCCTTGTAGGGAGAGTCAAAGTTTTTAGGGAGATGGAAGCCCATCAATAATGCCACCCCAATTGCTATGTCAGTGTATCCAGAAAAATCTGCATATACCTGCAACGAGTATCCGTACAAGGCCATTAAATTTTCAAATCCCGTGTATGTCCCCGGATTTTCAAAGACCCGATCGATGAAATTGATGGCCAAGTAATCAGCCAATAGCACCTTTTTCAGTAATCCATTGAGAATCCAGAATAGCGCAATTCCGAACTGTTGCTTTGTTAATTTGTAGGATTGGTAGAGCTGGGGGATGAAATCTGCCGCTCTGACAATTGGTCCAGCGACTAATTGAGGGAAAAAGCTCACATAAAATCCAAAATCAAGTATACTCTTCACCGGTTTCAATTTTCCACGGTATACATCGATGGCATAGGACATCGTTTGAAAGGTGAAAAATGAAATCCCGACCGGCAATATGATTTTTTCAAACCGAAATGATGTCCCAAAGAATGAATTGCTCCAATAAGCGAACTGATTGAAAGGAACAAACTCGGTATTGAAAATCGCATTAAATGAATCCGTAAAGAAATAGGCATACTTGAAGTATACGAGGACTCCAAGGTTCAAGAATATACTTGCAGCGAGCCACAACTTCTTCTTGTTTTGAGCGACAGCACTATATATTCGTTGTCCGATGTAATAATCTGTGCAGGTAGAAAAAAGAAGTATGGTGAAGAAAAAACCGCTGGTCTTGTAGTAGAAAAAGAGACTTACGAAAAACAAGAAAGCGTTTCGAACAGGATTCTTTTTGTACAGAAAAGAGTAGAGGGCAAGAACAATAGCAAAGAAGACCCAAAAATACAGTTGGGTGAAGAGTAGGGGGACAGCTTCATTGTAGCTCAGTTGGCGAATTATCCAATCGAATATCTCCATATCCATCAATGCTTATAAAGTTGACTCGGCAATCCAATCTTCTTCGACCACTTGGTGATTTGCAAGATTTCTTGTTCATTTAAACTGAGTGCTCCTTTTCCAATAGCACTTGTGTTGATTCGTTTATAAAGTTCAGCATGATGCGCTAAATCTCCATCTCCATGGGGCAATTCATCAGCGGAGAGCATTTTATCGGAATAAGTCAAACCAAGAAAATCGCATATTGACTGCATAGTTTCACTTGGACTATTCACCAAATCTTCATAGAATACTTGCCTCACCAATTCTCCGTGTTGGCGCTTAAACTTAGACATTGCTTTCCAAGTATTTTCGTAGCGTTTAAAGGCGGATGGGATTGATTCATCAAAAGCTGTTTTTCTTGAAGCAACAGTATCGAAAACATTTCGGAGCAGAAAGATAAACTTGGAATTCGGGCTGACCTTGTTCAACCAAAATGGAGATTCGGAATTCAAAGGTGTTTTATCTCCCAACACTAGAGCGGATTCATTGAATTTCGCTTTGTGCATCGCATGTAAACTCCAAATTTTAGTATACAAGTTTTGCTGATGAATGGGAGTCAATAGCAAGTGTTCTTTCAATTCCTCACTCGCGACCTCCCAATAATTTCGTAGTTGAGAATTTGTATACCTCTTCACCAAATGGTCCGTTTGTATCAACCAGCTGTTCTTGCGAGTAGAGAGGTGTTCAATAATCGTTTTAGGCATGAAATCATCAGACTCGGGTGGAATATGTACTTCATTCCCAGCCATCAATAATTTGCGCAACAAGGTACTACCAGTTCTTCCGGGCGAAACAATGAAGAAAGGCTGAACTCCTTCCAATTGAAGCGGATGACTGAATTCAGCCGCTAATCTTCCAGTTCGATAGCAAAGCCAGCGCAGCTTTATGCTATGTGAAATTTGATGAATCAGGGCTTTGTAGGATTGAAAGTGATTCTTGGATATGTCAATTCTAGATATTCACCGAAGGACTGGGCTATTGAGTGACTCAATAAATCAGCCTCGAGCAAATAACCTTCAACCGTGAAATGAATTTTATCTCTTTTCGCAAGTCCTGCATCTTCCCACAAACGCACACTGTTCAGGCCTCCCATAACTTCGAACAAATCCCAGAACGCTGTATTTTCTTCTTGGCAGAGCTCAATCATTGCGTCCCGCACAGTTTCCGCATTTTTGTTCGCGCGTTTTCGCTTGTAATAGCTATCGTTGTTGCTCAAGAAGAGGAAGTTAGCATCAGGATTTACTTCCCTGATTCTCGAGATTAACTGCCTGTAATTGTTCTTGAATTCTTCCTTCTTGAATTCATTTACAGTCATATAGGCATCGTTAATTCCAATGCCGAAAATGACCAAATCTGGAATATTCGTGCTTAAATGATTTTCGAAATCTTCGCAACGCAAGTAGGAGGGGACACTGGCGCCATTTACGCCTATAGCATTGTAAGTCAGTCCAGGTGAGTTTTCGAGTTCATACTTGATTCCCTGCAACACAAATGATGTCTCGGTGCTGTCTCTTCTTACCAAGGAGAAATTCAAGCTGTCCTGCAATGCATTGAAAACAATTCGAGTGTATCCTCCAATACTATCTGTTTGGATGCTTAGAATTTCCGAAGCATCAGCAAATTCAATACACATTTGTGGAATATGTGTCGGGTGATAGATATTTACCGCATTGAATTGGTAGAGGCTAGAATCGCTTCTGTATGTCCAAACTTTAAGCGCGGCTAAAGAATCTGTCGTAGTTGCATTTACGCCTGACAATCCCCACCTGCAATCTGATGATCGCACTGCATTCCGACATCCTTCCCAATCTCCCTTGTATTCCAACTTAATATTGAATGGACTATTGGTTTTGGCCAATCTAAATGGAAAGAAAAAGCCTCGCTCACCAATGATTCCAGGTGATAAGTCGAAAAGATTCTCTCGCATCCGATTGCTCAAAGTTCCTGCTTGAACGTGAGAGCCTCCCATGTGCATCATTGTAACTTTTCCTTCCCCTTGAAAAATGAGCTTATCTAATTTCTCATAAAACTTGTTCAGATTACTACCAATTCCAGGGTACTGAATTTTGTTGGCACTAAGATTTAGGAAAGGGTAGGGAGTGAAGTCCGGTAAAGGCGATTCCTGGATGCTCCTGTTGATGGTTCTCACTTTTTCATAATGAGTTTTCATCCCCATAAACAGAAATGCGACATTACATAAAACCACAATAAGTATTAGCCTTGCTTTATTCATTGTTCTTCTCTTTCCAGGTGGCATAATCGTCGGCAATTGATTTATGAAGTAGTTCTGCCACCTTTTTCGTGCCACGAATTGTGAAGTGAACATAGTCAGGCCCAGCGAGTGGAGGATCGGCATTCACCCATACTTCCATACTGTTTAGACCGCCCATTACTTCATACAAATCCCAAAAAGCACAATCATTTTCTAATGCGACCTTTTTTAATGCATCTCTCACAGCCAGTAAATACGGGTAGGTCACGAATTTATCTTTCTCTTTTATCGCCATATCCGAAGGTCCAATCACGAGAAAAGAAGTATTGGGACAAATTGATTGCAGGTATTTAATTTGACTCGCAAACCAATTCCCATAGTCATCAGCTTTCTTGTCGCTATCGATGTAAGGCACTGTGTTTCCGCCAAATTGAAGTATTATAAAACTCGGATTCAATTGAGCAATTTGAGTTTTGAAGAGCGCTCTATCAATCTTTTTGAAAATGGTTCCTGAGCTACCACGCATTCCTATGTTGTCGATGTGAATTCCAGAATTGCTTTCCAAGGAAATCCCATAGACTTCCGGGCTGTCACTTCCTTTGAAGCTGATTCGTATGCTTTTTGGGGTAGACTTGAATTGGTACTTCTTGGTGCTTAGTCCTCCGGGCTTAAGGATTTCCTTGCTCAAAAGGGAGTCACCGAGTTCGACTTTGAATTCAACGTTAGCGCGATTTTCACCGAGCCATAGTTTCATCACATCGAATTTTCTGCTCCGAGAATAGGTGAGGTTCGAAGGCTTTAACTCAATCCAAGCGGAATCGAGAACTGGAACTGCAGAACTATCAAGAACAGGTGAAGTAAACCTGCCGAAATTTCCCAATACACCATATCGCTGGTGCTTCACAAGCGTGTCTTTCCTGCCAAACACGGTGTATCGGGTCCAATTTTCAGAATTCTCGTGTTTGATTGCTGCCGAAGGAACAACTTCAACTGATGGCAAGAGTCCTGGCCCATATCCTCCGTATTCCTCTTGAAATTGGTTTCTGAGGTATCCCGTGATTCTATCTCCTTCTATTTGAGAATCACCGTAATGTATGGCTCTAACATGTTTTGACTTGTCCTTCTCCAATGCCAGGAGTGATTCGAAAAAGAATGAAAGAGGATGCTTGGTGCTGTCCTTCAATTGAAGCTTCAGCAATAGCTTGCGTTTGATAGCCGCTGCTTTTTTAAGACTGTCTTCAATGGCAATAGAATCTATTTCAACGGTGTAATCACTCAAGAAATCATCCAGATTCTCAATCGGGCTGATTTCCGTTGAATCGACTTCAAGTTGAGGAAGGACATCATCGATACCTGGGAACTGCAGGACGATT
>Ga0222689_1000069_pt1 | contig 65784 bp, 63 predicted proteins | sample AntAcemetage1231_FD_179838 | JGI IMG/M metagenome (GOLD analysis project Ga0222689, IMG submission 179838) | Saline water microbial communities from Ace Lake, Antarctica - #1231 | ecosystem: Environmental > Aquatic > Non-marine Saline and Alkaline > Saline | place: Antarctica: Ace Lake...
TACAAGTGCCATCGTCACAAAGTGCGGCTGCATTGTAGTTACATGCTGCTGCGTTTGTACATCCATCAGGAAGGATACAAGAGCCATCGTCACAAAGTGCCGCTGCGTTGTAGTTACATGCTATCGCATTTGTACAGCCATCAGGCAAGTTACAAGAACCGTCGTCTACATTAGCAGCTGGGTTGTAGTTACAAGCCAATGCATTGGTACATCCGTTAACAACTGGAGGAAAATTCAAACTCAATCCAACTTCTTGTGGATTAGTTAAATCAGCTGCTCTATACTGAACATTTAAAGTTAAACTGACAAATCCATCAGTTGTGAGTTGAGCAATCAACACTCTTCCTGATCCATCAGGAAAAGCTGCTGGCTCTGCGTCAGGAAGAACAAACCATGCTCCACCAATTGGATCCGCAATTGAAAGTGTGCCTCCAGCTTCAAAACTAACATAGTCAACACCAAGTGAAGACAATGAGCTTGGGCCAACATCTGCGCCCAAAGCGACCCATGAATCATATTCAAGGTCTGGGAAAGCGCCAAATGCAGCAGGATTCACATCCGTGCTTAGAGGGCCTCCGTTTGGATCTTGGTAGAAAGTTCCAGTCGTGCTAATTGTTAATGGGGTTACGTCTTGTCCATAAACTGCTGTTAATTGATCTGCAGGATCTGTAAAATTCGCGTACACTCTATAAGTATCGTAACCTGTAACGCCATCAGTAGCTACGAGTTCCCATGACAAGGATGTAAAGGAGCCCGGCAGAAAAGCGTTAAATGAGTTTGAGTTTGAATTCGGAGCTGCATCGCTCGCGAATGAAGTAAAACAGCACAGTGCTATCGCACAGCTTAGTAGTAACGATTTAAATTTCATCGGCTAAATATTACAAGGTTTAGGTTGATTTGGTTCTTTTAGGAGGGCTTAATTTACTAAAATCAAACTGTAATTTCGTGTTTTTAGCAATTTTATATCCATTTTCTGTAGAATTTTAAAATTCCAGCAGTCGAATTATCCATTTCATTTAAGCTTGTTTCAGCTTGCAAAGCTGGAAGTATATTTTGCGCCAATTGCTTGCCCAATTCGACTCCCCATTGATCAAAGCTGAAAAGGTTCCACAAGATTCCTTGCACAAATATTTTATGCTCGTAGCAGGCAATCAGAAATCCCAAATTTCTCGGGTTGAGCTCATTGAAAACAAGAGTTGAAGACGGTACATTCCCTTTAAATGTTTTATAAGGGACAAGTGCTTCTATTTCTTCAGGTGTTTTTTTAGTCTTTGATAATTCTTCCCTAGCTTCTTCTGCTGTTTTGCCCTCCATTAATGCCAAAGATTGAGCGAAACAGTTGGCTAAGAGCAACTCATGATGCTTCCTTAAACCGCATTGTGATTTTACAGATGCTATGAAATCACAGGGAATCATGCTTGTTCCCTGATGAATTAGCTGATAGAATGCATGTTGTCCGTTAGTTCCCGGCTCTCCCCAAACAACAGGTCCAGTGCTGTATGAAACAGGATTACCGTTTCTATCTACCGATTTACCATTGCTTTCCATATCGGCCTGTTGCAGATAAGCTGGGAAGCGGTGTAGATTTTGATCGTAAGGCAAAATGGCAAGGCTAGTGGCACCTAAAAAGTTGCAATTCCAAATGCCCAACAATGCCATCACTACAGGAATATTTTCATGAAAGTCGGCAGACTTAAAATGTTGGTCCATTTCATAGCCACCTTGAAGCAATTCTTCAAAATTTGAGTATCCAACTGCTAAGCAAATAGAAAGGCCTACTGCAGACCAAAGGCTATATCTACCTCCTACCCAATCCCAAAAAACAAACATGTTCTCTGGCATTATTCCAAATTCAGTTACCAGATCTGGCTGGGTTGATACAGCTACAAAATGATTCGCAACAGCGTCTTCGGAACCCATTTTCTCAGCACACCATTTTCTAGCAGTTTGAGCATTGGCCATGGTTTCCTGAGTGGTAAAGGTCTTGGAGACAATTAGGAACAATGTCGTTTCAGGATTTAATCCCTTCAAAACTTCAGAGATTTGAGCCCCGTCGACATTCGACACAAAATGCATTTTCAAATGATTAGAAAATGGCTTTAATGACTCTGTTACCATATAAGGTCCCAAATCAGACCCTCCAATACCAATATTGACAATGTCAGTAATTGTTTTCCCGCTGAATCCCTTCCAATTCCCAGAAATAACATTTTCACTGAAGTGCTTCATTTGGGATTTAACAGCCTCTACCTCAGGCATTACATCCACTCCAGATTCAATTACTGGATTTCCACTGCGGTTGCGTAAAGCTGTGTGAAGCACGGCTCTATTCTCCGTCTCATTTATTTTTTCTCCAGAAAACAAGCTGGATATGGCCTTTTCTAATCCACATTCGCGGGCCATTTGAACCAGCATCTTCATGCTTTCTTTTCTCACTCTTTGCTTGGAGTAGTCAAACAATAGCCCACCAGTTTCAATTGAAAACTGCGTGAAACGGTCATGATCTGTTTTGAACAATTCACGGAGATGAATCCCTTTTACAGCTTCTGCCTCACGGGTAAGATTATTAAACTCACTGGTTTCTTGAAATGATATTTTTGGAAGCATCTGGTAATGTTTTGTCTTGGGGCAATTATTCTTATCAATCAAAAAAGCCTCTGTAAAAGAGGCTTTGAAAAATTTAGCTGTTTCGATTGATGCAATTCAGATCATCGAACGCTTGGGCAAGTCGTTTATTGAAAGATTTTTCTCCTTCCCTCAACCAAACTCTTGGATCATAATACTTCTTGTTCGGCTTGTCGCTTCCTTCTGGATTACCGATCTGGTTTTCCAGGTAGGAATGCTTCGCATCTACATAATCACGAATACCAGTTAAGAAAGCCCATTGCATGTCCGTATCAATATTCATTTTGATAGCACCGTAAGTAATGGCTTCTCTAATTTCAGCTTGACTTGAGCCTGAACCACCGTGAAAAACAAAATTCACTGGGTTAGGTCCTGTGCTGTATTTAGACTGTATAAAGTCTTGGGAGTTTTTGAGGATGACAGGTTGTAGCTTCACATTTCCCGGCTTATAAACGCCATGAACATTTCCAAAAGCTGCAGCGATGGTGAAATTTGGAGAAACCTCAATCAGCTTTTGGTAAGCATAGGCCACCTCATCGGGTTGGGTGTATAGCTTAGAGCTGTCGACATCAGTATTATCAACTCCGTCTTCTTCCCCTCCAGTAACACCAAGTTCGATCTCGATTGTCATACCCATTTCATTCATTCGTTTGAAATACTGGGCACTGATTTCTATGTTTTCCTCAATTGGTTCTTCACTTAGATCGAGCATATGTGAGCTATAGAGAGGCTTCCCATTCGCCTTAAAAAATCGCTCACCATGTTCCAATAGTCCATCTATCCAAGGCAATAATTTCTTAGCTGCATGATCTGTATGCAAAATGACAGGAACTCCATAGGATTCTGCTATAGTGTGAACGTGAAGTGCTCCTGAAACACCACCAATAATTGAAGCTTGTTGATTGTCATTGCTCATTCCTTTGCCTGCAAAAAATTGAGCGCCACCGTTCGAAAACTGAATTATAACTGGTGAATTTACGTCTCGAGCCGTCTCCAACACAGCATTCACCGAATTGGTACCAATCACATTTACAGCTGGAATGGCAAAATCGTTGTCGTTAGCATATTTAAAGAGTTCAGTAACTTCTGAACCGTGCAATACTCCTGATCTAAATCGTTTATTCATAACTTAAAGATTGGCGCAAAAATAGCTTTTTTTAGAGCCTCACAAAAATCGAGTTTAACTTAGACTTCTTTAGCTGCTATTATTTTGAAAGGGCTTTGATTTTAGGATTAATGATGGCAAACCACAGTGGAGGAAAGGCTGCTATGACCATCATTCCTGGATATCCCGTTGGCATTTGGGGTGAATCGTCGTGGTGGCGAAGGATTTGGTATTTGCGGTTTGGATGTGCATGATGGTCAGAATGTCTTGACAATTCATAGAGCATTAATCTTCCGAGGGTGTGATCAGAATTCCAACTGTGCTGAACGCCGGCATCTTCATACCTGAATTCACTGACTTTAATTCTAGACAATCCATAGTGCTCTATATAATTTATAGTCTCAAGGAGAAGAATTCCGAATAAAGCCGCCAGTAAGTACCACATCAAAACCATCCACCCGAAAACTAAAACTACAACCGCACAGAACAAAACCTGAGTCAAGCTCATTTGAATCATTCGGTTTTCGAGGGAGAAGGAGCTCTTCTTTTTTCTTTTAAGCCTCTTCATCTCAATCATCCACGCAGAGCGATAGCTCAAGAAAATACTTCTCAAATAAAACGCATAAACGTTTTCATTAAGCTTGGCAGTTGCAGGATCTTCGGGAGTACAAACATTCTTGTGATGCCCTTCGTTGTGCTCAATAAAAAAGTGCGTGTATTGGGTGCTGAGCAGCAACAACTTAGACATCCCTTGCTCCCATTTTGTCGCTCTATGCCCGAGTTCATGCGCAACATTAATTCCGAAGAGACCACAGAGCAAACCCATCGCCGACGTCCGTCCTATTTGATCAATGAAGGACAAATCTGGCTCTTGAATCGCATAAAAAAACCAAAATAAAAAGCCAAAATGAATTGGAACAATGGAGTACAAAACAAAGTCATATAATTTATTGCTTCTAGCTAAATCTTCTTGGACTTGATTTAGATTATTCGCGTTCTTCCCCAATGTTAACTCCAAAAGGGGAATGATTACAAAAGCATAAATAAGAGGCAGAAAGCAAATCATACCTGTTCCTGTAAACGAAAAGAATACGGCTAAAGGAATCGATAGCACCGATAGATATTTAAATGCACGAATCCCCATTAATTATCTCTGTTTTCAAAGTCTTCTGATCTTTTATCATCAATTCTTCTCTTGATGACTTTGGCTATTCTAAAGATAAAGAAACCAACGACGAGGTAAAAGAGAATGGTGAAAATTGCGCTGCTCATTCTAGTTTAACAGCTGTGCCGTAAGCGAGAATTTCAGCGGCACCCTGCATAACAGCCGAAGTGGTGAAACGTACATTTGTTATAGCATCAGCCCCCATCTTTTCTGCATCTGCAATCATTCTTTGCATTGAGCTCTCTCTAGAATCTGCAAGAAGTTTAGTGTATTCGTGTATTTCACCTCCTATGATTCCTTTCAAGGAAGCGAAAATATCTCGGCCAAAATTTCTAGCTCGCACAGTGCTTCCTCGAGCAATACCAAGGCTTTCTTTAATTTTTCTTCCTGCAACCTGATCTGAGCTAACTACTATCATTGTACTTGGTTTTTCTTTCTAAACAATTCGATTAGTTCATCATCGCTCAAATCAATGGTCTCGAGCCTTGCCCTTGCATCATCCGCCAAAGGATGCTCTGGAAAACTTGAAATAAGCAAGGCATAATTCTCCTTCGCCTTCTGTTTGTCTTCTAAGTCATAATCGTAGATGAATGCTATCCAATTTAATGCTTCTACCCTTTTTGGATAAGTCGTATATGAATTGAACACATTGGTGTAGAGCTCAATGGCTTTTTTCGGTCTACCAATGTAGCGAGCCAAATCAGCAGCTCGGTAAAGGTACTCTGGAGCTTCTGCTTCGTGGTGTTGAAAATTACCAAAATCCATGTAGGCTCCCATAAGTTTTCTTGCCAGGCCTTGTTCTGGTTGATCTCCTCCCGCTTTCAGCTCTTGCTCCAATGACTCTATTTCAGAGATTCTATCTGCTTTAGAAACGTCTTTGGGATTCGTAATAGTGACTGGCGAATCATCTGTTTGCTCATTCTCTTGGCCCTGATTTCCCTCAGAACAAGAGAACATCAGTAGCGTTGCTATCAATATTAAATTGAACTTGCTCATGCTTTTTTAAGTTTTGGAAATTTCATTCTATAGTCCACATCTATATTGCCTTTTGAAATATCATTGAGCCTACTTTTCAATAGAGTTCGCTTGAGAGGTTTCAGGTGGTCAATAAACAGTATACCTTCAATATGATCGTATTCATGTTGCACCACTCTGGCAGGGAATCCATCCAATTCTTCCTCATACAAATCCCAATTCTCATCGTAGTATTCAATTTTAAGCTTGGGCTTTCTAAATACATCCTCCCTAATCTGGGGAATGCTCAAGCATCCTTCTTCAAATGCCCACTCCTTACCCTCTTCATCAAAAATCACAGGGTTGATATAAACCCGTTTAAAATCTTTGCAGGAGGGGTCACCATCATCGCCTTCAGCAAATGGACTAGCATCTACAATGAACAAGCGAATTGACACTCCAACTTGAGGTGCTGCCAATCCAACCCCATGCGCCTTATACATGGTTTCGAACATATTGGCAATCAATTCATCAAGTTGAGGGTATTTGTCATCGATATCCTCGGCCTTTTTTTTAAGTACGGGATCTCCGTACGCAACTATCGGTAAAATCATTTGTCTAAAATTATTGCAAAGATAAGCAGCTACTTGCAAAACATCACATTTACTGTGGATAGTGCAATGGAAAATATCTGAATTGTATACTGCTGCTCTACTTTTCCGTGAACATCATTTCAGAATCAATTAAGTAAGCCATCAATTCTAGACTCTCCTTTGAAATCTCTTAACTTTGCGGCATCAATTGGATTATGAAGAACGAATTAGATTCTATCGAAGAGGCAATTGCTGCCATTGCTAAAGGTGAAATCATCATTGTTGTAGATGATGAAAACCGCGAGAATGAAGGAGATTTTCTCACAGCTGCCAGGAGTATTACACCTGAAATAATTAATTTCATGGCGACTCATGGGCGTGGCTTAATTTGCGCTCCCCTCATTGAAGAGAGATGTGATGAATTGGGCTTAGAAATGATGGTCAATTCAAACAGCGCAGCTTATGAAACCCCATTCACTGTGTCTGTTGATCTTATTGGTCATGGATGTACCACTGGCATTAGTGCCTCTGACAGAGCAAAGACAGTACAAGCATTGATTGACCCACAAATCAATCCGAAAGAACTCGGTAAGCCAGGACATATTTTCCCGTTGCGGGCAAAACGCGGTGGAGTATTGAGAAGAGCTGGGCACACCGAGGCAGCGATTGATTTCGCTCGATTGGCTGGATTCGAGCCTGCTGGTGTAATTGTCGAGATCATGAATGAGGATGGGACAATGGCCCGCCTTCCTGAACTATTAGAAATCTCTGAAAAATTCAAGCTTAAAATTGTTTCGATTGAAAGTCTGATAGCCTACCGACTGCAAAATGAGACCTTAATAGAGCGAGAAATAGAAATTGATTTCCCTACTCGGTATGGAGATTTTAAAATGACTGCCTATCGCCAAACGACCAATGAGGTTGAGCACTTGGCATTAAGAATTGGAGAGTGGGACGAGAATGACCCTGTTTTAGTTCGAGTTCATTCCGGTAGTATGATTGGAGATATTTTCAGCAGTTCACATTTCGGCCGAGGAGAACAACTTCACAGTGCCATGGAGTTGATAGGTAAAGAAGGAAGTGGAGTAATTGTTTACATCAACAAATTGCGTAAAGGGCAAGGATTGGTCGATGAGTTGAAAGCACATCAGGAAGGTTCTGCCGAAAATGATTCTAGAAATCACATGGACACCAAAGACTATGGTGTTGGTGCCCAAATTCTGAGAGATCTGGGAGTTCGAAAGATGAGACTACTCACAAACAGACCTTTAAAGCGAGCTGGTATAGTCGCTTATGGATTGGAAATCGTTGAGCACGTTCCTATCTCGTTAAGACAAACAGTATGAAACTAAAAAATCCCGGGGTTACCGGGATTTTTATTTTGAAAGACTTAAAGTCTAAATTATTTCTTGTCCCACTTAGCGTATTTGTTCTTGAACTTATCAATACGACCTGCCGTATCAACAAATTGAAGCTTACCAGTGAAAAATGGGTGACTCTGATCAGAGATCTCCAATTTGATCAATGGGTATTCAGTTCCATCTTCCCACGCAACATTTTCTTGTGCTTGAGCTGTAGATTTCCCAACCCACATGAACTCTGTAGTCATGTCCTTGAACACAACCATTCTATAATTTTCGGGATGAATTTCTTTCTTCATAACGCTAAGATTCTCTTAAGAGGGGGCAAATTTAAACAATTGTACCGAAAAAGAAAAGTCTTCTTAGAAAAAAGAAGATATTTTCCTTCCTTTACATCCTATCCATGCCAAAAATACTGAGAATAATAAATAGATTCAACTTAGGTGGCCCAACATACAATGCGGCATACCTGAGCAAGTACCTTCCTTCTGAGTATGAAACAATGCTTATTGGCGGGTATCATGAAAGCGGCGAAGAGAGCTCTACTTTCATCATTGATTCTTTGGGAATACCATACACTCAGTTGAGCGAATTGAAGAGATCCATCCACCCCATCAATGACTATAAAGCCTATAAGCGAATCGTTGAGATCATTAAAGACTTCAAGCCTGACATTGTTCACACCCACGCATCTAAGGCGGGAGCAATTGGCAGACTGGCGGCTTCGGCGTGCAATGTCCCTGTAATAATTCACACTTTTCATGGCCATGTTTTCCACTCCTATTTTGGCAAAGCAAAAACCGAATTCTACAAGAACTTAGAAAGATACCTCGCGAAAAAATGCAGCAAGATTATCGCAATTTCAAAGCAACAAGCCCATGAACTCGTTGATATTCATCAGATATGTGAGCGAGCTAAAATAGAAATCATACCGCTTGGTTTTGCCTTGGAACGATTCAGCACTGAAAATCCTGTACAAAGAGAAGTTTTTCGTCAAAGGTATTCCGTTGCCTCTGATGAAATTGCTGTTGGAATAATAGGAAGATTAGCGCCAATCAAAAATCATCGCTTGTTTTTAGAAGCCTTCGCCGTGAGTAAATCCTCATCCAAGCAAAAGATAAAAGCCCTTATAATTGGAGATGGTGATACCAAGGAGTCACTGCAAGTTATTTGCAAAGAATTAAACTTGAGTTATTCGATGGGGACAGATTATTCTTCAAATTTAGATGTGATTTTTTGCGGATGGATTAAAGATATTTCAGAAGCTTTACCAGGACTTGACATCGTTGCATTATCATCCTTAAACGAAGGCACTCCTGTTAGTTTGATTGAGGCACAATCAGCCGGTATTCCAGTACTCTCAACAAATGTGGGAGGTGTGCAGGATATATTAGTGAATGGAAAAACTGGATTAATTACAGAGAGCTTCAACCCTAATGAATTTGCATCAAAACTTTCCCAATTAATAGAAAATCCTGAAGAACGCGAACAATTCGGGAAGGAAGGAAGAGATTTCGCACGATCAAAATTCCACTATACACGCATGGTTCATGATCATGAAATTTTGTATAAGGCGCTTTTAAATTCGAAGTGAACCACCAATCCTTTTTTCTCGATTATTCACAAATTCTTGTTTGAAAGTACTCTACAAGCAAGTCTTGTGAGCTACGATAGCTAATAGATTTGTTACAAATCAATAGTTTTAATCGGCTCAGCAATGTTGAAAATATCCTTAGGACTTATAAATCTAGCAGGCATATTAATATTTAGTCTATTTACTCAAGAAGTAAGTGTCTCTGACAATACGCCGGTAAACATTGCTCCTGGAACGTCGGCAGTTGTTGAAGTGAGAATTAGCAAGTCTGAAATCTCTGGATTCGCCAAGCTGCAGTTAGAGCTACCTGAAGGATTGACTGCAACACCTATTGAAACAAAAGGAGCCTCATTTACTTTCAGTCAACAGAAAGCCAAGTTCATTTGGATGACACTTCCAGAAAGTTCAGATATTATTATTAAGTATAATCTGATTGCTGCTGCTGATGCTCAAGGAAGTAAAACTATTAGTGGATTCTTCTCTTATATAGATGATAACGATAGAATAGACTACAGCATTACTCCAAGGACAGTACTTATTGGAGGTGAAGCTCCTATCGTCGAAAACGTTGGTCCAGATAGTATTTCAGATTCAGACTTGGAGAATTTAAATGCAGGAATTGATTCAACTATTCCTGTTAATTCTACACAACAAGAAGCTGTCAATTCAACTTGTTTTAGAGAAATTACCAATTTAGGAAATGGTTCTTATCAAGTTAAGGTTACAATTACTGGATTGGATGTAGAAGGATATGCGAAAATTCAAGAGAAAGTACCTCCTACGTATTCAATTTCCAATAAGAACTCTGGTGGATCTGTAGTTACTATAGACGCATCAACTATCAAGTACGTTTGGTTTCAATCACCTGACAGCGAGACGCTCAACGTAATTTATAATTTAAACTCAAGCGGAAATTTACCTTTAGCAATTGATGGTAGTTTCTCTTATGTATTAGACAATAAACCTACTTCTATCGCAATTAACACTGTTGGTGAAAGCACTGAGGAGGCCCTCGTTGCTGAGCAAGTAGAAGAGGTGATTGATGAAGTTGAGGAAGTGGTTGAAGAAATGCCTGTTTCAACTCAAATGGAGACCATTAACACAAGCAATATTAACTCCGTGGAAAATGAAACGGCTGAAGTTATTGAAACAATTACTAATGAAGTGCCTGCAGAGACAATAGAAACAGCCGCAGTAACTGAAACTGTTGAAGAGCGGGTAGTAGAAATGCCCGAAGAGGTCGAAGAAGTCGTAACTGCAGCAATTAAAGAGTCCCCTTCAAGTACTACAATTCCAATGCCCCAAACAGGAGTGAGTTATAAGGTTCAGATTGTAGCTGGGCCGAATACAGTAGGAAAATCATACTTCAAGTCTAGACATCAGTTTGCTGAAAGTTTTGACATTGAGAATCATGAGGGCTGGGTTAAGTATACTACTGGGACTTATCCAGAATACAAGAAAGCAAGAGACAATAGAGAACGAATAGGATCAGCTTATAATTTTGATGGCCCATTCGTAACAGCATACAATGAGGGAGAGAGAATAACTGTGCAAGAGGCATTAATGATTACTAGTCAAAATTGGACTCCGTAATCCACTAAAAGAGGCAATGTGTTTATACCACATATGTAATTTGGTTAATTAGTATAAAATTTGTTTAGGTAAATTAGTCTTAAAACCTCCGAGAAACGTCTCGGAGGTTTTTTTCAATATGAACTGGAACATCGCCATAAAATCCTTCAAGTCTTATCTGAATCTAGAAAAATCTCTTTCTGGAAATTCAGTGAAAGCCTACGTCAATGATGTCGAGAAACTAGTTCAATTCCTAGAAATTTCTGGTTCTGTCAAGAAGCCGGAATCCGTAAACAAAACTGACCTCAAAGCATTCATACTTTATATTCATGAGCTTGGATTGAGTCCTGCATCACAAGCAAGGATTATTTCTGGATTGCGTTCATTTTTTCAGTACCTACAAATTGAAGCTGTAGTCGTTAAAAATCCGGCAGAAGACTTAGACTTACCGCGATTGGGTAGAAAGCTCCCTGACACTTTAAACCAAGAAGAAATTGAGAGAATTATAGCAGCCTTGGATCTCAGCAAAATAGAGAATACACGAAATCGAGCCATCATTGAAACCCTTTATGGATGTGGTCTCCGCGTTTCTGAGCTCACAAATCTCAAGCTGTCTGGCATTTACTTCGATGAAGAATTTATCAGAATCATTGGTAAAGGAGATAAAGAGAGGTTAGTGCCTATAGGACGTGTCACCCTGAAATACATCTCCATTTATCTTAAGGATGTCAGAAGGCAGCAAAGCATCCATAAGGGCTATGAAGATTTTGTTTTTCTCAATAAATTTGGGAAATCCCTTTCGCGAATAATGATATTTAATATCGTTAAAGATTTAGCACTAATAGCTGGGATTAAAAAGAATATCAGCCCGCATACTTTTCGACATTCTTTTGCTACCCACATGGTCGAGAACGGAGCTGATTTGCGCGCTGTACAAGAAATGCTTGGTCATGAGTCTATAACTACTACGGAAATTTACACCCACCTCAGTCGAGAGCATTTAAGGAAGGAAATTCTGAAGTACCATCCTCGTTATGCGAAGAAATAGCTTGTGAACTAGCGACACATTTAAAACACTTATGAACTCAATCCCTTTAGAGACGCTGAATAGCAACGCTTCAGCGAATTCTCAAAACAAATTGAGACTTTGAATGCTTTCAATCTTATAAAAAGTTGAACTTTGTATCCAATTTAGTCAGCAAACAGATGAAATATAAATACCTCCTTTCCCTCCTATTGCTTTTTACCTTGATTCAATTTAACACCAAAGCACAAGAGAGCATTAAGGTCATGAGCTACAATTTGCTCAACTTCCCTTTGGGAGATATGCCTTCTCGAGAAGACACACTTGACATTATTTTAAAGTATTACCAGCCAGATTTGTTCTTGATTCAAGAATTAAAAGCAGAATTTGGACTAAATGCCGCCATGTCAAGCTTAAATGAGCTGAATATGGATGAATACCAAACTTCGACTTTCGTTACTCAGCAATCTGGGGGAGGCGGTGGTTTGCAGCAAGCCATGGTCTACAACAATAGGATTTTCGGATTGAGTCATGAGGATATCATTCTCACTCCAGTTCGGGATGTGAATTATTTCAAGCTGTTTCTGCGAGCCGCAAATTTGGCAGATGGAGCTGATACAGTATTTGTGCATGTTTATGTTACCCATTTGAAGTCTAGTTCTGGAAATGCCAATGAACTTCTCCGTCAGGAAAGTGTAAATTCTTTCCTCCCCTATTTGAATGCTTTAGAAGAGGATGATCATGTTATTTTCGCGGGAGACTTCAATGTATACTCATCAACTGAGCCGGCCTATCAATCACTTCTAAATTCACAAAACAGTCCCGCTCTTTTAGATCCCATTGACTCCCCTGGGAATTGGACTTCTTCCAGCTATCCTTTGAAAGAAATCCATACTCAAAGTACTAGAACTTCTTCTGTTTTCGGTGATGGAGCAACAGGTGGTGTTGATGATAGATTCGATTTCATTCTCTGCTCTGAAGCTCTGATGAATCAATCTAGCCCATTGCACTACATTGACGAAACCTACCATGCATTTGGAAATAGCGGACTCTGCTATAACCAAAATTCACTTGCATGCGCCAATACAAATGGCCTCCCGGCAGCAGTGAGTTCCGCAATCTACTACCAATCAGATCATTTCCCTGTCGTTATGGAACTTACAACTGATTTACAGCTGGGAATAATAAGTCAAGTTAAAGCACCAGAGTTTAAGTTGTTCGACAACCATAGAGGTTCATTAAGTTTAGTAAACACCAAGGTGATTAATGGATTGAACATATTCGATATTTCAGGGCGTTTGGTGAAGCAGTTTGGTTCACTATTTCAGCCAGGAACGCATCATTTGGAACATGGTTTAAACCCAGGAATATACCTTGCGGTAGAAGCTACAGGATCTAATTCGAATGCACTAAAATTAATTATTCAATAGTTGGAATAATTGCAAAAGAATTCCTTCATTTTTTGAAACTTTTAATACCAATTGTGGTATAAGTATGCGTATTAAACCCATACTGAAAAACAAAATTGAAGGTTTTAGTCTCCATCTTCCGAAGAATGACGTCTTTGCCCTATGCAAGACTGTTCGAATTCAATCTGCTACAGCCGTTTAGGCTAAAGTGCTTGATAGGACTAATGCTTTCCACCTTTTCCTTTACTCTTTTTGCTGGCAATCAATTGGATAGTTTGCGCCGAGAATTGAGTGTAGTAAATGACAAAGGCAAGGTTGATGTTTTGATTCAAATTGGAGATAGTCTTGAGTTTATTGATCCAATTGAGGCAAGAAAACACTACGAGACAGCAGTTGCACTGGCGCGATTGGTAGGAAACAATGAAATTGTTGCGGGTAGTCTTCAAAGCTTAGGTTCATTCGAATATGGACTTGGGCAATATCAAAAATCAATCGAATCAGATCGAGAAGCATTGGAACTTTACAGGAAAGATCAGGATTCTTCAGGCATGGCATCCGCCTTCATGGGACTTGGAATAGCCTATTCGGACTTATCACTTCACCAATTGGCGATGGATAACTATTTAGAGTCCAAGGCCTTGTATGAGGAGTTAAATGACCAGGTAGGACTTGCATATCTCTACTTAAATCTAGGAGCTAGCTTCAACTATTTAAAAGATTATGATCTTGCCAATGAATATTATCGAAAAGCAGAGGCTCTTTTTCTAAAATTAGATTACAAAGAAGAATATGCTGATGTTCTTCAAAATCTTGGAAGTAGTTATAGCGATTCTGGTGATGACATTAAAGCCTACTCCTATTATAAAAGAGCCCTTCTAATCTATGAACAGCATGAATATGTTGCCGGTTGGATGCTTTGTCTTGCGAATGCTGGGTTGACAATGGCTAACCTAGACAGCCTAGATCGTGCACTAGAAATGATTGACGGCTCAATAAAACTCTCTACAACAGCTGGAGACCTTTCGACACTGAGCTATGCCTTGAATTCTAATGGAAAGATTCTAATGAAGCTTAAAAGGTACGCCGAGGCAGACCTGGCTTTAACAGGAGCCAAGGAAATTGCATTGGCCAATGGCTTTTCAGAAGAAATAAAGGAAAACCATTTGCTGAGAAGTGATCTATTCCATGCTACCGGAAACCAACTGTACGCATATATACATCGTGTTTGGCATGATGACATGCGTGACTCTTTAGAGCAGCTCAACAACCTCGGATCTATAAATAGTCAAATGTTGGCCTATGAAACTGAGAAGAGAGACCGTCAAATTAAACTGCTAGAAACAGAACGAGAGCGAAAATTATTGAATGAAGAAAAAAATGTATCACTATTTTGGTTGATCTGCTCTGTCCTTGGCTTAAGCTTAATCGGTGGAGCACTTCTTTACTTCTCATATACAAAAAAGAAAAAAAGCGAGGCTTTGTTAAAAATAAAACAAAGAGAACTCACTCAAATAAATCTAAAGTTAGAAGAAGAGAAATTGATGGCAGAACAGGCCACCAATTCCAAAGCAGAATTCCTGTCAATGATGACTCATGAACTGCGAACCCCGCTAAATGCTGTAGTTGGAATTGCAAATGTTTTGGAGGAAAAAAACAGAAATGAAGAAGATGACCAAGCTTTGCAAACCCTAAAATTCGCTTCACACAATCTATTAGCACTGATTAATGATATTTTAGATTTTAATAAATTAGAATCTGGAAATGTGAATTTGGAAGAGGTTAATTTTGATCTCACCAAATTACTCCAAAACATTAGAATGAGCTTTCAAATGGAGGCTTCCAAGAAAAACCTTCATTTCAGCGTACACCGATCTCAAAATGTGCCACAAATTGTATGTGGAGACCCCACTCGTTTGACTCAAATCATTACGAATTTAGTTTCTAACGCATTAAAGTTTACACATCAAGGCTTTGTTCGATTGTATGTGGAATTGGTTTACTCAAAATCAGGAGAACATCGAATCCGTTTTGTTGTCAAAGACACTGGAATTGGTATTCCCAAAGAAAAACAAGCAACCATTTTCAATTCATTTCAACAAGCAGAAAGCAGCACAACCCGTAAATTTGGAGGTAGTGGACTTGGGCTTTCTATTTGTAAGCGTATCATTGAAATCAGCGGGGGAAGCTTAAATGTAGAGAGTGAACCGGGACTTGGCTCTACTTTCTTGTTTGAATTGCCCTTCAAATCAGTAAAAGAAAATGAATTCGATTCTTCCTCAGCGATGGACGAGGAGGCAATTAAGAATATGAAGGATAAAATATCTGGGCTTAATATTCTACTGGTTGATGACAATGAAATGAATATTTTTGTGGCCAAAACTATCTTGAAAAACCTTAATATCAGTGTCAAAGAGGCTTTCTCAGGAATGGAAGCCCTAGATATTTTAGATGAAGGCGATCAGTTTAGTTTAGTTTTACTCGACCTTCAAATGCCCGGAATTGATGGATTTGAAACATCTAAACGAATTAAGCTCAATCAAATCAATTTGCCTGTTGTAGCACTGACGGCCAGTAGCAAAGAGGAAGTATCATTCAATGGAAACTCAGAGAACTTCAACGGATACTTGCGTAAACCATTTGAAATCGAGCAACTCATTGAAGTACTGTATTATGCAACAAGACCTTCAAAAAATCAATTTTCAGTGTAAGCTTTTGCCCCAGCATTAACCTTAATTTCAAGGTGATTTTCAAGAGGCGGAATTGGACAAGAGTACTTGTGATTGTAGGCACAATAAGGATTGAAAGCATAGTTAAAATCAATTCTATTATCCTCCAAATCTGAAATGCTCAATTCTAAATACCGGCCTCCCCCGTATGCCTCTTCTCCAGATGTCAAGTCAGTAAACGGCAAGAATAAATAGTCCTTGTATTCCTCTCTCTTCATCAAATCAATGCTCTGATATAAGGTCAGAACATGCTTCTTACCATCCCTCTTAAAAAAAATCTTGGCAAAAGCCTTGTACTCTGGTGCTCGATCAGTTGATGTTGCCATGCTAAACATTTCCGGCTTTTTAATCTTCTTTATTTTAACCTCAATGTTCCAACTCTCATCAGGGTTGAAATAATCTATCCCTGCAAATTTCTCCAATTCTGATTGAGGTAAAATACTTCTTTCAGGATCTGAGAACTCCGCATCTATGCTATCTCGATATTGTATAAGCATAGTTTCCCAATTGTTTTGAGCCATGCAATTAATTGATAGAATGAGCACAGAAGAAAGACTAATTAAGGTACTTTTAATAGACATTGATGCTAAATTGAATTGGGAAGATATAAAGCTTTGTGCGATTAACAATCTCAACTCATTTAACTTTGAAAGTAAATAGCGATTGGCTTAATTTGTGCCACTAGATACCAGTATGGAAAAATACACATTAGAGAACGACCCATCATACATCAACCTGCAAACTGAGATGGTCAGAATGCAGCGATGGGTAATGGAGAAGAATAAAAGAATCATAATTCTTTTTGAAGGTCGTGACACAGCAGGGAAAGGCGGCGCTATCATGCGTTTTGTTCGTTTCCTCAATCCTCGAGGATATAGAGTAATTGCCCTGAACAAGCCAACAAAACTTGAAAAGGGACAATGGTATTTTCAGCGGTACATTCAACAGCTCCCCAACCCCGGAGAAATTGTTTTTTTCGATAGAAGTTGGTACAATAGAGCTATTGTTGAGCCTGTTATGGGCTTTTGTTCCGATGAACAATATCAGAGATTCATCGAGCAGGTAACCTTGTTAGAGAAAATGTTGAGTGATGAGGGGGTAGTGGTCATTAAATTTTGGTTTTCCATCACCATTGACGAGCAAAAGCGAAGGCTCGAAGAAAGAAAAAATGATCCATTAAAACAATGGAAACTGAGTACTGTCGACCTCCTTGCTCAGTTAAAATGGGAACAATACAAAGAGCATAAAGAAGTAATGTTCGAAAAAACAGGTACCCTAGAGAATCCGTGGGTGGTCATCAAAGGAAATAATAAGGACCGCGCCAGATTGGAAGCAATGAGATATCTTCTCAATATGATTGATTACCCTGAAAAAGGAGAAACAGGTGAACGATTGCATCCAGATACCGAAATTGTTTCTCTAGAGACAAGCGCAAAAACTCCACAATGTATCTTCTAATATCGCATTGAAATTCAATGGAATTAGAATTACGATGAGAAATGAAGCTGAATAAAACCCTCTTTCTACTTTTGACTGCATCATTAGCACTTTCTGCCAATGCCCAAGAGTACGTGGATTTGTTTAGAGCTCATGGCAACTTAGCGCCAAATGCGAATTATCCTGGCGATGATAATCAAGGAAACATCATCGAAGCTGGTATTGATCTCACCCTTCCGATTCCTATTGACGACAAGTTTGCCATAATCACAGGGCTAGCAGCAGAGCGCCAAAGTTTTTATCCCGATTCATCGCTAAACTACAAAACAGAGATATTTTCTGCCAACGCAAAACTTGGATTTTCATACAGGTTTCGACCAAGCTGGAGTGCTACATTTATTGGACTTCCTAAAATGGCAGGTGACATCCATGGCTCCAGTGCAAACGACTTTCAAATAGGAGCGATGTTACTTTTGAAAAACATTCAAAGTAAAAAACTGAATTTCAGTTATGGAGTTTATGCTAACCAAGAACGCTTTGGAATGTTTTTAGTTCCCCTGCTGGGAATGTATTATTTGAGTCCACGGAAAGACTTTGAAATAAACGCCACCCTGCCTGTTTGGGCAGATATAAAAAAGCGGGTTGGATTTAATGTTTGGTGCGGAGCAAGCTTCTCTGCCATGGTGAGATCTTACTATTTGAATGACCCAGAGTTGAGCAACCAGAGCCTTTATTTGGAGCGAAAAAGTAACGACATCCTCTTCTATGTTCAATTTGATATAAATCAAACACTTATCCTTCAAACCAAAATGGGTTACTCCATTGGGAGATCTGCTGAAGTGTATAACAGCAATGATAAAGTTGATTTAGGTCTCTCTCTTTTTAGATTTGGAGATGATAGAACTCAACTGAACACTGACATGCTAGACGGCCCAATGGTCCAGTTGAAACTGATCTACAGGTACAACTTCAAATAGCAAATTATTTAGTGAAAGTGGGATAGTCTCTATTTCACTTTTTTCCTCTTAGATCATCCATTTTCGGTTATCAACAACTGTTCATTTGTTTTGTCATTTTTAACAGTAGATTAACTCATCCAGCAAAGAAAGAAATTACCTTTGCACTCTGAAAACCTGTGTATTAAGGTGTTCAATATCAGTTTTTTATAGTCTATTCTAGACTTACGCGATGAAATTGAAAATGAAGTTCCTCTTCAGCATTATGTTGTGGAGTTTTTTAATCAGCTGTGCCTCTGCGCAGGTTGTGATTTGGTCGGAGGGTTTTGATGCCTACGCCAATGGATCGATGTCAGCAAATGACAACAATCTTCCTGTTGGACCGGATTGGAGCATCGGAGCTTGTGTCAGTTGCGCTTCAGATCCTGCAGATTGGTGGGAAGTTCAATCTTTCAAGTTTGAAGCCCGAGATGTAAACAACGAAACTCCATTTCTCAAGACAGAGCTTATTGATATTTCTGGATTTACATCTGTTAGTTTTAGCGTGTTAGTTACAGAAACAGGAGATCATGAAGGTATCTATCTCAACTCTTTAGCTTGCATTGATCAGGACAATGAAGATTTCGCTGATGTTTCTTTTCGACTTGACGGAGGCCCCTGGCTAAAAATTATAAATTACCTGAATTGGTGCGGCCTATACAACAGTTGTGGAATGCATACTTTGATGGGAGATGAAGGTTCAGCGGTGGATTGTAGAAGTAGTGACACAGATTGGGTCAGTGCAAACGTATCTGTTGGTGGATTGAGCGGTAACACTATAGAAATACTCCTTGAAGCTCGAAACTCTGCAGGAACAGAGTACATTCAATTTGACAACATTCAAGTTCAAGGTTTTATGCTGCTCCCCGTAAAACTTACCGACTTCAATGCAGTTGTAAAAGGAGAAAACGTTGAATTGACTTGGCAAACTCACTCCGAAATCAATAATGATTACTTTGAAATTCAGAGAAGTAGCGATTTACAATCTTGGACAAGTCTTGGTCAAATCCGCGGTGCTGGCACGAGTAATGAAAAGCTGGAGTATCAATTTATCGATCAAGTGGGAAATGGCATCGAACGAAAAACCTTGCTTTACTACAGATTGTTACAAGTTGATTTTAATGGAAGTAGCGAATATAGTGAGATTATAACCGCTGAATTCTCAGCACCAAGTTCTGTTTCAATTTCCGTCTCACCTAATCCAGTGGGTCAAAGCACAAGAGTCTCAATCTCCAGTCCGAGTATCCAAAAAGCTGAAATTCACATTTATAGCTTGACTGGTCAGTTAATTCATAAAGAGCCCATTCAATTGGAGTCTGGATTAAACTTTATTGAATTAAATACCTCAAGCTTAGAGTCTGGAACTTATATTCTCAGGGCAGTAATGATCGAATCAACGGAATCTATCAGACTGCAGAAATAATAACGATTCTACCTATTAATCAATGTGTTCAACTGAGTACGAATTCCCGTTAAACTCAAATTCATCTCCTACTTTTTTAGATTTAAACACTTGACCGATGGGCGATGCCAGTGAAACTGCAAATAGAATCTCTTGGTTCATTTCGATTTTCCCCAATCCAATTCCAAAGAAAAAGAAGCCCTTGTTTGTCTCAACTAAATTTCCATGTTGAATTGAAATACTCACTTTCGATTGATCAATCTTGTCCAACTCCTCCCGCATTCCGAGAAATCTTGACAGCTGATGTTGAGCATTTTCTATTTCTATTTGTGCCATCGCTCTTGACGTTTCATGCTTGTCACCAGCGCTGCTCTTGGTGTCACTATCTCTAGAACTCATCAATTGAGCTATCTCAAAATTGACCGTTTCAATTTTATCGTCCATCAATTCTTTCAAGAATAGCACAACGGATTCTTTTTTCATACTGCAAATTGTAAGAGCCACTAGCTAAAATTAAGAATGCTCTAAATCCTTTCAGACTTAGAGCATTCATCTTTCCATGAAGTAGATTATCCTAAATTCGGAATATCTTCTTTGGTAATTTCATAAAGCTTTTCGCTTTCTTCTTCTTTGAATTTCATGACTTGGTTCAGAGCATCCGGTACAACATCGCTGCTCACAACAATCAATGTGCCTGGAGTAGCGTGTTTGATGGTGAACTCAATTGCTTCTGCTTCCGAAGGAATTATTGTCACTTTTTTGTTTGGATCAACACTTTTCACACCTGCCAATACCATTGCAATCAATTCTTCTTCTGTCTTACCTCTGAGGTTTCTATCCTGCCTGATGATTACCTCATCGAACATTTCGGCAGCAATAATTCCAAGTTCTTTGTTATCCTCCGGTCTTCTATCACCTATACCCGCAACGATTCCAACTTTAGGACTTCCATCCATCTTTTCTACCAGTTTCTGCAATGCTCTGAGTCCCGCAGGATTGTGTGCATAGTCTAGCATCATCGTAAAATGCTTGAAATTAAAGATATTCAATCGACCAGGTGTTTGCGAAGGAGATGGTATGAATGACTCCAAGGCAACTTTAATATCTTCTATACTCAATCCTCTAACATAAGCTGTTAACACTGCTGGAAGCACGTTTTGAATCATGAAAGCTGCCTTTCCATCAATCGTCAAGGGAACATTAACTGCTTTTGTCACACGGATTTTCCATTCGCCTTTTGCGATGGTGATGTATCCATTCTCATAAATTGCTGAGAGTCCGCCTTGACGCATGTGCTTCTTGATGCGCTCACTATTTTCATCCATAGAAAACAAAGCCACCTTGCACTTAACATTTGCCCTCATTTCATAAACCCTATCGTCGTCAGCATTTAACATGGCATATCCATCGGGCAATACCGTTTCAGGAATCACTCCTTTCACTTTAGATAGCTGCTCTAGGGTATGAATTCCTTTCAATCCAAGGTGATCAGCGGCAACGTTCGTTACGATGCCAACATCACAGCGCTTAAATCCAAGTCCTGCTCTCAGCAATCCACCTCTAGCACATTCTAATACAGCAAAGTTCACGGTAGGATCTTTCAACACGAACTCCGCACTTGAAGGCCCTGTGCAATCACCAGTCATCAAAAGTCTGTTTTGAATATAGACTCCGTCAGATGTAGTGTAGCCTACTTTGTAGCCTTTCATTCTCATCATGTGGGCAATCAACCTAGTTGTAGTTGTCTTTCCATTTGTTCCTGTCACAGCTACAATTGGAATTCTTGAATCAACTCCTGGGGGATAAAGCATGTCGATGACATGTCCAGCGACATTTCGCGGAAGCCCTTCACTTGGGGCTAAGTGCATTCTAAATCCTGGACCGGCGTTCACTTCAAGCACCGCACCTCCAGTTTCGTGCAAGGGTTGGCCCAGATCTGTAGTCATGATGTCGATACCGCAAATATCTAGATCAACAATTCTAGCTATTCTCTCAGCCATAAAAATATTGAATGGATGTACGACATCAGTAACATCTTCAGCAGTTCCACCGGTACTTAAGTTCCCCGTATCCTTCAATTTTAGCATTTCTCCTTCTGGAATCACAGAATCAACAGTGAGTCCTTTGTCTTCAAGGATCCCCAATGTCAAGTCATTGATGGTGATTTGTGTCAGCACATTTTCGTGCCCATATCCCCTTCTTGGATCTTGATTCACCAAATCGACCAATTCTTTAACAGTTGACTTACCGTCGCCGATCACATGAGCTGCTGTCCTTTTTGCTGCTGCAACCAATTTGTAATTGATTACAAGTAATCTGTAATCGTCGCCGGTGATAAACCTTTCCACTATTACCGTTCTGCTCACCTCTTTAGCTGCTTTGAATGCATCAAGGGCATCTTCATAGTTCATGATGTTTGTCGTGATTCCTCTTCCGTGATTTCCACTTACAGGTTTAATCACTAGTGGGAACCCAACATATTTCACGGCATCTTTCAGCCCCTCTTCCGAGCGAATTATTTCCCCTTTAGGAATTGGCACTTCAGACTGCTCGAGTAAAAACTTTGTATCTTCTTTATCACAAGCAATTTCGACTCCTATACTGCTTGTTTGACTAGTGACGGTCGCTTGAATTCTCTTTTGATTCGCTCCATAACCGAGCTGGCACAACGAATATTTGTTCAATCGAATCCATGGAATGCCACGACTTTGAGCCTCTTCAATGATCGACCCAGTACTTGGACCAAGGCGTTCAGATTCACGCAATTCACGCATTTCTTGAATATCAGCTGCCAAATCGTAGTCATCTCCACTTACTAAAGCCTCACTGATTCTGACCGCCGACTTGGCAGCGAATCTCCCTACCCTTTCTTCCATGTAGTCAAATACCACATTGTAAACTCCTGGTTCTCCGTAAGATCTGGTTCTTCCAAATCCAACTTCCATTCCCGCTAAACTTTGAGTTTCGAGTGCAATATGCTCGATAACATGACCCATCCAAGTTCCTTCTTGAACGCGTTGAAAGAATCCTCCAGGCGTACCGACGGAACAGCGATGAGCAAACATGCTGGGAAACATTGCCTCCAGTCTTTCATAAAATCCATCAATCTTATTTGTCGGAAGCTCTTCCAAGTCTTCAAGATCCAAAACCATCACTATAAGTTTGTGGCGATTTATTGACCAATAGTTTGGGCCGCGCATTGCGTTTATCTCACGAATTTTCATATTTCAGGTATAGGTTGCTCGATTGTGAATAAATGACTAACTAAATGTAACAGAATCTTAAGGAAATTATAATCAAATTTGTGACTTCTTACACAAAGTGCACGAATGTCAGAAAAAAGAATCATAAAAGGAACTTTAATTCCAGTAGGCGGAAGTGAAGATAAGGGAGATCACGAGAATAGCATGTCTACTTTCATCAAAAAAGGCATTCTGGCTCATATCCTCCGCGAAAGTGGGGGAGAAAAATCTAAAATCGTAGTGATTCCTACTGCTTCTAAAATTCCAGTTGAAGTAGGACAGAATTATGTTGATGCCTTTTCTAAACTTGGCTGTACAAATGTTGATGTAATTGACATTCGAGATAAAAAACAATCCGAAGACAAAGCATTCCTGAAATTAATCGAAGAGGCCGATTGTATCATGATGAGTGGAGGCAATCAATCTAGAATATCAAGCAAGATTGGAGGCACTTCAATGCATCAATTAATGCAAGACCGCCTTATCAACGATGAAATTGTTATCGCTGGAACCAGCGCTGGAGCAATGGCTATGGCGTCAAAAATGATATCTGGAGGGAGCAGTAGTGAGGCACTAGTGAAAGGAGCGGTGAAAATGAGAAGCGGTTTAGGATTATTTCCTGAACTAATTGTTGACACTCATTTTGTGAGAAGAGGGCGATTTGGAAGATTGGCCGAGGCAGTTGCCGCAAATCCAACACTGTTGGGAGTTGGGCTTGCAGAAGATACCGGACTCATTATCAAGCACAACAATGAATTTACTGTGATTGGCTCAGGTATGGTCGTAGTAATGGATCCTGCTGGCTTGACCCACAACTCTCATAAGCTCTTGAAACCAGGCACGCCTATGTCTATGAGCAACTTAACAGTGCATATTCTTGCAAATGGCGACCACTTCACCCTTGAAAATAAGGTTGTAGAAGTATTGCCAATTGAGAAATCATTCGTTTAAACTCAAGACGCTAACTCAGACTTTAATTTTAATTACCAGTTTCCTGAGTTCAATTGGATGTTTTTCTTGCTTACCAGTCAGGTGGATATCGTGTGGGAAGAAAACAGCAAATTTTCCAGCATCTAACTTGAAATAATTTAGCTCAGTCTTATAAAAGGCATAGTCCTTTTCCTGATTTGTTTCCGTAGGAATCTGACCTTCAAGAATTGATTGCCCAACTATTTCTGCTCCTGAAATGATGTAGTGTACATCGATATGAGCAAAATGGGCTTCTGTGATGCAATCGGCTTCAAGTTTAGTCGTATATCCAAAAGCCAATGCAAAAACATTATCACCATCAATTTCGTGACGTCCATCTTCTAGCTCATCCAGATTTGTTGATCGGATAAAATCAAAGGCCTTTTTCAGTGATGGCGATAGCCCTTCGTAGGTTTGAGAATTCTGAAATTGATCGTGAATCATGATTTCTAAGTTAGAAAACAAGAATACGAAAAATAGATCCTTCCAGAATAAACTTGAATTACCAACATAGAATTCAGCTGATTACGAGGTGTTTAAGTGCTTCGGGGCCTCCAACCTCCTCCCCATGGGCAAAATACGACTCCCCAAAAATCTAGTCGTGCGCTAGATGTATACTTACGTTTATAATTAATTGCCAGCTCTTCTATATCAATAAGTTGCTTCACTCCTTGCACAAACAAAGAAGTGCTTGGTCTTGAAAAAATGACTCTATCTTTGCCGACTCATTCTTCTAGTCCATGAAATTCTACTTCATTCCTTTTTTAATTTTTACTCTTAATCTTCAAGCCCAAATCGAACCTGGATTCGATAGAGACGAGTATATTCAATTGCTGGAAATCACCCAGCAACAGGCTGACACTTTCATTACAAAAGTTAATTTACCTTGGCCACAAGGAGCAGAGAGATTATATCAGTCTGAAAGAATGGGACTTGAAAATGCCTGGGAATTTTGGTTGCGGGAGGATGGTGTTGGAATAATCTCTGTTCATGGCACGAAACCACTTTATTGGAGTTGGATGGAAAATTTCTACTCTGGGATGGTCCCCGCAAATGGAAAGTGGCAAATCAATAATCAATATGTATTTGACTATAAATTAAGTGCGGATAGTAATGCTTATGTTCACGCTGGCTGGCTGAGTGGATTGGCCTATTTGGGACCTGACATACTCGAGAAAATAACTAAATACTCGAATGAAGGAGTCAGTGATTTTATTATTATCGGTCACAGTCAGGGCGGAGCAATTGCATTTCTTTTGAATTCATGGTTGCACTACTTACCGGAAGGTAGCTTGAGCGAAAACATTAGATTTAAGACCTATTGCAGTGCAGCTCCTAAGCCCGGGAATCAATATTATGCCTACGATTTCGAATACATCAATTACGGCGGATGGGCGCACCGCATTGTTCATTCCGAAGACTGGGTTCCTGAGATGCCAATTACGATTCAAACTGCCCAAGACATAAATGAAAGAAGCCCATTGAACATGGCAGATGAAGGATTTAAACAGCTTGGAGTAGTAAAAAGGATAGCCATGAGAAGTGTTTACAACGGACTCAACAGATCTGTAGATAAAGCAAGAGATAAATTTATAAAGACCCTCGCTTATCGAATGTATGGCTTGATTGCAGAAAATCAAACGGAATTGTCAGAGCCAGAATATGCTGAAAGCATGGCCTATATGACCTGCGGCACTCCAATTATTCTGAGGCCAGACCCAAATTACAGTGATTATTTAGAGCTTGAAATGGATATGGAGTTTATCCATCATACCATGGCTGCCTACGCAAGATGTGCCGCCGTGCTTCCAGAATAAATCACGTGAAGCAAACAAAGTACTGCCGTAGCTCTGAAGAATTCTCAATTGTGAATGTTCCGTGAAGAATGGATTTTACTTTTGTGTTACAACAATGAACAATGAAAAAAACCAGCTTATTAATTTCATTTCTAGTAATAGCAGCCGTTTGCAATTCCCAGGGACTGATAGATGGTTTTTTCAAGGGCCAAAATCACGGAACAGTCGCAGTTTCGGCATCCTACCAAAGTTCGACACAGTATTGGGCAGGTGATAGCCTGATAAACTTTAATCGGAATCAGCCTAATGCAGGCCTTTTTGGAACTTACGGCATCATTGATGGATTAGATGTTGTGGCTAGTATTCCATTTGTGAATCTAGCACCACAAGATGCTTCACTCTTTGCCAAATGGAGAGCTTTTCAACGCACTAGCGAACGAGGGGGAAAATTCACATTGGGAATAGCAGCTGGTATGAGCGTTCCGATGAGCAATTACAATACTGAATCAAGCACGGCTATTGGACAACGAGCTACAATTGTTGAACCTCGAGTCTTCTTACAATACCATTTCCCGAATAGATTTTTCATTCAGGCACAAGCAGGATATACTTATGCTTTCGACCCAGTTCCATCTGGAATTCCAGCTTCTATAAAGCTTGGATACACACATGATAAGTGGTATGCTGACGTTTGGTTTGACCTTCGAGATTCTGAAACAGGTAAAGATTATACAGGAACAGGTGATAGAAAACCGAATAGTTTTAGAGAACTTGAGGTTGATTACCAGCGCATTGGTGCTACTTTTTACAAGCCTTTTTCAGATAAATTTGGACTTAGTTTAGGACTAGACCATACCCTGTCAGGAAGAAATATGTTCAAATCAACCGGAGTGAATCTAGGTTTTATTAGAAATTTCTAAATGGATAAGCAATTTCCTGTTCTAAGCTCCCAGCGACTGCTTTTGCGTGAAATCAAGTCGAGTGATGCCGATGAATTTCATGAAATTGCAAACTTCCCTGACAAACAACTATCACCGCAGCAAGTCGTAGAGAAAATTGTCGAAATAAGGGATGGATTTGAAGCTCAAACAGGAATCTCATGGGCATTAATCTACAATGAGAAATTGATTGGTACCTGCGGTTATTATAGAGGATTTGAAAATCAAACTGGTGAAGTTGGCTTTGTACTTAAATCAGAATTTCACCGACAAGGATTCATGACTGAAGCATTAAAGACAATCCTACCCTACGGGTTTACTCAAATTGGATTGAATCGAATCACGGCCTTTACTCTTCCATCGAATTATCCAACCCAATTGCTTCTCGAGAAACTCGGGTTTACATTGACACAAGAGAAGTATAAGAATTACCTTGTCTTTGAACTTCTAAAATAAGCTATGAACATTGAAATTTGATTCGAAAACGGCTTCGAATTACTATTGAAATGTCAATTGCGATACATCTATAAGTTGTAACTTGTTTCTGAATTGAATGACTATGGCTTATAGCGAATTTCTAGTAGACAGAGTTAGATCAAGAATGCCTTCCAAGTATCTCATCGAAGAAAAAAAGATGATGGGAGGACTCATTTTTATGGTCAACTCTAAAATGTGTGTCGGAATTGATAAGGACAAGCATTCAGGAGATGATAGATTGATGGTCAGAGTTGGAAAGTTGGCCTATGAAGATCTTTTACACCAAAAAGGTTGCCGTAAGATGGACTTTACTGGAAGAGAAATGAAAGGATTTCTTTTTGTATATCCAGAAGGAATAGATGCTGACGAAGATTTTGAGTTTTGGATTTCAAAAGCACTTGAATTCAATGAAGCATTATAAGCACATCACAATAGTCAATTCAAAGATTACAGTAAATATTTAATCCACTCAATGCAATCACAAAAACAGCTATTTAATTTACGACCAGAAGTGAGTTATCTGAATTGTGCGTATAAAGCTCCCCTTCTTAAATCTTCGGAAGATGCTGCTATCAAAGCCTTAACACGTGACAGAAACCCAATGGATATTGGTGTTGACGACTATTTTTCCCAAGTTGATGAAGTGAAATCACAATTTGCACAATTGGTAAATTGCACATCAAAAGATGTAGCACTAATACCCTCCAGTTCTTATGGATTCGCATCTGTATTGAACAATATAGCAGCAAAGCCAAAAGGTAAAGCCATCACCATTGAAGATGAATTTCCAAGTGGATATTTGTCGCTCTCGAAATGGTGCAAGGAACACGACAATGACTTAATCATTGTGAATTCTGATCATTCCAAAAATCAAAAGGGAAAAGCCTGGAACGAAGCTATACTCCATGAAATAGACGAACGTACTTCATTGGTGCTTATGTCATCGGTCCATTGGATGAACGGTATAGTCTTTAATTTGACCGCCATCGCCGATAGATGCCATGAAGTAGGTGCAAAGTTGGTCGTAGATGGAACACAGTCAGTCGGTGCTTTGCCTCTCGATTTGCAGACATGTAAGATCGACGCATTGATTTGCGCCGGATACAAATGGCTTTTTGGCCCCTATTCTACAGGATTAGCTTATTTCAGCCCTGAATTCCATGATGGAGAAGCTATTGAGGAATCTTGGATGAATAAAAAAAATGCTAGGAACTTCAGCGGCCTCACGAATTACGATTTGAATTATCAGGATGGAGCAGCAAAGTTTTCAGTAGGTGAAACAAGTAATTTTATACTTGTGCCAATGGTGCTAGAAGGACTCAAGCAAATCAATAAATGGGAAGTGCCAGCAATGAATGCTTATTGTGATAAGTTGAGTCGCCCGCTATTGAATTACTGCGCTGAAATAGGATTAGTCCTTGAGGAGCGAGCGTACTTTTCTCCACATCTGTTCTCCTTGCCCCTCCCAACTTCAGTTGATCCTGGCGCCTTTAAAAACATACTAGATCAAAATAAAATCTTCACTTCATTGCGTGGACAGTCATTGCGTGTGGCAATCAATGTTTTCAATGAAGAAGCGGATATTGAGCGACTCCTTCAGGTTATGAAGTCGGAATTTAAAATTTAGTTGAGTCAAGGTCAAGACTAGAGTGACTCGGCATATTTTTTAAAGTTATTGAGAACGGCTTGCCATCCTTCACGCTGCATTTCCAATGGATTTTCATCTTCTGGATCGAAACTTTCAGTGATTTGACATTGCCCATCTTGTTCATCGAAAACAACAATCACTTCACGTCCATCTTCTAAGAAATAAGCGATTCGTTCGTGGAAATCAATCTCCTCGTATTCACCTTCAAAATCGAAGCTCATTGTCCCATCTTTCGAGCTCATGGTAAATTTAAATTTTCCGCCTGATTTCAAATCATTTTCTGCAAATGGACACTGCCAATCGTCTGAAGCAAAATTCCAATTTCTAATGTGCTTCGGTTCAGTCCATAGCTTCCATGCTTGTTCAACATCTACTTTGATAAGACTTTCTACAGTGATTTTTTTCTTCATGAAAATAGTATTTACCCTGATTTTAATGGATTTTGATATTCAACTCTACAATTGAACTGATTGATTTATTTGATTGAAAGTTTATCACATTTATTTCAATCAAATAAAAGTATGCAAGTTTTCTTGAATTGTTTCTTTCAGATCGCTCCTAACCTTTGCTGTCGAAGCAAAATCTTGCCATTGTTTCACCACGGTATTAATTTCGTGAATTATTGAATCAGCTTTTCTAATATTATTTGCATCAGCGATACTTAACAAGTCGCTGCTATCAATCAATCGATGCTTACCGTTTACGCTTAGAGTTTGTTGATTCACCCATATATTCTTCGGATCGTATGAATAGCAAACATCATAAGCCGGAGCGAGCTCCCATCTTTCTCCTTGTCTCAATCGAAACGAAAAGTTCTTGGTATGGTCATCACAATTTGTAGCTAAGACATTGAATACCATCCTCCTGAACATCTGTTCTGCTTCCTTATAGCTCAGCTTTAAAATCCGCATTGTTTCAAACACTTGCTCATAACTATAAGAGTAGAGGCTGGTATAATTGAAATGTCGAATTCCACATAGGGTTTGCACATGGTGTTTGGTGCTATTTCCTTCACGATCGAAGCGTTTGGTCATAAAATGTGCTCTTTCGTCTTCCTCAAAAAGCTGAGACTCCATCATTTCTATACCACATTCTTTTGCCATGAGATAGTAAGCATATTCCACCCTTCCCCAGCCGTGACTCTCTCCAAATTGAGCACCACTTACACCATCTAATTTAATCAACCATTGCTCAAATCCTCTAGGGGCATTAGTTTGGCCCGATTTCACTTCCTTAGTTAGCTCGTTGTAGGCAATCACCGCTTTTGGCCTTGCTCCTCCGGCAGATGTTCCAATTTTCAGGATTTCCGTCAATGCCTTCTTTTCATCAAGTTCAATTTTCATGTGAAATGACTCTCTTTTAAGTTGCATTTTTTGGGCAAGTGCAACCAGACTGCTAATTTCAATATCAAATGCTTTTTTCGTTGCTTTCAGTTGAGTCGGTTCAAATTCGATCGCTCCCATCCCCCGAGATCCAATAAAGCACAATTGCTCCACAGGATTCATGCTGTTTGCAGGACGGCCTTGCTGGGCGAGCCATACATTAATCAACTGGTTTCCATATTTATCCGGTAGGGAATCAGCTAATAATCCAGGCAAACCTTTGAAAGTGTCTTCTGCATCATCTTTTCCTTTTCTCAATTCAGGAAAACTGTAAATACGAGAAGCGTTATCTAGAGGTAATTTAATCGGTGACAAATCCCAAGCTTGGTTAAGGAATTTAGGCGCAAATTGAAAGCTAGCCAGTTGCAGTCGTTCGTTCCACCGCACCGCACCAGCTAATTCGCCCCATATTTTTATTTCCGCTACATCTACCATCCTAGATCTTCTTTATCTTCAACAGAATCAGATTTCCCCGAAGCCTTTTTTCGTTGGTTCTTCTTCAGTTTTGCATATGCCAATGGACTAATTTCATCCTCAACTTTGAATACATCCATGATGTATAATAGGTCGAGGACACGAATCACTTTAATGAGTGTGTTCAGGTTGACAGCCTCGCCACGTTCAAGAAGACTGAGTGTTGACCTGCTAATGCCTGCTGATTCTGACAACTGAGATTGAGATATGTTCTTTGCTAAACGATGGTGTTGAATAAACTTACCTATAGTTTGAGATAGGGCTTGATCGCTCATAGCTACCCAATTTTCGTATGACTTATCATTCATTATTGCAAAATTTACTAGTTACCGAATGAATTATCAGTCAAATATACGAAGTAATCATCAACATACAAAGTAGACGTGCACAATAAATCATTCAATATGTCCATTTAATAGCCTAATTGAATGAAATATCATACAATGATAAATAATTGAGTCAATAAGAATAAGAAAGATATCTTCAAAAAAGAAATCAACTCCTGACACAAGAGATTAGTGATTTCTGGAAAACCTAAGACGAAGTTTCTGCCCCATCTTCTATTCCCAATTCGATTAAATCTTTGTATTCAATGGCAAAGCGCAACAATTGATGGGAACCCCGAAGATCTAGCTTGCGCGCTATATTCAAGCGGTGATTTTGTACTGTTCGCTCACTCAAGAAAAGCTCTTCACTGATAGTCTTACTGGTCTTATAATCTGCAATGAAACGAAGCACGCGTTTTTCAGAAGCCGTGAGCAAGGAAAGCTTTCGATGAAAACTAGTTTCACCCTTGCGGCCTTTAAGCAATTGCTCAGAAAGCTGGGGACTCACATAATGTCGGTCACAAAAGACTTCCCGCAGACAATGTACCACATCAGATTCCGCATTCTCTTTCAGCACATAGCCCATAGCTCCAATTTCCATAGCCAGATCGAAGGCCGAACGATTATTATGCATGGTTAGAATAACAACCTTAATACTGGGAAAGTCCTTTACTATTTCTCGGGCGGCGTCGATGCCATTCATCCTTGGCATTTCTAAATCGAGAATCACTAAATGAGGAATCACATGCCTCACTAACTGCAATGCCTCTTCCCCATCATGCGCTTGGTCTATGGTTGAATCCGGATCTGCTTCTCGGATTATTTCAGCTAAACCTTTGCGAAATATGGGGTGATCATCAGCTATTACTATCCGCCTTTGAATATTCATTCAATTTTCCTTTTAATGGGACTTTAATCATTATTCTACTACCTCCTTCAGAGTCACTTTCAACCTTAAACGTTCCTGCCAAAAGCCTCACTCTTTCACGCACACCTTTCAATCCAAATCCTTGTTTTGACGACAAAGTACTAGCTACATCAAAGCCTAATCCATTGTCACTTACCCTTAAATTTAGGTAGTTATCGCCCAAAGCAATGTGCACACTTGACTTAGTTGCTCTGCTGTGCTTCACTATATTGGTAAGACACTCTTGAACGATCCTGAAAATATTAACTTGATCTTCCTTAGAGAATTCGCCAGCTACTGGGTCGATGTATGCTTTTATATCTATTCCCGAACTGCCTCCAAACTCTTCTACCAACTCTTCTATTGATCGTTGCAATCCTAAAATTTCCAACTGGAAGGGGCGCAAAGCATAAGATATTCCTCTAACTTCTTGAATAGTATTCGTGATGTTGGTTGCCAATCCTTCAAGTTGTTCTGAAGCATTGCCGTTTAATCCACTCGACTGCATCTTCAATACTTTATTCTTCATCATCACCAAGCTCTGACCTAATCCATCGTGAAGCTCAACAGCAATTCGCTTTCTTTCTTGTTCCTGCCAATGAATCAATTTTTCAGAAAACTCCTTCTGCCTTTTTTTCTGGCGGATGAGTCGGGTCGTTTTTTGTCGGAAAATCACATAACTCACTGTGCTGATCAAGGCCAGAATTAGCAATGAGAATCCAAACATCCATTGCCTCTTCTCTGCCGATTGCTTTGCAAGCTCCGTATCAAGCAATTCTTGTTCTGTTCGGAGCATTGCGATTTCCTGTTCTTTTCGTTCTGAATTATACCTCGCTTCTAACTCAGAGATTTTCGCACTGCTTTGCTCGCTCAAAAGACTGTCAGAATATGCCGTAAAAAGTCTCTGATATTCTAAGGATTGTTTCCACTTCCCTTGAGCCTCGAATACACTTGCCAAAGAAGCCGCACTGTATTTCTTACCTTCTAAACTACCAATATCAAAGCTCAAGCCCATCGCTTTGAAAAGGACTTTTTCCGCTTGGACATATTCCTTTTTAGCCAAGTAGAGCTCACCCATATTCACGAAGCTTTGAGCCTGCCCCTCTATATTCCCCATCTTCAAGTAGATGCTTAAGGAGCTATCGTAATAGGCCTCAGAATTCGGGAAATCTCCATAACCCTTAAACATTACACCCATGTTTTGGTAGATATTCGCTCGCTCTATGGAATATGTTTCGTCATACTTGGCAAAAATGCTCAAGGCTTCTTGAAAGTCTTTTGCAGCTCCTTGAATATCTCCCAACTCGTGCTTAACCAATCCAATGTGCTGCAAGCAATCGGCAATCGAACTGTTGCTGTTCAATTTCCGAGAAAGCTGAAGCGCTTTGACATAGTAGTCCATGGCTTTTTCTAACCGGTTTTGGTAATAAAAAACATGACCGATATTACACATCACTTTTACTGAAGTTGTGTTCGGATTTATCTTCTGAGAAAGAGTAAGTGCTTCAAGATAATACTCGAGTGCTGATTCATATGCGCCGCCTCTGAGAGCAACCACGCCCAAACTGTTGTATATTTTGATAGCAATTGAATCGTTGTCGGCTTTGTCTGCCAGAGACAAGCATTTCAGAAAAGATGATTTAGCTTCTTCAAAATCTGACAAGTAATCGTTTACCACACCTAGACCGTAGTAAACATTAAGAAGCGCACTGCTATCACCAACTACTTCTGCTTCCTTTAAACTCTTAAGAAAATATGTTTTCGCTTTGCGTGGCTGAGATTGTTGATTGAGAATTGCTAGCTCATGGTACAAATCCATCAACTCTTCAGGCTTGTTGGTTTGATTCAATAAACTTTTAAGGGAATCCTCAGCACTCAATTGAGCAAACACAGTCCCAAAACAGAGAATTAAGAATAGAATTCCAGATATTTTCTTCATGAAATTTGCAATTGTTTCAAAGTTAAGGCCAATAGCTATCAAAAGCATGAGTAGAACTACTCAATTTCAAAATCTGGAGGTCTAGAACTCCATGTTTATTGAGCTTACAAGAATCGAGGAGTTCAAGCAATTTCACTGATCCGACACAACCAAATTTACTCTGCAATTATCTCTCAAAAAATATTTTTTCCAATTCAAAAAAGTGATTGTTTTTTTTCCGAACATTTGTATCTAAATCTTGATGACCAGGCAGGGTCAAAAGGCAATTCAGCCGATCTGCATTAACGCTAATTCACATGATTCATCCCTCAACTGAACTGCGATTCATAAGCAGTGAAATCGGGTACGGTGTTGTTGCCCGAGAGTTTATTCCGAAAGGTACAATTACTTGGGTTTTGGATAAGTTTGACAGAGAATTTACGCCTTCCCAAGTAGAAAAAATGGATGCTGTCTACCAGCAAATAGTAGACACTTACTGCTTTAGAAACAACAAGGGCAACCTAGTATTATGTTGGGATCAAGCGAGATTTGTTAACCATAGCTTCAATTCCAATTGTTTAACTACTGCTTACGATTTTGAGATTGCGATTCGAGACATCCAAGCAGGAGAAGAATTGACAGATGACTACGGTTATCTCAATATTGACAGGCCTTTTCGTGGAGCCGAAGAAGGCACCAAGAGAAAAGTTGTCTATCCAGACGACTTAACCCGTTACCACAAGGTTTGGGACAAGATGCTACTGAGCGCAATGAAGCAACTTCCTGCCGTTGAGCAGCCACTAATGAAACTTATTCCTGAAACAGTTGCAAACACCGCTCTTGCTGTAGCCGCTGGAAAAAAAGAAATGGAGAGTATCTTAAGTTGCTATTTCCCAAATTCAACAGAAAACAAAAATTAATTCCTGAGACCCCGGTATATCGCCGGGATCTCTATTTCTCCTTCACTAAAATTGAAGAGGCAATTCGGCTAGAAAGATTGAATTCTTTATTGGCATTGGAAAGTACTAAGCTATTGTCAAGCTGCTGGCGATAGAGCACTTTTATTCTGGCATGAAGTTTTAGATCGAGCTGATTCAAATACTGAAGAAATTCGGCAGAATCTTCTTTTACACCGACAATTTCTACTTCGCAGCCCTCATCAATTTGATCGAGTTGATAATAATTCTGAACTGGTAACTCTCCTGACTTGCCTGGAATAGGCTCACCGTGTGGATCATGTGTAGGCTCGCCTAGAAATTGAAAAAGGCGGTCGGTCAATAGCTCTGACTCGATGTGTTCCAATTGTTCAGCGATATCATGAACCTGAGACCAATTAAAGTTAAGTTTTTCGACTAAAAACGTTTCCCACAATCTGTGCTTCCGAATAATTCCACCTGCAATTTTCTTTCCTTCTTCACTCAACTGAACACCCTGATATGGCCTGTGAATTAGCCATTTTCTCTTAGCTAATTTTTTCACCATATCACTAACGGATGCTGCCTGCACATTCAATGCCTTTGCAATCGCATTTGTGCTTACAGTCTCAGCTCCTTCACTTTGAAGATGAAAGATGGCCTTTAGGTAGTTTTCTTCGTGTATACTTCTCATTTCTTACCAATCATTGTTTATTTCCTAGTGGAAAATCTTGCCTACTCAAAGAACCAGTCGACGGAATGTCTCCTGCTTTAATTCGGTTAATCAGTATTCCTTTGCTTGGTGAGAAGAACAATGCAAAAGCAAATTGTACTCCAGCAGCTATTGTCATCGCTCCGGCGATTGAGCCGTCGAAGATCAAAGCCAAGTAATAACCACCTATTGCAGATGTGACACCTAAGATTGAAGTGATCACAAGCATTCTTTTAAAATCATCAGTCAACAAATATGCTGTAGCAGGCAATACCACTAAGAAAGCAACGACTAAGACTGCTCCAACAGATTCAAACGAAACGACTGTCGTAAGTGAGACAGCGCCCATCAGACTGTAATGCCAAAAGGCAGTCGAAATACCCAGCGCAGCAGCAAATCCCGGGTCAAACGTCGTAAGGAATAAGCCTCTGTACCCCACTATTATAAATCCAACAATCAAGGTTAGAACTGTGAGTAAAATCCAAAATGGGCGAGGTCCAAATGAATTTCCTGCAGAATCAATAATCAAATCCAAGGGCACGTAAGCAATCTCTCCATAAAGAATGCATTCCTGATCCAAATCGATCTTCCCACTAAAATAAGAGGTGATGATCACTCCAATTGCAAATAACCAGGTGAAAGTAATTCCAATACTCGCATCTGTTTGAAGCCTTGCTTTCCTGTAAAGCCATTCAATCATGACAGCCGCGAACAATCCTACAGCAGCGGCGCCAACTAAAGGGAGTATTCCGACTCTATCTCCAGAAACTAAGTAAGCAATAACAATTCCAGGGAGAACGGCGTGAGAAATAGCATCGCCAACCATTGCCATCTTTCTCAAAATGAGGAAACAACCAAGTAATCCGCAGCTAATAGCTACCAAGGATCCGGTGAGAATTATCCAAATACTATCGCTCATGGTAGATAAGGTATTTCGCTTTGATGCGGATCAAGGGTTGGGTGACCCAATTCCTCTTCAAGCAATTTCTCCAATTCAGGTGTGATGACATGCTCAATAGCCTCCGCTCCTTGGTGAACATGATCAGGTTTCAGGTGCAGTCTTTTGTTCAAATACATCTCCCACAAGCGATGGAGTCTGACAATTCTGAAACTTTCTGCTAATCCTTCATCACTTAATGCCCAGCCATTTCCGTTTCTAACCAGATTTCCGATTTTAGATTCTAAGCGCAGTCCAAGTTGAAGTTCCTTTACTGAGAATCCACGTATTTCGAGTAAATCTTGAGCTGTTCTTGGTATTTTAAAGTCTCGATTTGCCTGACCTAAATAATAGAAGGTCTTCAATATATTTTCTCTTAGAATTTTCGATTCATTTCTTCTTCTCAGTCTATTTCTAGCTACTATCCCTCGTTGGGGAGCGATTAAAATAGAAGTAATAGCTATGATGGATAGGAACATAATAATCCATGGGCCTGTTGGCATGGAAGGAACAGCAAACGATACCCAAGTTCCCCCCCAAGCGGATATACCTGCGAACAAAGCGGACAAGAGCATCATAATCGGTAGTTTATCAGTCCAATACCGACCGGCTGCTGCCGGAGTGATGAGTAAAGCGGCCATGAGCACAACTCCTACAGCCTGAATTCCACTTGCAACAGCAAGCACTGTCATTGTCGAAAGTAGGAATTCATAGAACCATACAGGCATACCAATAGATTCCGCGAACTCTCTGTTGAATGAAACCAATCGAAATGGACGATAGAATACCAGGGTTAAAATCAAGAGAATGACTGCCGTCCCCGCGAAAATGTATACATCTCTTTCCATCATGGAAGCTGCATTTCCGAACAAGAATTTATCAAGTCCAGTCTGCGAAGCATTTCCAGAATGTTGAATTGAAGTGAGCATGAAGATTCCCAATCCAAAAAAAACACTCAATACCAATCCCGTAGCGGTATCAGCTTTCAATCGTGTTTTTCGGATGATAAAGTCCATCACGAGAAGACTGATCCAACCGGCAATCACAGCTCCGAGCATCAGCCAAATCGGGTCTTTTGATCCTGAAATCAAGAAAGCCACGCAAATTCCTGGAAGTACAGAGTGGGCAACAGCATCACCTACCAAAGCCCGCTTCCTGAGAAAGGTAAAATTGCCAACGACTGCCGCTCCCATACTGAGAAGAACAGTGCCTAGCAACACTATTATCGCATTTGGATCGTTCCAAAAGTTGCTCATTGTTGGCGATCTTTTAATCCTTTTTCTCTCACTGGGAAATCTTTTTCCTTCACCAAGTCAGCCACTTGCGAAAGCACTGTAAGCTGCGCACCATAAGCCAATTGCAAATTCTCAGTTGTCAAGACTTCGGATGTAGGACCAGCGGCAACCAATCTTGTATTCAGCAAGATGATGTAGTCGAAGAATTCCGCGGCAGTATGGAGATCATGGTGAACAATTAACAATGTCTTCCCTTTATCACGCATACCGGTCAGAATATCGAGAATTGCTCGTTCGGAAGCAGCGTCGACTCCGGCGAATGGTTCATCCATCAGATAAAAATCTGCTTGTTGAGCCAATGATCTAGCAAGAAAGACACGCTGCTGTTGTCCTCCGCTAAGTTTTGAGATCTGACGGTTAGAAAAGCCTGCCATACCGACTTGTTCGAGTGCATTCATGGCCATTTTCCTATCGTCCTTCCCTGCCCTACCGAACAATCCGCTTTTTGTATATCGCCCCATCATGACCACATCCAATACTGATGCAGGAAAATCCCAATCAACGCTTTCGCGTTGGGGAACATAGCTCACGCGATTTCTGACATCATCCATGTTTTGGTTGTAGATTTCCACATAACCGGACAATGGCTCAATCAACCCCATGATAGTCTTAAGCAGGGTGGTTTTTCCGGATCCGTTCGGCCCGATCACCCCGATCAATTTCTTTTCAGGAAGCTCAAAATCCACATCCCAAAGTACTGGTCTAGCGCCGTATGAAACGGTTAGATTATGAGCTTCTAATGCTATTTTCTCTTCCTTTTTCATGGCATTAAGGCTGACTTGATAGAATTCACATTGTGCTTTACCATTCCGATGTAGGTTCCTTCTGGGGTATTCTCATCCCCCATGGCATCAGAAAACAAAGTCGCGCCTAATTTCACTTCGAATCCATTGCGTTGACAACCTTCCAGCACTGCTTCCATTGAGCGTTTTGGAACAGAGCTCTCTAAAAATATTGCTGGAATTTTTCTTGAACTGATGAATTGAACCAATTCACTCACATCCCTCAAACCATATTCAGCAACAGTGGAAATACCCTGCAGTCCTTTCACTTCAACGCCATAGGCCCTACCAAAATACTCGTAAGCGTCGTGGGCTGTGATTAAAACACGCTGTTCTTGGGGGATTTTTGACAATTCCATCCTCGTCCAATCGTCTAACTGCCTTAGTTCAAACAGATAGGCGTCTGATTGTTCGAGAGTGGAACTCAATCCGGTAGAATCGATACTGATCAAACTATCGCGAAGTTCATGGCAGAGGAAAGCCCACAGCCTTACATCAAACCAAACATGAGGATCGTGAATATCGTCTTCAACACTCAAATACAAGAGTCGATTTTCGGGCAATAATTCAGCAGCGGCTATTACTGGCTTGCGCAAAGCCAAGTTCTCTAAGATTGTCCCCATCTTACCTTCAAGGTGCAATCCGTTGTAAACAATAACATCGGCGTCGGTCAATCGGCCTAAATCGCCTTGGGTAGCTTTGTATAGATGGGGATCTACTCCTGGCCCCATTAAAACATCAACGTCAACAGCATCACCAAACATCTGCTTCACCGCGTCACCCAACATACTAGTAGTGCACGTAATCTTCAATTTCTTAGAAGATTCTGTTGGCTGCTCTTCTGCTGATGAATTGCAAGAAGAAATCAAGAGAAGTATAAAAAGTAGACCGAAAATATTCCGCATGTAAATTAATTTTAGGCAAATCTAAACTTATTTTTAGACATGCCTAAATTTTAGACCAGCCACAAAAAAAAGGTGGACGAATCCACCTTTAGTATTAGTTCTTCACCAAGCTCTTGTATTTGATTCTTGTCGGCCCAGAATCACCTAATCTCTTCTTCTTATTCTCTTCGTATTCAGAGTAGGTGCCTTCGAAGAAATACACTTGAGAATTTCCTTCAAATGCCAAGATGTGCGTGCAAATTCTATCGAGGAACCAGCGGTCGTGAGAAATAACAACTGCGCAGCCAGCAAAGTGTTCAAGCCCTTCTTCCAAAGCTCTTAATGTATTCACATCGAGGTCGTTAGTAGGCTCATCCAGCAGTAAGACATTAGCTTCAGATTTCAAGGTCATAGCGAGGTGAAGTCGGTTTCTTTCTCCTCCAGAAAGCACTCCGCATTTCTTTTGCTGATCAGATCCATTAAAATTAAATCGACTTACATAAGCACGTGAATTGACCATTTGACCATCCACTTCAACCACTTCATTTCCTCCTGTAATGACTTCCCAAACTGTTTTATTGGGATCGATATCCTTATGGGTTTGATCGACGTAGCCGAGCTTCACCGTTTCACCAACTTTGAAATCACCACCATCGGGTTTCTCCATGCCGAGCATCAGCTTGAATAAGGTTGATTTACCAGCTCCGTTTGGACCGATAACTCCAACAATACCTGCTGGTGGAAGCTTGAAATTCAAATCGTCATAGAGCAATTTATCTCCAAAAGCTTTGGCAACATGCATTGATTCAACCACTTCATTTCCTAATCTCGGTCCATTTGGAATCGGTAGAACCAACTGTGCTTCTTTCTCACCGCTTCCTTCGCTCAATAGCTTTTCATAGTTCCCCAATCTCGCTTTGTTCTTTGCTCTTCTTCCTTTTGGAGACATCCTCGACCATTCTAACTCTCGCTCCAACTCCTTCTTCCGCTTGCTCTCGTGCTTTTCTTCTTGAGCCATTCGCTTGGTCTTTTGATCCAACCAAGACGAGTAATTTCCTTTCCACGGAATGCCTTCACCTCTGTCAAGTTCTAAAATCCATCCAGCGACATTATCTAAGAAATAACGGTCGTGAGTAATACAAATGACAGTTCCTTTATAGTGTTGGAGATGTTGCTCTAACCAATCCACCGATTCTGCATCGAGGTGGTTGGTAGGCTCATCGAGGAGTAATACATCAGGTTGTTTCAGCAAGAGACGACATAAGGCCACTCGGCGGCGCTCTCCCCCACTCAAATTCTTGACCGATTGGTCTCCTGGAGGAGTTCGAAGGGCATCCATAGCTATTTCTAGCTTGGTATCCAGCTCCCAAGCGTCAAGAGCATCAATTTGATCTTGAACTTCTGACTGACGATCCATCAATGCCTGCATCTTATCCGGGTCATTGAGAATTTCCTCATCCATAAATTTATTGTTGATTTCCTCGTATTCTTTGAGCACATCGACAATTTCTTGGGTTCCTTCCTCTACAATTTCACGAACTGTCTTGGTTTCATCCAATTCTGGTTCTTGGGGGAGGTATCCAACCGTATATCCAGGCGACCAGACTACATCACCCTGAAAACTTTCATCTTCGCCAGCAATGATTCTCATGGTAGTAGATTTACCCGAGCCGTTAGCTCCGATAATACCGATTTTAGCTCCGTAGTAAAAGCTGAGATAAATATCTTTTAAGATGTGTTTTCCTTGTGGTGTGGTCTTATTCACCTTCACCATTGAAAAAATGACCTTTTTATCGTCTGACATAAATTTAAATTTGAGTTCAAATATACGATACCCGTTGATGATGTGCTAAAGATTCGAAGCAACAGTTGACCTGATTATCATTAAGAATTTAATTTTCTTTATTGCAATTTGCGGAATGAAAATTGTACCAGCTTTTTAAACTTCGACTCCATGAGACAATCATTTAATATACTTCTGTTTTTTTGCTTGAGCATCTCTGCTTTTGGCCAAAAAAATGAAATCTACATCATAGCTCCTGAAAGACATGCTTGCCAAGGTGAGGCTAGACATCTTTGTATGAAATACACCGATGAAATGGGACAAGGACATACTTTTTATGATGCGATTCAAGGCTTCGAATACCAATGGGGACATGAAACGACCATGGAAGTTCGGACCGAGAAAGTTAAAAATCCTCCTGCAGATGGCTCATCAATTGATTATTTCTTAGTTAAAGTCATTTCTGACATTCAAGTTCCAAATGGCACAGAATTCAATATCCGAATGGAAAAAGAAGGGGATGATTATCCATTTGCTAAGATGATTGAAAAGGACGGAGACAATTTTATTCTGATGTATAGCGTCGAAATCGAAGAAAACGAAATTTTACACGAATTGATTGATGCCATTGAGAAATATCCAGTGATTACTACCTTTTCGCATCAATCAGGCAGAATACGAGTCGAAGGATTCAAACCTTCATGAGTCTGTCATTAAGCTAACTCTGAATCGAATTCCAACAAGGTGATTTCAGGCTTGATTCCTACTCTTCCGGGAAATCCAAGGTATCCAAATCCTCGGTTAACGTAAAGGAATCTACCCTCATTTTCGTACAGTCCAGCCCAGCGCTTGTACCTCAATCTGGCAGGACTAATTTTTATTCCTAAGCTAGGAATTTCAACTCCAAGTTGCATTCCGTGGGTGTGTCCTGACAAAGTCAACTCAATAGGAGCTGTGTCCATTACTTTCTTCTCCCAATGGGTTGGATCATGGCTGAGTAGGATGTTGAAATCCTCACTATTGATGCCAGCCATGGCTTTATCCAAATCGCCGTACTGATGAAATCCTTGCCCCCAATTCTCAACACCAATAAGATTGAAAGATGACTCCTTGTGTTGAATCACAATATTTTCATTTCTCAATAGGGTAAATCCCATTCTTTGATGCGCTAAATACAAGTCTTCAAGATTCTTTGACTTTTCTTCTTCCGTCTCCCAGGGCACATAGTCTCCATAATCGTGATTTCCAAGAATCGAGTATTTCCCTTTTTTGGCTTTGAGTCCTCCAATAATTTCAATCCATGCATCCGTTTCGTAAGCGAAATTGTTGACCATATCACCCGTAAAAAAAATGTAATCCGGCTCCAATTCATTCACCTTTGCGATTGCACCTTTTACTTCTTCAAAACTATTATCGAGGAAGCTACCCAGGTGCATATCAGACAATTGGACAATTTTCATCCCTCTCAATCCAGTTGGAAGTTTCGGAAACCTCAACTTTTCTCGAAAAACTTTGAAATCGTACTTCCCTTGAATTTGACCGTAGACCATACTTCCAAAAACCACTCCTGATAGTATAAGCCCCGTCTGACTCAAGAATTGAAGTCGGGTGATTTTCGCTGGGGTAAAATCATCTGCGCCACCACTAGGATAAACCTTGCTGACTGCCCATCTTCCCACTTGAATAAGGTCTTCGATAAAATGAAACCCTAAAAACACCATTTTACTCACGAAAAAAGTAATTCCAAATCCTCCAACGAAATAGAAAAACTTATACGACTTCTCTGCCATGATACTCGTAAAGTTCAAGAACAGGTAAACCGCAAGCCCCAACCAAATGATACTGGGCAACCACCAAGCAAAGCGAGTTATTTTCCTCCAGAGTGGATCTAGATTCTCCGTCAGCATTCGAATACCCTTGTATCCGTATAAATCAACCAAGAAAACGAGGAAGGTAATAAAGGCAAAAAACACTATCATGCGAAGTGGCATGGGCTACAAATTTTGGGGCAAAGATACCATGATTAAGCAGGAAGCAAGGCCAAATGTTCACTGTACTTTTCTCAATGATTGTTAAATCATCTATTCAACAAGACTAGAGTTGGTGGCCGAATATCTTCTCCATCATCCCAGACTTTGAGAATTCATCGGAATCGAGAATTTGAAGTTGGGACTCATTGTCGATGAGCCATACAGTATCAGTAGCGGTCAATGAAAGTGCTAAATCGTGTGAGGAATATAGAATTGACTTTCCTTCCTTGCACAAGTCTTGAAGTAATTTCAGAAATTCACGTCTTGCGCTGAAATCTAAAAATGCCATGGGTTCATCCAACAGAATTAAATCAGTCTCTTGAGCTAAAGCCCGTGCGATATAAACCTTTTGTCTTTCGCCGTCACTGATTTTTCCCATAGGCAGATCTAAAAACTTTGAGACCCCTGCCCTTTCAGCGCTTTCATTGATGACTTGATTATCTCTTTGACTCAATTTCCCCCACCAACTGGTATGTGGACTTCTTCCCAGAGCTATCATTTCAGAAACCTTCATTCCATCTGGAGATTGATGATTTGCTGCTAGCACTGCGGAAATGATTCGCGCTCTTTGCAGGGCCGTGAGCGAGTCAATGTCATCACCTTTCAGTTGAATTTCGCCTTCCAGCAAAGGATTCATCCCCAAAATTGTCCGGAGTAAAGTGCTTTTTCCACTGCCGTTTTTTCCGATTAAGACATTGAGTGTGCCTGTCTTGATCAAACCCGATTTAGCCTGAACAATTACCTTTTGCCCATAACCAAATTTCGTGGTTGAGAGTTGTAATAAAGTATTGTCCATCAATAGAAAGATTTTAATCCGCGAGACCTCAAAACTATAGACAAAACTACGGGTGCTCCAATAAGAGAGGTAACAGCATTCAATGGCAAACTCTGCTCTGTCCAAGGCATTCTGCTCATCAAATCACAAAACAGAGCTATAATCATCCCAAATAAAAGTGAGGCAGGCAGTAATAATTTATGGTCTGAACTTTTAAACCAGGATCTCACCAAATGCGGAACGGACAATCCGATAAAAGCGATAGGGCCGCAGGTTGCGGTAACAATTCCAGTCATAACTCCGCTTAAAACGAGAATCACAATTGACATCTGCTTAAAATTCAATCCTACAGTCGCTGACTCCTCTTCTCCTAAAAGCATAGCATTCAATGATTTGGAAAGCAGGATTGAAACAAGCAAAGCAGGAATTACCAAACACATCATTATGGTCAGTTGACTCCAAGTCGCTGCTTGAAATGAGCCCAATCCCCAGAAAACCATGGCCTTGATAGATTCTTCTGTCGCTCCAAATTGCAGAACGCTCACGATGCCGGCAGTCAAGTATCCCAACATCAATCCTATAATAAGCAATGAAAGTTGGTCCTTCAGTTTTCGAGCGGCAAAGAGAATTACGAGCAGCACAATAGCAGATCCAAGGATAGCCGCCAATGGAATTGCGAAGTTTTTGAAGCTTGAAAAGGCCCCCAATGTGCCTCCCCCTAAAATAACCAGAGCCACTCCCAAACTCGCTCCTGAGCTAATCCCCAAGACACCTGGACCAGCCAAAGGATTTCGAAAATACGTTTGCAGCATTAATCCACAAACGGAAAGCCCAGCTCCAGCAGTTATCGCCGTCAGAATTCTCGGAATTCTGCTCTCAAAGACAATGGTAGTGATGTATTGTTTTTCGGCATTTTGTTCGTTTCCAAGCAGAGCGTCCCATATTTCTCGACCAGAAATATCTGCACTGCCGAGAATCAATTCTAGAAAGCAAAGTCCTAGAATTGCCGCAATTGCGAGTATGAGCCAAAAGGACTTTTTCATTCCTTCAGCCAAATTTTGAAGTATTTCCCATTTCGTTCGGGATAAATACTCGGATGAAAAATATGAATGAGATCCTTTAATATTTCATCGGGTTCAATTACCCCTCTTCCGAAATAATCAGAGCTAGAGGCATTGCAGACGAATAGATTCCCTTCTGTAAAAGCCTTAAAGCTCATCAATCTGGAATCCGATTCCGCCAAAGTTTCAGCAGACGGCAGGCTATCAGTAAAAATGACCTTTCCCCAGTAATCGGCATTGTGAGCTCGTTCGATCATCTCTTCCATGTCAATTTGGAGATTGTCATTTCCGCGGCTATCATTAAACACATAGTTGGATGCTGCATCCGCAAGAAATTCCGCAATGAAGCTATTCCCACTTGGCGCATACCACATTCCCTGATAATTGCTGCCCGTGAAAACTGTCGGTATTGTCGAACTCAATTTTGCTGTCATTTTTGCTTCGTCGTAGCGCAGCTCAATAGCTGTGAAAAGAGAATCTGCCTTTTCCGATTCACCTAAAATAAATCCGAAAAGCTTGAGCCATTCTGCTCGTCCAAGAGGATGGGTTTCTAAGTATTCCGCAATTTGAACACATGGAATTCCCGATTCTACATATTTATTGAGGTCGCCTGTATCGTAAGGATAAATGAAAAACACATCAGGCTGGGCTTGTGTCAGCAATTCCAAATCAACTTCTGCCTCTCCTCCTATGTCAATTATTTCATTTCGGGTGATCAAAGCCCTTACCTCTTCATCTTGAATTCGCTGTCCAAAAGCAACAGCCTTTACTTGATTAATCAGTCCAAGGGCTGACAACATTGAAATGTGAGTGGTTGAAAGACAGGCGATTCTGCTTTCAGCATCGAGCAATAGTCCTTTCCCTACCTCAGCTTTTTCATAGAGTTCAATCTCTTGAATAATCTCACCATTTGCAGGATCGATGATGTTTACTTTCTTATAATCCTCAAATTGAATCAATTGAAATCCATGTGAGTAGCGCAATTCAAGCGTATCGCCCACTTCCACTGGATTCTGCTCTACCTTTTTAGAAGAATCGCAAGCTGACAGCAACAGGATTTCAAGGATTAGAACGGTATAAATTAATCTGAATGGCATAGGGTCAAAATTAGCGATTCTAAATTCCTTAATTTGGTCCTCATCAAAATAAGGCTATGAGCAAAAGTGGTAAAGAAGACCTAGAATTCAACAAGAACGACGATAACATGCGACTTTTAATTTCTTCGATGAAGAGAAAAATGGAGCAGGTTGAGTTGGGTGGAGGTCAAAAAAAGATCGATAAGGAGCATGCTAAAGGGAAATTAACTGCCCGAGAACGCATTGACAACTTGCTTGATGAGGGGGCTGACAGAATAGAAGTCGGAGGATTCGCTGGACAAGGCATGTACACAGAATACGGTGGCTGTCCTTCTGGAGGAGTTGTTGTGGTGATTGGATATGTCGGCGGAAAACAATGCATTGTGGTAGCGAATGACGCCACTGTGAAAGCTGGCGCATGGTTTCCCATCACAGGAAAGAAAAATCTTAGAGCTCAGGAAATCTCCATCGAAAACAGACTTCCAATTATCTATTTGGTAGATAGCGCCGGAGTTTTTCTTCCGATGCAGGATGAAATATTCCCCGATAAAGAGAATTTCGGAAGGATTTTCAGGAACAATGCGGTGATGTCATCTCTTGGTATTCCGCAAATAGCTGCCGTTATGGGAAGCTGTGTTGCAGGTGGTGCATATCTCCCCATAATGAGTGATGAATCGCTAATTGTGAAGGGCACTGGCACCATTTTTCTTGCAGGCTCTTATCTTGTGAAAGCGGCAATTGGTGAGGATATCGACAATGAAACTCTTGGTGGAGCAACCACCCATTCCTCCATCAGCGGGGTGACAGATTATGTGGCTGAAGATGATCATGATGCTATAAGAATCATTCGAGATTTGATGGATAAAACGGGTGATTCAAGTCTGAGAGCTGGATTCAATAGATCCGAAGCAATAGAACCAAAGTCTGATCCCAAGGAAATCTACGGAATCATCCCCGCAGAAAGAAACAAGCCTTATGAAATGAAGGAGATCATCAAGAGATTGGTTGATGGCTCAGAATTCACAGAATACAAGGCCGATTACGGCAAAACTATCATTACCTGTTATGCTAGAATTGATGGCTGGTCGGTAGGAATCGTTGCCAACCAAAGAATGATGGTGAAGTCTGCAAAAGAAGGTTTGAGGTTTGGTGGAGTTATTTACTCCGACAGCGCCGACAAAGCTGCTCGATTCATCATGAATTGCAACCAAAAGAACATTCCATTGGTGTTTCTTCAAGATGTAACTGGATTCATGGTTGGAAGTCGATCAGAGCACGGTGGAATCATTAAAGACGGCGCCAAGATGGTGAATGCCATGTCAAATTCGGTAGTCCCAAAATTCACTTTCATACTTGGTAATTCATACGGCGCGGGCAACTACGCCATGTGCGGAAAAGCTTATGATCCGAGGTTGATCTATTCATGGCCGACGGCTGAACTCGCGGTAATGGGCGGCTCTCAAGCAGCAAAAGTTTTGATGCAGATTGAAGTGGCGTCATTAAAATCTAAGGGTGAGGAAATCACACCTGAACGAGAAAAGGAAATGTTCGATAAGATTAAGAATCGCTATGACGAGCAAGTTTCTCCGTATTACTCGGCTGCTAGACTTTGGGTAGATGGGATTATTGACCCTTTAGAAACGCGGAAACACATCTCAATGGGAATTGAAATGGCCGATAAAGCACCCGCTGAACGACCTTACAATGTTGGGGTAATTCAGACTTGAGCTTCGATATCTAAAAGCATCATATAGAGGGTATCGACCAACTCTTTCTTCGATTCATCTTTGTTTGAAGCCATGAATTGGCGCATGGTGAGGAGAGCATCTGTGACCTGAACTTCGATGTGTGGGCCGTCCATATTTTCCACCAATGTTAAGCCTTCGAGCAATTGTACAAAGTCACCATCAAGGCTTTTCTGAACGATTAATCCAAGGTGTTCTGGAGAATTGATTGCCGAATTCCACATGAAATTCAGAATGTCGCCGTGTACCTCATTGAATCTTTCCTTGTTCAAGGCATCGATGAAAGCACTTTCAGCACCCGAAACTTTGAGGGTGCTCAGTAAGGTGCCAATTTCCGATCTTGCTTGTTCTCCATCTACCGCTAAATAAGCTTCTAGCAATGGCATCACGAAGCTAACATCGCCCTTTTTCCGCACTTCATTTAAAGCATCCAGAATCTCAGCTTCATCTTGCGAAAAGAGTTTAGTTCTTATCTCTTCAATCTTTTTCTTGTTTGACTTCTCCGGGACCTGATTCATGCTGAAAATTTTTGCAAAGGTAAGAAATCACTTCATTTCCATTTTTCCAAATCTCCGCTTAGCTCCACAAATTCGCTTATCATCATTGCCGTAGCGCCCCAAAGCGTCTTGCCGAAAACATCAAAATAAGGTGCTTGAATAGTCGTGTCGTAATGCGGAATGTAAATAGATTTCTCTTTCCTCAAGGCAGGATTGAAAAAGGTGCTTAGCGGTGGATTTAGGATATCGGCGACTTCTCTTGGGTCTGGAATAAGCTTGGGCAGAGATTCCACAAATCCAACAACCGGCAAAACAAGAAAATTACTTGGGGGGATATAGATTTCCGAGAGCAAACCTAGAATTTGAACTTTTGCCGGATCGAGCCCTACCTCTTCTTCTGTTTCACGCAATGCGGTATGAATGAGATCTGAATCTGACTCTTCCATTTTACCGCCAGGAAATGCCAACTGATCGCTGTGAGTTCCCTCATAAATAGGACGTTGAATCAATACCGTACTCCAATTGTCTTTCGATGGATAGATTAAAAAAAGCACTGCTCCTTGTCTGGGTTGATGCTCTTGAGCGCGAGCATTCTGGGCAGATACTCTTTGGTAAGACATCATCTTTTGATGGGCTGTATCCCCAGGCAAAGGTCCTTGAAGCAGGGACTTTAATCGATTTGGAAAATCATGATTCACCCTTCAAAGGTAAAATCTTTGGACGTGACTAAATCAATCCAAGCGAATATCTAATGTTTAAATTATTGAAGTGTATTGGCACTATGAGTATTTTAGCGGCAAATATGCCTGTTTATCTACTCAATGAAGATTTAGAATTCCCCGATCCTGAGCTTGCTCAGCCCGATGGCCTGCTCGCTATTGGAGGTGATTTAAATCCGGGGAGGCTATTGTTGGCCTATGAAAAAGGCATTTTCCCTTGGTACAATCCAGCAGACCCCATTCTTTGGTGGAGTCCAGACCCTAGGGGAGTCATTATTCCAAGTCAGATCAAGGTCAGCAATAGCATGAGGAATGTTTTAAATCGAGAGGATTACACACTCAGTTTTGATAAAAACTTCCCTGAAGTTATTCGAAATTGCCGCATTCAAAAGCGAAACGAAAACGGCACTTGGATCAGCGATGACATCAGTAAAGCTTACACCCAATTGCATGAAATCGGGCTGGCCCATTCCGTTGAAGTTTGGAGGGATAAAAAGCTTGTTGGAGGATTGTATGGAGTCTCCATTGGAAATGCCTTCTTTGGAGAATCTATGTTTAGCGCGGAAAAAAATTGTTCGAAAATTGCACTCATTCATTTGAGTCGAGTTTTGGAGAAATTGAATTTTAGTATGATCGATTGTCAATTGTACACCCAGCATTTGGGAACTCTGGGAGCCGTAGAAATGAGTAGAACAGAATTTCTAGCAAAACTAAAATCCAGTTTAAAAAATGACAGCATAGTCGGAAACTGGGGGCAAAATCCTAATTTTCAGTAAATTGGCCTGTAATGGTAAAATGGATTTGCGTAAAATGGTTTAAAAGGAAGAAATGGACGTTCAGCGGACATATTCCAAAGCGCCTGCGCAAAGTCATATTAGTAGGTGGTCCTTTTACAAGTCGGGAGGATGTTGTAATTGCAGTAGCGACTTTAGAATTATCAAAGTTCAAAGCCAAAATTCTTGTCAATAGAAATTGGTTTCGATTTCCTTGGACTTTCTTTTTGAACAGTGTTTCTACACTGCCTTACCTGCCAGAGGATGAAAAAGCCCTTGAAACTCTTTTGGTCAATAAATTCACCAATAGGAAATCATATGCTGTACTTTTAAGTCCTGAAGGAAGTCTTGAACGAAACGACAACTGGAATACAGGATTTTACAATGCTGCATTAAGATTCAAAATTCCAGTTTGTGTCGTGACTATTGATCATAGACTAAAGGATGTTAAGTTTCACAGCTGGTTTGAAGTCACCGGTGATAAAGAAAAAGACATGGAGTTCATGCGGCATTTTTTAGCTGCTAGTCCAGCGAAATATCCAGAAAAGGGAATTTTCAGAACGGAATCAGAAAAAGTAAATGTTAAAGACTTTCTATGAAAACGTTAATAAATTGTCAATAAGTAATCGACTAATTTCTCTATAAAAAGAGCATTGCTTACATACCTTGCCGAGAGAAGACGAGAGGTTTGCCCAGAGGAAGTTGATCTTACAAAACCTTGCGATAATATTCCCCAACACCCTGAGGAATAGAAAAGTACTAACTATAAAAATTCAGAGCAGATGGATAAATATGATTATCTCCTACTAGACATTATTCAAAGTTTCAAAGACGAACATCATACTTTAATCAATTTAGCAACACTGGAACGCAGCTTTTGGAAGCGAATTGAGCATGACGACGACTTGAATATTGGAGATGCTCGCGTTGGAGAACGAATCACAAATCTATTTCTCGATGGATTGATCCAGATAAAAAGCGGATATACCCTCACTAAAAAAGGCAAGGAAGAGCTTAGTTATCAGTTAGACTGACACTTTAATGTGTCTTTTTACTCTATTGGTCTACTAATCAACAGAATAGTTGTTAGAGTGGTTGGTGTTTTCTAACTTCATTCTATGAATTCTTCTACACATCAAGATTTCGAAATCCTAGTCAGGCGTATTTTTGACGACCTGGTTGATGAGTGTGCGCTGAAGGAAAAAAAGCTTCGCAACGGTTCTCGTATTGCAGCGAAATCCTTGATAAAAGACGCATTGAGAATGAAATTAGATTTTCTTGAGGAGATTAAAAAACTAGAAAAATCAGTTGATCTAGAATCAAAGAAGAAGAACGAATTCAGATTACTTTCTAAAAACGTAGTTCGCAGAAGTCTCAATTTCGTAGACCGCATGTCTGAACTTGGACTGTGAACAAATCTATTTCTTAATTCAGCTTTCCAGTAGTACCTTAGTCCACCAAAAATCAAGGACTGATGAAAGCTCTATTTCCATTTCTAGCATTGATTTGCCTTCTGGCTGCATGCTCAACCTCTACTCAAAACGAAGAAAGTTCAGAAGCTCCGTCGCTATTAAGTGATGAAAGAGCCGCTATTTACACCTCTTTCAAGTTAACCACTGATCTCTCTGTTTTGAGCGAAGAGAACAGGAAAGTGCTTCCCAAGTTGATTGAAGCAGCTCAAATAATGGACGGTATTTTTTGGAAGGAGTCTTACGGTGACAAGGAAGCACTGCTATCTTCCATCAAAGACGAAAAAGTAAGGCGTTTCGCTGAAGTTAATTATGGCCCATGGGACAGGTTAGATGGCGACAAGCCTTTTGTACATGGGGTCGGAGAAAAGCCCAAAGGTGCGGGATACTACCCTACCGACATGACGGTTGAAGAGTTTGAGGCCTTTAGAAATCCACAAAAAAACAACCTGTATACATTAATCGTTCGCGATGATTCAGGAGCCTTGCAAATACGCTGGTATCATGAGGAATTTGCTGCTGAAGTGGAAAAAGCAGCAAAACTTCTCGAAGAGGCGGCAGCATTGACGAGCAATCACAGCTTTGCCTACTTTTTAAAGCTCAGAGCTGAAGCTTTGAGAACTGATAAGTACAAGCCCAGCGATATCGCATGGTTGAACCTGGTTGACAACCAATTGGATATTATTATCGGTCCCATAGAGTCTTACGAGGACAAACTCTTCGGAACCAAAGCTTCTCATGAGGCTTATGTTTTGGTAAAGGATAAGGAATGGAGTGAGCGATTGGCGAGATACAGCTCAATGTTGCCAGGCCTGCAGGCGGAGCTTCCAGTAGAGAGCAAGTACAAGCAAGATCCGATTGGGAGTAATGCTCAGTTGAATGCTTATGACGTAGTTTATTATGCTGGAGATTGTAATGCTGGCAGCAAGACCATTGCTGTGAACCTGCCGAATGACGAAGGTTTGCAAATGGAACACGGCACAAGACGAAGTCAATTGAAGAATGCCATGCGAGCCAAGTACGATAAGATACTTTTGCCAATTTCTGAAGTGCTCATCACTCCTGGTCAAAGAAAGCACATCACTTTTGACGCATTTTTTGGTAACACCATGTTTCATGAAGTTGCTCACGGTTTGGGTATCAAGAACACCATCAATGGAAAAGGGACTGTGCGTGAAGCATTGAAAGAAGAAGCCTCTGCTCTCGAGGAGGGAAAAGCTGACATCTTGGGACTTTATATGGTGACTAAGCTCTACGAAAGAGGAGAAATCACTGAAGGGGTGGTCATGGACAATTACGTTACTTTCTTAGCTAGCCTATTTCGTTCTGTACGATTCGGAGCTTCTAGCGCTCACGGCAGGGCCAACATGCTGCGATTCAACTATTTCAGTCAGCAGGGAGCCTTCACAAAAGATGAGCAAACAGGCATGTACACTGTAGATCAAAAGAAAATGCAAAAAGCAATGAACGGCTTGAGCGCTTTGATTATAAAGTTACAAGGCGAAGGTGACTATGATGGCGTTAAAAAATTAATGGAGGAAAAAGGATTTGTACCTGCAGAACTCCAGGCTGATTTGGACAAGCTAAGTGCCAAAGGAATTCCTGTTGATGTTGTGTTTGAACAAGGACTTGAGGTACTTGGATTATAAATCAAGCGTTAAAGAACCATGAGACTATATTTCATCCTTGTTTTTTCATTCATATTTGCACTTCAAAGTCAAGCTCAGAAAGGAGTTAGCTTTCCTGAACTCAGCGGAGAAACATTAGAACAGAATCAAGTCAGTTTGCCTGAATCAACTTTGGGAAAGGTGACATTAGTAGGAATGGCCTACTCAAAAAAGTCGGAGAGTATCTTGAAAACATGGTATACCCCGATGTACGACAAGTTTGTATTGAAACGGGGAATGTTTGACAGCATGTATGATGTCAACATGTACTTCGTACCGATGTACACTGGAGCCAAGAAATTGGCTTATGAATCGACCTTAAAAGAATTGAGAGAGAGCAGTAGAAAGGATCTTTTCCCGTACATCCTTTTTTACAAGGGATCAATGGATCCTTATACTGAGGTATTGAAAATGGAGGATAAGAATATGCCTTACTTCTTTGTGTTGGACGAGGCTGGAAAGGTAGTCTATGCGACTAGTGGCTTATATTCTGAAAAAAAGATGGCTGACATCGAGGTGATTCTTGATGCAAGATTGAAATAATAAGAGAATCAGATACTTCTAAAAAAGAAAAAAAAGGTGATCAACTGATCACCTCTGCATTTGGATATTTTTCTTTCCAAAATGCCAATTTCTCCATATCCTTGATTGTAATTACAGTCTTGTAGTCCAAACGGACTGTGATATTGGGCTGCAATTCCTTCTCTTCTTTCTTCTTCCGTGCCATAACTTAACATTATTATTATTTGAACTGACTTCAAATCGTTATGAAGCTGAGTGTCAAATTAATAACAAATCAACGCATTTTTAGTTTAATTATTCTCTTAAAAAATCATAACCTTTTCCACTTGGCCCCCAAACTTTTAAACCATCGGCATCAAAACCTTGGTCCCAGCTCCTCACACCAGCCGAATCAATATGCACTACACTCGTTGCGTAGCTAGCCTCTCCGAAACTATTGCGGCAAGATTCTCCGCTAGTTCCACCCTCAAAATGACCGTCTTCAAACCAGGTTAAAATTACATCGCATCCCTCCTTTTTATACTTCGAAGCAGCACTAATTTGCTGTTTTAGGGAGACAGATTGACATCCACCTACAAAAAGTGAGTCAAAATCAAGCGCAAAAATCTCACTTACGAAGGTAATTGAGTCCAAAGGAGCAACATGATAGATTCTCTGTCGATAAGGATTTTCAGGTTTTGTCGTTAAGGCTTGCTCTACGTACAAATCAAACCATTTCCCCTCTTCTCCAGCAATGAAACACATGTTCAAACTGATGGGATAGTAGTTCGTGTCCACTTCGGCCTGAGCCCCGCTGTTGAAATTGCCAATCATTAACGATTTTAAAGCTTCTAGTCGGTCGTGCATTTGATCTTCAGCTGTATACGGTATATCGGTAGAAGACGGCTGATTACAAGCTCCGAGGAGCAAGCAAAGCACTATGAGTGGTAAATGAATTCTCATGCTTGTAATGGAGGGATTTGATTTCTTGAAATGAATCGTCCGTAAAATAGTATGAAAAGGTAGCAGAGGGTTAAAACAGCGAATCCTAATCCAAAGCCAGCTAAGTCAAAACATAATCCTGTGATGAGTGGAATGATTGCACCTCCAAAAATAGCTGTGCATAGAATTCCTGAGCCCTGGGGTTTCAGATCTCCCAATCCAGCAATGGCCAGAGTGAAAATAGTAGGGAACATAATGGAATTGAAGAGTCCAACTCCGATTATAGTCCACATTGCCAGTAAGCCTGTACTACTCACTGAAATTAGAATTAAGGCAATTGCACCTAGCGTGAAATAGGCCAAGACCTTGCTCGGTTGCATGATTCCTGTAAGTAATGAGCCTACGAATCGACCTATCATGGCGCCTCCCCAGTAGAAAAACACAAATGAGCCTACAATGCCTTTAGGATCGAGTAAACTAGGATCTTTACCGGTGAAGGTTTTCGAAATAAAGTGAACTATCGCTTGCAAGCTTGAGGACTCTTGAATCACAATATGCAACTCTAGGCTCATGAAGTAACTTGTCAGCCAACTTCCAATGGCAACTTCTGCCCCGACGTAGAGAAATATTGCGATTGCTCCTAACATCAATGGCTTGTGCTTTAAAGCTCTTAAGAAACTTGAAGCTGAATGATCCGATTTCTCATCGATGATTTTGGGTAGCTTAATGAGATAGAACAATCCCATTAGAAGTAGAATAAACAAGGCAATAATCAAAAATGGACCTTGAACTTGAGCCGCTTCAGATTCGAAGTAAGCATTTTTAGCGACTTCTTCTAGGGCATTGATTTCATCAGTGTTTTTGATGTGATCTCCCAATAAATACGCGGCAGCCAGAATTGGCGCTATGGTCGTTCCCAGTGAATTGAAAGCTTGGGCTAGATTGAGTCGACTACTGGCTCCTCTCATATCTCCCAAAACAGAGATATAAGGATTCGCTGCCACTTGTAAAATAGTGATTCCGCTGGCTAGAATAAAAAGCGCCGCAAGAAACAGTCCGTAAGTGCGGACTGCTGCTGCAGGATAAAACAATACGCATCCCAAAGCCATCAATCCAAGTCCAATGAGAATTCCACGCTTGTACCCTACTCGACTAATCAGCATTCCCCCGGGGATAGATATCAGCAAGTAGGCAGTAAACCAAGCCATCTGCACCAAAGATGCTTGCCAGTATTCCAATTCGAAAACTTCTTTCAATCTAGGAATTAAGGCATCAACCATAACTGTGATGAATCCCCACATGAAGAAGAGCGTGGTCACCGCGATGAAGGGAAATCTATAGTTGGTATTCTTTGTTGGCATATGCTAATTCGTAAGCTTTCAAAGATAGGAGAATGTTTGGATGGGAAGGAGAATTAGAGGAATCTCACAAAGCGCCTATGCCTCATTGAAGCTTGATTGCAAAAGAGGCTTTGATTCTGGGAAAAAATCTATTAAGAAAAGCTTAGAATAAATTTTCCCAGTAGAGTTACACCATGAAGTCAATAAAAGGTTCAAAGTCCGGCACTTTGGCTCTGCTTTAAGGAAGCACTCGAGCTTTCCTTTCCAAGAGCAGACAACCTCCGCCCTGGACAACGTTTGAGCGCTTTCTCGTATTCGGACAAAGCTTCTTCATAGCGGCCATGCGAAAGCAGCCAATCGGCGTACAGCTCGTGGGTAGGTTTCTGAATAGAAGGAGGCCCGTAACTAAAGTCGCCTGTCTCTTCCAATTCCGTCGATTTTATCAGGAACTCTTCTGTCGACTCGTCATCCGCAGAAAGGATATAGCCCAAGGCGTAAACCTGATACAAGATAGCTTTGGCTGCGGCAATGTCACTAGGTCGCGCCTTGCTTATATCACTGGGTATGCAGAGCTTGAAATCGAGCGTGTCTGCAAAAAGTGATTCCCTGCGAATCAGTGTTTCTAACGAAAGTTTTGTTGCGTTCAAGGAATCTAAATCAGCCCTGGTATACGAGTTCATTGCCTGAATAAAGTATTGATTGGATTTGACAGTAAGATTCAGGTCTGCACAGTCAACTTCTATCTCAGCATATGGGCTGTCCCAAGCTCCGGTTTCCGCCAAATAGGTTCCCTGCATTCTAGTCAAGTATGATCGTCCATTCTTTGATGGTGTTGCTTTCTCAAACACAATCATGCTATCAAGTATATCTGCTGCGGTTTGAAAATCGCCTTTCTGAAGGTAGCCGTATTGAAGCCAATGGTAAGCGTGGTAGCCCCGGGCATCGTTGTCTAGACCTTTTGCCTCCATCCTATCGACACTAGCAGCATAGGAATCTATATTAGAAGAAATGACCTCATCCCACATGCCTTCTGCGACAAATATATGAGAGGGCATGTGAAGGGCGTGGCTGGCAGAAGGTGCTACTTGAGCATAGGTCTGCGCAGCTTCCATGGCGAGGATGGCATGAGCAGGATCATCGTAGGCATGAATCATGTAATGCAAAGCTCCGGGATGTTGTGGATTCTCTTTTACGATTTGAGCGGCGATTTTACCGGCCTTTCCAAAAACCTCTAAATCTCGGCCGTCTTCTACAGATCCCAGCAAAGACAAAGCATAAAAAGATTGTACTTCATGGTTCTTCGGATAGCTTTCAGCCATCTCGGCGTAGAATGCTGAGTAGTTGTCATCTCGGATGTCCTTATCCAGTTCTTCCTCGTATAAGATTTCTAATGACTCTAGGAAATCTGCTTCTAGGTCCGAGCTCGGCTCAGCGCCGGCCATTTGCCGCCGACTTAAACTTGCTCGTGCACTATCTCGCTCTTGCTGATGCCAAATGGGATGGTTAAAAGTCATCGCTTCCCCCCAATATGCCATAGCGAGTGTGGAATCTATGGCTATGGCTGTTCTAAAAGACTCACGCGCATCTTCATATTCAAAGCTATGCAGCAGGAGAAGCCCGGTATTAAAAGCCTCAACAGCTTCAGGAGCTCCCTTAACTTCTAAATTTACTACACCGAGATCGCTGTTGTTCTCTGGTGACAAAGAACATGCGAATAGGGCCGTGGCCATAAATAGGAAAAGTAATCTTGACATGAGACTGACATTGATAATAGGTAAATCTACTTAAATTAGAATAGTTGCTTTATTTCATTCAATCGCTTCAAGTGCATCCTTCATTTTCTCATAGGTCGAGTATCCGTTGGCGATAGAGTGCAGCTGATCATTTTTACGGTAGATGACTGATGGAAATCCACTCACACCCCATTGTCTGCTTTGGGTAAAATCCTGTCGAGTCGCTTCTTTCATTTCCTGGGAAGAGAATTCTTGAGAGAACTTCGAGTAATTAATTTCCAATTCTTCGCAAATGGGTTTGTAAAACTCGACAAGCTTGGGATCATTTGACTCGACATAAAATGAATGTTGCACCAATTCATAAAAGCGCAATACTTTATCTGGAGCCATGGAACGGGCTGTAACTATAGCGCGGCATGCCGGCTCTGTATCGTAATTGAAATTTTCTAAATCGAATAACTCATAGCCAAAAGGCTGTCCGCAGCGCTGGTGAATTTCTTCCCAATGGTGTTTCAGAAAATCTTTGAAAGTAGAATTCCATTCGTCACCCCCACCTGGACGTAGACCTCCCATTACTATCCTGAAAGGAATACCAGCCTGTTGAGCATAACGTTGTAATGCATTCAATTGAGGTGAAATTCCCCAGCACCAACTGCACATGGGGTCTCCGATATAAATAATCTCCTCATCTGTTTTCCAGTTTACAAGAGCTTTAGTATCAGTTGAGAATACAGGAATTGTGCAAAGTCCAGTTTCTGGATCGCAAGACACTTCGATGTTATTTGATTGGCTCATCAATTGGAAACTCAAAATGGTAAATAATAAAATTGGAATAAATATTTTCATGAAATGGTCAAAATTTGCAAATCAGCGTTTCAAATCGACTGTGATTTATTTCTTTGTCAACTGAATTTCCTTCCGTTGTCCTCCGTCCAACAAAACAATATCTAGCACCTTGGCATTTCGAAGTTCTTGATTTTCAGCCTCCCAGTATTCGCACAACTCCTCGGTGCTAAAATTGGCCACATCCACCGAGTTTATCATTAGAATCTGTGCGCCGATACTAACTTTCTCATTAAGTGTATGGTCTTCTCGAAGTCGAAAAACCTCGATCATATTGGTTGAAAAATTTGGATAGAATACCAAATCAAAACTTGTAAGTTCATCTGGTTCAATATCAACTACCCGATCTAGAAATAATATGTCATTGTTCCAGTCAATAGTCAATATATAGTTTTTAAAAATCTCACTTCCGATTAAAGATGAAGCGTTATTTTCTAAAATCATGATTTGATCATTGAGTAATACCCCTTCAATATTAATATTTTCAATTAAAACGCTATATTCTGTCCCCTGCGTAAAACCATGAAAGTCTGCTCCTGTGTGACCTGTTTCGACTATGTATTTCATTTCTGTTTTACTCTCAGCTAATCGATCAAAGAACTCCTGATTGGATTTAATCTTTCCGCCAAATCCTGTATCAAAAAGAAACTCAGATTCAACTCCATCTACAACAACATCTAGGCGAACGTTTCTCCACTTCCCAGCATTCATAACTATTTGAGAAGCACTCGGTGCAATGACAAAATTACTCCTATCATCTGACAATGCTATAGTCCCTCTTTGATAGTCCAGTTGCCAAATTGCCTTTCTCATCAAATTATTCCCGATTAATCCATCAATTTTATTGCAACCAAGAATTTGCTCCAAATGTGATAGATCTGCAATCACGGCACCAGTCCTTTCAAACTTTATTTCTCCAAAAGATATCTCTGCTACTTCTACAAATTCAACACTGCGTTTGACTCCAGAAGCACCTTTGGCTTTAGAGTTGTTGCTTGTTTTGTAATCGACCTCATCTTTAATATGCATTCCGATCACACTCATTTCAGCTCCGGTATCAAAAAGGAAATTATACTTCTTCTCATTGATTGTCACTTCAACAAATGGCAAGTTTTTGTGAATATTGAGCGGCAATTGGACCAGGTATTCCTTATTCTTCACCTTACCTCGTTTGGCTAAACTTATGTTCTTATAATGAGCACAACTTTGAAGTAGAACCCCAATTGTCAGTAACACTATTATTTTATGGAAATTCTTCATTTTTTCAATGCTTCAGAATGAGGTTATCACTTAACAAGTATCGACTCAATCTATTGTTCAAAGTTAGCTGCTAAAAAAGGATATAGAGTCAAGTGAGTGCCCATATTTTCACAAGTGGCTCCCGCAGATGAATGCAGATGTAGGACATCACATTACGATTTAATTTTACGGATGATCTCGAAAGTGAACCGTCAAATTGTGATGCCGTTTCCCTCCCACTGCCCCATCCCTAAAGGGTGCGCTCACGCACTTAAACTATTACAGAATAGCAATATATCGACTTAAAATAGCAGATATTGACCATTGGAGCCTATTCCAAAGTGTTTAAAAATGCTGTAAACTTGCGATTGTCTATTACGAATACAGAGGTCGAGTTATGGGATTAGCAAATGAAAAAACATGATTAAATTCTTCAGACATATCCGCCAACGCATGTTGAAAGAGAATCGATTCTCGCGTTACTTCATTTACGCCATTGGGGAGATTGTGCTGGTCATGGTCGGAATTCTCCTTGCCCTGCAAGTGAACTCCTGGAATGAGCAGCGGAAAATGGTGAAAGCCGAACAAGTACTTCTAATCCAATTGAGAACCGACTTCAGATCGGATTTGGAACAACTTGAAGGAAAGATTGCATCGGGATCACATATAGTTTCGGCCAGTTCAGTGGCCTTGCAGTATTTGGATAACCCAACAGATGTCAACAGAGACAGTCTTTTCAAGAATCTGAGCGCAATATTGGGTTGGCCAACCTTCAAGGAAACCAAGAACGACATGAACAATACTGGACGTCTGCAACTCATCCAAAATGAAGAGTTAAGGTCGATGCTATCTCATTGGCCTACAGAAGTTATCCGGGTTCAAGAAACAGAGCAGGAAATAAAGAGTCTGTATCTCGATGTCATTCTTCCTTTTACAATCGAATTCGGCATTGCCCGTGAAATGGTACTTTCCTTCTATGCTGATACCGCAAATCTGGGGTTCCTTCTCGATCGTAAGACCTTTGAACATTTACAATTGGATCGGTCAAATAAGGCACCGCCATTGGAGGAAATCCTGAATAGTGTTCAACTTGAAGGTATCCTTATGAATACAATGACTATCAACGAATTGAGTAATTGGGAATCAGCAACATTAAAAAATATAATTATTAGAATCCTTGCCCTCTTAGATGAAGAGATTGTAGAAAAGAACACGACAAAACATGATTAAATTCTTCAGACATATACGTCAACGCATGTTGAAAGAAAATCGGTTCTCGCGCTACTTCATATACGCCATTGGAGAGATTGTGCTTGTGGTGATAGGGATATTGATTGCCTTGCAGATCAACACATGGAACGAAGGTAGGAAAGTTGGGAAACAGGAAGTTCTCTATTTAGAACGTCTAATTGTCGAGAATCAATCGGACCTCGAAACATTTTCCAATGCTATCGAGAAAATTGTCAAAGGAAATGAATCCATAGTAGCCATGTCCGAATCGATGAAAGATGCCAACACTTCAGACTCTAGCCTAATCAAAAGCGTCAACGATTTTTTGGCCTTTGGGAGTATTTATCCCGTCTTCTCTTCCTCTCGTTCTACTTTTGAAGACCTTTCGAGCACTGGGAATCTTCAGGTAATCAGAAATACAAAATTACGTGAAGACATAGTAAAGCATTATGCACATCACGAGCAGACTGACAAATGGATCCGAGTAGCCATGGACTGGGCATTGCCATTGGATGCTCCATTCACTGTTGATAATGACGTCATGGCATTTGAGCCGCATACCGCCTTTCTTTATCCTGAGCGTTCAGTGGCTAAACAAGCTGAAGAACTCAGAGCGAATAGTTTGAGTTACATCAGCAACTCGGCTGCACATCTGTGGATTAATTTGGATGCCATAACGCAGATGAAAGACTTAACTGAAAGGACAAAGATTCTGATTAGCGAGCTTGAGACCGAATTGAACATTAGAAAAAACTGAACTAAGGGTATGTCACGTACTCCAACACTGGTGAGATAATCAAATGAAACCATAATTAAAATCTTCCGACAAATCAGACAACGCATGTTGAAGGAGAATCGTTTCACCCGATACTTCATTTATGCTCTTGGTGAAATAGTTTTGGTTGTAATTGGGATACTCATTGCATTGCAACTGAATGAGTTGAAGGATCAACGCATCGAAAATGAGCAAGAACGGAGAATACTAACTGAGATGCTTAGCAACTTGCGTTTAGATTCCATTGATATGTCAGGAAACATAGATCGGAACATGAAAATATTTCGAGGATCGGAGGCTGTTCTTCGTCAATTGGAGGAGCAAATCGCATGGAAAGACACTATGGCCGAGCATTACGGTTCTTTGTTTGGAGGCAGCCTTGTAGCACCAATTCTTTCCAGTTATGAGAACCTCAAATCCATTGGCTTCGACTTAATCAAGAATGACAGCCTTCGAGCAATGATCCATAAACTATATGCTCAACAGTATCCTTTCGTGACAAGAATTGAGCAGGAGTATAGAGAAGCCACTAGGTTTTCTTTGGTTTCTCCTCAGTTGATCAAAAAGACAATTAGTGTTGGAAGAGGTAAGGTCAAACCATTGGACTTGAATGCACTTATGAACGATCATGAATTCAAAGAAAGCATACGAGCCAACCTTAATGCGCAAAGGTCAATTGTATATTTCTACGGAAGACTTTTGGAATTGGATATTGAATTAATTCATGCCATAGAAGCTGAGCTTGAAAAGGAATCGTGAGAGAAGAAGCCTTTTCTCCCACGGATTTCGCAGGTAGACACCGATGATGGATATGGCTTTATCAACTAAAAAGCTTTGCGCATTCAAACAAGTTCAGGAGTTTTTTTTATCCCGAAGATCTCGCAGATTAACGCAGATGTCGGATATGGACATTGCTACAAAAAAAGCTTACGCAATCAACCGGGAAGAGTAGAAGATTTTTCTCCCGCAGATTCCGCAGAACTACGCGGATGATGGACAAAGGGGTGAGATTCCCGCAGAGTTCGCAGATCTACGCGGATGATGGACAAAGGGGGTGAGTTTCCCGCAGAGTTCGTAGATAGACGCAGATGTTCGTCGAAGCAGATGCTATTGTGAATCGTATGAATCCGAGTCCATTATTTCGCCTGTGTGATGATGGCATATTCAGGCGATGAATACTTTTGAACCAGTTGATTGTATCGCGGGTCAGAGCGGAGGGCATCGTACAATTTATCAGTTTGAAGTCTAACTATGCTGAAATTTCCAGGGTGGCTCAGGTTGAACTCGATTTGCTCAAAAGCCTTGTCAAAATCACCCACAAGTGTATAAATCGTTGCCATGTCATAAATAGGATCGGTGCCATAGGCAGCATCTTTTGAATATGGCGTGAGTTCCATTGCTTTCAAGCCCATTTTTACCGCTCTTTCTTTCTGTCCTGCTCCAGCAAGAGCTAAGCCCATGGCGCTGTGATAACGTGCGTCTTCTGGATGGGTTGGCAGCTCTTTTTCAATTTCCTCAATTGCCTTTTTGAAATGCTTTTTGGCTTCCAGGCTATCGCCGGTCATGTTGCATAGAAATCCTCGGTAGAGAGAAGCAGGCAATGTATTGGTCTTGCGGATGTCCCAGCCATCGGGTAAGGCATCTACCAACTTAAAGGCAGCGTCGAAATTTCCATAAGCGACCTCTATATAGTACATCGCCCAGAAATACCACGCATAGTCGTGATCTACTAGATCTATGGCATCACGAGCTTCTTTGCATGCTCCTTGCATTTCGAAATAGTTTATCCCTTTGTACAGTTTCGGCCAATTTTGATCTGGTGCTAAAAGAATGGCTTTATTCGCAGCTTCTATACCTTCTGGAAATCGATGCGCCCACATATATCCCCAAGAAAGATCAGAGAATGCATTCACATCTTTGGGGCTCAGCTCAGTGGCTTTCTTCATTGCTGCGATGTAGTCATCTATTCGACCAGCCAATAGAAGCGGATAACTCGACGCCATCAGTACTTCGGCATTATTAGGCATGCCTTTTGATGCGATTGACCAATGTTCACGGGCCTTTTCTTTATCTCTGAACGCCCAACTGTAATAATCGCCTATAGCCATATGGACCTCAGGCTGATCTGCACCGAGGGCCAGAGCCCTATCAGCCGCATTCTTAGCCAGTAATTGGCGTTCAGCACTCAAGTCTGATCGCAAGTAATAGACTCGCGCATGACATCTAGCTAGTTCGGCATAAGCTAATGCGAAAGTGCTGTCCATCTCAAGAGCTTTTTGAAGATCATCTACAGCGCGCAATGCAGTTTCACCGTCAAAATGCACTTGGTGTGAAAGATGCCTGCCCTTCAAATAAGCCTGATATGCCTCTACGTTCTGAGTCGGCACTTCAGCAAGTAAAGCAACATCATCTGGAGAAAGTTTCTGTTTCAATTGTACAGCAATAGCGGTGGCTATCTCCCGCTGAACAGTGAAGAGATCTGCCAAAGGACGATCATAGCTTTCCGCCCACAAGTGTGCATCTGTGGCTACATTGATGAGCTGTGCGGTGATGCGCAACTGGTTTCCAGATTTCTGAACGCTTCCTTCAAGGATAGTCCCGACATTCAGCTGCTCACCAATCACTTTTAAGCTGAGTGAATCACCTTTAAATTTCATGCAAGTAGTGCGAGAAATCACATGAAGTTCACCAATCTTAGCTAACTGAGTGATGATATCTTCGGTCAATCCATCGCTAAAATACTCTTGTTCAATGTCGCTGCTCATGTTGACAAAAGGCAGTACAGCAACTGAACGTATATTCTGCGCAAGTTCGTCTATTGCTGAGGTTGGAGCGGCTTGCTCTTTCCAATGATTGAAGTAGAAATACTGTGCAACCAATAGGACGGCCAGTACCACGATGACCACCCAACCTTTGTTCGAGCGTTCTTTAGGTTCAGCTGCAATCTCGCCATCCGCAGAAGAAGGTGCTGTGCGCACCATTCCGCTTGGGCTGTATTCATAGATCCAAGCGATGACTAATGCAATGGGGAATCCTACCAATGCCAATATGATCACTGCGGTCACTACCCACTCGGGAAAATGCAAATATGGAAATACGGAAACGGCTATTTGAATCACGAGCCATGAAGTCATGGCATATACAGTGGCTACTTGCAACACATTTCTGCGTTTCAGTTCAGCCCAAAATCGATGAAGCATAGAAGATTAATTCGTTGGCGTGGTTATGTAGGATGGAAAGATAATTAATATTCTATTCTTTTCTGAAGATTCAAAGCTGCTTCCTTTTTGGGAGTATGAGAAGGTTAAGTCGCTGTGAATCGGTTGCAAGGCACGAGTTGCCCCGCCCCAACCTGCCCCAACCCTAAAGGGAGTAATTAACCATGAAGGGCGCTCCTTCGCGCAGTTTCTCGCAGAAATCTTCAATCCAACTTTCAAGTTCATTGATAATCACCTCATTCGAGAATCTCAATTCTACTATACCTAATTCCGTTAGGTAAGAAGTTCTCTCTGCATCTTTAAGCTTTTGACTATGAGACAAATGATAGGCTCCATCCAACTCTATGGATAGACGCAATTTATGGCAATAGAAATCGAGGACATAACATCCTATAGGATGCTGCCGTCTGAATTTAAATCCTTCCGGTTTTGTTTTTAAATATTTCCATAACCTGAGCTCAGCAACCGTCATAGTTGATCGTAATTTTGCTGCATTTTTAAACACAATGGGACTTGCATGATTATGCATGCCAGTTAATTTAAGAGGATCATTATTCATTCTTGTCGGGTTTTGGACATTGTTTCTAATCAGGGTTTTCATTCGCTAATCATGTCAGTGCCGAGGCGCGCGAGCCCGCCCTTAAGGGTTGGGGATGTGGGGTTCACTTTTCTAACAGTTGACCCGTCCTAAAATAAGTTTACAGGTTATTAGCTTATTACTTCCATGGATTTACATGGTTGATGTTTGTCCTGCATTGAGTTGACAATGTCGGATTTTTTCTTGTAATAGTTTTTCCAGATTTTC
>Ga0222689_1000070_pt1 | contig 65031 bp, 50 predicted proteins | sample AntAcemetage1231_FD_179838 | JGI IMG/M metagenome (GOLD analysis project Ga0222689, IMG submission 179838) | Saline water microbial communities from Ace Lake, Antarctica - #1231 | ecosystem: Environmental > Aquatic > Non-marine Saline and Alkaline > Saline | place: Antarctica: Ace Lake...
ACGAATACAGCTTTAAGCTCAATAGGAGATACTTTGAATGCATTATGGAGAGAGTGCTTGTAGCTGGTGTGCATCAAAAATGGAACTATCTTGGGTGAGAATGCGGATACCCATTTTTTAATTAACCTGTCACAAGTGGACATTAGGAGAGGCAATTTCCTTGCCGCACATGCCTTACTCGATTCGGCCAAAGTCCTGGCGACTAGTCTGAATAATTTGGAAATTATAGGAGATGTTCAACGAGCAGTATCTGAGGTTTTTGAAAATTCCGGAGAATACCGGCCTGCATTAAGTTCATTAAAAGAATTCATTGAAACTCGTGAACAATTTCTAGACAAGGAGAAGGTAAGAGCGATCTCAGACATGCAAGAGAAATATGAGTCTGAGAAGAAAGCTCGTGAAATTCAAGAATTGAAAATTGTAAATCTTGATGCGGAACTTCGAAACGAGAAGGTCACTAAATCTCGGAATAGATTCATGGTTGCAGGAATTGGTATCGTTCTTTTTGCAATTGGTTTGTACAGTCGCCTGAGGTATGTCCGTCGTTCGAGGCAGGCTATCCAAAAAGAGAAAGACATATCGGAAGGATTATTATTGAATATCCTACCAGCTGAAGTCGCAGATGAACTAAAACAAAAAGGTGCAGCTGAGGCTCAGCTGATTGAACAAGTAACGGTTCTCTTCACAGACTTCAAAGGATTTACCGCTATGGCTGAAATTCTTAGCCCGAAAGAACTGGTGAATGATTTAAATGTCTGTTTTTCCGAGTTTGATTTGATCATGGAGAAATATGGAATTGAGAAAATCAAAACTATTGGTGATGCTTATATGGCGGCAGGAGGATTGCCAACACCCAACACAACTCATGCAGAAGACGTAATAAAAGCTGCTATTGAACTGCGCGATTTTGTAGAAGAGGGTAAAGCTCGAAAGGTTGAACAAGGATTACCGTTTTTCGAAATTCGAATCGGGGTGCACACTGGCCCGGTAGTTGCAGGAATTGTTGGAGTAAAGAAATTTCAATACGATATTTGGGGTGATACAGTGAACACAGCAAGTAGAATGGAAAGTAGTGGGGAAGTGGGCAAAATTAATATCAGCGAAACAAGTTACCAATTAGTCAAAGATAAGGCGAACTTCATCTTTGAACAACGCGGAAAGATTAAAGCCAAAGGGAAGGGTGAGATGGAGATGTATTTTGTTGATCATTCGTAAAATTCCCAAGCTTCTAAGTCAGTAATTAATTTCTAGTTTTAATGAAATTGAATGTTTTATTTATCTCTATCCTACTTTTACTAGGTACATCTATTTCATTTGCTCAAGACGACGATGATATCGAAGAATTGATTTGGGAAGAAATATCTTCTGAGCAATATAACGATGCTGTTTTGCTGGAATCGAACCCGAGGGCAACAGCAGATAGATTTAATGAACTTGGACTTGAAATCACTTTCGATTGCTTTGAAATTTGCGAGAGTTTTTTGGTTGAAGAGGAAAGCGGTCGCAGTTTGTTTTTACCGGCAGATTTCGATCAAGGAATCTTGGATGCGGTGATTTCTCCAGCCGGGAATGCTTTCGTTGTTTATTCGTCATACGATGGCCCCGAATTTGATAATTATTACGACCATCGGGCCGAAATTCATGTGTTCAATGTGATAGGAGATCGAGGCTTAGATGCTATTCAATTTTCCGAGAGTTTTTATATTCGTGATTGGTCAATTTCAAATTTAGCCTGGTTCAATGATCAAAACATCTACATCAAAACGTATACAGAAAGCAGAAGTTTTGATGGACAGTCCATGGATTTCAAGTATTACAAGTTGGAATTGTAATGTTAGTCTGTAGATGGTAAATTGTGTCTAATCGTGATTGGAAAATGAGAGAATTTATTCTACTAGTTTGTGTTTTGATGATAGCGCAGATTGGGATTGCACAACAATCTGTTCCCCTGCAATCGATATCGAAATTCATTGGCTTGTGGACTTTTAATCAGGGTGAAGAATTCTTGAATATTTCTCTGGGTGCAGAAGGAGTCGTCGTAGAGTTTAGAGCCCAAAGTGATGGGTTTGAGCAACGTTTTTTTGATGAGTGCCAAATTCGAAATGGGGCTATCCGGGGCAACTTTTTGGGAGGAGTTGAGAATGTTACGATTGAATTCGATGAATTGCGAAATGAATTGTTATTGAGCATTTCTCCCTTCCACACTTTCTCCCCAATTGTGAATCAAAAGTTTGAATCGGTCTCACCGAATCTCTTGAAGTATGTCAATTCAAAAACGGCATTGAATGTGCGATCCGCACCATCCCTTGACGCCAAGGTTATCGATCAGGTGGGAAGTGGGATGAGAGTGGAAGTTTTGTCAACGGATACTATAACCTACAAGATCGGTAGCGAGGATTACTGTTGCTTCGGACAATTTTCAAAAATTCATTTCGGAAATTTAAAGGATGAAATTACAGGGGGCTATGTGTTCAATTATTATTTGAGTGACAATAAATCAATATTTCTTTCTGCAAAACTAAATTCGTCTGAACAGTTTATCCTTGATGTGTTGAATCAAGCAAATCTAAATCCAGACTCACTAAAATTAACATATACTTCGTTTTACAGTATTGAAGAATATCTGAACCCTATGGGAATCAATAAAGATGTTTTTGAACTTTTGCAGTTGGGTAGGATCGGCCCTTACTTTGAAGAAGCGAAAGTAAAAGTTCCAGATGAAGAGTTCTATGAATTGCAATATTCTGTGAATGGTACGGTTGACCTTTCTCCAAATTTCTATTCAATTGTTGTTGGATACGATTACTACAACGAATATGAAGCTTATTTAATCAATTATGATTTAAATGGGAAGCTGATCGATTACATCCAAGTAAAGTACGATGATACGGTTGAGAGTTTCACTCCAATGTATGAGTCATATGCTGAAGGCCAAGTTTTTGTAAGCTCCTACCTGATCAGTGATCAAACGGATCAATACGAAAATCCTTCGTATGAAAAAACAAAAGTCCAGGTTTACAAGGTCAATGACAAGGGATATTTTGAGTCAGTTTATTTTAACTGGTAGTATTTGACACCGGACTTATAGAATCTTATTCGGCAGTCACTTGCCCTGCTCCATGCAATTTGGAGAAGTTGTTGAGTTTGATTCAGACCCCAGACTGATTCTGAGAGACCCAATTCAGTTCTTCTAGAAATTATATGATTCTACAAGAGGATTTTGTTCAGCCTTCTCGTTCACCGCATTTTCTTATCATTGCAGCTAGGGGATACAATTTTAAGAGCTTGTGTCTTGCGCTCAACCCTTGCATAGTATTAATTTGATTGATTAAATATGGCTTCTAGTTTTTTTGCGCTTTTTGATGACATTGCTGTTCTTATGGATGATGTCGCTGCTATGAGCAAAATAGCAACAAAAAAGACAGCCGGTATTTTGGGGGATGATCTGGCAGTAAATGCAGAAAAGGCCACAGGATTTTTATCAAACAGGGAGATTCCTGTGTTATGGGCGATTACTAAAGGATCCTTTCTGAACAAACTCATCATTCTACCTTTGGCTTTTCTCTTGAGTGCTTATGCCCCTGCTGTAATTGTCTACATCCTGATGGCGGGTGGTGCATTTCTGGCTTATGAAGGAGTGGAGAAGATTTTTGAGTACATCTTTCCTCATCCAAGCGAAGAACACAATCGAAGAAATAAACTTATAAAGTTGAGCGCTAGCGAAGCGCTAGACCACGAAAAGAAAAAAGTAAAGTCTGCAATTTTTATTGATTTTATTCTTTCGGTGGAGATTGTCATCATAGCGTTAAGCACAGTTCTTGACGCTGAGTTCAAGGTTCAAATAATCACCGTTAGTGTGGTTGCCATTCTTGCGACTGTTGGAGTTTATGGCGTTGTAGCCTTAATTGTCCGCATGGATGATTTAGGCTTCATGCTGTTGAAAAAGGAAAACTCAACTGCACAAGTCTTTGGGAAATTTCTTGTGAGTGCTCTTCCCATGGTAATTAGGGCTCTTAGCTTTATTGGAACGGTTGCGCTTATTCTGGTGGCTGGTGGAATCTTCACTCACAATATTGAAATCGTTCACAGTTTATTCCACAATTGGCCATCCCTCGTTGCAGATGCCACCGTGGGACTTGCTGTCGGCATGCTGGTTTTTGCTGCAGTGTTCTTGGTGAAAAGGTTGAGAGCTGCTTAGCGGTTTTAGCTGTAAGAAGAAGAATTTTAAATTACCTTAGAGCCAAACGATTTTTAGTATTGAGATTCCAAATTGCTCTCCAAGAAGCAAAGTATAAATGATCATAAATAGCTTTCCACTTATCTATTCATTCATCAATTTTTCGAGTCCCATGAGATACATAGCATAGATGTCGTGCGGGTTTAAAACTGCAGCACTGGTTGCTTCAACGTTGCCGTAGTATTTGGTTATTGAGCGCAGTTTTTCGAAGTCTTTTAAGACCACTTTTTTATTCATTACTTCCACTTTGTTTTCATCATAAACCTTAGCGCTGATCTGAAGTCTTGGCCTTAGTTTAGATCTCTTGTCTACCATGGTTACGCTTGAGCCCCCTGAAGAATAAATTTGCACCGAAAGCGAAATAAATCGTGTACTTGATGAGCACTCCTCTTTGCCTTGCTTGAATGTGTTGGCTGGCATTCCGTCCAATACACCAAACACTCCAATAGTGCCCATGTTTTTACCGTTTTTATCTTGACGATAGCAACATTCTACAGGCATTTCAAGTTGTGCCGCAAAATGCTCTATCGCTTTTAGTGCAATGGAGTCACTTAATTGTTGAGGCATCGCCTCACTTTCAGACCATCCCGAAAAAAATACGCGAGAGTTGTTCTCTGCCTTAAAATAATCCGTCAGTTCTGGATCTACCTTAAAATAGATAGAATAAATCGATCCCGATTGTGCAATGATTAGAGTGCTAAAACAGATTAAAATAAAAAGGAGTAAACTTTTTTTCATGTGTAATTTTGATTTCAATTTAGTAAAAAATATGTTCTGTCTAGCGGAGCTGTACTGAGTAATTAGCAACGGTAATAAGCTCTATCGGCTGTTCAATTATATACGCGGTTGATGCTATTCCAATTGTTGCCTTGCAAGGCAATTATAATTCCAATGACAACAAGAATAATTTCTCCAATAGCGTAAATTAAGTACTTGCTGAACTTGTTTTCAGTCAATAATCGTTGACGAATTTTTCTGAAGAATTTTATCATGGTTTGTTCTTCATTTCACCTTCGATGATCCCAAGAATCTCTTCTATTCGATCTCTCAAGGTGTAAGATTGGAGATTGCAAATAACAGCTAAAGTTCGGCACTGTGTTACAATGTTCTCGAATTGTGGATCGTTCAAAATGGATGCTACATTGATTTTATGTTTTGAGCGACTTGATGATGTGTCTACTCCTTTGGATTTATCTAAAAGAAAGCTCAAGAATGTACTGTTGCTCCACATCAAGTCATGAATATCCCGGAGGATGAAGTGTTCTTGGATGTATGAGCGATATTCATTATTTCGAAATTCGTAGTAATTGATCTCTTCTTCTGTGAGTTGAACCACCTCCGTTGTCCATAAGGTTAAAAGCTCTTTTAATCGCTGATTGGTAATCAACTGTAGCTTTCCTGAGCTGATTAGGTCATTTACTATTGGGTCGAATGTTGCGGCAGTGCCTAGCGCCCCAGTTTGTGTGATAAGACTATCCGTCTGAAACAACTCAGGCTCATCGATGGATTTAAAAAGCTTCGAGCAAGCGTTTATAACCCTCTTACGGATTTCGATTTTCTCATCCAATTGAATGAGGTTGCTATTATACTCCCGATGCAATTGTTCAAGTAAAACCTGCTCTTGAATTCTGTCTTTTCTACCCTCGTTCCAGTTGTTGATTTGCAATGCAATTAAAATTCCAACTACAACCAGGACAATTTCTCCAATGGAGTAAATCAGATACTTGCTGAATTTGTTCTCGGTTAGTAGTTTTTGGCGGATTTTCCGGAAGAATTTTATCATTGCTTAACGGTTGTGTATAGTGACTGCCTTCATGAATGAGTTTCTGAATAAACCACGAGAATCTTGCATTTATCAAAACCATCGCTTAGATAGGATGACATAAATGAGAACTAGTAAAGTTCCAACTCAGCATTTATATTTTTCAGCAACAGTTCTGCTTCATCTTTTGAAATCCCAACATGGGTCTTGTTCGTTTCACCTACGATAATTCGCAGACTGACAGCATTTACAATATCGAATTCTTTGATTGGGTTGTTTAGATTGTTATCGAACACGGTTTTCAAATTGTCTTCCAAATGTATCTTATTGTTTCCAAAACCAAAATTCTCAGGGCATAGAACTACCGTAGATGTTAATGCTGGAAATATCTGATTTGCAAATACAGTTTTTGTGTTTGCGTTGACATTACTGCTGTGTTGTTCGGAGTTTTGATAGTACTCTATTGTTTGAGACCTGAGGGATTTATTCTTGATTAAATTTAACTGTCCAGTGCTGTTAAGCTCATTGAAAGTGGTGGTTATTTCTGGATAATCACGGGTATACATCAAAAAACTCAACTTTTTATTGATACTATCAATTTCTGATAACTTCCCGAATGAACTAAAATCTTCCAATATGGATTCACATTGGCCAATTAGCATATTGTAGAATTTGTCTGAATCGCTGAAATGAGCAATTTGTTTTTCTAAGTCAGTTTTAAGACCAATCAAATAGTCATGTTGCTTGTTCGAATTAATTCTATCTTGATTCCAATTGTTAATACTCAGGGCAATTAGAATTCCAATCACTACCAGCACTATTTCTCCAATGGCGTAGATCAGATATTTGCTGAACTTGTTCTCTGTTAGCAACCGTTGACGAATTTTTCTGAAGAATTTAATCATTGCATATTGGTTGATAATAGCGAAACCAGAAGTTGGATGATTGTGGAATAATCAACATCCGCGATTCAATTTAATTGTTTTATTTCAGCATGAATTAAATCCAAGACTCGTTTGATATAAACCTCAATGTGCTCTTCATTTATTACAACATAGGATTGATTCATGTAGTGGTCATAAATAACGCCATCTACTTCAACAGAAGCAGCGAATTCCTTGTAGTTTTCTTCAGATACTTTGATTGGTTCTATTTTATTTTGTCGCTGGTAGTCGGGCCTATCTTGAGTCATGTCCGTATTTCTCATTGGAAGGTACTTTCTGACAATGGGTGACAAGTGATGTAACCAATGATCTCTTCGGATAATAACATCCTCCTTTAAATCATTCAACTCTCCAGACCATTGACTGAGATAGATTTTAAGCGAATCACTTTGGATGAGATCCAACTTGCCTGAACTAATTGCTTGTTCTATATAGCCTACACTAGGATCAAAAGTGGCAAATGTGCAGAACCTCCCTATTGAATGGTCTATTTGTTCCGGTTTTTTATACTCTCCACGAGTTTCCAAATAGTTAAGTGTTTCTTCCAGTGTGCTCAAGTTGATAGCATGATCCGCATGAAGTTGGTTGAGGTTTTGAGTAAACTCATGTTTGAGATTTTGCAGAAGGAGTTGTTCTTCTGCTCTATCAGCTTGGTCGGTGTTCCAATTGTTAATACTCAGGGCAATTAGAATCCCAATAACTACCAGCACTATTTCTCCAATGGCGTAGAGCAAGTATTTGCTGAATTTGTTTTCAGTCAGGAGTCGTTGGCGGATCTTACTAAATAATTTAATCATGGCGTGGAAGAATGCCTTTAAACTGGATTTGGTTGAAAGTAAGGAAGATTAATTTAATGGGCAGGATAATTTGAAAGATAGCAGGAGCAATGATACGACATGATTCGAATAGAGATGGTATTTTTAAACTCGGTTAGGTGCTGGCAACACCCAATTCAATTGCAATTTGTCTCCGATACTTCCCTAGCCGAAATGGTCCATTGATCTTTAAAAATTGATTGTTTTAGAATTGTCCAAGATCTCATTAATTGTAAAGATGCTTATGGAGTTGCCTTCTTTGTGAAAAATGGATCTAAACCAAAGAAAATCATCGCTGGGAAAAAGTGCATTGGCACTGCTAATCCGGGAAACATTTCAGGAAATTCAATATCCAAAGGCAGGGTCATGCCCAAGGGACCAAGAATACTGACGAAACTGAGGGCCGCTATCAATACATTTAGCCAGGTTTTATGATTGGATTTATTGAATCGTTCCAACAACCAATATCCAATCGCCATTAGCATGCATGCAAAAATTGAGGCCCCAGTTATGGATAAGGGGCTAATCACCGAGCTAAAGTCTAGAAACATAGAATTTTCATAGACCTTTTGGTATAATATTCCTGCCACCGCGGCCAAAACACCAGCTGCGATTCCGTGAATTAGAAATTTATTCATGAAATTACTTTTGGGTTACTGGAATTGTAAGCTCCAACTTAATTTCATCCGAAACTTTCTTCATAGACTCTCCAATTTTAAAGTCCAGTCTATTGACTGAAAAGGTCGACTTGAATACATTGTTCGAAAACGTGAAAGGAAGAGTCATTTCTTTATCTATGCCATGAATGCTCATTATTCCATTTACGGAATAACCAGTTTCAGTTTTAGAGATTTTATTGGACTGAAATTCTATATTCGGGTAGTTCTCAGCGTCAAACCATTTATTGCTTATGGCATGCTTGTTTTGCATTCCATTGCCAGTATTAATTGAGTTCACGTCAATCATTAATTGGCAATTGGATGTTGTTAGATCACTCTCATCAAATTGAACATCGCCGCTGAATGTCTTGAAAATTCCTTCAGGGTTTCCAGTAGAACTTGAGAATTTGATTTCATAGTTTTCAGAAATAGTCCAATTCACTGAACTGGTCGCAGCAAACCCGCTCAGAACAAGAATTGAGCTTACTAATATTATATTTTTAATTGAATTCATCTTATTTCACCTAATGGTTAAAGATTATAGCCTCATATGAGATCCATCGCAATATGGTGGATTCTTTGTTTGCTTACACATGCACATTGCGGCAGTTTTTGGCTCTTCTGCTTTAAAGACTGTTGGGGTAAATTCACTTCCCGAATGTGCTCCATTGCACCAAGGTTGATTGGTTGAATTACCGCAAGCACACCATGCATATGTTTTACCTGCTTCTAATTGTTCCATTTGCGGCACTTTGCCCGCCACTTTTGCTTTTTTCATTACTGATAAAATTTGATTTATAGAAAAGCCAATATAATCATTCGTACAGGAACTCGAGTGGACTTTTTAGGGTGTATTTTTTAAAACAAACTTCTGAGAATCATTTCAAAAAATATCAGAGCGTACAATTAACAATCAATTTCATGGCAGGTAGACCTCTCTTTTATAGAATTCTCCAACCGTTTTGCTTCATAGTTTAGGCTGCAAAACCAGCTCAAGTATTTAAGTGCTTAGGAACAATTTCTAGTGGTCTTCTATTTGCTTATCGATTTTTGTTATTAATAGTTTTGCGTTTTCTCTAAAAGATCTCAATTCTTCTACATATATTTTAAAAACTATATAATAAAATGCGATCCCATTTTTTGCCTTGGGATTAGTAGAAATATAGTTTATTACCCCTTCCAATTCCTTGTGTAGTAAGAAAGATGAAAACCAATCTTGTTCTCTAAGATTTTTATTAAGATCTTCAAATGCAAGGCTTACCTCTGCAAGCGAAACATCGATTTCTACAATATGTTGATTGTAAAACAGGCTGATATCAGAAGCTAGGTTTTGCTTTGTATTTACAATGAGGTTAGATTGATTGTTGAGTAATTCAAATCCGCGTTGATTTAAAGAAAAATCCTCCCATCCACCAATAACTGTTGTGTATTGTGGGTTTTTAAACCAGTCTTCTTTTGTAAGGATTGTGTTTAATACGTTTTCAAAAGCTGGTTTTCTTACCTCATCGAAAGATTTTAAAAATGAATCAATTTCTGAAATATCATTGATAAGATCTTCCTTGACAATAATATAAATGGAATTGGTAGTTTCTACTTGCTTTCGGGTTTCATTCCAATTGTTAATAGAGAGAGCAATTAAAATCCCTAGAACTACAAGTACAATTTCTCCAACAGCATATTTAAAATACTTACCTGTTTTATTCTCTGTCATAAGCCTTTGACGAGTTTTTCTAAATAATTTTATCATTTCTCTTTGTAATTCCCTTCGCGGCAGGCTGGCTCATTCGCTAAAAAATGTCTACTAAACTTTTTTTTAAGCTTCAACCTCTAAAGAGTTGTAACATTGGTTATCGGTTTATCTTAAGCAAAGAGACAATCCAGTTTGGGTGTGCAGGCCCGAGAGTTGTCCAAATATGTTAATCCCAATCTCCTGCCTGAAACAGTTGAAATTGTCTTGTTCGAATCAGCCCTTTAAGTTAAGATTCTAATTCTAGTATTTGAAGAGTCCAATTTAAATTTATTCTTAAAACAAAAAAAAGGACCCTTCTCAGGGTCCTCTTCAATCTATAAAATCAAATTCTTTATTTCTTCACGCGCTTGATGCTACATCCCAATTGACGCGTTGAATTAACTTCAATAGTTGTTCCCGCTTGAACATGCTTCATGGCATCCAATAAATAATGTTCTTCTACCGCTTTTGAATCAGAAACATTGTCGTCGATAGCTCCTTTGTAAACCAACTTCATGTCTTTGTCAAATAAGTAAACATGAGGAGTAGTTAATGCGCCGAAGGCATCCGCCAATTCGTGGTTTTTGTCAAGGACGTAGGTGCTGCGGTATGCGTTCTCTGATGCATGTGCGATCATAGCGACCATTGAATCGTCGTTGTCGCGCTTTGCTTCGTTTGAATTTACGAGTACCATTCCAACATTAGCATCCACTGCTGCGCGTTGAACATCTTTGTATCGCTTTTCCCAACCTTCGCTGTCTTTGCCGTTGCCAACAACGAATGGACAAGTGTTGCAGGAGAAAATGACGAGCATTCCGTTCTCTTGTTTGATGTTATTGATGGATAACATTTTTCCAGTGGTGGATTCCATTTGACGATCTGCCAAGGGAGCCTTTGCACCAATTTCTAGAATTTCTTTTGGTTCGCTGATGAAGCTAAATGCGGTGAGCGCTGTTACGGCCAGCGTCGCTAGGCCTAGAACTATTCTTGTTTTCATGATTTGTCTTTTTGTTATAACCCTTGAAAGTTAAGGATGTTCTCGAAAGTATAAAGCAAAAAAATCACAACCGAATAGGGGTAAATACCAAAAGGTCCCCCCGTTGGACGACCTTTTTGGTGAAAAATGAAAACAATTAAACTATCTATAAACTCTCTACACGAGAACTTACAGGTGATTTAACGCAAGAAGTTGGCCAAGGTTACCGTTTTGACTAAGAAATTCTGAAAATAATCTACGATTTTCCTCAATTCGCTGGGGCTGAGCTTCTTGTAAAACTGTGGTCTCTCTCGTGGAATACTAGTGCAATTCCAACGGAGAACCCGAAGAGGTTTGGACGAGATTGCATGGCATCATCATTCACGAATGTTTGCTCTTCCTGAAGGCTGTTGTACACCTTTGAATAGTCTGTTTTAGAGAAGGTCCAAGCATAGTACACTCTTCCGAATGCTGCCAATGGAATTTTTCTACTCAAGAAAATATAGCCTTGAAAGTGGGGAGAAATACTCCCGTTAAATTCTCCTATAGCCTCAGTAGTTTCAAAGCTGTTGTCGACAATCACTTTCTCCAACCTCCAATCGGCTCCAAATCCAATCTGAATTTCCATGTGGTTGTTCTGTATCAAGCTGAATCCACTTTCTATGGTCACCAAATTCTGTTGTGCCTTTACGAATCCTTCTCCATTGATAAGATCAGCTTTCGATTGTGAATTCAACTGGGTATACCTCAATCCGGCATAGATTCCATGGTCGTCCCAAACACGTGAAAAGGCTGCGTCAAAGCCGACTCCGGCATTTAGTTTCTTGAAATCGCTGCCGTTTTCTGTGTTGAATCTCTCCAAGACTTTGTTCAATCCTTGGTATTGAATTCCACCAGATTCCAACGATGCTTGCAAAGCGGAAAATTGATGGGCCTGAGAAAATCCAAGAGTAACGGTGGTAAAAAGGAAACTTAATAGTAGTATTTCTTTTATCATAATGCTAGTATTAAAAGAGCCCCGTGAGGGGCTCTTTATTATTAAGGATTCACTTTGTACTTTTCGACTTTTTTACCTTTAAACCAATAGATGTATTCGCCATCATTGGTGATGTCAACTCCAGCTCCGTAAACAGAGCCTTCGCCTTTTCCTTTGGCTTTAAGCTCTCCCTTGATGTTACCATTTTCCAAATCGACACCCGCGATTTTTCCATTGGCAGCATTCTGAATGAAGAAGTTATTTCCCAAAGTGTAGTAATCGGTGATTCCTTTAAACTTATCCGACTTGTACAACTGATTGCCATCGGCTTTCGCAAAAGCTGTCACCCCTTTATCGCAAACCATCACAATCTTATTTCCCTTGTTGAATCCTGTGTATGGCAATCCAACCCCGGCTCTTCCGTGCTCCACACTGAATTTCTCTTCCCCGCTAAATGCATCTAAGCAATAGAAGGCAACGCCGCTGGCAGCATAGATTTTTTCATCTTCAACAATGATATTTGTAATACGCTTCTTGAATTTTTCTGATCTCCACACGTATTGTCCGTTCGAATCGTCAATTCCTGCCAATCCGAATTTGCCCATCCAAGCATTCTGAACAATCTTGTAAGTAGTGAAAGATCCGTCTGAATTGCGTTCTCTAGAATACGACTGCACTTCAACCAATCCACCTATTTGAGCAACAATGGTGTTACCTACTTTTTCGATGTTAGGAAGTGCGTTTGCTTTGTCGATTTTCTCTGACCTCCAAACCAATTCACCCGTTTGAAGCTTACGCTTTTCGATGAACTTGTTTTTACCTTTATCATCTCCCAAAACAAGATAAACATTGTCATCTGTCACCAAAGGATCGGCAATCATTCCGTACACACCCACTGACTGTGGCTTTCCTGGAACAACACTTCTTACAAAGCCACTTCTAGCCGAAGGATCGACATCGTAAACTGCGCTCCAAAGCTCTTTCCCGGTTGCTAAGTCATAAACTTGCAATCCGTTCATGTAGAGGAACACCTTATCATCTACCCGACTGATAGAAACCAATGGCTCGCGAGTAATGACTTTTTTCTCTACCAACCCACGGTAGCTGGCATCCCAAACGACATTTCCATTGTCTGCGTTGATGCGGACGAATTGATTTTTAAATCCTGAGAATAAGGCGCCTAAAAGCGTTGGTTTGAAGTTAATCATGATGATTTCTCGTTCTTCAGGTAGATAGAGATAACTTCCGATTGAACCGTTGAATTTGTCTGTTTCCCAAACTTCTTCTCCTGTTCTAGCTTTGATGAGAATGATTCTGTCTTTCAATGAAAGCATGAAAGATTCCAGTTCGGTGATATATTCGATATTGTCAAGTGTCAAGTTTTGGTAGCGTTCGGTGTTCCACAGCTCTTTTCCAGTTTCTGTGTCAATGGCTGCAACGCGATCTTTACCTAGTTTTTTATCGAAAACGAAATATACACCGGCATCCCAGGCGCAGAAGCGGTAGTCTGAGTTTCCTACTCCATTTGTTGCGATGTCTTTGTACTTTCCGGACCATATTAGTTTACCGTTTCCATCTAGCATAGAACAGGCATTGTCGTTGGTACCAAAGACACGATCACCGATACCATTGGTATAGGTTCCTTCTTTAGCATTCACTTCGAATTCAGATTCCCACACCAAAGGGAAATCTTCTTGAGCGATGGCTTGTCCAAAACACAAGGTCATGAACAGAGCGATGAAATAGAATTTTGAATTTGAGGTTTTCATATTTATGTTGATTTGGTTTATTCTATATTGAATGTATAGACCACTTTTTGGGTGGTCTTTTTGTCCATCTTTTTCAGATCGAACTTGAATTCTTTTACTCTATTTTTAATGGTATTTCTGAATGGAACATCGTCGATAGTGCTTTCCAATTGAAACACACTTCGAACCTGTCCGCGATTGTAAATCGAGAGTTCTAAACTTAATATTCCTGAAGCGTTGGGGTGATTTTGTAGGATGGCTTGAAAGTCTTCAGACTTTACCCATTCGTTCAACTCTAAATTGACCTGTGACTCAACCATGGCTTGAGTATCTGTTGGGACAGAGGCTTGTCCATTACTCAATGTTGGGTTGAGGAAAAATACTAGGAGAATGATGGAACCGAAAAGCCAGTGCGGCAAATTCTTCACCTCAAATTCAATGCCGCCTGTAAATTGCTTGACGACTCCACCATTTCTGTTTATATAGGAAAAAAGAAACTCCATTGCTTTGAATTATAGTTACAAAGCTAGCTGGAGATTAGGGCATCTGAAATGGGGTATAGTGCGCTTTCGGCTAAGGGAAAGGTCGTATTTTTTGGCTATTGAACCAGAGAATGCTTGATAGCATATCGAATTAAACCGGCAATATTATTGATCTCCAGTTTTTTCATCAGATTGGTGCGGTGAGTATCAACGGTGCGGTGGGAAATGAAAAGCTTGTCGCCAATTTCTTTGTTACTGAATCCTTCTGCAATGAGTGTCAGAATTTCAACTTCGCGGCTTGTTAAATCGTGACTCACTTTGCTGCTTTCAATGTCATTGCGTAACAGTGCAATGGTTACATCAGGCGAGAAGTGTTTTTTGCCGGATTTTACCTGCTTGATTCCTTGGAGTAACTCTTCTTGAGTTGCGTTTTTGAGGATGTATCCATCAGCACCGATGTCCATTAAAAGTTGAATAATGCTTTTCTCATCATGCATGGTTAGGATGATGATTTTGAGATCGGGGTAGTCTTTCTTCAGAACTTTTGTCGCATCGATGCCATTCATTTCTGGCATATCGATGTCCATCAACACGATATCTACTTTCAATACCTCAAGTTGACGAATTGCATCGAGACCAGTGATGGCCGTAGAAACCACTTCGATATCATCTTGACTATTGATGAGGGATTTCAATCCATCCAACACCAACTGATGATCGTCGCAAATTAGAATACGGGTTGACAATTTTGAAGCTTTATTAGTTGCTTCAAAGATACGTATTGCCAGCTAGAAAGTTACCCTAAAGGGATGCGAATCGTCGCAACAGTGCCACTTTCTGGACTGGGTTCGTAGTTAACTTCGCCATGCACAGAGCTTAAGCGTCCGGATATATTCATCAAACCAATGCCATCGCTCGACTTGTCTTTGTCGAAGCCTAGCCCGTTGTCTTCTACTATCATTACCAAAAAGTTCTTGTTTTTAAAGAGCTGAACAGAAACCAAATTGGCGCCACTGTGCTTGATGACATTATTTACCAATTCTTGTGCGATGCGGTAAAGTCCAATTTCAATGGACTCGGCAAACCTTCCCTCAGCGTGAAAATGCTCGAATCGATACCTGATATCTGTTGGTCCTAAGCTCTTGGCCAGCATGTCTTGAATTGCCGGCACCAATCCCATTTCGCTGAGTGCCTTTGGCATCATTTGGTGGGAGATACTTCTCACTTCAGTGCAGGCATCGTCAAGTACCAAGCTCAAACTTTCTAATCGCTCGGCCTCTTCTTTTGCTTTTGGCTTAATGTCGCCGATAAGCTTTTGCCAAGCCAATTTAATACCGCTCAATTGTTGGCCAATTCCGTCGTGCAATTCACGTGCAATGCGCTTTCGCTCTTCTTCTGTCGCAGTGATAATTGCATTTAATCCAATCTCTCTTTCTTTGATCACTTCTTGTTGTAAGATTGTCTTTTGTCTTGCTTTCTGACGCGAATAGAAAAGAAGTCCGGCGATCAATATCAGGATGAAGATTCCAATGGAAGACCACAAAATGGTCTTGCTTCTCGCGCTTTCCAGCTGGATAATCCTGTTTTTTTGCGCGAGTTCTTGAATCTCTCTTTCCTTTTTCTCCGATTGGTATTTTACCTCGAGCTCTTGGATCAACTCATCCTTATCTAAAGTGAAAATAGAGTCTTGAATGGCCTTGAATCTTTTGTGGTGATAAAGCGCATCTGAATACTTACCCATCCCCTCATAAGAATTTGAAAGTCCTTCTTCGCATTGCCAAATCACGCTGTTAATGTTCTGTTCACGGGCTTCTTTCAAGGAAATGATATAAAGTTCTTCTGCTTCTTTATATTTTTCAAGGGTGACATAGGTGGCGGCAATGTTTGCACGGTATTTTACTCTGCCATACAAATCGCCCATCTCATCTGAAAGCTGAAAAGCTTCTTGGTAGCGGCCTAATGCTTCTAGATGATTGTCTCTTTTTCTTTCGTAGAAGCCGAGGTTGTTCAACTGATTAGCGATGTCGCTTCTTGAATTTATTTTCTTGAAAATGGCCAATGCTTGTTCTCCATATTCTACAGCTTTGTTGTAATCTCCTTTCTTGTCATAGAGCATAGACATGTTTCCGAGAGAGCCACCAAGACCGTAATCGTAATTCAAAGCCGCGCAAATGTCTCTGGCTTTTTCAGCGTATTCCAGCGCCTTGTCGACGTCTTTATTGATGTCAAAAAGGCTGGCTAGATTGATATAGGTTTGAGCAATTGGAACGCTGTCATTCGCTTGTTCGAAATAGTCCAAAGCACTGAGTTGATATGGGATTGCGCTATCGAGAATAGATTGCTGTTGATAGATGAGGCCGATTTTAGACAGTGAAGACCCAATATCTGTGATCACTCCACTTGCCTTGCGAATTTCTAATGCGCGATGGGTGACTGGCAAGGCTTTGTCGAAATCTCCCCGCTGAATTAGACAAGCCCCGTAAGTGTTTGCGGCAAAAGCAACGTGAACGCTGTCTTTGGAGTTTTCAGCAATGCGCATCATCTCCTCACCATAAGTAACTGCTGTATCGAGATCGATTCGAATGTAGGCCCAAGCGAGTTCTTTCAGAAAGGGAAGTTTCTCAACACCTTTATGTGACTCAGCACCTTGACGTAGGCTGTCGAGCACTGCCTCAGATTGGCCAAAACTAAGTTGGGTTATGAGGATGCAAAAAAGAGCTTGAATTAATCGGAGAGTCATAGTTTCAGGTTTAAGGCTGGGCTCCTTCTGGAGGGTGGTCCCAATTTCAACGAAGCAAAGTTGTTCAATTCAACTTCGGTTTTCATCGGTGATTCAACCTTTTATTCTAAGGTAATCGTCGTATTTTGAAGTAATTACAAGGGAATATTGCCGTGTTTCTTCTTTGGAAGGGTGGCAACTTTGTTCTTCAGCATCTCGAAACTTCGAATTAATTTCTGTCTAGTTTGATGTGGTTTTATTACTTCATCGATATAACCTCTAGCTGCTGCATTGTATGGATTGGCGAAGAGCTCAGCGTATTCTGCTTCTTTCTCAATCACCTTGGCAGCTGGGTCGGCAGCTTCCTTGATTTCTTTCTTGAAAATAATTTCGGCGGCTCCTTTTGCACCCATCACAGCAATTTCTGCCGAAGGCCATGCGAAATTCATGTCTGCTCCAATGTGTTTACTGTTCATCACGTCGTAAGCTCCGCCGTATGCTTTTCGTGTAATTACTGTTACTCTTGGAACTGTTGCTTCACTGAAAGCATACAATAATTTCGCTCCATTGGAGATGATGCCATTCCACTCTTGATCGGTGCCAGGAAGGAATCCAGGAACGTCTTCGAATACAAGCAATGGAATATTGAAAGCATCACAAAAACGAACAAACCGTGCAGCTTTATTGGAAGAATGGATATCTAAAACACCAGCGAGATAGGCAGGTTGATTGGCAACAATCCCTATGCTTTTTCCGGCCAATCGGGCAAAACCTACAACCATGTTTTCTGCAAAATTCTTGTGGACTTCGAAAAAGCTTCCCGGATCGAGTGTTTCTTCGATTACCTCTTTAATGTCATAGGGCTGATTGGCATTCTCAGGAACGATATCATCCAATTTTGCCCTTGTCTCATCGGCAGGAGTGTATGGAATTGATGGTGCATCTTCTTCGCAATTCTGAGGCACATAGCTCAGTAGTCTTTTCAGATCTTCAAGGCATTGCACCTCGTTCACAGAAGAAAAATGTGTTACTCCAGATTTACTGCTGTGTGTTGATGCACCGCCAAGTTCTTCGGCGCATACTTCTTCGTGGGTTACGGTTTTCACAACGTTCGGACCAGTCACGAACATGTACGAAGTTCCCTCTACCATAAAGATAAAGTCAGTCAGCGCTGGGGAATAAACTGCACCGCCGGCACAAGGGCCCATGATGGCTGAAAGCTGGGGAATTACTCCGCTAGACTGAACATTGCGGTAGAAGATGTCTGCATATCCACCCAAAGAAACCACGCCTTCTTGAATTCTAGCACCTCCGCTATCGTTCAAGCCAATAAGCGGGGCACCGTTTTGCATGGCCAAATCCATCACCTTGCAAATTTTCTCGGCATGAGCTTCGGCTAAAGATCCACCGAGAACAGTGAAATCTTGAGAAAAGACATAGACCAACCTTCCAGCGATGGTTCCGTATCCGGTTACCACACCATCACCCAAAAATTGAGTTTTATCCAGATCGAAATTTGTGCTTCGGTGTGTGACAAACATCCCGATTTCTTCGAAAGATCCTTCGTCAAGCAACAAATGAAGGCGTTCTCGAGCGGTGAGTTTCTTCTTGCTGTGTTGTGAAGCGATGCGTTTTTCACCTCCACCTAGATGGGCTTCTTTGATTTTATTATCGAGTTCGCGGAACTTGTCGGACATGCTATTTCGTATTAGTCAGGCTCAAAAATAAGGACTATCGCCGACAATGGCTCATTTATCTCAACAGATACATTTTGCCATAACCTTCTTTGAAGTAAGAAGATGCTGCAGTCGAGCGTAAATCGAGTTCTTCACCATTCAATCGAGCGATCACCCGATACAGGTAAACCCCGTTTGCCAAGGGATCGCCGAACTCGTCTTTCCCATCCCACCAATACTCAGTGAGATTTCTGCCGATGTGAAGCGGGCCCAGTTCGTCCTGATGAATTTCTCGAACAACCCGCCCGGAAATCGTCATGATTTGAATTTTCATGTAGTCGGGAACTTCCCGTCCGGTAAGGGTGAAGACGAATTGAGTTCGCGTGCTGAAAGGATTCGGGTAATTCAAGACCTCGGTGATTGCCGCTTGATTGCTCACCTCAAAGTTGATTTCGTAATCTAAACTTCCACTCTGGTTCCCACTTTTATCGGTAGCCTGAACGATGAGTCGGTACTTTCCATCTTGAGTGAGGTTTGGTGAATAGATGATGGTGAATTTATTTTCAGAGTTGCCAGCGGGCACCCACTCAATTTCATCGTTTGCCATGGCTTGAGCGAAGTAGATGGCTTCTTGTTCTGCTCCAGGAGGACTCAAGTACAATTTGAAATTCGAGGTGTCTGCATCTTCATTCAAGAGGAAGAATTGATTTTCGTCGCGGAGGGTAATGAGAATATTCGGATTGGCGGAAACGAGCTCACCATCGAGCAATCGCCTGCCGTCAAAAGTGACATCAAGAATTGGATTGATGATGTCATTGATGACCTCAAATTTCAGTTGTCCGATGTTATTGAAATGAGTCTGTTCCCGCTGGTCGTAGATGCCGTCACCGTTTTCATCGGGGTTGATTTCTACCCACAAAAGATTGCTGCCTCCAAGTCCGTTAGTGGCGATTTGCAGGGTGTCAAGAAGGATTTCTCCAACGCGAAGACTGTCCTGGCGTTGGTAATAAATCGGGTGATTTATGCGCTCGGAATCTTCAATCCAATATCGAACCAAGAGACTGTCCATATCCACTTCGCCTATGTTCTGGATGGCAACCGCAAATTCTAAAAACTCTCCCTCTTGAACGCTGTCTTGTGGGAAAGACAATGCGAAATATGGATTCAGCGCCGCTTCTGGAACGGGATCGTGAACAACATGCCAATAGTTGATTTGGGGTGAAGTGAGATTTAGAGTATCGAGAAACCTCAATTCAAAAGCCAACTTTGGGTATTCGTTGATGTTAATTTGATTGATGAGATTGTTCCAACTTCCATCGGGTTGACTGAAGGCGGATAGCTCCTGTCTCAAGCCATTGTTACGGATTCCCATCACCTTAAAGCGAGAGCTGTCGGAATCTTCCTGAGTGTCGAGATCAAATTCCCAGTTTATTTCTCTCCATCCGGCCGAATTTCCCGTCGACTGTGATTTCATCTCACTAATTCCGATGGCACCTGTGAGTTCAGTTTCGACGTTCAATACATCTTCTCGATCTACCCCATAAACCTCAATTCTAGTGCTGGGATCTCCTAGTTTTTGGAAGAAAATAAACGGAACGCTGTCAAGTCCATTGCCGATTTGTGAAGCGCCAAGGTCAGAGAAAACATCAAACAGTCCAGGAGCAAAGTTCTCCCAAGTGGAGTAGGTGACGTAGCGCCAAGTGTATACGAGGAGGTAATTTCCGGAAGGCACTTCATTGCTCAACATGTTTTCCAAGGCCAATAACTGATCGGCATTGTTTTGTCGAAAGATGAAGTATTTCTCAGGCCTTTGTCGTGAATTGGTGCAGCTGAGTAGGTTGCCAAAATCCCATTGGGGATGGAGTCCGTTGTAATTTGTTTCCCAGGGTCTGAAGGTGAGAGAATCGAGAACGGCTACGTGAATCGCAGGTTGGGTGCCGCAACCGCTGTAATCTTGTATGTCGAGATCAATTTGGTATTGGGTATCTAAACTCTCAAAATTATCGTTGGCATTTCCATACACTTGGCAGGAAAAGGAGACTTCGACTTCTGGGAATTCCAGGATATCTCCCACCCATTCCGTGCCGAAAATCGAGTTTTGCTTCAACTGCCCAGGATGGGCTTGTCCCCAGCCTGTCTTTCCAGCTACAACTTGAAAAGAGCTGTTTCTCCAGTTCGGCTCTTCTCCCGGTGCGGGAATGCCAGAACTTCTCCAGTAGTAAACGAGGCTGTCAGTGGGTAAAAGTAGGGGAGTCCATTCTACAACTCCGCCGGCTTGACTTGTCTCAAACTCTTGTAAGAAGCCAGAATTGAAACTGGGAATGGTATCCAACTGAATTTGATAAGAGAACTCTTCTTCGAAACTGTTTCCTGTGCTCGCTTTTAGGGTGACGTCGGTATCAGGAACGAGGGCAAAGTTAGGCGGATAGACCGGGACGAGATCTCCGGAAGTAATGAGTAATTCTCTTCCGTATACAGTATTGTTATTGAAATCTACCAGCTCAGGAACCAAGTCGTTTGGAAGGTCGACCAGGACATTGAAACGATTCAAGCCTATTCCATTAACCCGATCAACAGGGAATCGAAACCGCAATTGCTCAGTCAGAATAAGTTCATCAAGCGACTGTTGAAGATTCTCAGTTTCCCCATTTGGCAATTCTCGAATCACTTCTACGCTCAAGGAAGAACCGGTGGCCTTGCCGATATTATACAGGTCGATAACCACGTCGAAGGAGTCGATTTCCGCAGTTACCCGAGGCGGGTCGAAGTACACATCTTCTGATTTGATGGTGTAATCTGGAAGCGCATGGGGATAGAGCTGAAGTGCTGGATCGCCGTGCAGTCCGAAGGTCAGGGCAGTATTTTCTACGTATAAATTACCCCCGTTTCCAGCAAACTGATTGATGGCATGTCTCATGCATTGGCCTATGCTAGCTCCGTATAAGGTTGTAGAAAATGCTTTGTAAAGATTGAAGGTGTAGAAATCGAGGTAATAAGGACTGCCCAAGTCTCCTTTGGCGATAAATCCAATCATCCCACCTTCTGGATACAGCACGAAATTTTCGCTGGTACTGGTAGCTGTTGGAAGATGAATATTACCGGTGTAGCAGGAGTTTCCGATGAGCACGGGGTATTTTCCTTGGTTGTTATAGCTGGATGGGGAATCAATATTTTGATCGAATCCTGTTGATGAGGCATGTCCAAAAAAGGTCATCACACTAACTCCTTCTTCAATGAGATAGCGGATGGAGTCACTGAGATTGAACTGGATAGGGTCGGAGCTGGTTTTTAAAAAGGTATGAACCTCGGCTCCAAAGCAGGTGTCTTGGGCAATTTCCTTATAGTCATTGAGGTATCCGGCGAATAATCCTTGCTCGAAAGCATTTGCTCCACCTCCAAAATGAAGAATTCGTTTCATCCAGAGCGCTGGCTCTTGCTGCTCCATTTCGATGACTTTGTTCAAGTATTCCAGTACTTCAGCTCCATTTTTGGCGGCTATTCTTCCTGTAGGGAAAAATGGTTCTAGTCCTTCTCCATAAATTCCGGAAGTGAGGGCAATGTCGCTGCAGGGGTAACCGTAGGTAGGAACCAGGTTGTTGTGGTAATTCTCAATCGATTTTCGAGAACCCGCTGTATTTGAAATACTTGGACTTTGAATCGATTTCCCAATGATGAAAAGGTGGGATGGCTTAATCGGAAGGTTGTCTCCCAGGTATTGGCAAAAACGTCGTATGGAAAGTGGGTGCTTTTCTATTCCATAACTAAATTGGTGGTAGAGTTGGTCAATATCAACCACTAGGGTATTCATCCCCTGACTTTGGCGATAGAGGCTATAATTCTGTGCTTCATTCCACAAAGAACGGTGGGTAATTATCACAAAAGCGGAATCTAAATTACTTGTTAAGTAGTTTGTGAAGTTTCCCGAATTCCCAATTGGCCGAAGGTTAAGCACCGTTCTGCTTTGGTTTTCATCCACCAGAACAAACTCATTGCCATTTTCAAGAATAGTAGCAATTCCAGCGGCATATCCTTCGCCTGTTTCAAGGCTGATGCGCTCGGAGGCATTGCCGTTCGCTCCAAAGCGATAAAGTGCTGTGGCGGATTCAACTCCCCCAAACCTCAAATGCGCCTTTTGATTTTCGAAATAATCGTCGGCTGTGAATTTGAAAGGAAGCGAGCTCAATTCCATTTGGTGGGGATAGTCGATTACGATATGACTAATGGCGTGGTAATCTGACGCCACGTTGAGATCGTCAATGCTTCTATGGGTTATCCTGGTAGTATTTCCCAAGGCATTGTTCGGGATCTCAAACTCAAGTTTATTCAATTGGTAGCCGTAGTAGGTCGTGTCAACTGCCAACTGAAAGCTGGCGCCGAAGCCCACTTGAAGGTGGTGGTTAAATACACCGGTGGCAAGAGAAGCGCTAGCTGAGACGGCCTTTACCTTGGCTTGTGGAGCTGAATCGCCCTGATAGGCTAGGGGTGTGGGAATATCTTTGGAAGAGCTGGCTCCTTTTGCAAATCGGCTATCAAACCAGCCTTCTGCTTCTTGATACCAAGGGAGGGAGATGCCGAATTCATCTTGTTGCCCGACAAAATAATTTGAGGTATAGGAACCAAGAGATTTGTGCCAAACGTAGGGGTGAGGCGTGTAATCTTCGAAATTATCATCGCTCGAAAGGAATATCCTTTGTCCGTTGGTGGCTAAATCTGAGCTGAGATAATATTTCGCTGTGTCCGTAAAATGTGAATAGAAGGGATTGTTTTGATAGGCCGCCCCATCGTATAACAGACTGTCTAGCCAGCCATCGTTGCTCTTAGCGTAAAAATATATTTTGTCTTGATCGTCAAAAACACCATCGCTTTCTCCTGGAAAATAAAGTGGAATCTGTTTTCCTTTTCCGTAGAGCTTGATGTTTCTTGGGTCAATTCCTGAAGTCGGAAATCCAACCGATTGAAGCTCTTGCTTGCTGACACTGTAAAGTCCATCATCTACGATTTTAAATTCCCAATACTGCAAATCGTAGTTGATCCATTCATTTCCATATTGGGCAAGAGCCGCTTGACTCAATCCAAAGGAAAGAATCAGAACTATGAAAATAGGATTGAATTGCTCAGCTCGCATTGTTCAAAGATGAATCAAGAGTTGACTCGATTTTAGTTTTCTCTAAGTATTTATAAAGAATTCAGGGTGAATCTCCCTTCTTAATGTCTTAAAGATAACATGGATTAGTCGCAAAGAAATCACGACTTCTTGAAAATATTGAATTTCAAAGAGAAGACATTCGAGAAAAGGGCAGCACTTTGATCGCCAATATCGGTAAGTGCATAGTCGATGTAAAGCTGTTTGATTCTCAAGCCCAAGCCTATATTTGGTTGGAAGGTGATCTCATCTTTTTGATCGACAGATTGCACCCGTTGAATGTTGCCAACACCTGCTCTCACGTATACGATTTTTTGGTAAGATGCCTCTAAACCCAGGTGTGGGTCGAAGCTTGCGGCATTAGACCCGAGCAAGACATTTCTCTGTCCGTCAAAAGTAACGTCGACATTGGCTTCAGCGAGAAGGCTGAATTTTGAACCGAAATCGAATTGACGTGCTGTTCCCAATAACAATCTTGGGAGGGTAAGCTCTACTGAGTTCTGTGGAATTTCGTTGCCTGTAAGTTGAAATACTTCTTGAGTTCTCTCATCTAAGCTAAAAGACCAAGCGTTAAAAGTTGAGGTTACGTCACGTGCAACGGCTGCAAAAATCCAATCGCCACGGCGGTATTGAGCGCCGGCATCTAATCCAAATCCCCATGAATTTGCGAAATCTCCTACTTTGCGGTAGATAATTTTCATACTTCCACCAACATTTAAACCTGGAATCTTGGTCTTGCGGGCATAGGAGAAAACGAAGGCGTAGTCCGCTGCCGAGAAGGTTGTGATTCTATCGTAATTGATATTTCCTTCGGCATCAATAAGTTCTGTTGTGTTTGGAATGTCATCAACACCGAATCGGATGATGCTAAATGATGCGGCACTGGTGCTATCTAATGCTTTTCCGATGGATGCGTAATCGTATTTCGCAATTCCCGCGAAATATTCAGAGTGCATTGCGGCTACTTGAAGGTCACTTTTGATTCCCAATAAACCCGCCGGATTCCAATAGCCAGAGGTAACATCTTGTACTGAGGCAATTTGTGAATTACTCATTCCCAGAGCTCTAGCGCCTACACCAATCGCAAGAAATTCGTTGGAATATTTTGGGGCGCTCAGCTGAGAATAGCCTTGTACGGCAAAGAAAAATGAAAGAATTATAAAGAATGAAAGTTGAACTATCCTCATTGATTGGTCGGTAATGGTAGCAATGTATGGCTTTAACTGACAAACTTCGAAAAAATTGCCTGAATGAGCACTTCATCTTCGTAAGATTGAATAAACTCTTGCTTGTTCATAGCATATTTTTCAAGTGCCAACGCAGTGCTGGGGCCAAATGCAAAGTATTCAGCTTCTTTTGGAAAACTGTTTTCTAGGGCGAAAGCATGCACATTACTTGGACTGCTAAACACGTAGGCGTTGGCCTCAGTAATTTTTTTAGGAGCTGGCATTGTGCGGTAGCAAATCAATTCTTCGAACTGCTCTTTTGGGAAAAGTGACTGCACAGCGCGCAATCCTTTTTCTGGTGATGGGAATAGCACTCTTGATTTTCCGATGCTTTGTAAGAATCGCTCTCCAATTTCTTTGGTGGATGAGCCTTCACCTGTGAAATGTACTTGGGTATATTTTTCAAGTGCTCGAGCAGTTCCAGATCCTAAAGCAGCTATCTTGATGTCTGAGACTTTTTCTTGAGAAAAGTAGCTTTCTACTGCATAGGGAGATGAAAAAAACAACCAGTCAATTCCATTTAAATCAACTGTGAAATTGATGAATTCTCGCCTTATTTGACTTTGACAATCTACCAAAAACCCCTTACTTCTCAAAGCTTCCGAGAGCTGAGCAGCTTGACTTTCTTCCCTGCTGATGTAAATTCTAGGCATTGCCTAAATCTTTGATTTGCTTTGAAATGAGTACTGCAAGTTGATGCGCATCTTTTCCTTTTTCTGCGAAATGGTGCAATTCGGAACTTGAGGTTTTCGCATAGGCAACGTGCAAACTGAATTCATCACCTGACTTCACACAATATGCGCCCATTGGAACTTGACAGCCTCCATGAATTGAGCGTAAAACAGCCCGTTCAGCTTCAACAGGAATGGCCAGTTCTGAGTCATGCAATGCCTTCATGGCCTCCTTAAGATAATCGTCATCTACTCTAATTTGCAGTCCCAAAGCGCCTTGGGCGGGAGCTGGGATAAATTCTGTTGGAGGGAGGGGAAGGCAGATGAACTCAGAAAGATCAAGTTGCAAGCGATCAATTCCAGCCTTAGCCAATAAAATTGCATCGTAGTTACCTTCACGCAATTTATTGATTCGGGTTGGCACATTCCCACGTAAATCTTTCAATTCAATGTTGGGAAGGTGGTGTAGCAATTGAGATTTTCTGCGGGCTGATGAAGTTCCGACGATTGCATTTTCTGCAATCTCAAACTTTTTTCCAGGTTGATGGGATGATTTTTGAATGAGGAGAACATCTCTGGCATCGGCTCTATTCGGGATTGCAGCAATGCACAATCCAGGTGGGTCAGTGGTTTCTAAATCTTTGTGGGAATGAACGGCGAGATCGATACTTTTCGAATGCAAGGCATCTTCAATTTCTTTGGTGAAGAATCCTTTTCCTTCCATCTTATCAAAACTCAGGTGCTGAATGATGTCACCCTGGGTTTTAATGATGTGTATCTCTGAGAGATAGCCTGCTGCGGTAAGTCTAGATTGTACGAAATTCGCTTGCCAGAGTGCTAGATCGCTCCCTCGACTTCCAATAATTATAGTTCTTTGTTCCAAGCCTAGTTGATCCTCTTGTTTTCGAGCATGACTTCTCGAGCCATTTTCATAGGAACACTAATGTATTTCTTTTCTAGGTATTCCAAAACCTTATCAAGCACTGCCCTTGATTCAGTATCCAGCTGATCTAATTCCTTGGCGAAGACGACTCCAACCGCAGTTTCTTTGATTTCCCTGATTTTTTCGGGAATACTCTTCATCGCTATTTCCACTTGACGCTGGCGATACATGTCGTCAAATTCTACACAGCTTTGATCGATGATTGTATTTGCCTGTCCGAGTTCCTTAGCTCTGTGCTTTAGATTTTCGTCAGCAATGGTTTTCAGCTGTGGCATCCCGATGTAGTCAACATCAAATTTACTGAGAATAGCTGGGTCAATGTCATGAGGTAAGGCCAAGTCGATGATTACTTTCTTAGATAAATCATCCTGAATCAAGTTTTTGTACAAGTCTGCATTAACAACTGAAGTTGAGGCTCCGGTGCATGATATAAGGACATCAAGCCCTTGCTTATAGTTCGATAATTCATCAAGTTGCAGTGCTTTTCCGCCCAAGTCAGTCGCTAATGCTTCTGCTTTTGCTATGCTTCTGTTGACGACAGTGATGGATTTGTAATTCTCTTTTTTGAGGAATCTCGAGAAATTCCCAATTACCTGACCGGCGCCGACAAGCACTATTCTAGCATCTTTTGGAATTCTTTTCGCTTGAAAATTTTGCCAAGCGAGCGATACAATGGAGACTTGTTTTCTAGAGATATGAGTTTCTGTATACACTCTTTTCGCTCCTTCAATGGTCTTACGCATCACCAGTCTGAGTAAATCTCCGCTGATTTTATACTCCCTACTTTTTTCAAAGGCTTTTCGCACTTGAGTGATGATTTCACGCTCACCAAGTATCATTGAGTGAAGAGAAGATGTGACTTCTAGCAGGTGGCGAAAAGCATCTTTCCCACCAATTACTAAGGCTTTGGAACTAAGATCTTCCAGTTCTGTAGGACTAAGTGAAGGCTGAAGGGTGTGTAAGATTTTACGAATTTGGCCGTCGCAAATGAAGCTGTTGTGGTTGAGAATCAGCTCAACACGATTGCAGGTGCTTAAGTAGATCAATTCCGCTAAGCCGCAGTCTGCCTTTAAAGCACGAAGTCTATCACCTTCTTCGGCATCGCTTAAATGGAGTTTGCCGATGAGTTCGAGACCGACATCTTTATGGGTGATAGCAATGACTTTGAGTTCTTCCACAGCAGTTCTTTGACAGCTACAAATGTCGCAATTGAAGCTTGTCAGAATGTCATAAAAGTGTCATCCAACATCTATTTATATTGATTCTAATCAAGGGCATGAATTACCGAACGCTACCAAGAAGAAGAGGATTTCTTCAATGCCAGTATCGCCATCACCATTGCTGTCGATAGCACAATTCGTTTGGCAGCCGTATTGAACCAGAAGGGTTATTAAATCACTGGTTCCGATAAATCCATTCTGATCGAAATCGAAATCACAATAAGTTGGTTGAACGAAAGGAGCAGGTATGTTTATACACTGGTCATTGAATTGATAAACCAATGTTGTTTCTGGTCCAGGAGGATCGAATAATGTTCCATCAGAGTTGAATTGTCGAATTTGAAAATTGTAGCAGGCGTCCACTGATCCTGTAGTGGTAAACTGAGAGATCAGGATTCTTCCGTCGGCATCTATGGTGTTCTGAGCAATCAACAAATCACTCGGAACGAAAAGGCTAGCTCCAAAAAGATCATTAATAAAGATATCTCCTCCGGCTTCGAAGTCTGCAAAAACGGCATTGGAAGGAACGACTACCATTAAATTATTATCCGCATCTTCATCACCAATGGTGAGCCAAGAATCGAATGAGGCTGATGGGCTTGTAGCCAATTCGGCTAAACTTAAATCGAGGGGAGTTGGACCGCCAAGATTGTTCTGATAAAATGAGGTCGAGCTTGAAACTGAAAGGGCTCCGGACATATCACCGAAAAGAGCCTGGCATTCCCAGAATTCTGGAATACGCAGATACACTCGCACACAATGTGCATTTGCTCCGATTTGAGCTTCGATATCTGGCAGGGCAGCTGGATCGATAGCAACTGCTTCGTACTCTAAAGAAAGTGTAGGAATTGATAATTGAGCGTAACTAAAAGTTGATGCTAAAATAAGTACTAGGGTAAAGAATGATTTAGGGTGCATGGTTCACAGGGTTTATCCGCTTAAGTTACTAAAGTATTGCCATTCCATAGAATAATAATTTGGGCAAACTAAAAATCCTGCCTTTCAGAAAGCTCTGAAAAAGCAGGATTTTAAATGAATTTATAAGACCAAGTCGAATAGCTTATCCGCTACACATTTCACAATCTGATCCGTTATCGATGGAACAGGCTTGTGCAGCCGCTTCATATTCAATTCTTTCTTCCTCTGTCATTACTGCAGTAGCACTCAGTTTGTCTGTTACTTCTTCTTCTACAGGGGCGTCTTTGTATTTTTTATCTATTGTAAACTTAATAGCATCAACAGCAGCCTTGGTTCTCATGTAATACATACCTGTCTTCAATCCTTTCTTCCAAGCATAGAAGTGCATAGAAGTCATTTTACTGAAGTTGGCATTTTCCATGAAGAGGTTGAGCGATTGTGACTGATCGATATAAGCCCCACGGTCTGCCGCCATTTCAATGACAGTTTTCTGTGAAATCTCCCAAGCTGTCTTGTAAAGCTCTTTGAGGTTATCTGGAACTTCTTTGATTGCTTGAACAGAACCGTTAGCGGCGATGAGCTTATTTTTCATGTCATCATTCCACAATCCTAACTTGTTCATGTCGCGCAACAAGTGCTTGTTAACTACAACGAACTCTCCTGATAAAACTCTTCTGGTGTAGATGTTAGATGTGTATGGCTCGAAACACTCATTGTTACCTAATATCTGAGCTGTTGAAGCAGTAGGCATAGGTGCTAGAAGCAGAGAGTTTCTGATTCCGTGCTTAATTACCTTGGCTCTCAGACTTTCCCAATCCCAGCGATCGGTAGGCTTTACATTCCACATGTCTTGTTGGAAGATGCCTTCTGAAGCAGGAGATCCTTTGAATGTTTGGTATGGTCCTTCTTCTTTTGCCAGCTCCATTGAAGCTGTAAGTGCTGCAAAGTAGATAGTTTCAAAAATCTCTTTGTTTAGCTTAGCTGCTTCTGGAGAGTCAAAAGGAAGTCTCATCAAGATAAAAGCATCTGCCAGTCCTTGAACTCCAATTCCGATTGGGCGGTGACGCATATTTGAATTGCGCGCTTCCTCAATTGGATAATAGTTTTGATCTATAATACGGTTGAGGTTACGCGTAACTTGTTTTGAAACCTCATATAGTTTTTCGTGGTTGAACTCACCATTCTCCACATATTTAGGAAGAGCCAATGAAGCCAGGTTACAAACGGCTACTTCATCAGGAGCGGTGTATTCAATAATTTCAGTGCAAAGGTTTGAACTTTGAATGACACCAAGATTTTTCTGGTTCGATTTGCTATTGCATGCATCTTTATAAAGCATGTATGGTGTGCCTGTTTCGATTTGGCTTTCCATAACTTTAAACCAAAGCTCTTGAGCTTTAACTGATCTTCTTCCTAATCCGTCAGCTTCATACTTCAGGTAGAGCTTTTCGAATTCCTCTCCGTAAGTATCAGCAAGTCCAGGACATTCGTTAGGACACATTAAAGTCCACTCTCCATCTTCTTCAACACGCTTCATGAACAAATCTGGAATCCATAGGGCATAGAACAAATCACGAGCGCGATTTTCTTCTTTACCGTGGTTCTTCTTCAGATCGAGGAAGTCGTAGATATCTGCATGCCATGGCTCAATGTAAATAGCAAATGATCCTTTGCGCTTTCCTCCACCCTGATCAACATAACGAGCAGTATCGTTGAACACCTTTAACATAGGAACGATACCGTTAGATGTTCCATTTGTTCCTTTGATGTAAGAACCTTTTGCTCTGATCTTATGAATAGAAAGACCAATGCCGCCAGCACTTTGCGAGATACGCGCACATTGTTTCAGGGTATCATAAATTCCACCAATGCTATCGTCCTTCATTTGAAGTAAGAAGCATGAGCTCATTTGTGGTTTTGGAGTACCTGCGTTGAAAAGTGTTGGTGTTGCGTGAGTAAACCAACCCTCACTCATCAGATTGTAAGTCTTTATTGCAGAAGGGATATCGTTTTTATGGATTCCCAATGACACTCGCATAAGAAGGTGTTGCGGACGCTCAGCTACTTGGCCATCAATCTTCAAAAGATAAGAGCGCTCAAGTGTTTTAAACCCAAAGAAATCATAGCTGAAATCCCTATCGTAAATCAACGTTGAATCTAGATCATCAGCATTTTCTTGGATAATGTTATACACATCTTCCGCTAATAACGAAGCATTCTCACCTGTAATCGGGTCTTTATACACGTACAAATCGTGCATTGTTTCCGAGAACGACTTTTTAGTGTTCTTGTGGAGGTTTGATACTGCAATTCTTGAAGCTAACAAGGCATAGTCTGGGTGAGTTACTGTCATGGTGGCAGCAATTTCAGCAGCTAGGTTGTCGAGTTCAGTGGTAATAACGCCATCATAAACTCCTTCAATAACCTTCATGGCTACTTTTACAGGGTCAACAATAACATTAAGCCCATAACAGAGCTTCTTGACACGAGCAGTAATCTTGTCGAATTTCACTGCTTCTCTTCGTCCGTCGCGTTTGTATACGTACATGGTACTTTTACGATTTACAGGTTGATAGGGTTGTTTCTTCTTTGCGCATAACGGTCAGGAATTCCCCTTCCGTCTCTTCCATAGAAGAGGCGCGATTTTGTTTAATTCAATTTGTTTAGGTACTCAGTACAGAGCTTAAAACTCTGCGTCGGTTGTGAAAACCTTATCGGCCTTGTCGCCACCAACGCCCGATTTTTGGTATTCTGCTACTCTCTTTTCGAAGAAATTTGTCTTTCCTTGAAGGGAAATCATTTCCATGAAATCAAAAGGATTCGTAGAATTATAAACCTTCTCACATCCCAACTCAACTAAGAGTCTGTCAGCAACAAACTCAATATATTGAGCCATGAGATCAGCATTCATTCCGATCAACTTAACCGGAAGGGCATCAGTAACAAACTCCTTTTCAATATCTACAGCATCAACGATTATTGCTTTAATGCTTTCTGTAGAAAGTTTATTATTGATGTGATTATTATATAGGAGGCAAGCGAAATCACAATGCAATCCCTCGTCTCTTGATATCAATTCATTTGAGAACGACAATCCAGACATTAAGCCTCTTTTCTTCAGCCAGAAGATTGAACAGAAGCTACCCGAGAAGAAGATTCCTTCTACTGCAGCAAATGCTACTATTCGTTCAACAAAAGATCCATTGTCAATCCATTTCAAGGCCCAATTCGCCTTCTTCTTAACACAGTCTAAAGTATCAATGGCGTGAAAGAGTTTGTCCTTTTCGTCATCGTCTTTGATGTAAGTGTCAATCAATAAAGAATAAGTCTCGCTGTGGATGTTCTCCATCATTATTTGAAATCCGTAGAAAAACTTCGCTTCTGTATATTGAACTTCTGCCAAGAAATTTTCGGCGAGATTCTCATTTACAATTCCATCACTAGCAGCAAAAAATGCAAGTACATGCTTGATGAAAAATTGCTCGTCGCTATTTAGCTTTTCGTTCCAATCAACAATATCAGCATCCAAATCAATTTCCTCTGCAGTCCAAAAACTAGCCTCCGACTGTTTATACATCTGCCAAATGTCATTGTGGACAATAGGGAAGAGTACAAAACGATCTGGATTATTTTGAAGAATTGGTTCGTTCATTTCTGAATTGGATTGTTCGGATTTTTTCACGTCTTGATTTACAATTGTTGAAGCTACGTTATCTCTAAGGCAGTTTCGCTGTGGAACTCTATCTGTTATTAACTTTCTTTTGTTTAATGGAATCCTAGAATTCCCGTAAACAGTTGCTGCGATTGACTTTCGGGAGAATTTCTCGCCGCGAATATTGCTTGTCATACCGCACAACAAAAGTTGCTAAAATTGTTCCGGTAGTCAATCTAAAAGAATTCACATTTGACTGTAGTTTTTAACATCCTTACAGATGCACTCATTGAAAGCCTTGCTGCCACTCATTTAAACCCGTTTTTATACCTTTTAGTATTGGGCCGAGCATGGAATTTTCAAGAAATTTCTGGCATAGTTTTCACTACTGGGGTAAAGCTTCGCTGCTTAATATCCTGATAACCACGGCTTAGGGATAAGTTAACATAGCTTCGGTGCAAACTGTGAACAAGAATGAGCCAAATAAGCATTGATATTGTGAAAGTTTACATAAGTAGTCAGTGCATGAGACAATATGTCAGCCATTTTTGGAACGGCACGAAATTCGACAGTACTAAAGTCTTTCCAGCGCAAGAGAATTGGAGTAAATTAGCGCCCCCAAACAGTGAATAATCAGAGGCGAGCCCTCTAACTTATACGAAGAAGATGTTAGGTTCAGTAACGAAATTACTTAAGAAAGTCCTCGGTGATAAAACCGAAAAAGATATTAAAGAAATTCAGCCAATCGTTGATCAGGTGAATCAACACTTCGGTTCATACGCCTCCTTGAGTTTAGATGAAATCCGCTCAAAGGGTCGAGAACTGAAGCAAAGAATTAGTCAAAAGACTGAAGGCCTAGATCAAGAAATTCTAGAACTAAAAGCTCAGGTTGAATCTCAACCTGATATGGATATTGAACACAAAGAGGCCATCTATGAAAGAATCGATAGCTTAACTAAGGAAGTAGATGTCCAAATCGAGCTGGTCTTGGAAGAAATCCTTCCTGAAGCCTTTGCCCTACTCAAAGAAACGGCAAGACGATTCAAAGAAAATGAGAGCCTAGAGTTTACAGCATCTGACTATGATCGAGATCTAGCTGCTACTCGAACACATATTGAAATTAATGGAGATAAGGCTATCTGGCAGTGCGCATGGTTAGCCGCTGGAGCTACCATTAAATGGGACATGGTTCACTACGATGTTCAAATAATTGGAGGGGTTGCCCTTCACCGCGGAAAAGTAGCGGAAATGCAAACAGGTGAAGGAAAGACTCTAGTTGCAACCTTAGCTATGTTCTTAAATGCTCTTGCGGGAAAAGGAGTACACCTGATTACTGTGAACGATTACCTCGCTCGTCGTGACAGCGAGTGGATGGCCCCTTTGTTCGAGTTTCACGGAATTACCGTTGACTGTATTGATAAACATCAGCCTAATTCTGAAGATCGACGCAAAGCTTACCGCGCCGACATTACCTACGGTACGAACAATGAATTTGGATTCGATTATTTGAGAGATAATATGGCAATGCGTCCAGATAGTTTGGTACAACGCAAGCTACATTACGCAATTGTCGATGAGGTAGATTCTGTCTTAATTGATGAAGCCAGAACACCATTGATTATTTCTGGCCCAACACCAAAAGGTGATGTCCATGAATTCGATGAGCTAAAACCTCGCGTTCAAATCCTGTACAACGCTCAAAAACAAGCGATGACTCACTTCATCGCTGAAGCAAAAAAATTGCTCACCAAAGATGGAGCCACCAAAGAAGAGCTCAATCAAGGAGGACTTTCTCTCTACCGTGCGTTCCGTGGTTTACCTAAAAACAAAGCACTCATCAAATTCTTGAGTGAAGAGGGAATGAAGCAAACGCTTCTAAAAACTGAAGGATTCTACCTCCAAGATAATCAGCGAGAAATGCCCAAGGCAGATGAAGAACTGTTCTTCGTAATCGATGAGAAAAACAACTCTGTAGAACTTACTGAAAAAGGAATTGAGCTGGTTTCTAAGAATATGGAGAGCGATGAGTTTTTCGTGATTCCCGATGTAGGCTCTGAGATCGCACAAATTGAAAGTGCCGAAGTTCCAGATGCTGAAAAGCTGAAGAAGAAAGATGAACTCATGCGTGACTTTAATGTCAAGAGTGAGAGGATTCATACCATGAACCAATTGCTAAAAGCCTACACCATTTTCGAGAAGGATGTCGATTATGTGGTCATGGACAACAAGGTTAAAATTGTTGATGAGCAGACTGGTCGTATCATGGACGGTCGACGTTATTCTGATGGATTGCATCAGGCGATTGAGTCTAAGGAAAGTGTGAAAGTTGAAGCAGCAACACAAACATACGCTACCGTTACCTTGCAGAACTACTTTAGAATGTACCACAAATTGTCTGGTATGACGGGTACTGCAGAGACAGAAGCGGGTGAGCTTTGGGAAATCTATAAGCTCGATGTGATGATGATTCCAACGAATCGTCCGGTGCAACGCCTTGACCTTGAAGACAAGGTTTATAAGACCAAAAGAGAAAAGTACAATGCCATTATTGAAGATGTTGTTGAACTGAGAAATCAAGGAAGACCAGTACTTGTTGGTACCACAACGGTTGAAGTTTCTGAATTGCTGAGTAAGATGCTTCACATGAGAAACATCGATCACCAAGTCTTGAACGCCAAAATGCACCAGCGTGAAGCCGAAGTTGTAGCGCAAGCCGGATTTGCAGGTACAGTTACCATTGCCACCAACATGGCGGGTCGTGGTACTGACATCAAATTGGGTGAAGGGGTTGTAGCGGCAGGTGGATTGGCGATTGTGGGAACAGAACGCCACGATTCGAGACGTGTCGATAGACAGCTTCGAGGTAGAGCTGGTCGTCAAGGAGATCCAGGATCTAGTTTATTCTATGTGTCTCTCGAAGATGATTTGATGAGAATTTTTGGCTCTGACAGAATCGCAAAGATGATGGATAGATTGGGCCTGCAAGAGGGTGAAGTGATTCAGCACAGTATGATCACCAAGTCTATTGAAAGAGCTCAAAAGAAAGTTGAAGAGAATAACTTCGGAATCAGAAAGAGACTGTTGGAATACGATGATGTAATGAACTCTCAAAGAGAAGTCATCTACAAGCGCCGTCGACATGCCTTGTATGGTGAACGAGTGAAGTTAGATATCGCCAACATGTTCTACGACATTGTAGAAGAAATTGCTGGTATTTGTCATGCGGAAAAGGATTTTGAAAATTTCAAGCTCGATCTTTTCCGTCAATTGGGAGTTGAATCACCGGTTTCTGAAGAGGAGTTTCTTTCAAGTACACTAGATAATCTAGTTGCTAAACTCTACCAAGCCGCCAGCGCTCATTATCTTAAGAAGGGCGAGATGATTTCGGAACAAGCATATCCTGTCATTAAGCAAGTTCAAGAAGATCCAGCCAATCACTACGAGACTATTTCTGTTCCGTTTACCGATGGACGAAAGTCATTGCAGGTGGTAACTAGCTTGAAAGATGCTTACGATACCAAGGCGAAGTCTGTTGTTGAAGAGGTTGAGAAATCAGTTACTCTTGCCATCATCGATAACCAATGGAAAGAACACCTTCGCGCCATGGACGGCCTCCGATCAAACGTTCAATTTGCGCAACACGAGCAGAAAGATCCATTGCTCATTTATAAATTCGAGTCGTACGAGCTCTTCAAAAAGATGATTGCTGAAGTGAATGCTGAAGTCGGATCATTCTTAATGAGATGCACGCTACCTATCGCTAGCGGCCAGCAGCTGAGTCAACAAGCTCCTGCACAACGACCAGAGCCAAAATTACAGACTTCCAAAGAAGGAATGCCCAATTTAAGTGAGCGAGGATCAAGCAGACAGCAAGCCGCTCGTCCAGGAATGCCAGCTCCTCCGCCACCAAAAGCCGAGCCAGTGCGCACAGAGAAAAAAGTGGGGCGTAATGAAGCTTGTCCTTGTGGTTCAGGTAAGAAGTACAAAAATTGTCACGGAGTGAATGAATAAGCAGAGCTTCTCGATGTTGGAGAAGTCTATGAAATGATAGCTAATGCAGGTTTCTGAAGATGAAATTCTCGATCTGCCCGAACGAAAAACTCAAAATCGAGAAGAGTTTAAGTGGGTCAGAGTGCTTGCCTTGCTTTTTTTCATTCTTGCCCTGACCCTGAAGTTTATAGATGCTCCTGGTCATCTCTTAAGCATATTGGCAGGCTCGTTCTTTTTTATCCTCTGGGCTATCTTGAGGTTTGTTAAACTCCCGAAGAAAGAATTGTCGGAATACTTTTATCTACCAGCTCGACTTCTTTTAGTAAGCGGATTGTCCATTCGTTACATCTGGCATTGGAAATTCGACTATTTATTAGTCTACACAGGACTTGCCTTTTTCGTTGTCGGTTGGATATTGACCCTCCGAGCTAAAAGATGAATTTACTTCTTGGCCAATCTTAGGATTTCATCACCCTCTATTATAACGGGCCCTTTTACATCACTTTTCCATCCATTCAGCATAGCCTTTGCAACGTTTTCTGCGGCTATTGGACGAAATTTCTTCATCGGGCCTAACATGAGGGGGCTGAAAATGCTCATTACAACAATGCCGATTTTCTCGCCCAAACGAAATTCTTTTCTCGGGCCGGTCAAGATGGAAGGTCTAAAGATTAAGCTCGATTTAAAACCCATGGATTGAACACGTTCTTCCATTCTCCCTTTCACGGCATTATAAAATACGGATGACTTAGAATTAGCTCCCAAGGAGCTAACAACTAAAAATTTTTGGGCAGATTTTGAGGCTTTGGCGAATTCAACGACCAATCCTAAATCGACAGCTTCAAATTTCTCCTTAGATCCAGCATTTTTAATGGTAGTTCCCAAACAACAAAAGGCCGCATCCAACTGAACGTCGTTCATTTCATTTTTTGTAGATAGCTCCGACAAGGGAATAAAAACAATTTTCGTAGAATTAGATTTTGGCTTAGACCTTCCAACAAAATATATTTTCGAAATTGAAGATTCTGAGAGAAGTAGATCCAAAAGAAATCCACCTATTAGTCCACTACCACCAGCAATTGCTACCTCTTTCATCTGGGCTGAATCTTTAAACGTATATAAACGATTAATCTACGATTATTTGAATTCATTGCTCCAATTTTGGGCATGTTGAAATGGAATGGTTTGGGGCAAGGGCTGCTAGATTTGATTTTTCCACGCTCATGTGCTGGCTGCAGCAGGAAATTGTATTCATACGAGAATGCTATTTGTAGGTTTTGTCAATCAGATCTCCCAAGATGTAGGTTCACAGATCCCAATGACAATCTCATGGCAAGGCAGTTTTGGGGGAGGTTTGATGCTACCTCGATGCTTGCATTTTGCTTCTACTCGAAGAATTATTCCTTCTCGACTATGCTTTACCAATTGAAATACAAGCATTCCCCAGAAGTTGGGGTTGAATTGGGAAAATTGTTTGCTCGAGATCAGCTTCCCTTGCTGAACGCACTTGGAATTGATATACTGGTTCCCGTGCCAGTCCACAAGAGCAAACGAAGAATTAGAGGCTATAATCAGAGCGAAGAAATAGCCAAGGGCATGTCCGAAATCCTGCATGTGCCAGTGGAGTTAGGTCTTTTAAAAAGAGCACGGGGAGGGAAGTCACAAACAACTAAGAATCGCTGGGCCAGGGCAAAAAGCATAAGCACAGCGTTTTATACAGAAGGGAGTGTTGCTAAGGCTTGTTACCATGTGGCACTTGTAGATGACGTCTTCACGACCGGCGCTACTGCTGAGGCTTGTTGCAAAGAATTAGCGAAAATTAAAGATCTAAAAATCAGCGTCCTTTGTTTGGCTTTTGCTTGGGGCTAATGAATTATATTTGTGCGATGAGTGAAGAGCTAGCTGTAGATAGAAGTTTAAGTCGGGAATCGAGATTCTCAGTGCTGATTCCACAAATGAAATCGCTGCTAGATGCTGAGCCTGACCTTATAGCCAAACTGGCAAATGCGGCCGCCGCTATTTACAGCACATTCAATTGGCATTGGGTTGGATTTTATCGTGTTGTAGATAATGAACTGGTGTTGGGCCCGTTTCAAGGTCCGATAGCTTGCACCAGAATTGCCAAAGGAAGAGGAGTTTGCGGAACAGCATGGGCAGAGAAAAAAACAATGCTCGTTCCAAATGTTGAAGAATTTCCAGGGCATATAGCTTGCAGTGCATTGAGTAAATCTGAAGTGGTCATTCCAATTCTGCTAAACGGAGAAGTCATCGCAGTTCTTGATATTGATAGCGTTGAATTGAACGATTTTTCTGGTGCTGATGTAAAATCCCTCCAAGAAATAGTTAAGGTCATAGAAGCAACACTCCTAGAAGATTGAAAAGATATTTCGCATACATTATTATTGCCACCACACTCGCTGCTTGCGCTCAAGTTATATCTCCTTCTGGTGGAGATAAGGACACACTTGCACCTGTGTTATTGACTGCAATCCCCGCTAATGAAACCACTTATTTCAACGGGAATTCATTCCAATTGGACTTTGACGAATATGTGCAATTGAATGATGTAGCAAATGAGCTTCTTATTTCACCCCCTCTTGCTAAATCTCCAACAGTTAGAATTAAAAAGAAAAGTGTAATCGTTGAATTTGAAGAGGAGTTGAAAGCCGAAACAACCTATACATTCAATTTTGGAGATGCCATTCGCGATGTGAACGAAGGAAATATTGCTCAAATCACCTATGTGCTTTCAACTGGAAGTAAAATTGATAGTCTTAGCGTACTCGGAACTGTTGTGGACGCATTTACGAATCTTCCGCTTCAAGGAATAAAGATTATGCTTTACGATGCATTTGAAGATTCCTTACCATTGACCACCAGGCCTACATTTTTTGGCAAGAGTAATAGCGAAGGGAAATGGGAAATCAACTATTTGAAAGCAGGCAATTACAAACTGTTTGCCCTCAAAGAAGAGTTCGGAAATTACATCTATGACAATCCATCAGAATGGATAGGCTTTATTTCAGATTCGATTTCTCCTTCCTACATAGACAGTTTGAGCCTTCCTTTCAGCGTAGATTTAAGAATGGCAAATGAAAACCTAGAGGCGCAGCTCATCAATTCTTGGAAAAGCGATAGTTCTGGGCATGTTATTCTGAGTCTCACCCACCCCCGAGAACGGTTGAACTTACAATTTCCAAATCAAGAGTTCGATCCGGATTCTGTCCTTCAACAGAAATTGGAAGGTGATAGTTTACATCTGTGGTTGCCAGGAAATCCATTGGAACGAAAGATTGACCTTATAGTTTTTGACGACACCCTGCTGTTAGACACTATTGAAATAAAGTCGTTTACAGAACGCTCACCACGAAAGCTGAAATTGAAGTGTCCGCCCCAAAACTTTGATGCTTCTCTTGGGTTATCGTTCAATGCGAATCACCGCCTTTTTGCCAGTGACACTTCATTGATAAAAATCAGTCAAGACTCTTTGATACAGGGTTTCTCTATTGATTTTTCAGCTGATAATTGCAAAGAGTTTAAAGTCCAAAGCAATTTCAAAGACGGCTTAAACTATAAGATTGAAATATTACCCGGAGCGCTTAAAAGTGAAGGAAAATTGCAGAATGACACCTTAATATGTTCCTGTACTTCATTCCAAACTGAGTATTATGGCAAACTCGATTTCACGCTGGAAGTGCCAGGTTCTAAAGGGCTATACCTGCTTCAATTTCTAGATAAGGCTGACAAAATTGTTTATGAATTATTCCTTACCGAAAATGCGGAAATTCATTTCGATAAAATGCTTCCGACCTCATATAAATTGAGGGTCATCGATGATCTTAATAGTGACGGAAAGTGGACAACTTTGAATTATTCGCAAAACTTGCAAGCAGAAAACGTATATTACTTCCCCGAAGAATTGCTAGTGCGCTCAAATTGGGAACAAAAACTAAAATGGACATTGGAAATAGGTCGTTGAACCTAATTTAACTTAGTCCGTAATACTATTAGGTGCGCGAAGCAACTATTCTACTGTTAATTGCGTCATCATTTTATCCGCTGAGGATATTAGAACAAAAGAAATGAAATCAAGTCTTAGATTTATAGCTGTCCTGTGCACGTTGATATTTGCAACTGGACTTGCAGCACAAGAGGTAAACCCTACATTAGGTAAGGATTTTTGGGTCGGATTTATGCAGAATTATGAGATAGACCCTCAAGAATCGCTGAACTTATTCATCACTTCTGACCAGAATACTACAGGAACAGTAAATGTTCCTGGGCAGGGATGGTCAACGAACTTCACAGTTACGGCCAATCAGACTACTACCGTTACTATTCCCAATGATATTGGCGAACACTTTGGAACTTCAGAAATCGTAGAAGGACGAGGTATTCATGTTGAAACACAAGATACTGTTGGTGTATTTGCGATTAATTTCAATCCCTATACCGCCGATGGAACAAAAATTCTACCTATAAAATCTTTGGGAACAAGGTATAGAGTGAGCTCCTATACAGGTCTTGGTGGATATCCTTCAGAGTTCTTAATTGTAGCAACTACAGACGATACAGAAGTTGAAATCACTCCAAATGTTGAAACGTTGAATGGATTGCCAGCTGGTGTTCCCTTCACAGTCCAATTGAATGAAGGAGAATCTTATCAAGTGAAATCTGCTGGTGGAGACTTTACCGGAACTGTAATTGTAGGTACTGAGGCTTCTGGCGATTGCCGTCCATTTGCAGTGTTTTCAGGTGTAGTCTGTGTTAATATTCCAACCAGTTGTTATGCTTGTGATCACATTTGCGAACAAGCCTTTCCGACTGATACTTGGGGAGAGCAATTCTTCATGGTGCCTTTCGCGGAAACGGATGATTGCACCTACAGAATCTTAGCCGATGAAGACAATACGAATATATCAGTCAATGGCGGTGCTCCTGTCAATTTGAATGCGGGTGCGTTTATTGAAGAAAATGATGTGGCGATTGGAACTTGTTTCGAATCAGATAAGCCGGTTAGTGTAATTCAATATATGCAAGGTCAAGGTTGCAGTACCAATGGAGACCCTGCCATGCTCATTTTGAACAGTGTATCTCAAAAAATCGATCATATAACATTTAGTACAGTCGCTTCCACAGTTATAACAAGTCACAACCTAAATGTCGTGATGGAGACGGCAGATGTCGGCACCCTGACATTAGATGGTGCTTTGGTAAACCCTGCGGACTTTTCGCCATTTCCTTCCTGCCCCGATCACTCATTTGCCCAGATAGCATTGGCTCAAGGCTCCCATACTTTAGATGCCCCTGGTGGATTCACCGCCTACGTTTATGGTACAGGATCCGCAGAATCATATGCCTATAGTGTAGGGTCTTTTTCAAGATCTCCATTAGCTGAAATTGACAATGTCATCTGTTCATCAGATTCAGTTTACTTGGCTATTGAAGGTGATCTTGACGATGTAATTTGGTTTACTCAATCAGATCCTGAAACTATTGTAGGTAATGGTCCTTCTTTGACTCTCTACCCTCCGATTATTTCTGATATCTACGTAGCTAGAGGAAATCAATTTGTTTCCGGTTGCTCAATCGATGAATTATTTAGCGTTGAGGTTCCAGACCCACCTACTGTTGGCGTTTTTCCTACCGCCCCAGTGATCTGTAAGTATCAAGAAGTTCAAATGAATATTAGTGCCGTTCCGGCATCTCCGACTTACGTGTATTCTTGGACACCAACCCAAGGGTTGAGTAATCCAAATATTGCAAATCCAATTGCAAGTCCATTGGTAACAACTGAATATACCTACACAGTGTCCACCCCTTCTGGCTGTGGTACCGCTTCGGGAACAGTAACTGTTGAAGTAGTAGATGGTAATGTTTCAGCACTTAATGCGACTACCGATGATGATGCGTTTTGTATTGGCGAACAAGCTCAACTGGATGCAAATATCTACACCGTTGAAATTCAAGATGATTTTGACCCTGGTATTAGTTGGGGAATGTGGGCTGATATTGCCAACGGTACTGCATCGAATGATTGTGGAAGTGTGTCAGGATTAGCGCTATACTTCAATGGGGCTGGTGTTAGAAGTGCAACTACCAATGATGCAGACGTTAGTGAAGGTGGATTTATAAGCTTTGCGATAAAGGTTGGCTCTGGTGTTTTTCCATGTGACAATGCCGAAGCTGGCGATGATATTGTACTAGAATACAGTACGAATGGGGGTGGAGTCTATACACCGATTCAAACACTGTTCGAATTTGCATATCCGGTGTTTACCGAATTGTCAATTCCCATTCCAGTAGGAGCGCAAACTGCATCAACCCGATTCAGGTGGAGACAATTGGCGAATGGAGGAAATAATCAAGACAACTGGTCACTTGATGATGTATTTATCGAGTTACCTGACAATGATTCATTTGATTTTACGTGGACTCCAAACGTTGAATTAACTGATAACGGCATACCAAATCCAGTGGCTACTCCACTTATAGATTCTTGGTATTATGTAGAAGTTGTCGATTTGAATTTTGGATGTACTTATACGGATTCAATCTATATCGAAGTTGGTCAAAACTTTGATCTTGACATGACTCCTGATACCGTACTTTGTGATTTACAAGGAGTTCAGATTCATTTAGAGCCTAGTATTGATAGCGACTTCACATACTTGTGGACTCCTAACGACGGAACATTGTCTGCCACAAATGTCGCTGAACCAATCGCGTCTCCAGCTGTCACAACTACTTACCAAGTTGAAGTGAACTCAATTGAAGGCTGTACTACAACGGGAGAATTGACTATCACTGTAAACCAACTGTTTGATTTAACAGTCACAACAGACAACAACGATTTTTGTGCTGGCGAAGTTGCTAATCTTGAAGCCTCCGTTGCAGGCAGCCCGCCCGGATTAACTTATCTATGGGAGCCGAATACGTATTTAGATGATCCGGAGATCGCTACACCACAGGCCAGTCCATCTGAGAATGTGACCTACGAAGTAACGGTTACTGATGAATTATCTGGATGTGTTTTAACAGAGTCTATCGACATTAATGCATTTGAAGCATTTACAATTGACGCTACAGAAAGCACAGGATTGTGTGAGGTGATAGGATATCAACTTGAAGCAACAGTTTCAACTGCCAATCCTGTAGATTGGGCATGGACTCCTGCCGCAAGTTTGAACAATGCCGCTATTCAAAACCCTACAATTACAATAAACGAATCCAACACGTTCACAGTTACAGCTACTGATGACGGCGGATGTTCAGCAAGTACTACTGTTGATTTGGAACTCTTGTTTGAGACTTTCGAGCTAGGTGCTGACATGGACATTTGCGAAGGAGAAGAAGCAACTATTTCTACGGGATATGCCGCCCCATTCTTGTTTGATTGGAGCAATGGTTCTGACGATTCAGAAATTACGGTCACTGCCCAAGGAAATTATGAAGTCACAGTCACTTCACCAAACGGTTGCGAGGCAACAGACGCCTTGAACGTGGTTGTTCATTCACTTCCGACAGTTGAATTAGGACCTACTCAGAATCTATGTGAAGATGGATTCTACGTTATCGATGCTGGAAATCCAGGTGCTGACTTTATTTGGAACAATGATGAAGTGACTCAGGCAATTCTAGTTGAAGAAGATGGTGTCTATGAAGTTGAGGTCACTGACTTTTGGAATTGTAGCACTACGGCTTCATTGGAGGTGATTTTTCACTTGAATCCAGTGGTAGATCTACCTGCTGAGAGTTACAGTTGTATTGATGAGACATTAACCCTTGATGCTGGAAACCCAGGTTCAACCTACGATTGGAGTAATGATGAAGACACCCAAGTGGTGGTGCTTGATCAGACTGGAATCTATTCTGTTGTTGTAACCAGTCAATACAATTGTGTTGGAGATGGAACCACAGAATATGTTCAGCTCGATTACCCAGTTGTTGAATTGGGAGGAGATATGGCCTTCTGCGAAGATGAACCTGTAATATTAGATGCCGGCAATCCAGGAATGATTTTCGATTGGTCCACGGGTGATATTACACAAGAAATCACAGCGACTACCACGGGTGTTTATTCTGTAAGTGTGAGCAACGGGTACTGTGTTAGTGTCGATCAGATTTCGGTTTTTGCCTTTCCACTGCCAAACGATCCTTTCCCAGCAGACACTTCAATTTGTCCTTTGGAATCTAATGTAGGAGGAATGTTACATGCCCAAAACAATGGATCTACTTTTCTTTGGAACACAGGATCTACTGATCAATTCATAACAGAACTGCATACAGGAAATTACTGGGTAAGGATAACCACTCCGTTTGGTTGTACTTATACTGATACTGTATATGTCGTAGATTTTTGTCCTTCAGATGATATCTATATTCCAACAGGATTCACACCGAATGACGATGGAATCAATGATGTCTTCCAAGCCTATGGGCCGAATATTGTTGACTTTGAAATGTCGATTTATGACAGATGGGGGCACCGTGTTTTTGAAAGCAAAGACATTAATGACCCGTGGTTAGGAGAAATTCGCGATGGAGAACACTACGGCAAAGTAGAGGTCTATGTCTGGAAGGTGAGGTTTAAATACCTTAAAGATGGACTGGGAACAGTATCAGATTGGGTAGACAAAGACGGGCATATAACGCTAATTCGTTAAGCGTTTATTTCCAAGAATCTTTTGACGCTTTGAAGTGTGCCGAAAACGACTAAGGTGTCGGTTTCGTAGACTACAGTTTCTGAACGAGGAACACCTAATATATGTTCTTCCTTGATTACGCCGTCGTCGTTTTTAACTTCAAACTCCCTTTTTAACGTGATGAGAGTTAGGTTGTACTTGTTGGTGAGATTGATGTCTTCCAAAGTACGATCTGCAATTCCCTTGGGAGCTTTAATCTCCGCAATCTCGTATTCATCTGGCAATTCAAGAAAGGCCGTAATGCTCGGATTTATTAGTCGTTCAGCAACACGAGTTGCAACTTCTGACTCGGGAGTAAGTATTTCTTCAACACCAATTTTTTCGAGAATTCTTCGCTGATTCGTTCCGCTAGCACGAGCAATTACACGACGAATTTTGAAATCTATCAGATTCGCACTTGCAAGGACAACCGCCTCAAAGTTTTCGCCAATTGCTACAATAGCTGCATCTACCTCATTAATTCTTTGAGCAAGGAGGGCTTTTTTATCTGTGCAGTCAATCTGAATTGCGAGCGCAACATCATCTTTTATTGCTTCAATTTTTTCACCATCACTATCTAAAGCGATAACCTCAGCCCCTTTGGCTGATAATTCTCGGGCAATGGCACTGCCATATTTCCCTACACCAAGAACTGCAAATTTTCTTCCAGCCATTTTATTGTTTTAAAGCCTTTGTTAAGGCTACCCCAAATCTATAAATATCTTCATAGCTATTGTACAAAGGAACAGGTGCAATTCGGATTACATTCGGTTCCCTCCAATCAGCAATTACTCCCTCTTGACTTAGTCTATCGAACAACGATTTACCGTGTCCATGTGCCAAAATACTAACCTGACAGCCTCTTCTCTTTTCAGCTTTTGGAGTGATAATTTCAAAGTTTGAAGCGCTAAATTGTGCGGAAATATCTTCTAAAATGAACTCCAAAAAGGCTGTCAAACGCAAAGATTTCGTGCGTAATGCCTTCATGCCAGCTCTATCAAAAATAGCTAGGGAAACTTTGTGGATAGCCATATTGAAAACTGGAGCATTGCTCAATTGCCAACCTTCAGCTCCTGGTATTGCTTTAAACCCTGAAGTCATCTCGAATCTGCTTGACTTGTCATAACCCCACCAACCTGCAAATCGCGGTAATTCAGAATCATTGGCATGTCGTTCGTGAATGAATACGCCAGACACAGATCCTGGACCAGAATTCAAGTACTTATACGTACACCAACAAGCAAAATCTACACCCCAATCGTGAAGATTGAGCTCAATATTACCTACTCCGTGTGCAAGGTCAAATCCAACCTTTGCTCCAACCGAGTGAGCCTCCTTGGCAATACTCTCCATGTCGAATACTTGCCCAGTATAGTAGTTTACTCCACCTATCATTACCAAGGCCAATTCATCACCATTTTGCTTGATTGCATTAATAATGTCTTCTTCCTCGATGATATGACTGCCAGCTCGAGGTCCAACTTCTACCAAAACAACATTCGGATCAAGACCATGAAATTTAACCTGTGACTCTAATGCATATTGATCCGAAGGAAAGGCCTTCTTCTCACAAATGATTTTAACACGCTTTCCTTTTGGCTGATAGAAACTAACCATCAAAAGATGAAGATTCGTTGTGAGACTGTTCATCAAAACAACTTCACTTGGCAAAGCCCCTACAAGTTGAGCCGTGGAATTGCTGAAAAGTTCGTGGTAAGAAAACCACGGGTTCTTAGCATGAAAATGCCCTTCCACGCCCAAATTTGCCCAATCCTCAAGCTCTTGATTTAAGGCTTCTTTAGCTGATTTGGGCTGAAGACCTAAAGAATTTCCTGTGAAATAGATACTCTCTTTTCCATTGATTTTTGGAATGAAGAATTCGTTTCTGAAAGCGGCTAATTCGTCTTCGCGATCAAGTTCTTGTGCAAAGTCCAAAGTGTTTCGGTGCATCATGGCAAATGAATGTTGTAATTTTGCTGCGAAAATCTAAGACAGCGAAGGTACAAATCATTCATAGGATTATGAGAAGAGAAAATTCAGAAGCACTTTACGAGGAAGCAAAAAAATATTTTCCAGGAGGAGTTAACTCTCCGGTTCGAGCATTTCGTTCGGTAGGTGGGAGCCCTTTATTTATCAAAAAGGGTGATGGATGCAGAATCTGGGATGAAGATGATAACGAGTTCATCGATTTTTGTTGCTCTTGGGGCCCGCTTATTTTAGGACATAACCATCCTGGAGTGAGAGAGAAAGTTGTAGAGACAATTGGAAATGGCACTTCCTTCGGTGCTCCAACTCGGTTGGAAAATGAATTGGGGAAGCTCATCATTGAAAATCATCGCTACCTAGAAATGATTCGTTTTGTAAGCTCTGGAACTGAAGCGGCGATGTCTGCTATTCGTCTCGCTAGAGGATTTTCAGGAAAGAACAAGATTATCAAGTTTGAAGGATGTTACCACGGCCATGTGGATGCCCTTCTCGTTAAAGCTGGTTCAGGACTTGTCACCTTAGGCTCTTCTACTTCTGCAGGAATTCCAGATGCCTATGTAAAAGAAACTATCGTTGTTCCTCTCAACGACAAAAATGCGCTTGAAGAGGCCGTTAAACTGTACAAAGACGATATCGCTTGTATCGCTATTGAGCCAATTCCAGCAAACAATGGTTTATTGATTCAAGGCAGAGAATTCTTGGTTTACCTTAGAGAACTTTGCGATCGTGAAAATATCCTTTTATTTTTTGATGAAGTGATTTCAGGGTTCAGAGTTGGCTTTGAAGGGGCGGCAGGTTACTACGGCGTCCAGCCTGATGTGATGGCTTTTGGAAAAATAATTGGAGGGGGATTTCCTGTTGGTGCATACGGGGCGAGTAGGAAGGTAATGTCACAAGTTGCTCCAGATGGACCGGTCTATCAAGCAGGAACGCTTTCGGGGAATCCCGTGGCAATGTCTGCCGGTATAGCTCAACTTACTGAATGCCTGAAAGATGGGTTCTATGAGAAGCTTGAAAAGAAAACCGAAAATTTCATCGATCAGATTTTAAGCCACAGCAAATCGAAAGGCTATTCTTTTAATATTCACCACAAAGGATCGATATTCTGGCTGGCTTTTTCCGACAAAGTCGTCATTCGAAAATCTTCTGAAATAGATGCAGAGAGCATGAAGTATTTCAAGGTGCTTCATGCCGAATTGCTGAAGAGAGGTGTTTATGTTGGACCATCTGGCTATGAAGTCGGATTCATTTCAGCAGCCCATTCAGACGAGGATCTTCGCAAAGCAGCTCAGGTATTCTGCGAAGCTCTCGACATCGCTTTTGCCTGATTCTAGAATTGATTGAATAGGAGAATAAGTAAGGGAATAGCTAGGGTGAGTCCATCCATCACTACAGAATAATACCATTTCGGCAATTCTTCACGGCTTTTCAATATAAGCAGAGCACTAAGCATGAACCCTAAGAAAAGGGCTAAAAAAGTGCTCAGTTTGTAGACAGCTTCGTTGAACAGAACGGCTGCAAAAATCGCGGACAGAACTAAAAGTATTAAGGCCAATAATTTGCTGTTGCGCAATCCTAAGCGTTGCGGAAATGTCCTTAAATTTTTATCGTCCGTGTATACATCCCTTATGTCAAAAGGGATGGTGATTCCAGCGATAAAACAGAAACGTTCAAGAGATAGCAAGATTTCCGTTTTCAACGGGATGTTGGAATCTGCAGCCCAATGCAGGGGTAGATTTACCGTCATCAATACCCAGGCGATAGCAATCATCCACAACTTAAATCCATGCCTTTCTCTGAATGACTTGGCTTCAGATTGTCGCTTTGTTTGGAAAGGAACAATGTAAAACAAGGAAATCAAGCCTGCGGCAACAAGAATGATCAGCGGACTGAAGTGCTCTAAATCAAACAATCCTGCAGCGGCAAAACAAGCACTCAGTGCAATCCATACTAGCTTTTTAGATTTGAAATCTAAGCCCTCAGGTTTATACCACCTGTGAAAATTGTAAATGGCTACACTTCCGCCGAAAACAACAGCAATGAGGGCAGGAGAAAAGTAAACACCGAACGAATAAACACTTTGGAAAGCCAAGAGAACAGCCCCAGCTGAAATCCATAAATAGCTGTCTACAAAAGTCTTAGAGAACCAATGAAGAAAGGACTTCATTTTAATCGGGTTTGTCTGGAGCTATAATCGCGATGATGATTGCCCCTACTACTGCCCCAATGGCAGCGCCCTTCAGTCCAGCAACAACTTTTTTTCCGCGGGCTACACTTTCAAAGCCTGTCGCATAAATTTCATTGTACCTGTGGTTCGGGTCGCTGATGTATTTTTCCTTGATTTTAATATAAGGAAGGAGCTGAATGATGGGATAAATAATGGGAACAGCTAGCGTTGCTAAAAATGCCCCTTGAGCAAGTACAGCGGCAATACCAGCAGTGCCAGTGCCAGTCCAGAAGGTTGCCATGGTGCTGAAATACTGTCTTGCATCACGCTCTCCAGCAATGAAAATCCTCATTTCCTGAACAGAGAAATCATCCCCTAAAATCGGATCAGGAGCATAAATAACTTCTTCTACGCCTCCTGCAACAATCGCAAAGACCTCACTTTTATGCATTGCCTTTTCCTTGTGCTTTCCATTTTTCTTGATGAAGTCATACCTAATCTCAAAGTCTTCTTTATCGATGATCTGACAGGGAATTTCATGACCCGACATGGTAATCAAGGTGTCTTGTGAAAAAAGAACACTTATGAATGAAAATGTAAAGAGGAACAGGAGTATTATTCTCATAAACTTATGGCGTTTCCGATTGTTCAAAGATATAATTCAAATTGGGATTTGAGACTTCGAATTAGCACTCTGATAATCGGAGGATTATATCCTGTTAAGGAAGTAAATTTGAAAACTACCAAAGTGTATATTTGTCCCTCTAAAAAACAAGATTTTCATGGCAACTGAACATTTCGCTACACGTCATATTGGAATAAGACCGGAAGATTTATCCACCATGCTTAACGCAATAGGCGTTGACTCATTGGGAGAATTGATTGATAAAACCATACCCTCAAAAATAAGACTTCAACGTTCTTTAGATCTACCTAAAGGATTGACAGAATTTGAATATTTGAGTGAATTGCAATCACTTGCTGAAAAAAACAAAGTGTTTAAATCTTATATCGGGATGGGATATCACCCGGTATTCATTCCGCCAGTTATTCAAAGGAATGTGCTCGAGAATCCAGGATGGTATACAGCCTACACGCCTTACCAAGCTGAAATCGCTCAAGGTAGATTGGAAGCCCTCATTACTTTTCAAACCATGGTCACAGACCTTACGGGTATGGAGCTCGCAAATGCCTCTTTGCTTGATGAAGGTACAGCTGCTGCGGAAGCCATGTTTCTATTCTTAAACACGAGAACAAGAAACCAGCAAAAAGATGAGGTAATGAAATGTTTTGTGGATGAAAGTGTATTCCCGCAAACCATTGATGTACTGAGAACACGTGCTGTTCCCGTGGGTATTGAATTAGTTATTGGAGATTATAAATCATCAAATCTTGACTCAAGTTACTTCGCTGCAATATTGCAATACCCAAACATGAAGGGTTCTGTTGAAGATTATAGTGATTTTGTCAAGCATGCACATGAAAAAGATATCAAGGTTGCCGTAGCATCTGATTTGATGGCTTTGGCTGTTTTAACTCCTCCGGGAGATTGGGGCGCTGACGTGGTTTTTGGCAACAGCCAACGCTTTGGAGTGCCTATGGGATTTGGCGGCCCGCATGCAGCTTTCTTTGCAACTAGAGAAGATTATAAGAGACATATTCCAGGAAGAATAATTGGAGTTTCTAGAGACCGCAGTGGTTATCCAGCTTTCAGGATGGCTTTACAAACTCGTGAACAGCACATCCGCAGAGATAAAGCCACTTCAAACATCTGTACAGCCCAAGCTCTATTGGCTGTTATGGCTGCTATGTACGCAGTTTATCACGGCCCAAAAGGAATCAAAGCCATCGCGTGGAGAATTCACCACCAATCAGTAGCCCTTTCAAAAGCGCTTGCTTCTGCTGGCTATCAGAATAGCAATGAAAAGTACTTTGATACCATCACTGTAAATACCGGTGATAAAACCCAAGAGATAAGAAAGAAAGCAGAAGGATTGGGCATTAATATGTTCTACACTGCTGATAACCAAAGTGTTGGAATTTCATTGAATGAGCTGTGTACCGAGAAAGACCTTCAAGAACTGGCTTCAGTTTTTGGTGCCGTATTGCAATCAGCTGAAATGAATGCTCAGAAGAGTGAGGTGTTGAGTTCATGTCTTCGTCAAGACGAAATCTTAACCCATGAAGTCTTTAATTCTTATCGCTCTGAGACTGAAATGATGCGCTTCTTGAAGAAATTAGAGAATAAAGATTTGTCATTGACACATTCTATGATTCCTTTGGGTTCTTGCACCATGAAGCTTAATGCAGCTTCTGAATTGATGCCAATTACCTGGCCCGAATTCGCAAATATTCATCCCTTCGCTCCGGGAAACCAAGCCATAGGTTATGCTGAAATATTGAGAGAATTAGAGGCTAGCCTTTGCGAAATCACTGGATTTGCTGGAGTATCCCTCCAACCAAACTCAGGTGCCCAAGGCGAATATGCAGGCCTGCTCGTAATTCGTGCATATCATATTTCTCGCGGCGATTTACACCGCAAAATTTGTTTGATTCCTTCTTCGGCTCACGGTACAAACCCAGCCAGTGCTGTTATGGCAGGGATGGAAGTTGTCGTTGTGAAATGCGATGAAATGGGCAATGTTGACATTTCTGACCTTCGAGAAAAAGCAGAACTGCATAAGGCAAATCTATCGGCATTAATGATTACCTATCCTTCAACGCATGGGGTTTATGAAGAAGGAGTGAGAGAGATTACAGGAATCATTCACGATTGTGGTGGTCAGGTTTATATGGATGGTGCGAACATGAATGCTCAGGTTGGATTGACAAACCCGGGAAGTATTGGTGCCGATGTGTGTCACTTAAATTTGCATAAAACATTCGCAATTCCTCATGGAGGAGGTGGACCTGGAATGGGACCAATCGGCGTTGGAGCACATTTAGTTCCTTTTTTACCGGGAAATACCATGGTGAAGTTAGGTGGAGATCAAGCAATACCAGGAGTTTCTTCAGCGCCGTGGGGAAGTGCATTAATCCTATTGATTTCTTATGGCTATATTAAGATGCTTGGAACAGGTGGATTGACTGCATCTACAGAGTATGCGATATTAAATGCAAACTACTTGAAAGCCAAGTTGAAGTCTGGTTACGACGTGTTGTATACGGCTAAGAACGGAACGGTCGCACACGAAATGATTTTAGATTGTAGAGCCTTTAAATCTGCTGGAATTGAAGTGGAAGATATCGCTAAACGATTGATGGATTATGGATTCCATGCTCCAACAGTTTCATTTCCAGTCGCAGGAACCCTCATGGTCGAGCCAACCGAGAGTGAATCATTGGCTGAATTAGACAGGTTTGTTGAGGCTATGTTATCTATCCGTGAAGAAATTCGTGAAGTTGAGAATGGAATTGCCGATAAATTGGATAATGTTTTAAAAATGGCACCACACACTTCATCTGAAACATGCAGTGATAATTGGTCTCATCCATATTCTAGGGAAAAGGCTGCATATCCTATTCAATACTTGCATTCAGCTAAGTTTTGGACTGCTGTGAGCCGTATTGACAGCGCTTATGGCGATAGAAATTTAGTATGTACTTGTCCACCAATGGAGTTGTATGAAAGTCCGATGGTATAATTTTCCAAATAAGTAGGGTAAGCATGTGTTTGATTGTATTAAATTTGAGAATCCGACTTTAAGGACAAATGAATTGAATCTTGTGTACTCGATTACTATATTTGTGGTCCTTAAGTAAAATAGGAATGAATAAATCGTTAACAAAATCAAATTCACTATGAAAAAAATCTACGTTTTAGCTTGCTCTGCGTTGCTTGCTGGATCTGCATTTGCCCAGGTAAATGTTTCCAGAGAAGCTGCAAATAAGACTACTGTTGTTCGTCAAGAAACTTCAGCTAGCAACTTTATCTCAAATCCTGATAGAGAAGTTTTTTACTCAAATGACTTTTCAGTACCTGGAGATTGGTTGATTCAAAATGCCGAAGATGATGGCACACCTGGATACGCTATGTTACAATGGGAAATCGGTACTGGTTTAGAGCCTTCTGGCGGTGCTCCAATTGATCCGCTTGAATCTACAACTGCTGAAAATGGTTTCGCAATGGTTGATTCTGACCTCTACGGTGGAGATGAAGGTGGTACTGAAATTGAGAACTGCTGGTTCCAAACAGTTAACCCAATCAATTGTATGGATCAAGCTACAGTTGCGCTAGGATTTGAAACTTTCTACAGAATGTGGGATGGCGGATCTGACGATGGCAATGAGTATTGCTTGATCGAAGTTTCTACAGACGGAACTACTTGGCCTGATATCAACACTTATGAAGTGTCTGAAGCAGATCCAGGTACTCGTTATGAGCTTTGGCCAAACATGGGAACTCAAGATCCAGTATCTAACCCAACTTACCGTTTCTTTGACCTTACTTCAATTGCTGCAGGTGAAGAGACTGTTTATCTTCGTTTCCGTTGGAAAGGAACTTGGGGTTACGCTTGGATGATTGATGATCTTGAATTGTTTGATCTTCCTGAAAATAACCTTGCTGTTACTGGTGTAACTTATTCTGACCTAGAAAACACTGGTATCTACGAGCTTGGAGTTTATTGCTTGCAACAGCCAACTGATCTTGTTTTCCGTGCAGACGTTGATAACCTAGGTTCAGAAGACCAATTGGGAATCACTATGACAGTTAGCGTCAACGGTACTGAAATTGGCACTGGCGATGCAGAAGACATCGTTTACGGTGAGTCAGATAGCCTTTTCCTTTACGGGTATGCTGTTCCAACTGCTGTTGGTGATTATGACGTCGATTACGCGCTGAATATGACAGCTGAAGATTTTGATGATGCTGACAATACAGGATCACAATCGTTCTCTGTATCTGAATTCCAGATGGGTCGTGATAACGGTGTTTTTGAAACTTTCCGTCCAGGTGCTGATTATGCAGACGTTTGGAGAGGTGGTCCTATCTATGATATCTTCCAAGATGGAGTAATCTATGCTCTTGATGTTGCCCTTTGGGAAAACTCAGTTGCTGGATCTGATATCACTGGTTATATCATGACTTCTGATGCTCCTGCTAGTGATGGTCTTGTTCCTGATGATATCATCGGACAGTCTGAAGAACTAGAAGTTGCTGGTAATCTATTGAATACTATTGATGATGAAGGTGCTCCAAAGTGGACAACACTTGTACTTGAAGATCCAGTTCAGGTTTTCGCTGGTGATGCTTACTTAGCAGCAGTTGGAACATTCTCTGGTGCAGGTGTATCTGTGCTAGGTTCACCAAACACTCACGATTTCTCTAACTACGTTTATGGTGACTTCGGTACTGCTGGTGAAGATTGGTACTGGACTTCAACGAATCTTTTGATTCGCTTGAACTTCAATCCTGATGCAACAGTTAATGTTGAAGAGAATATCGTTGCTGACAACGTAATTCTTTCTCAGAACTATCCTAACCCTGCAACTGATGTTACTCGTATCGCTTTCGAATTGAAAGCTGCTGGTACTGTTAGCCTTGAGGTTTACGATGTTACTGGAAAATTAATAATTAACAGAACCGAAGGAACACTTCCTACTGGAACTCATAACATTGATCTTAATGTAAATGATCTTCCTGCTGGTGTTTATCAGTATTCTCTTATCGTTGACGGTACAAGAGTTACTCGTCCAATGATGGTGAAGTAATAGATATTTAGATTTCTTTTGAAAGGCTCCAATTTTGGAGCCTTTCTTTTTTATACCAGTTTTTTTATGCAACGTTTTCACAGATGCTAATCCATGCAGTTGAAGCCTCAGTTTTAGGATGTAAATTATTCCCAAATAATTGAGCTAAATTGTGATTAATAAAGTATGAACTTGTCTTTGAATTGCTTAATTTCCTAGACTGAAATCAATTGATAAAACATGAAAAAAATCTACACACTAATTGCACTTGCCATTTTGGCTCTTTCCTCAACAGCACAATGGGTTCAGGCTCCTCAAATGAGCAGTATGACTCATGTTATTGAACCTCAAGACCCACACACTGTAGTCCAGAATAATGAAGATCAAAACCTAAGAGGAGATTTCCTTTGGGCAGATGACTTTGAAAACATGGACAATTGGAACATGACCAACCTCGGTGATTATGGTTGGATGATTACAGCCGATGAAAACGGTTGGTACTTCAATAGCGTAATCAACTCTCTTTCAGACGGCTCGTATGCTTTTGTTTGGAATGGAGATCCAAATGATGAACTTAACCCAGTAGAAGAGTCATTGTATACTATGACTCTTGCCGATCCTATTGATGTGTCTGGAGTTGAATCCGCAATCTTGAACTTCAACCTATATGGAGCTAGATTCGATGAGACATTGCTCGTTCAAGTGAGTAATGATGGTGCTTCATGGACAACTGTTGGAGATGTTGCCGATATCGAGCAGCTTACTAATCTTGGAGGTAGCGCCACCGCTAACTCAATAACAAGACCTTACAACATTACTACACATGTAGCGGGCGAAGATGATCTCTACATTCAATTTGTTTTTGAAGGAACTATCGCTTACGGTTGGATGATTGATGACGTCCGCCTAGAGGTTCCTTTGGATCACAACGTGCGTCTAGACGATTACTGGACTGGTGATATCGATAATGATTACGAATACAGAATGCTTCCTCAACAACAGGTGATTCCACTTTATGTTGGAGGTTCAACAACCAACTTTGGAGCTAACGAAGAGAGTGTTTCTCTTGCAGTTGAAGTTTTCCTAGAAGGTGAAATTGATCCAGTGTTCACAGGGACTAGTCCAGCAGTTATTATATCTCAAGGTCAAACAGACACTATTTGGTGGGATACTGGATACCTTCCTGAAGACATGGGAGAATACACGGTTAATTTTGAAATTATGTCAGAAAGTGAAGATCAAACTGCTGGAGATGATACCGGTACTAAGACTTTCATGACAACTGATTTCCTTTGGGGAAATGACGATTACACCAACTTCTCAGGACAGTTTAACGGAGTTCTTGGCTCTGTAGCAAGCGGCGACGAATGGTTAATCGGTACTGCTTTTCAGGTTTCAAACGAAGGTTCATACTATTCCGGTTGCCAACTGAGACTTGCGAGTGGAACAAGCTTGACCCAAGAAATAAGAGTGTCATTGTATGTCTTTATCGGCGGACAAGATCTTTGGGAACAAATGGTTGAAAGTGAGATCTATTACCAACTTCAAAGCGGTGACCAAATTGGATTTTTAGATATTCAAGCGGAAGATTTGGTTGAACTTGAAATTGGAAATTCTTACTTATTGACTGTTCAGCACCAAGAAGGATCTGGAAGTCTTAGACTAAGAGGAAACAGCACCGATGACTATGACAATAGTACCTGGATTTTTGGTAACTACAACGGTGACGGTGAATCGTGGTTCACATTGGCTGACTTCTCACCAACACTTCGCCTAGGATTAGAAGGATTTATCAGTACTACTGATATCAGCGCGGATGCTAAACTCGCACTGGAGCAAAACTTCCCGAATCCTTTCGCTAAGAATACTACAATTCCTTATTCTGTTGATAAAGCTGAAAGAGTTGAATTTCAAGTATTCGATCTAGCAGGAAAAGAAGTGATGAATATGAGCCAAGGCGTTAAAACTCCTGGTAACCATAGAATTCAATTGAATGCTTCGGCACTTCCAGCAGGCATTTATTTCTACACCTTAACTGCAGGTGATGAGAAATTGACTAAGAAAATGACTGTGCATTAATTATTCCATGCAACGAAATTGGAAGGGGCTTTGTTTATACAGAGCCCCTTTTCTTTTATCTTCGAAATATGTCAACGTGTAAATTGCTTTTAGCACCATTTTTTCTACTCCTTAACTGGCAAGTAATCGCTCAGAATATACCAATACCTGGACAGGTCATTGACATACAGCACCAGCATGAAACCCTCAATGCGACAGACCGATCACTGATTTGGGCCGAAGATTTTAGCAATGGCTTCAATGGTGAGTGGGTAAGCTCAGGGATTGCCCTGTGGGAATACCGAGGACCTTTCACAAGTCCAAGCTCAGAGTCTGGAACAAGAGGATCTTGCTTGTTTGGGTCCCAAGAGTTCGGAGCCCCGATAAATTCTGTCACTTACTCCAACGGCTTCGTGATTTTTGACTCGAATTATTGGGACGATAGCGTTGGGCCCTGCGGAAATTTCGGCTCTGGAACAACACCTGCCCCGCACTTCTCTAGCCTAACTTCTCCTGCAATAAATCTTTCGACCAATGAAAATGTAGGATTGAGATTCACCCAATACGCTAGAAATTTAAACGCTGAATTTAAGGTTCAAGTGAGTGTCGATAATTCAACTTGGATAGATGTTCATTCAACAGATTTAGCTGCAAATCAAGAGACTGAAAGAGATGATCTGGTCGAAATCAATGTGTCTTCAATCGCAGATCTTCAAGAAGATTTTAGAATAAAATTCATTTTCGAAGGGACTTATTATTTTTGGATGATAGATGATGTTGAGTTGTACGATCTCGCTGAGTATGATTTAGAATTAAAAGATCCGACTTACGGAGATTTCAACATCAATGACCCTGACCACGATACGGGTTATGAATTTATGGAGTACTCGATTTTACCTGTTGCAATGCTCCAGCAACTTAAACTGGCAGCGACTGCAGTAAACAAGGGCTATCAAAATCAATCCAGCGTTTCAATCAATGCAAAAGTGATTCAACTTGGGGAACCGGAAATAGAACTTCACTCAGAAACCAGTGAACTTGTTCCGCTCAATGCGAATTCATCAGTTGAGCTGAGGATGGGGACATACCAGACCATTGCAAACATAGCAGATTACGAAGTTCGCTATGAGCTGAGCAGTGCTGGAATTACTGATGAAACACCTCAAGACAATTCCGGACTGAGAACATTCAGAATTGATGAACTTGTTCTAGCTCGAGATCATCGGGCTCTGGAATCAATTTTTATTCCATCTCCCAGCTATGAAAATAACCTCCAAGAACTGGGAAATGTGTTCTTAATCGATCAAGATGGAATGCCCTTGCATTCTATTTCAACAGCTTTGTTTCTTGGCTCTGAATTGGGCTCAAGCATCACAGCGAAAATTTATCGCTTTGAAATTGATGAAGAAATCACTGTAGACTTCTTGGCGGAATCTCAAGCAGTTACCATCACGGAATCTATGCTGAATTCCCTGCTTGAAGAGAATATGACAACCTTGTATTTCGATGCTCCAATCAACCTTGAGACTGGGGTCTACTTTGTCAGCATAGTGAACACGGGAGGTGCGAATCAGGCTTATGTCGGACTCAGCGGACTGGCTGAAGAATTCACTTCATTCGTCTATTATCCTGATTCAGAAGAGTGGTTTACTATCCCGGGAATCGCAATGTTGAGAATGAATTTTGGAGAAATAGTTGCCGTTGAAGAAAGCCCAGAAATAAAAGTCGAAATCTATCCAAATCCCGCAGTAAACCGCTTTAAAATTGAAGTAGATTTCACTTCAACTTTACGTATTTATGACATGAGTGGACGAATGGTCGGAAGCGCTATTCAACTAATTCCTGGGCTGAATGAAGTAAATTGCTCACAATTTGATTCAGGGCCTTATGTGTTTAGAATCGAGAATCTAAAAATCCATTCGGAGTATTCGAAAATTGTGATTGTAGAGTAATGGGAATCAAATCTTTGCTGAGTAGACCATTTGCCTTTTTGAAGAGTGAATCTATCAAAAGGAAGTACCACGACCCTGTTGGTTTGCAAAACAATGTTCTGCAAGAGCTATTGAGAAAAGGGGAGAAAACTGCTTTTGGAAAGGAACATGGAATGCACAAAGAAATGGACCTTGAAGATTTTAGAGCAGCAGTTCCGATTCGTGAATATGAAGCTTTTCAACCTTGGATTGATAAGATTTTAGCGGGAGAGCCTGATGTCCTTTGGCCTGGAAAACCGCTCTACCTGTGTAAAACGTCGGGTACCACCTCAGGGGCAAAGTATATTCCACTTACCAAAGACTCCATGCCTAATCACATCAGGTCAGCACGAAATGCCTTGCTCTCCTACATCGCCAATTCTGGTAATGCTGATTTCGTTGATGGAAAAATGATCTTTCTTCAAGGCAGTCCAGTGCTCGAGAATCACAAAAAATCTGGAATTCCTTTGGGACGACTTTCGGGGATAGTCGCCAACCACGTTCCGGGCTATTTGCAAAAAAACCGAATGCCCAGCTATGAGACCAATTGTATCGAAGACTGGGAATCGAAAGTCGATAAAATCGTTGACGAAACGATGACTCAGGACATGAGGTTGATTAGTGGAATCCCGTCTTGGGTTCAAATGTATTTCGAAAAATTACTGGAGAAGTCAGGGAAATCAACTGTGATTGAAGTATTTCCGAATTTTTCACTCTTCGTTTATGGAGGTGTTAATTACGAGCCTTATCGGGCCAAATTTGAAAAATTGATTGGAAAGAAAATTCCGAGTGTTGAGCTTTACCCGGCTTCAGAGGGATTTTTAGCCTGGCAAGACAGCCAAGACGATGAAGGACTTTTATTGGTTTTGGACCAGGGAATCCTCTTCGAATTTATCCCGACTGATCTGTATTTTACGGATAATCCTCCCCGACTTGGATTGGATGAGGTGGAGTTGGATGTTAACTATGCGGTCGTGCTTTCCAATACCGCAGGATTGTGGGCATACAGCATTGGAGACACAGTGAAATTCACCACTCTTGATCCTCCTAGAATCAAAGTCAGTGGTCGAATCAAGCATTTTACTTCTGCTTTTGGCGAGCACGTTATCGCAGAAGAAGTAGAGTCAGCCTTAGAAATGGCAAGTAAGAATCAGACTGTGTCCATCACAGAATTTACCGTAGCTCCCCAAGTGTCTCCAGATTCTGGATTGCCCTATCACGAGTGGTTCATGGAATTTGATGGGCCAGAGCCTGATTTAACTTTGCTCAGTAAGAGCATTGACGAGGCCCTTCAAAACAAGAATCCATACTACCGCGATTTGATTCAAGGCTCTGTTTTGCGTCCCTTGGTAATCACTCCGCTCACCACAGGAGCCTTTCAATCCTATATGAAAAGTCTAGGAAAACTTGGCGGTCAGAATAAAATCCCGAGACTTTCGAACGATAGAAAAATCGCCGATTTCCTCAACGAACACAAAATTGCATAGTTATTGCGTTACTACTTTCCATGCGATTACAACTCCTCATTTTTCTATTGCTTCAAGGCTTTATCGGCAATGCTCAAATCGAGTCTAATCTTGAGGGACGAGATTTTGGAGAAATAGATCGAGGCACAGATCGGGTGGTCGATTTCACTTTCACAAACAACGGAACAGAATCGGCCATACTTCTTCGCTCTGGATTCACTTTTGAGTATTCCATTTTATTCTCGAACAGAAACATCGCTCCTGACAGCTCAATTACACTGCGGGTAAAATACAATCCAAGGTCTAAAGGCAAGTTCAAGGAAGTCATTCCACTTTTCTTCAGCTCTATGCAAGAGCCCATCGAACTTACATTTCAAGGTGAGGTTCTGCATATCGATAACAGTGGCAATCCGGCTTGCCCAGACTTTCGATCTCGTCCCGCCGATTGTTGCAATGATTCAGATGACGATTTTTTAGTTGAGCTGAAAGATGCAATCTCTTCACTTCCCATTCGTTCTGGCAGGATTAAAATCGCAAAGAATGGAAGAATCCAAAATGAACTACAAACCAATAAAGAAGGGCATGCATCAGCTGTTCTTGAGCCTTCTTGGTATTTCATGGATGTAAATGCTGACGGCTACGAACGTATAGACAGCGCGGGCTATGTCAACAGAAGAAACAATCACTTTGTGTTTTATTTGAATCCACTTCGGGATGTCGTCGAGAATATGACGGAAATCCAGACCATCTCATCACCAACTATTCCAGAAATTCCCCGTGCTGACCCGGCAATTTTTGGACTTCCTGAAATCGAACATCCACCTAAAGTGGAAATAACGGAAGAGCCCAAGTTGGCTGAATTCAAAGAGAATAATCTCGTTTTATTGGTTGATGTTTCTCAATCGATGGCCGGCCAAGGAAAATTGGATTTGTTGAAGCATTCCATCTTCGAGTTGACCCAAATCCTTCGATCGGTTGATCGGGTTAGTATTGTTACCTACGCTACCCAAACGGAAATCTTGTTTGAGGGAATTCCGGGGAATGAAGGTGATCAAATCATGCAACAAATTGAAAGCTTGGAGGCCGGAGGAATGACAATGGGTTCCAAAGGATTCAATCGCGCTTACGATGTCTTGAATTCGCAATTCATTGATGGAGGAAACAATGAGCTTATCGTGGTTACTGATGGTGCGTTTAGAAGCACTGACAATCCAAGAATCATGGATTTGGTGCAGAAGAATGCGGAGCATGGTGTTGTCACCTCAATCTTGGGAATAAAAGGTCACCCGGGCGATGAATTGAAGCTCAGTGAAATTGTAGAAGTGGGTGGTGGAAATTACCTTCAAGTGCAGCGACTCGATGATGCAGAGCAAATCCTTATCCATGAGATTAGGACCCAATCCTTGAAACCATAAACTTGCCTCAAATTATTTTATAATCTTTAGTTGGAGATTGTATCTTTACCCACATGGAATCAAAGCGTCCATATTTGGTGGGAATTGCAGGCGGAAGCGGGTCTGGGAAGACGACTATCCTCAAAGAGCTCTTCAGAAGAATGCCTGAGGGTAGCTTGGCTTTGGTGTCTCAAGACAACTACTACCAGCCAAAGGAAAAGCAGTTGATAGATGAAAATGGTGAAATCAATTTTGACCTACCAGAATCCATCGATCGGGAGCATTTTTACGAAGATGTAAAGACTCTTCTTTCTGGAAATTCCATCACCAAAACAGAATACACCTTCAACAATCCGGGCAAGGAACCGGGTCAAATTGAGGTTAAGACAGCCCCAATCATAATTACTGAAGGCTTGTTTATTTTCCATTACGACGAGATTAATACCCTCCTCGACCATAAAGTTTATGTGCATGCAGGCGAAGATGTGAGGTTAGAACGCAGAATTCGCAGGGATCATCAAGAAAGAGGTTATCCTGAAAAGGTGGTGAGGTATCAATGGGACAACCATGTTGTGCCTGCTGACCGCCAATTTCTTCAGCCTTATATCTCCGATAGCGATTTAGTAATCGATAATGACGACCATTTTCAAGAGCATCTCGACGAGCTGGTTGATCATTTGTATGAAGTGCTAAATCTAACCGAGAAATGAAAAGATTCTTCCACCTAGGAACATGTTCTACCTGCAAGAGAATTATCGCAGATCTGAATCCAGAATCCAAGGGATATGCTATGCAGGACATTAAAACCGATGCAATTACTACTGCGCAATTGGAAGAAATGGCCAACTTAGCCGGGTCTTATGAAGCACTCTTTAGCCGGCGAGCGATGAAATTCAGAGCTATGGGATTGCATGAAAAAGAACTTTCAGAAGCCGATTTCAAAAGCTTAATTTTGGAAGAATACACCTTCTTGAAGCGCCCAGTGCTCGTTAACGAAAAAGCCATCTTTATTGGAAGTGCCAAGCAAACAATTGCTGAGGCATTAGCATCGATGTAATGTCAAACCTGCTCAAAGCCCATCTTTCACTTTTCTTGGTCAACGTAATCTATGGGGCGAATTACCTGGTGGCTAAAGGATTAATGCCGGGTAAAATTGGACCGTCAGGATTCATTGTATTGAGAGTTGGCGGAGCACTCTTACTTTTTTACTTGCTCTATCTATTGAGTCCAAAATTGTCTAAATCTTCTATCAAGGATCCTAAGTATGTGCATTTTGGACCGGAGCCTATTTTAAAATCGGATTTTTGGAGATTGATTTTGTGCGGAATAACTGGTGTCGCTGCGAATCAATTGCTTTTTTTCAACGGTTTGAATCTCACATCGCCAATAAATGCAGCGATAATCATGACTTCAAATCCGATTATCGTTATGATACTTTCCGCTCTCATTTTGAAAGCTGCAGTGCCAAAACTCAGGATTCTAGGTGTGGTTATTGGTGCTGTTGGTGCAATCAGTTTAATTCTTCTCAGCAAGGGTGATGTGTCGGGCTACAGCTCAGCTCTCGGCGATACCCTTGTTTTGCTCAACAGTGCTTCATACGGGTTGTACTTGGTGATGGTCAAGCCATTGATGAGTAAATACAAGCCGCAAACTGTAATCATTTGGATCTTCTTTTTCGGAATCTTGGTGGTCTTACCTTTTGGGTTTTCGCAATTTGCAGAAGTTGATTGGATGAACTTCACGGCTTGGGAAGTTTTTTCTGCGAGTTTTGTCGTTATCGGGACAACCTTTTTCGCCTATCTCCTCAATATTTCTGCACTTAAAACCGTTGCGCCAACTGTGGCCAGCTCTTATATCTACCTACAGCCCATAATGGCAGGATTGTTCGCAGCACTATTTGCATTATACTTCACAGAAGATTATACATCCGATATCTCCTGGTTGAAAGTACTCTGCGCTTTGCTTATTTTTTCGGGGGTATATCTGGTGAGCAAACCTGCCGTTAAACGGATATAATCCAGCGTTGATTTTGTATCTTGCTACTCAATAAAATACTATTTCATGAGCCTTAGAAAACCTTTCAATCTTCACAAGTGGATAGAAGAAAATCGTGATTTACTCAAGCCGCCCGTTGGGAACAAGAATTTATATCCCGAAGGCACAGATTATATTGTAATGATCGTTGGCGGTCCTAACGCTAGAAAAGACTACCACTTCAATGAGACAGAAGAGCTTTTTTATCAGTTGGAGGGTGATATCAATGTTAGGATTCAGGAGGATGGAGAGGCCGTTGATATTCCGATAAAAGCCGGTGAGATGTTCTTGCTTCCACCTCGAATTCCACACAGCCCAATGCGTTCTGAAGGGTCTGTCGGACTAGTCATTGAGCGGGTGCGCGAAGGCTCAGGACTAGAGGATGGATTGCTGTGGTTTTGTGACAATTGCAACCACAAGCTTCATGAAACCTATTTCCCACTTAGCAATATTGAGAATGACTTCTTGCCTCGCTTCAGAGAATTTTACGGCTCTGAAAAACTCAGAACTTGCAGCAATTGCGATACTGTAATGGAAACAGATCCTCGCTTTGTGTAATTATTCGAAAGAATAAATGCAACCCAACGCGTTCATCTCTAGTCTTAGCAGAGTGAAGAGAACTACTACTTCGTTCTCTTAATCGAACCTTTATGAAAAACTATTCTCTCCTTTTTGCATTTGTATCTCTTCTTTTTTCAAATGCTGTTTTTGCCACTGACAACTTTCTGAATTCATCTGGCGATTGCCCCAATGAAATAATTACTCTTCAAATAGGAGACTGCGTTTCCTATACTTTTCAATTGTCAGAACCGGCTTTTGGAAACGTAATCTGGGATTTTAGTGATGCTGGAGCCGAGGCTTCAGGTGTCATTATTGATCATACTTTCCCAGGTCCTGGAACTTATACCGTATGTGCGAACCCAGTCAGCATGGAATGCCAAGGGCTCTGCATTGAAGTTGTGGTTGAAGAATGCGTACAAGGCTGTGGACTTGAAGTGGAAATTCTAGAACAAGGAGAATGTGGCTACTACGTGATGGAAGCTTATGATTTTCCAGATGGAGCTCAACTGCAATGGTTCCTGAATGGCAACTTGT
>Ga0222689_1000071_pt1 | contig 62896 bp, 48 predicted proteins | sample AntAcemetage1231_FD_179838 | JGI IMG/M metagenome (GOLD analysis project Ga0222689, IMG submission 179838) | Saline water microbial communities from Ace Lake, Antarctica - #1231 | ecosystem: Environmental > Aquatic > Non-marine Saline and Alkaline > Saline | place: Antarctica: Ace Lake...
CGGTGGCGCATTATTGCCCTCCATATAATTGATAAATGCCTTGTTCACTACCTTGTTTCCTCCTGGTGTTGGGTAATTTCCTGTAAAGTACCAATCGCCTAAGTTTTTGGGGCAGGCAGCATGTAAATCTTCAACTTTTTGGTAGATGATTTCAACCTCTGCTTGAATCCCTTCTGGTCTCAGCATTTGAGAGATTTTAGCGCTAATTTCTTCTGCACTAAATGGCTCGTAAATCTCACGAACGTAATTTTTAACCTGTTCCTTTGGAAGGCTAATTTGCTCTTTGCATTTGCGATAAACCAGGTCCAACAAATCAGCTTTTCCATTGTCTTTTAACAACTCCACTGCCGCCTGAAATGCAATGAAATCGCCCAATCGTGCCATGTCAATACCGTAGCAATCGGGATATCGTATTTGTGGTGCCGAGGAAACAACAATTATCTTTTTAGGCTCCAATCGGTCCAAAATACGGATGATGGATTTCTTCAAAGTTGTACCACGCACGATTGAATCATCAATCACAACGAGATTGTCTTGCTTGCGCTTGACGGTGCCATAGGTGATGTCATACACATGTGCGACCATATCATCACGGGCATTATCAGAGGTGATAAAAGTTCTGAGCTTGGCGTCTTTTATAGCAATCTTTTCAATTCTTGCCCTTCTCGCAATAATCTTAGTCAAGGTCTCAACATCAGTGCTGCCAACGCGATGTAGCTCCTTAATTTTTTCTTCGTTGATATGATCTTCAACTCCTTTAATCATGCCGTACCAAGCGGTTTCAGCTGTATTTGGGATGAAGGAAAAAACAGTATTATCTAAGTCGTTATTTACAGCTTTCAGGATAGATGGAATTAATCTCCTTCCTAATTCTTGCCGTTCTTTATAAATATCAGCATCACTGCCCCTTGAAAAATAAATCCTCTCAAAGGAACAAGCTTTTCTTTCCAATGGCTCTCGCACTTCCTCCATGCTTACGCTGCCATCTTTCCGAAGAATCAAGGCATTTCCTGGAAGTATTTCCTGCACCAATTCTTCTTTTACATTAAAAGCAGTTTGAATGGCGGGTCTCTCAGAAGTAACGACAATAACCTCATCGTCAGAGTACCAATATGCAGGTCGAATTCCAGACGGATCTCTCAACACAAAAGCATCTCCATGTCCTATTAAACCAGCCATAGCATAGCCCCCATCCCAATCCTCGGCAGACTTTCTAAGAATTTTTTTAAGGTCTAAAGTCTTTCCAATTTTCTCTGTAATCTGAGCATTGGTGTAGCCCTGCTGATTGTATAAGTCGAACAATTTTTGATTCTCGATATCTAAAAAGTGACCGATCTTTTCAAGAACTGTAACAGTATCTGCCATTTCTTTAGGATGCTGTCCTAAATCAACCAACAATCCAAAAAGCTCTTCGACATTCGTGAGGTTGAAATTCCCTGCAACCACCAAATTCCGGGTCATCCAATTGTTTTGCCTTAAAAAGGGATGACATTGCTCAATGCTGTTCCCTCCAAAAGTACCGTAGCGAAGATGACCGAGAAATAACTCTCCGGTAAAGGCGAAATGCTCTTTCAAATGCTGCACATCAGACAGCACCGAAGGGTCTTCCTTTTCCTGTTCTTTGAATCGCTTATTGACTTTATCAAAAAGGTCTTGAATTGGTTTGTTCGAATTAGAACGAAGCCTGCTGATGTACCTTGTTCCTGGGGGAACATCTAGCTTGATGTTTGCTAAACCGGCGCCATCTTGACCTCGGTTATGCTGTTTTTCCATCAACAAATACATTTTGTTGAGGCCGTAAAAACTTGTTCCGTACTTTTCGCGGTAAAATTCGAGGGGTTTGCGGAGCCTTAGAAGGGCAATGCCGCATTCGTGCTTGATAGCGTCGCTCATGGGCTTATCTGGAGTGCAAATCTAAGCATTTCATTGCTATCATTCTAAGAAGTTTTTATCAGACTTATGCCTTTAATCTAGAAAGATTTGAACCTACTTGAACTCAGGGTGTACTGCAGTTAAAATCATCTATGAGACTGCTTAGCCTGCTTCCATTTTTCTTATTCTCTTATCAGATTTTTGCGCAATGCTGTTGCGGAGACTTGGACTTTCGCATTCAAATTCCAGCCGAATTACTTTCCCAAAAAGCCGAAATAAACAAGAATTATTTTGAGCTGATTTTCAACCATGAAAGACATGAGAAACAAGAGATTCAATTTGATGAAACGGGCAAAATACACTTTCGAATAGGTTCTGACTGTGGCTACCAATCAATTCTACTTAAGATTCCTCTTGGTGATGAAACCATGAGTATTAATTTCACACATGTTCCTGGTGACACTCCATTGTTTCTTGGAACAACAGCTTGGCGAGCTGGAAATTTCGAAATCTATATGCTCGACATGCAAGATGAACTGCGATATTATAGAGGTCGTGAAGATCAAGCCTTTAATGAATTGCAGAAGTATATGCATCAAACTGAATTCTCAGAACCGGTTAAATTGATTGAGCAATACTCGGCCTTCATTGTTCAAAGGGACTCTTTGAGATTTCCGATGTTAAAAGAGCGGAATTTCATGAGAGAATTAAATAGAAACGGACAATGTGAAATGCAATTGCAACAATGGATTGGCCCTGGCTTCGGTTGGACCACAGTTTCAACGTATATATTCAAAGAAATTCAGCAAGGAATCAAGTGGAATGGCAACAATTCAGGTAGATTCAGATTCGTGTTAATTTCTGGAACAGGAAATGTCGAATACGTAGACTTTTACGTGAATTAATCAAAAATGGGATGTCCCAATCGCCTCTCTATTCCCCGGACTCCTTGCAATCCGCCGGTATGTACTGCCAAAATTCGTGTTCCTGGAACAAACCTGCCTTTATCTATTAAATCAAAAAGGCCGAACATCATCTTGCCGGTGTAGATAGGATCCAAAACGATTCCATGCTCATTTTTGAATTGTCTGATAAAGTCAATTAGTTCGTCATTCGTGCGAGCAAATCCGCCGAAATCATACTTGTCTTCAATGCGAAAATGGTTTTCGAAATCCAATGCCGAATCTGAATTTCCTAGTGTCCATGAAATATGTTGTAAAATTTCTTTCTTGAGATGTTGACCTTCCCCAACGGCTGAAAATCCTATTGCTTTTTGATGTGGGCCCATAGAAAGAACCAATCCTGCCAGTGTCGCTCCTGTGCCACAGGAAGAAGTGATGACATCAAAATATCGGCTGTGTTTTCCGAGTATTTCCATGCAACCGTTCACCCCTAAATAGTTAGAGCCTCCCTCGGGAATAAAATGAAATGAACCGTGAATTTCTCTGAGCCAGGACTTGAAGAAGTCTTCATTTTTTTCTCGGTATTCGCCTCTACTGACGAATTGAATTTCCATCCCACATGATCGGGCAAAGTCAAGGGTGTCAGTTGATCCTGGTGGGTCTTCACCGCGAATAATCCCAATGCTTTTAAATCCCAATTCTTTAGAAAGTGCAGCCAACGCATAAATATGATTGCTCCAAACTCCACCAAAACTCAATAAAGTATCGAGTCCTTTTTGTTCAGCTTTGAGCACATTGTATTTTAGCTTTCTGAGCTTATTTCCACCGAAACCAGAATGACTTAAATCCTCACGGAGAATGGACAACTTAACCCCACGGCTTTCCAATAATTCAGAATTGATTTCATGAATCTCAGCAGTGTAATTCTCGAATATTCTTGGCTCTTTCATTTATCAACTGCAATTTGATAAAACATGTCGGCATCTCAGGTGTTAAATCACTGTTTTCTGCACAATTTTGTAGAATAGAAGATTATACTTTGGAGGAATCAAGCGATAATTTTAGTGGGTTTAATAGATTTCGGGATTTGGATCCGGAAGACTATTACATGAGTGATGAAGGATATATTGTATTCACCAAGGCCTATCACCTCAAGCGCGGGCGTTGCTGTCAGAGCGGTTGCAAGCATTGTCCTTATGGCTTTAATAAAGGAGGCTCAGCTTTAAAATCCTGACCGAAAGCTGAATTGTCCCTATTTTTACGGTCAAATTCAGAATCATGTCAACGACTCTCAATGAAAAAATGAAACTCAGTAAAGAAGAGTTTCAAGTTCTAATAAAAGAAGGTATGCCAGCTGTTCTTCCTCCTCCTGTAAGAAGGGATGAGTCGGTGAGCCATGCCCCTGTTAGAAAAGATATACTCGATAGAGAAGAAAAAGCCCTTGCACTGAAAAATGCGTTGAGGTATTTCCCTGAATCTTTTCATAAAGAATTGGCCCCTGAATTCGCAAAAGAACTCAAAGAATATGGACGAATCTATATGTATAGGATGCGTCCTAAGCATGAAATGTTCGCCCGCGGTATAGACTGGTATCCAGCCAAATGCCAGCAGGCCGCAGCTATCATGTTGATGATTCAAAACAACCTCGACCCTGCGGTAGCACAGCATCCTCACGAATTAATAACTTATGGAGGGAATGGTGCAGTTTTTCAAAATTGGATGCAGTACCGACTTTGTATGCAATACCTGAGTGAGATGACCGACGATCAGACTTTGGTCATGTATTCTGGACATCCTCTAGGATTATTCCCATCGCACAAAGACGCCCCAAGAGTGGTCGTGACGAACGGAATGATGATTCCAAACTACTCAAAACAAGATGATTGGGAGAAATTTAACGCACTTGGAGTGACACAGTACGGCCAAATGACAGCCGGCTCATACATGTATATCGGACCTCAAGGAATCGTTCATGGCACAACAATTACAGTCTTGAATGCAGGTAGAAAACAAGATAAATCCGGAAGAGGATTAAAAGGAAAATTGTTTGTTACCGCCGGATTAGGTGGAATGTCGGGAGCTCAGCCGAAAGCAGCGAATATTGCTGAATGCCTTTCGGTTACTGCGGAAGTCAATCCACATGCGGCATACAAAAGACATAGTCAGGGTTGGGTAGATGAAATTATTGAGGATTTAGATGAACTTGTAGCTCGAGTTGAAAAGGCCAAATCGGCAGAAGAAGTGGTGTCAATTGCCTACGTCGGAAACATCGTTGACGTCTGGGAAAAATTTGATGAAGAAAATGTTTTCATCGATTTGGGATCTGACCAAACATCACTGCACAATCCATGGGCCGGCGGTTACTATCCGGCGGGAATTAGCTTCGAAGACAGCAATACAATGATGGCTGATCAGCCAGAACTCTTCAAAGAGAAAATTCAAGAAACACTGCGTCGACATGCAGCCGCAGTAAATAAACATACGGCCAAAGGAACCTACTTCTTTGACTATGGAAATGCATTTTTATTGGAAGCGTCGCGGGCTGGTGCAGACGTAATGCATGCTGATGGAAAACGATTCAAATATCCTTCTTACGTCCAGGATATTATGGGTCCAATGTGTTTTGATTACGGATTTGGTCCTTTTAGATGGGTGTGTTGCAGTGGTAATCCAGACGACTTACAGCGAACGGATGACATTGCCTGCGAAGTTCTTGAAGAGATGATGAAGACCGCTCCTCCTGAAATCACCCAACAGATGGCAGACAATATTCGCTGGATTAAGGGTGCTCGAGAAAATAAATTGGTGGTGGGCTCACAAGCGAGAATTCTATACGCCGATGCTGCGGGTAGAATCAAGATTGCAGAAGCCTTCAATCAAGCCATCAAGTCAGGTAAAATTGGCGCTGTGGTATTGGGTCGCGATCACCACGATGTATCGGGAACAGACTCTCCTTTCAGAGAAACCAGCAATATTTACGACGGTTCTCAATTCACTGCTGATATGGCGATTCACAATGTAATCGGCGATTCTTTCAGAGGAGCTACCTGGGTATCAATACACAACGGAGGTGGAGTTGGCTGGGGTGAAGTGATTAACGGCGGATTCGGTATGCTTCTCGACGGAAGTGATGACAGTAGTAGAAGATTAAAAATGATGCTTCATTGGGATGTGAATAACGGCATTGCCCGCAGAAGTTGGGCTAGAAACGACGAAGCAGTTTTTGCAATCAAAAGAGCAATGGAAGACGAACCTCGCCTAAAAGTCACTTTACCGTTTATCGCGAATGACGATCTTATTGATGGATTGATATAAACGCACATGTGAAATAAAAAAGCCAAATCAGAAACGATTTGGCTTTTTATATTCTGTAATATTTTCATAACGTTTCCTTTTCATGAGCTGAGTTTTAGAGCTAAGCATTCACTCACGAACTGCTATCTGCTACCGTAAAAGCAATGAACCATTCAAGATGTCTTTTTAACCGTTCAGCATAAATCTCAAATCAACGGAAACGAAATGACACCAAAACTGTTTCCATTCTAAATCAAATACTATCTTTGCGGAATGGATGAGAAAGAAAAGAAGATAATTGAAGGGGCTGCCCATATCTTCATGAAACTCGGAATTAAGAGTGTCAACATGGACGATATAGCCAGAAACCTTGGCGTGTCTAAGAAAACACTGTATCGTTTTGTTCGCGATAAAGAAGAGTTAGTCCGTCGCGCAATTGATATGCATTGTGATAGAGAAGATTTTGCGATGAACTCTATATGTGCAAAAGGCCTGAACGCTATAGATGAAAGCTTTGAAATGATGCTTTTTATCCTCGAACTCCTAAAAAACATCCACCCGTCAATCATGTTTGATATGCAGAAATATCACCCGGGCATTTGGAGGGACATGATGGAAGGAAGAAACAAACAAATTTTCAAGGGCATTCACAGCAATTTAGAAAAAGGCGTTGCAGAGGGGCTTTATCGCTCAGAACTCGACCCGGATATTGTTGCCAGTATTTACATTTCAATGGTGAACAGAATTATGAAGGGAGATCTGAATAGCAACATTTCTAAAACGCTACCTGAAATTTACCTTGAAATATTCCGCTATCACACTAGAGGTATAGCCAGTGAAAAGGGGCTTTCTTACCTCCAAGAAAAAGTTAAACAAGAACAAAAGAGGATTGACCTCAGCTCAACGATATAAGGACTCATGAAAAAATACTTATTCAGTGTTGCAATTGCAGCTGGTTTGTTCGGAGATGTTTTGGCACAAGGACCGATGAGGTTTAGTTTGGCCGAGGCACAAGAATATGCCATTCAACACAGCTACAACGTTCAGCTTTCTGATCTGGACTTAGAGATTGCAAAAAGGAAAGTCAAGGAAACAACGGCAATCGGATTGCCACAAATCAATGCATCTGGCGGATTTCAAAACTTCCTGGATATCCCGGTAACAGTCATTCCTGATTTTATTTCGCCTACTGTGTTAAATACTTTAGTGCAAACAGGAGTCTTAGCACCTGGTGATGTTCCTCAGTCAGACCCTCAATTTGTTGAAGCACAATTTGGAACAAAATACAGTGTTACTGCTGGAATAGCAGCGACACAATTGCTGTTTGATGGTTCATACATTGTTGGACTTCAAGCGGCTAAATCTTACGTTCAGTTTGCTGAATTGAACAAGGAGAAAAGTGAAGCTGATGTGAAGGAGCAAGCAGCTCAAGCCTATTTCACAGTATTGGTTGCTGAAGAAAATCTCAACATCATTCAAAAATCAGTTGGCACTTTAGAGAAAACATTGAGTGACACCCGCATAATGTTTGAAAATGGGTTTATGGAAGAGCAGGACGTAGACCAGCTTCAACTACAACTGAACTCTTTGCGCAATCAAATGGATTATGCTGAAAGTCAAAAAAATATCGCCAACTACTTTTTCTTGTTCACCCTTGGACTGCCGGAAACGACGGAGTTGAATTTAACGGACAATGTAAACTCATTGGTAGATGAGGCCGATCACGGAGCTTTGCTCAATCAACCGTTTGATGTTGAACGCAATCCAGATTATAAATTAATGAATGCTGCTCTTGGCTTGAATCTTCTGAGTGAAAAACTGGAGAAATCTGCCTACTTGCCTAAACTCTCAGCCTCATTCTCTCACCAACAACAGGCTCTGAGAAGTGAATTCAATTTTACTGATAGCGACAAAGACTGGTTTCCAAGTACAATCCTTGGATTGAATTTGAATATCCCGATTTGGAGCAGCGGAATGCGCAGCAACAAGGTTCAACAAGCGAAACTAGAGGTTGAAAAATCTAAAGTATCACGTGAACAAGTTATGGATGCTTCTAGATTAGAGTACAGAACAGCATATTCCGAATACTTAAATGCATTGAATGGATACAATAATGCCAAAGAAAGCCTGGATTTATCCGCTAGCATCCTGAACCGAACACAAATTAAATTCAGGGAAGGAATTTCCGGAAGTTTCGACCTCAGTCAAGCGCAGAATCAAGATTTAAACAGTCAAGGAAATTATATCGCCTCGATGTTGAAATTACTCAATGCTAAAATTAGATTGAAAAAAGCACTCAACCAGTTTTAATGATTAAGCCACATTATATTATGAAGAACTATATACCATTTCTAGCAATTGCTCTTGTTTTGGGAGCTTGCCAAGATGAGCCGCAAGGAGCACTGGAGACGCTTCGAGCAAGAAGAGACTCACTGAAAACTGAGCACGGAACCTTAGCTGCGGAAATCGATAAATTAGAAAGTCAAATTGCACTTCTAGACTCTAGCCAGCAAATAACCAGAGTTTCTGCAAATAAAATTGAGGGACAAACCTTTGAACATTTCTTCACCAGCCAAGCAAATCTTGAAGCTGAATTCAATGCCTTGGTTTATCCTGAAATAAGCGGAGTAGTAACTGCAATTTTCGTTGAAGAAGGACAAAAAGTAACGAAAGGGCAAAGCATCCTACAGATCGACATTGAATTGATTCGAAAGCAAATTGCTGAAGTCGAAACCCAATATGTTTTGGCAGAAGACATCTACAACCGTCAAAAGAATCTGTGGGACCAAAAGATTGGCTCCGAAATTCAATATCTACAGGCAAAAGCGAATAAAGAAGCACTAGAAAACTCAATCGCAACCATTAGAAAGCAATTGAGCAAAGGAACTGTAACGGCTCCATTTTCTGGGGTTATTGATGAAATCATTCCGCGAATTGGAGAAATGGGAAATCCAGGTATGCCCGTGGTTCGAGTGATTAATTTGTCTGAACTCTACATCAAAGCAGATGTTTCTGAGAACTACCTCACGACACTGAAAGAAGGAATGGTTGCAGAAGTTGTCTTTCCTGGTGTTGATACACTCGCTGCTACCATTAGTAGAATTGGTTCTTACATCAACCCTGAAAACAGAACATTCAAAGTAAGGGTAGACCTGAAAGAATCTAGTCCCTACTTAAAACCGAATTTATTCGCAACACTCCGCATCAAAGATTTTGTCGCCGATACTGCAGTAGTTCTTCCATCTGGCTCCATTCTACAAGATTTTAGCGGTGATAATTATGTGTTCGTTTTGAAAAATCCGAACATCGATCCTAAAGCTCAGAAGAGATTTATAAAGACGGGACTTTCCTACGATGGTAACACGCATATTTTGGAGGGTTTATCTCCAGGAGAATTGATAATCGATAAGGGAGCGAGAAAAGTCATTGACGGAGAACAAGTGAAAGTGATGACTGACAAAGAAAAATTGGCCAACAAATAGGACGCGAGAGAATGGAAAACCCAATGGAAAACTCAAACGATAAAAAGAAGGAAGTTTTTAAGGAGTTTGGACTGTCATCATTAGCCATCTCTAACAGAACGACCGTATTCGTTATCACAGCCCTCATCCTCATCGCGGGTTTGATGGCCTACGTTTCCGTGCCAAAAGAAAGTTTCCCTGAAGTGATTGTTCCCGAAATCTACATCGGAACAGCTTATCCCGGAAACTCTCCAGAAGACATAGAAAAACTCATCACCAGACCGCTCGAAAAAGAAGTAAACTCCATCACTGGAATTGACGAAATACTTTCTACTTCTACACAAGGCTATTCTGCAATTCAAGTAAAATTCGACTTCGAAGTCACTCCATCTGAAGCATTGCGAAAGGTGAAGGACAAGGTCGATATTGCTAAGGCGGATCCTGATTTCCCAAAAGATTTACCCGCCGATCCGAATATTTTCGAGATGAATTTCTCGGAACTTATTCCTGTCATGAACATCAATTTATCGGGCGATTACAGCCTAGAAGAATTGAAGGATTACGCGGAATATTTGGAAGAAGAAATTGAAGATCTACCCGAAATTTCTAAAGTTGATATTCGAGGTGTGATGGACAAGGAAGTGAGGATTGAAGTCGATCACTTGAAGCTTGAGTCTATGAATCTTGGCCTCAATGATATTGCAACTGCCATCCAACAAGAAAACCTTACCATGTCAGGTGGTGATCTGGAGGTAGACAACTTCCAGAGAACTGTCAGTGTGAGAGGCGAGTTCAATAACATGAAAGACATTGGCAATGTTATCGTCAAGAATGAGAAGCAGAACATCGTTTTTCTGAAAGATGTGGCCCGCGTTTCATTCGTAGAGAAGGAAAAGGAAAGCTTTGCCCGAGAATACCTTAAACCGGTTGTCAGCTTAGATGTTATAAAAAGAGCCGGGGAAAACCTCCTCGAAGCTTCTGCTGGCATCAATGCTATTTTGGATAAAGCCAGAAAAGAGGTCCTTCCGCAAGACTTAAGCGTTTCGATTACTAGCGATCAAAGTGACATGACCAAAACCCAAGTTGAAGAGCTTCAAAACTCTATCATATTCGGTGTTCTATTGGTTGTTGGAGTTCTATTGTTCTTCCTCGGGTTGCGAAACGCACTTTTCGTGGGTATCGCAATTCCGCTGTCAATGTTCATGTCATTCATGATTCTCAATGCCATGGGGGTAACCTTCAACGTGATGGTTTTATTCTCCCTTGTATTGGCATTGGGTATGTTGGTAGATAATGGAATTGTCGTCGTCGAGAACATATACCGGCTCATGGATCAGGGCATGGATAGCATCTCCGCCGCGAAATACGGTGTAGGTGAGGTAGCATGGCCTATCATCGCATCTACAGCAACGACTCTTGCTGCATTTGTTCCGTTGATGGTTTGGCCGGGCATGATGGGTGAATTCATGAAATACTTGCCAATCACTCTGATAATTGTACTCGGCTCATCATTGTTTGTAGCATTGGTCATCAATCCTGTGCTCACTGCTGTGTTTATGAAAGTAGGTGATGTTCAAGTCAATAAGAAGAAGGCATTGAGAAATGGGATTCTCCTCATTGGAATTGGCCTTTTAATGGTATTGCTGTCCTTCGGTATAGATTCTTCTACTCCCCGAGTTCTAGGTAATTTATTGATTATCGGTGGACTACTTGGTCTCTTGAATACTTTTTTCCTCAGTCCAGCATCCAAGAAATTCCAAAGCAACTTCTTGCCCAAACTGGAGAATGAATACGAGAGATTTCTGAGGTATTATTTGAAAGGTAGAAAGCCGTATGTTCTTTTTGCTTCAATGTTTGTCTTGTTATTTTTCTCGTTTATTTTGATGGGAGTGTTCACACCTAAAGTGCTGTTCTTCCCAAATAACGAACCTCAATATCTGAACATATTTATTGAAAAGCCTATTGGGACTGACATTGAAGAAACCAATAGAGTTACTGAAGAAATTGAGAGGATTGTTATTCAAACCCTCGAATCGGAAGAGCTGAAATGGCAAAATCCAGAAACGGGTAAAATGGAGCCTTTCTTGATTTCTTCTATTATTGGTCAAGTTGGAAATGGAACCAGCGACCCAAATCAAGGTCCTGCCCTAGGCAACACCCCGAACAAAGCAAGAATCACGGTCAGCTTTGTGAAATTTCAAGAGAGAAATGGAATTAAAACAAATGATGTCCTCAATATGGTAAGGACTCGCTTGAAAGGATTTCCAGATGCGGATATTATTGTGAATAAGAACGAGGATGGACCACCTCAAGGCGCACCGATAACAATTCGCTTGCAAGCAGATGATTATGATGAGCTATTGCTCGCAGCAGAAGGGATGAAGACTTTCATTGAAGCTGAACGTATCGGTGGAATTGAAGAGCTCAAGGTTGATGTGAATAAGAACAAGCCGGAAATGCCGGTTATTATCGACCGGGAGAAGGCAAGAAGATATGGTTTGAGTACCTATGCCGTTGGCGATGCCATTCGAACCTCTCTTTTCGGAAAAGAAGTGAGCCGATACAAAGAAGGTGAAGATGATTTTCCGATCAATATTCGGTTCATGGAAGAGTATCGCGATAATGCCGATGCTATTCTGAATCAGAAAGTTACTTTTAGAGATCAGTCAACAGGAAGAATTAAGCAAGTTCCAATTTCTGCCGTTGCCAATTTCGAGAAAACTCAAACCTTTAACGCTGTCAAAAGAAAAGACCTTCAACGAATTATTACAATTACCTCAAATGTTCTTGAAGGGTTCAATGCGAATGAAGTTGTAGCCTCTATTAAAGCCTCATTGACTGAATATGATCTACCAGAAGGGGTAGACTACGTTTTCTCTGGCCAACAAGAGGAACAAGGCAAAGAGATGGATTTCTTGAGTACGGCTTTATTAATTGCCGTCTTTATGATTTTCTTGATCATGGTGTCCCAATTCAACTCCGCATCAACTCCGGCAATTATTCTCTTTTCAGTATTGTTCAGCTTGATTGGTGTGCTTTTGGGATTGGTAATCTTTCAAATGGAATTCGTAATCATGATGACCATGATTGGAATCATCAGTTTGGCAGGAATTGTCGTGAATAATGCCATAGTCCTCATTGATTATACAAATCTTACCAGAGAACGACGCAAGCGCGAACTGGGAATTCCAGAGTCTGAACGCCTGCCTTTTGAAGAGGTGAAAGAAGCGATTGTATCTGCCGGTAAAACGAGGTTACGCCCTGTACTGTTAACTGCAATTACTACCGTGCTCGGACTACTTCCTTTGGCAATAGGGATGAATATCGACTTTGTAAACCTTGTAGTCGATTATGATCCTAAGATTTATTTTGGAGGAGACAACAACATATTTTGGAAGCCAATGTCGTGGGCAATCATATTCGGATTGACCTTTGCGACCTTCCTCACACTCATCGTTGTACCAGTAATGTATTTAATTCTGAACCTTTTTAAATACAAGTACGTATACAAGAAAGCTTGAACGCGCTTTCCGAGTTCTATCGGAAACTCATTCAGTTTTGGTTAAGGTGAAAAACCCCGGAAACGCCCGGGGTTTTTCAATTTTATATGGTTTTGAATTGAGCCTCTAAGACACCGTCGGACAAGTTTACTCAACAACCAACGCTGTGCTTCAAAGCCACGATTTCGAACAATACCCACACTCAAACTTTATCAGTCATCCTTTTTTCTGGCATGTGTACCTGTCTGATTGTCAAAGTCGGAACCTTTGATTGTGAGAAATAAACGGATATAAACGTCTACCGCACGACTATTTTTCAGGGATTTCAGAACTTGAGAACGGGGAGGGGCTAGACGCAGTCCCCAACAAAAATCCCCCCGATTCAATGAACCGAAGGGATTTTATCTCAATTATTTTCCTAGTACTAATTTCTACTTCGAAATTACCATTTTACCATTACCCAATTGCCCGCTAGCATTGAATATGCGATAAATGTAGAATCCATCACTTAAATCACTTAAATCCAAGCGGTGATTAATTCCTTGGAATCGGTGATTTTGAATGCTTCTACCATTGTTATCGTAAACTACAACAGTATAATCATCAGCAACTTTCATGTTGAAATTGAAAATACCATTTGACGGATTTGGGTAAATGCTTTGAGCTAGAAGAGTAGATTCTTCAACCCCGATTACCAACTCTTCAATATTGATGCAATAATCTTCAACTTCGCCGTAGTCTAGTTCCTGACAGGCACCTTGAGGATTGAAGAAGAATCCCGCGTAAGCCATACTTATTCTCATTCTAGTGTTCCCCAATGGAGTGTTTTCAGGTAGATTGATTGTTCCAGTAACCTCATCAGGACTTCCATTTTCTGATTCAAAAACGATTTCATTGTCACTGAAAGTCCCATCTTGATTGGTGTCTAACCAAACTCTGAAATACTCGTTGTATTCCTGACCAACGAATTCTGGTGTAAGTATTATTGTGTAATCAGTTTGTCTTTCAAGAACAGCTGAAATCCCTGTATAATCACCATAACCTCCATCAGACCCACTGTTGTTGTCAATCGTTGAAACGATAACTCGACCTAAATACTCGTCTTCAACATTACCAAAAGAAGTGCAATACTCGTTGTCTACACATGATCCACAACCGAATGTGGTAAATGTAATTTCATCTGAATATCCAGAATCTGTCTCGTCTGCACAATTTGACTGCACCGATACTGTGTATTCAGAACAAGGGCTCAATTCAGGAATTAGAATTTCTGATTCGAGAAGATCTGCAATGATGGTCTCAGTGCCATCTTCATCAACGATTAAAACCATGTACGAGTTTGCTGCCAATACATCTGGCCATTGAATTAAAACTGATTCTTGCTCCAATTGTACAATTTCCAATGCGCTTGGAGGCTCACAACATCCATCAGTTGAAATAAAGAAGGTGTTTGACCATTCGCTTGTCTCATCACTACAATCTGCATTTACTTGAAATTCATAGTCTGAACACCACAGCAATTCATCCAAAGTGATTTCTGTTTCTGTCATTCCTAATGTCTCAATCCAATCAGCTGCACCCACTTCTCTGTAACGGAAGTTGAAGCTTAGCATCGATTCGATTCCAGACCAGCTGACAGTGTATATCACTCCATCTTCTGAGTTAGCAGCAATAGAGAACGGAATGAGGCAGTCACTACTAGAGCAACTTTCCAACAACAAATTCAAGCTATTGAACACGTTTAATCTTCCTCCAGAGACTGTTTCATTTTCAAGGTTAGCAACAGGGTCTACGCCATCATACAAGGCTGCAAGTACAAGATCAGCAGCAGTTTGTGGACTAGCATGTGCAAGTGATATTAAGCTTGGGCATGGCACAGAATAGAGCAATGCAATAGCACCTGCAGTCAGTGGACTTGCAAATGAAGTTCCGCTGGTAGAGGTGTATCCATTTGTTCCACTTGTCGTCCAGACTGATTCACCCGGAGCACCTAAATCAACTGTTGTAGCTCCATAAGCAGAAAATGTTCTTACATCATTATTATTTGTTGCCGTTACACTTACCATATATGGACTGCTACACGCCGTTGGGATATCTCCCACAACATCAATGTTGACATTGTTATTTGCAGTAGCTCCACAATTCAAGATTCCATTCTCCCCAAGTGCATCATAAAATGCACACCAAAGCGGAACGTCATCCGGATCGCCATTGTCTATTCCCCAAGAAGCGTTGGTAGCAACAACAAATGCTCCTTTCGCTCCGCCAGTTTCTTCATAAAGTTGACGCTGAACAAGTGGATAATTATAAGCTTCTATTACGCTGGCCTCGTCGAAAATATCTTCTCCTGCGACAGACATGATTTTCACGTTCCAATTCACTCCAGCAACGCCAATTCCATTGTCACCAACAGCACCAATCATTCCTGCAACATTAGTTCCATGACCACCTTGGAAAACGTTAGCGTCATCATTGCTCGCTACATTCCATCCGTCATAATCATCGATGAATCCATTTTCATCATCATCAATTCCATTATCGGGAATTTCATTCACGTTTATCCAACGATTTGCTTCCAAATCTGGGTGAAGGAGATTTCCGCCTTCAATCACACAAACAACGATTTCATCTCCCAAAGCACTTGTTCCACCAGTCGTGATGTCCCAGGCTAAGTCAGAATCAATATCCTTATCGTTGCCATTGACATGGTGCCATTGGTCATCGAAATTGACATCGTCTGGTGTTGTTTCACGCAATTGAACCACGTGATTGTATTGAGCGATTTGAACTGAAGGATGAATCCTCAATTCTTTCAACATCAATTCTTCAGAGATTACATCACCCGAAAACTCCAACAACCAAGCCCTCATATAAGGGGATAAAAGCTCAACAGCTTTTAATCCAGTGTTTTGACCGTTAACTGTTCCGAGGTCATTCAGGATAGTTTCAATTTTATCATTCGAAGATGCTTGAATGATTATTTGACCAGGAATATGGTCAATGTGCTGAGCCTTAGTGTTTACAACGAACCCAACTAGTAATACTAGTAGTAATGATCTTAACATGATTATAGGTTTTAAATCCCCTCTTGCAGGAAAGGATGTCAATAATACAGCTAATTCAGTAATTCCCCTAAAACGAGTTACAGCGCCGGAAGATTTAAGAATCCAAGCTTATTCTTGGATATAGATTCGCTTCACACGAGGAGATATCCCAGTAAACACTTCATATGGAATTGTGCCCATCCACTCTGCCAGCTGAAAAGCCGAGGGATTTCTGCCCATCACTATGACTTCATCCCCCACTTCTACATGCAATCCCCCAATATCAATCATGCACAAGTCCATGCATACATTTCCAATTGTTTGGCAAAGTTTATCTTGAATCAATACCGAACCTATGCCATTTCCGAGTGATCGTCGATATCCATCGGCATAGCCAATCGGGATGATTGCAATTTTTGTTTCTTGTTTTGCAATGAAGCTTCTACCATATCCCACTGAACTGCCAGCCTTGACAGTTTTAACCTGAGAAACGACTGACTTAAGTGTGCCTACGGGTTGTAGTTTCTTCAGACTCGCACTGGGATCAATGCCATAGAGCCCTATTCCCAATCTCACCATGTCGAAATGGGCTTCTGGAAAGCGCGCAATTGCTGATGAATTTGCGATGTGTCTCCAAAATTTATGGCCGATTATCGATTCTATCTGAACACAACACTTTACGAATTCACTGATTTGGGCACGACTGAATTCATCAAAATCCGATTCATCGCTTGCCGCTAAATGCGAGAACACAGAACTTAATTTTATCGATTCGAATTCTTTTATGGCCAGCCCTAATTCACCAATTTCACTTGGCTCAAACCCCAACCTGTTCATCCCTGTATCAATTTTCAGGTGGATAGGATAGGCATAACTCAAGGCCTTTTTTTCAAGCTCAGCTTTAAACGCTTTCAATTGCTCCCACCTCGAAATTTCTGGCTCTAAGCGAAAACGAATCAATGCCTCTAAGCTGCTTTTTTCTGGGTTCATCACCATGATTGGTGTCGAGATTCCCGCCTCCCTTAGTCGAATACCCTCATCCGCATACGCAACCGCTAGATAATCGATTTTCTGAAATTCAAGAAAACGAGCTATTTCCTCGCTTCCGCTGCCATAAGAAAAGGCCTTTACAACACCCATCACCTTGGTGCCAGGAGCGAGTAGAGATCGGTACACATCCAAATTATGCCCCATTTTGTTCAAGTCAATCTCCAAGATTGTGTCATGAACTTTGTCAACCATTCGTTTGACAATTTGCTCGAATTCGAATTGACGAGCCCCCTTTATCAGGATTACCTTGTCTTCAAAATCTAAGCTGTCGATCTCCGCTAGAAAGGCATCTGAAGAAATAAAATGCTTTACTTTTCCTTGAAATTTCTCAAGATGATTTCCGATGGCTGGACCGATAGCAATGGTGTCATTTACACCGTGCAGAGCCAGTTGTGATGCGATTTGCTGGTACAAGACATCATCTCTCAATCCAGTTTGAGCCATATCTGAAATTATGACTGATTTCTCTAGTGATTTCGACTGCTGATCGAGAACATCTAACGCAATCCCCAATCCATAAATATCTGTATTGTAACTGTCATTGATAAGCTTAGAACCGTGAATGCCATTCAACACCTCCATCCGCATTGCCACCGACATAAGCCTTTTACATCTTTCGTCAATCTGATTCGGAGCATATCCCATTTCCAAAAGACAAAGTATACAGGCCATTGCATTCTCCGCAGAAGCATCGTCGCTAAAGGGAATAGAAATGCTGAATTCCCGCTTTCTGAAGCTGAGTTCAAACCGACAGCCACTGTCTATTCTTTGACTATTGATTACTTGTAAGTCTGCAGCATTTCCACGGGTACTCCAGGTCAGAATTCGAGTTGAAGAACTCAATGTTTTCGCAGCTATTCCTATTTCAGGATAATCTGCGCTGCACATTAGCAACTCACTCTTTCTGAACAATTGGATTTTCTCTTGTGCGATATCCTGTTTGTCAGAGAAATTTTCCAAATGAGCGCTGCCAACATTGATGAAAATGCCCCATTCCGGACAAAGCATTTCAGCCTGCAAAGCCATTTCACCCTTTTTACTAATTCCTACCTCGAAGATACCGAGCTCGTTGTATTCTTCAATGTTCATGAGTGAGAGAGGAACCCCAAGTTGAGAATTATAACTCCTAGGATTGCGAACTATGCGCTTGTCTTCAGCAAGCAATTGATTTAACCACTCTTTTACTATTGTTTTCCCATTACTACCTGTAATTCCGATTATGCTTAAAGGCATTAAAGAGCGGTACTTTTTAGCGATAGATTGTAAAGCATCTAGAGCATTTTGCACCAACAACACATTACTTTCAGGGAGAGTTTTGGCGTAAGATGAATCGCTGATAATGAAATTCCTCACACCCAAATTCCAAGCATCTTGAATGTACTTATGACCGTCGTGGTTTTCGCCTTTGATAACTACAAAAAGCGAATGCTTACCGTCAATAATTCGCCGGGTATCAAATTCGATTTTATTGAATGGCTTATTTGGGGCTTGGGAGATAAATTCTCCTCCGGTATTTTCTACAAATTCCGAAAGATTAATGCTTCTCATGACTCGCCGTTTTCAGAAGAATTTACTTTTTTCTGAATAGATTCATCCCGTATCTCTTCGTCTTCAACTACCGGCATTGGATTGCCATAAAGGAAGTACTTGCCTCCCTCTTTGCCTTCCATTGCTTTCACATATGCTTCTCTTGAAAGTGGAATGTAATGCCCTGTCTCACCCAGTTGAACAAGCTTATCAGAATCATCTAAACGGTAAGAGAAATTGGCAAGATTGCCGGTGTCCATGCAAATTGCGTGTACCTTAGTGACGAACTCTGCAATGGCTAATAGATTCGGCATCGGTCCAAATGGACGGCCTAAATAATCCATATCTAAGCCAGCAATGACAACCCGAATTCCTCTATTCGCTAGTTGATTGCAAACCGACGGCAGGCCGCTGTCAAAAAATTGGGCCTCGTCAATTCCAATCACATCCACATCGTTTGCCAGCAGCAAAAGTTGAGATGAATGAGGAATGGGAGTAGATCGAATGGAGTTTTTATCGTGACTGACTACTTCATCATCGCTGTAGCGAATATCAACTTCTGGCTTGAAGATTTCAACCCTCAGTTTCGCAATTTCGGCACGTTTTAAACGACGAATCAGCTCCTCGGTTTTCCCAGAAAACATGGAGCCGCAAATCACCTCGATCCAGCCGCGTTTCTTACTTCTTAGTTGATTATTTTCTAAAAACATAGTAAAATGATGCTCCAAAAGTACGATAATTGCGACTGAAGATAGTTATTGATAGGGCATAGTTCTTCTTAAGTGAATTCTACCCTTCCACAAATAAATTGAACACCAACACAGATTAATAGTTCAGCAATGAAGAAATCATTTTTAATCCTACTTGCAATCGGCACCTTATTTAGCGCTTGTAAAAAAGAGGCTGGCGAAGGCGGTGATGCTAGCATAAGCGGGAAAGTAATTCTGGAGAAAAGACTGGTGCTTAGCAATCCAGAAATCGTTCTGTACACAGCACCTGCAGTCGACTATGAAGTATTTATCATTTACGGTGATGGGCCAGGACCCGATGACAGAATCAGAACCAATTACGATGGGGAATATGAATTTCCCTATTTGCGAGAGGGCGAATATGAGGTCTATGTGTTTTCTGACGACACAACCGATGCGGCTATCAATGGTCAAGCTGCTGAGACCATGGCGGTGCGATTGTCAGCGACCATTGGCTCCCGAAAAACAAATCTCACTCTACCCGATTTGAAGGTTTACGAATGAAATTTGCAGTTAAAATAGTTCTAGTTGTCTTTTTTCTGGGGATGTGTGTTCAAGCGTATTCCCAAGTTAAAGATGCTGGATTGTGGACTTCAATTTCCTTGAAGAAAGACCTAAAAAATGATTTTCAACTCTCTGCAGATTTTGAATCGAGACGAAACGAAAACCTAGCGGAGATGGATGGAGCTTTTGTTGATTTGAGCCTAAAGAGAAAGCTCTCCAAGCATTTTGATGTCGCAGCAAACTACCGATTTGGCAACAAACGAGAGCTTGATAATTCGTATTCACTGCGACAAAGATGGTCACTCGATTTATCTACAGATTATCAAGTTTGGGAATTTAAAGTCCAATACCGCTCACGGTTTCAGTTGAATCAGAAAGATCTCCAATCCGAAGAAAGACGACTCGGATATCAATCAGGATGGAGGAATAAATTCTCAGCTGAAATTAAACTTTTTAAGAAAACAGAACTCGATGTTGCAGTTGAATTATTTCTATCTGAAGATGAAGAATCATGGTATCTCTCTGACATAAGATATGCAACCGCTATCAGCTACAAATTGAAAAAAAGACAATACCTGAAAGTAGGATTTATTTACCAAAGAGAATTGCAAACTGACAATCCACTCTTTGAATACATCACAACAATTGGCTATAGTTTAGAACTGAAATAGACTACTTCATTTGCACCACTACCGGACAATGATCACTGTGTTTCACCTGCTCAAGAATGTCCGCATCCTTGATTTTTTCATCCAACACCTTTGATACCATATTGTAGTCAATGCGCCAGCCTAAATTTCTATCTCTTGCCTTCATTCTGAACGACCACCAAGAATAACGATCCGGTTCCGGATGAAACTTTCTGAAAGAATCGATGAAGCCCAAGTCAATAAATTTACTCAGCCACTCCCGCTCTTCAGGAAGGAATCCAGAGCTTTTCTTATTGCTCACTGGATTGTGAATGTCAATGGGCTGATGGCAAATGTTATAATCTCCGCAAATGATGAGCTTTGGAATTTCTTTCATCAAGGCTTTAACATAGTCGTAAAAAGCATCTAACCATTCCATTTTAAACGCCTGCCTTTCTTCACCGCTGCTTCCCGAAGGATGATAAACGCTGATTACTGAATACTCCTTGTAATCGGCGCGCAGCACTCGCCCTTCTCTATCGTACAAAGGATTTCCCATTCCCACTTCCACATGAACAGGCGCGTCTTTGCTCAGAATCCCCACTCCACTGTAGCCCTTCTTCTCCGCTGAATGCCAGAAATGATGATAGCCTAACTTTTCGAATTCACCCAAGTCCAACTGCTCCTTATTTGCTTTCAATTCTTGGAAACAAACTATGTCCGCTTGTTCAGTCCCTAACCACTCGATTAAGCCTTTATTCATGGCTGAGCGAATGCCGTTAACGTTGTAGCTTATAATTTTCCGCACAATAAATTCGGTTTGAATGAGTATCCTTATTGGTAACAAAGATAGAGTTCATGTTGAAACATCTCTCTCTCACGAGCTAGACTATCTTTGCCCGAACTAGCATTTGTTGAGAATTCTCCTTCATACTATTGGGCTTTTCGCCTTGTACATTATTCCCCTTCTTGGCTTCTGCCAAGACTGGAGTAATATTCGTGTGAAATGGATTCATGAAGTGCCCGACACCCTGGCTCTCGACACCTTGAGTATCATTCCAGGAACGCTTTCTCTTTTTCGGTCAGATGGAAGCGAACTAGACTCTACTGCGTTTAGTTTAGATGAAAGTAATGCCACTCTATTGCCAAATTTCGAATTAGAAAATGGAGATAGCCTCAAGGTCACATACCGCGTCTTTCCACTTAAATTCACGAAAATCAGCAAGCACAAAGACCTAAACATGATGCTTTCTGATGTGCCCAAACAAATTGATCCCTTTGTATTTCGGCCAGGTATAGCAGCTGATAACTACGGATTTGATGGATTGAACAAGACAGGCTCAGTCTCCCGAGGAATTGCATTTGGAAACACACAAGATCTTTCTGTCAATTCAACCTTGAACTTGCAGCTCTCAGGAAAGTTGACTCCCGAAATAAATGTCTTGGCTTCTATAACCGACGACAATCTTCCCATCCAACCGCAAGGAAACACTCAACAACTGCAAGATTTTGATCAGGTATTCATTCAATTGTACAACGAGAACTCAAAACTGACAGCCGGCGATTTTCAATTGCGAAGCAGAGAAGGCTACTTCTTCAATTACTTCAAAAGAGCGCAAGGAGGAACCTTTGAAACCAAGATCCCAGCAAACTTTGCAACTGATGGAGTTTTACTCGAAACAAGTGCCGCGATTTCAAAAGGGAAATTTGCCCGAAACATTATTCAAGGTGTAGAAGGAAACCAAGGGCCTTATAGACTTCGCGGGGCAGAAAACGAACGATTTATAATTGTTCTTGCAGGGACGGAACGGGTATTTATAGACGGTAGATTGCTAAAACGCGGGCAAGAATTCGATTATACCATAGATTATAACACCTCCGAACTCAGCTTCACCCCGAATCAGCTGATCACAAAAGACCGCAGAATCGTTGTCGAATTTCAATATTCAGACAAGAACTACGCGAGGGCTTTGCTGCAAGCTCATGCATCAACCCAAATCAGCCACGCCAAAATTTACATGACGGCTTACAGCGAACAGGACAGTAAAAACCAACCGCTACAACAAGAGTTGGATGAAAATGCAAGGCGAGTATTAAGTCTTGCAGGCGATGATCCTCAGCTTGCATTTATCCAAGACATCGATAGCTTGTCATTTTCAAACAGCTTCGTTCAATACGAGCTTCGAGATTCACTGGGGTACGACTCTGTGCTAGTCTACTCTACTGATCCCGAAAAAGCGTTTTATAGAGTGAGCTTTAGCCCTTTGACTAACGGAGATTATATCGAAGATCAATTCACCGCAGTAGGAAGAGTGTACAAATGGATTGCACCAGATACTATTAACGATGTTATCGTTCACAAGGGAAATTATGCCCCTATCGCGGTTCTCATCCCTCCAAAAAAACAACAAGGATTCAGCGCAGGAATGCAATTCGAAAAAGGAAAAACGAGTTTCGGGTTTGAAGGTGCGCTGAGCGTCTTAGATAAAAACACTTTTTCAGAGTTAAACAAGCAAGACGATATTGGAACAGCTTTCACTGCGGATGTTGCGCATACTATAGACCTCAACAAAGACAGCCTTCCTTGGCAAATGAAGAGTTTTGCGAGTTATGAGTTTGTCCAGCAGTATTTTCAGCGTTTAGAACGGTTTAGGGCAGTAGAATTTGAGCGAAACTGGAATATATTAGGCCAAACGATAGCATCAGATCAGCACATTGTGCAAGGCGGATTGAGTTTCAGGAAAAAGCAATTGGGCGAGGTGAATATTGGTGCTGAGAGCTTTTTGGCAGGAAGTCAATTTTCAGGCTATAAAGCAGTGCTGCGAAGTAACCTCAGCAATCAGAAATTCAAAGTATACACGGATGCTTCGTACTTGCATTCAGATGGAATCAAGTCGACCGATTTCTTGAGACATCGAGCAGAGTTAAACCGGCGATTTGGTTCTTTTTTAGTTGGATACAAAGACGAACACGAGAGGAATAAATTTTTCGACCTTGACTCCGACTCCCTGGCCTTGAATAGCTATCAATTTTACGAATGGCAGACATATGCTCAGCTAGGAGACTCAACCGCGACGTCGATTCGAGCCTTTTATGGAGGTAGAACAGACTGGCAAAGTGATCGTGTTAACCTTGCAAAAGCTGCCGTTGCTGAGCAGTATGGAGCCCGATTCGGATTCAATGCATCCAAGTCACAGAGCGGATCTATAACCATCAGTAATCGACGACTGCGAATTTTAAACTCCAATTTAATTGATCAAGAACCCGAATCTACCCTGCTCGGAAGAGTAGAACACCGCCTAAAAGCTGCCAAAGGGGCGATTTCTACCGACCTGTTCTACGAATTGGGTTCCGGCCTTGAGCAAAGACGTGAATTCTTGTACCTAGAAGTTCCTGCAGGACAAGGTGTTTATGTTTGGATAGATTACAACAACGATGATATCAAAGACCTCAATGAGTTTGAGGTTGCTCAATATACGTATGAGGCCAATTATATCAGAACCTTTACCCCAACCGACCAATACGTGAAGGTGTACAACAATCAATTTAGCTTCAGCGCAAGAATAAACCCTGCCTCACTTTTAAAAGGAGGTAACAGAGAGGGATTCTTCGGCTTTGTTTCGAGATTCTCTGATCAGTTTTCGTATAAGTCAGGGCGGAAAACGAAATTGGAAGAGGGAGCAGAAAGATTCAATCCATTTTACAATGGCCTTACTGATGATGCGCTACTCACCCAATCTGTTTCATTTAGGAATACGGTATTTTTTAATAGAACAAATGCAGATTTTGGTGCTGATTATACTTTTCAACGGGTTGAAAATAAAAGTCTTTTAACAGGAGGATTTGAATCCAGACTCCAGGAATACAATCAACTCAGGTTTAGATGGAATCCAATTCGCGCTGTAACTGTAGAGCTGTTGTCTGAAGAGGGGAGGAAGAACAATGCATCTGATTTTCTATCTAATCGGAATTACTTAATCAACTATGAGAAAATTGGACCATCGGTTTCCTGGCAACCCGAAAATCAATTTAGACTGACCCTGAATGGCAATTACACGCAGAAAAAGAATGATGAGGATTTGGGAGGAGAGCAAGCCAAGTTATTAGATCTTGGCATGGAGATGAGGTACAATGTGGCTACCAAGGGAAGCTTATTACTGAATTTTAAAACGGTAGATATCGAATATTCGGGAATTGGAACCGATAACTCTTTGGCTTTTGAGATGCTTGAAAGTTTAAGGCCGGGAACGAATTTCACCTGGTCGGCAGGAATACAGAAAAACCTATCTGGAAATATTCAGGTTAATCTAAATTACAACGGAAGAAAGTCAGAAGATATAAGGACCATACACGCAGGAGGCGTGCAGGTCCGTGCTTATTTCTAATGCGGGTTGAATCATTTATCGCTAAAGATCCAAAGTCGCCCTGCAAGTAAGGCTGATGTGTTGTTTTGCTTGTTCATGATATTAGGTATTCAGGTGATTATTGACTTTAAATTAAGGCGAAACAGTCGCTTTTGATGGCATTAACTGCCTATAGGAGAGCCTAAGTCATTTAACGGTTGAAATTTTCGGGTGAACGGAAATCAAGGATTTTCCCAAGAATTATCAGTAGTTTTTTCTCGGTCATAGCTTGTTGATTATCAAAGCTTCACTACCTTTGTCGCCCTTCCGAAAAAGACAATGCGTTAATAATTCAGCAATGAATCGTGGATAATTTGTTGTATCGGAAAAATAATCTTACCTTCGCAGCCCAATTTTTTCGGACTAGAAGCCTTGTTTTTGAGGCGATAACGAGGAAAACGGACATTAAAAAGACAAGAAAGTGGATACGCTTAGTTACAAAACAGTTTCTGCCAACAAGGAAACAGTAAACAAAGAGTGGTTGATCATCGATGCAGAAGGTCAGCCTCTAGGTCGTTTAGGCTCTGTAGTAGCTTCAAAGTTACGCGGTAAGCATAAGACAAATTTTACCCCTCACGTAGATTGTGGTGATAACGTCATTGTTATCAATGCTGAGAAGGTAAGCTTGTCGGGAAACAAATGGAGTGATAAAGTATATACTCGTCATACAGGTTATCCTGGAGGGCAGCGTTTTACTACCGCTTCAGAAATGTTGGCGAAAAAGCCGGAAGCAATCATTGAAAAGGCTATAAAAGGCATGCTTCCTAAGAATAAGCTTGGCGCAGAGATGTTCCGTAACCTATATGTATATGTAGGGACAGAGCACAAGCACGAAGCTCAGAAACCACAAGAATTTAAGCTCTAATAATAGCACAATAGCATGGAGGTTATCAATACTTCAGGACGTAGAAAGTCCGCAATAGCTCGCGTTTATCTTCAGGAAGGAACTGGAGAAGTTACCGTGAACAAGCGTGACTACAAGGAGTACTTTCCAACAGGTACTTTAATGTACAAGATCAACCAACCGTTTGGACTTACTGACACAACAGGTAAATATGATGTGAAAGTGAATGTTGATGGTGGTGGATTAACTGGTCAAGCGGAAGCAATTAGATTGGGCATTTCAAAAGCATTAATCGAGATCAACGAAGAGTGGAAACCACTTCTTAAGGTCCATGGCCTTACAACTCGTGATCCTCGTATGGTGGAAAGAAAGAAGCCAGGTCAGAAAAAAGCGCGTAAGAAATTCCAGTTCAGTAAGCGTTAATCGCTTCATCTGGGTTTGTTTAGTATCCAAACTTTCCGGACTCTTTGTAAACAAAGGCTACCGGAAAGTTGCGTTTAGAGAATGTAAACAAGTAATCAATATAGAATGCCACGTACTAATTTTGATGAATTACTCGAAGCAGGTGTACATTTCGGTCACCTCAAGAGAAAATGGAATCCACATATGGCCCCTTATATCTTCGGTGAGAAGAAGGGAATCCATATTATCGACCTGAATAAGACAGTTGTAAAACTGGACGAATCAGCAAATGCGCTGATGCAAATCGCAAAATCAGGAAAGAAAATCCTCTTCGTAGCTACTAAAAAGCAAGCTAAGCACATCGTTGCAGAACGTGTCGCTGCTATCAACATGCCTTTCGTTACTGAACGTTGGTCTGGTGGTATGTTAACGAACTTCGCAACTATCCGTAAAGCGGTTAGAAAGATGTCTCAGATTGACAAAATGCAAGAAGACGGAACTTTCATGACTCTTTCGAAGCGTGAGCGTCTTCAGGTTTCTCGTCAAAGAGAAAAGCTAGAAAAGAACTTAGGTTCTATCGCTGAACTTTCAAGACTTCCAGCTGCGATTTTTGTAGTTGATATTTCTAAAGAACATATCGCTGTCGCTGAAGCTACAAAACTTGGAATCCCAGTATTTGCAATGGTTGATACCAACTCTGACCCACGTAAAGTTGAGTTCGCTATCCCTTCAAATGATGATGCTTCGAAGTCTATTACTAAAGTTCTAGACGTTATTACTTCTGCTATCGCTGAAGGTCTTGCTGATCGCAAGATGGACAAAGAGAAAAAAGATGCTGCTCCTAAAAAAGGAAAAGCGTCTAAAGAAGAAGTAGAAGAGAACGCGGAATAAGCAAAGCTCTCGATTATTAATCCAATATTAAATGTACTTGTTGATCAGGGCTAAATCCTGTATCGCAAAAACTATAAGCTATGAATATTACAGCTGCAGATGTAAACAAACTTCGCCAGCAAACTGGCGCTGGTATGATGGACTGTAAAAAAGCACTTCAGGAATCTGAAGGTGATTTTGAAAACGCAGTCGACATTCTTCGTAAAAAAGGCCAGAAGGTTGCCGCAAATAGAAGCGATAGAGACGCTGCTGAAGGCGTTGTTCTCGCTAGTGTGAGTGCCGACGGAACTAGTGGTTCTATTATCATTCTAAACTGCGAAACAGATTTCGTTGCTAAAAACGATGGTTTTGTTGAAGTTGCTTCAACAATCTTGAACACAGCAATGAACAATTCTCCAGCATCTTTAGATGAATTGAAAAACTTAAAATTCGGTTCTACTAATCAATCAATTGCCGATAAGGTGACTGAAGAGATTGGTAAAATTGGTGAGAAGATTGAACTTTCTGCTTACGAAACTATAAAAGCAGGTAAAGTTGTTTCTTATATCCACCCAGGAAATAAATTGGCTACCCTCGTTGCTTTCAATAAATCTGTAAGTGATGATATCGGTAGAGATGTAGCAATGCAAGTTGCTGCTATGAATCCTATTTCTTTGGATTCTGATAATGTTCCTGCTGATGTGGTTGCTCGTGAACTGGAAGTTGGCAAAGACCTTGCGATTCAAGAAGGTAAGCCAGCTGAAATGGCTGAGAAAATTGCTCAAGGAAGATTGAATAAATTCTTCAAAGAAAGCACGCTTCTAAACCAAGATTTTATCAAGGACGGTAAGAAGTCTGTGAAGCAATATCTTCAAGAATCTGATAAAGAACTGACTGTTACCTCTTTCAAACGCTTTGCATTAAGCTAATAAGGAGATTTACATACCAATAAGACTTAAAAAGAGAGAATTCCGATTCTCTCTTTTTTTTTGGATATTTGCGCCCAATTATGAGATACCAAAGAATTCTTCTGAAATTAAGTGGCGAAGCCCTAATGGGCGACAAACAGTTTGGTATTGATCACGAAAGATTAGCCACCTACGCCGCAGAGATTAAGCAAGTTGTTAGTGAAGGAGCACAAATAGCCATTGTTGTAGGAGGAGGCAATATTTTTAGAGGTGTTCAAGGAGCTGCTGGAGGAATTGAAAGAACCCAAGGCGATTATATGGGGATGCTTGCTACTATGATTAATAGCATGGCGCTTCAGTCTGCCCTCGAAGAAATGGGAGTAGACACTCGGTTGCAATCTGCAATTGAAATGAAACAAATTGCGGAACCCTTTATCCGCAGAAGAGCAGTTCGACATCTGGAAAAAGGAAGAGTTGTGATATTTGGATCTGGAACAGGAAATCCATATTTTACTACTGATACCGCTGCATCCCTTAGAGCTGTTGAAATAGAGGCTGATGTGATTCTAAAAGGAACACGTGTCGATGGTATCTATACTGCTGATCCTGAAAAAGATCCGACTGCAACAAAATATGAGCGCGTGAGCTTTAGTGAGGTTTACGAAAAAGGACTTAACGTCATGGACATGACGGCGTTCACGCTTTGCAATGAAAATAAATTACCAATTATCGTGTTTGACATGAACAAGCCGGGCAACTTGAGAAAAGTACTTATCGGCGAACAAATTGGAACTTTGGTTGAATTTTGAGATATTTCTGTCATGAGTGAAGAAGTAACGATGATACTTCAGGAAACTGAAGGAGGTATGAAGAAGACTATCGATCACCTCGATGGTGAATTGAGAAAAATTAGAGCTGGTAAAGCACATCCTACTATGTTGGACGGTGTCATGGTGGACTATTACGGCTCTTTCACGGCACTCAAGCAAGTAGCGAATGTCTCTACTCCTGACCCCCGTACAATCAGCGTTCAACCCTGGGAGAAAGCCATGCTTGATCCTATTTCAACTGCAATTACCAATGCGAATTTGGGGCTAAACCCACAAAGCAATGGAGAGGTCATTATAATCAATGTTCCACCATTGACCGAAGAGCGCAGAAAAGACCTTGTGAAAAGAGCGAAAGCTGAAGGCGAACATGCTAAAGTGAGTATCAGAAACGTCCGTAAAGACGCAAATGACATGATAAAAGACCTCGAAAAAGATGGTCTGTCTGAAGATGAAGCGAAACGAGCTGAGCAAAAAGTTCAAGACTTCACAAACTCATACACGGTTAAAGTCGATCAGGTAATTGAGGAAAAGGAAAAGGATATTATGACCGTCTAAGCTTGGCTTAGTTTTTCATGAATTCAGAAGCAATTTTTCTCGCTTCAAAATCACTTTGAACATAGTCGTTGTAGTCAGGCTTTGGCACAAAATGACACGCATTCATAGTGTGCTCAATCAAATCACTCATTTGTAAAAACCCAATTTGATCTTTTAGAAAGAGATCAACTGCAACTTCGTTTGCAGCGTTTAAAACACAAGCACTGTTTCCGCCTTTTTCCAAAGCTTCAAATGCCAGCCCGAGATTCCTAAATGTTTTTAAATCAGGAGCTTCAAAACTTAAATTGGGGTAATCCATAAAATTAAAACGAGGAAAATCCGAAGGAATTCTATCGGGATAGGCAATAGCATATTGAATGGGTAACTTCATATCGGGCAATCCCATTTGAGCTTTCATAGAGCCATCCTCAAATTGAACCAAGCTGTGTACGATAGACTGAGGGTGTACAATCACATCGATTTGCTCGTTTTTCAATCCAAACAACCACTTCGCTTCAATGACTTCGAGGCCCTTATTCATCATTGATGCAGAATCAATGGTAATTTTCGCTCCCATAGTCCAATTGGGATGCTTTAAAGCTTGTGCTTTAGTAACTTCTAAAAGTTCTTCAGTAGTCTTTCCTCGAAAAGGTCCTCCGGAAGCAGTGAGGTATATTTTTTCTATTGGATTGTGGAACTCTCCAACCAAGCACTGAAAAATAGCGCTGTGCTCTGAATCTACCGGGTAAATATTCACCCCTTTTTGCTTCGCTAGAGCAGTCACTATATCCCCAGCAACAACGAGGGTTTCTTTATTGGCTAAAGCTATGTGCTTGCCAGCATTGATGGCGTTGATTGTAGGTCTCAATCCTGCATATCCGACTAAAGCAGTGAGGACAAGATCAATTTCGTCCATCTCAACCACCTGGGCTAAAGCATCTTCACCTGTATATACTTTAATATCTTTTTCCCAAAGTGCAGATTTCACTTTTTCATAAGATGATTCATCCCCAATGACAACAACATTCGGGAGGAATTTTAATGCTTGTTCAATGAGTAAATCCGCATTATTTCCTGCACTTAAAACTTCAATCTGAAAGAGTGATGGATTTGCAGCAACTACCTCCAAAGCCTGGGTGCCGATAGATCCTGTTGAGCCGAGAATTGCGAGATGCCTTGGTCTAGATTCTTCTGTCATAAAAATCCCAATTCAAATTGCGCTTCCTCGCTCATCATGCTTTTGTCCCAAGCCGGTTCAAAAGTGATGTTAACTTTGGCCGACTTTACTTCTGTAACAGTCGCAACTTTTTCTTCGACTTCAACAGGTAAGGATTCTGCCACAGGACAAGAAGGCGAAGTTAATGTCATGCTGATTGTGACATTCTTTTCATCGTCAATATCGACTGCATATATCAATCCCAACTCGTACACGTCAACCGGAATTTCCGGATCATATACCGTTTTGAGCATATTGATAATTTTTTCCTCAAGCTTTAATTTTTCGCTCATCCTGTTGTTTCCTGCTTTTCAAGGTTCAAAGATACAATCATTGGGCCGCCTGATAGGCGAGACCGTATAATTTCATTTGTTTAATCATTGATGCTAATCCATTGCTCCTCGTAGGAGACAAATGCTGATGCAGCCCAATTTCATTCACGAAATGTAAGTTGGATTGAACGATGTCTTCTGGACTTGAATCCGAAAGGACTCTAACTATTAATGCTACCATTCCTTTGGTAATAATAGCATCGCTATCCCCAGAGAAATGTATGTGTCCAGCCTCATCTTTTTCTGCATGCAACCACACCTTAGATTGGCAACCCTTTATCAAATTATCATCGGTCTTGAAGGCTGGATCAATCAAAGGAAGCTCTTTCCCCAATTCAATGATATACTCGTATTTCTGCATCCAATCCTCAAAAAACGAGAATTCTTCTATAATTTCAAGTTGCTTTTCTTCTATCGTCTTCATGCTTCTTCTCTTGTCATTACTCATTTTAACATACTGATGGCCTTCTTCAAAGCAGTCACAAATCGCTCAATATCATCGTAGGAATTGTAAAATGCGAGCGATGATCTAACAGTGCCTGGAATGCCATAAAAGTCCATCACTGGCTGTGTGCAGTGATGACCAGTTCGAACGGCAATCCCCATTTGATCTAACAAAGCTCCAAGATCAAAAGGATGAATCCCAGCTACGAGGAATGACGTCAAACTTGCCTTTTGCTTGGCAGTGCCAATTATCTCCAATCCTTCTATTTCTAGGAGTAGTTTTTCTTGGTAACCGTGGAGTTCTTGCTCATAGGCTGAAATCTCATCGAGTCCAATCGAAGAAAGATATTTCAAAGCACTGCCCAAAACTATTCCCCCTTCGATATGTGGTGTGCCCGCTTCAAACTTGAATGGAAGCTTATTGAATGTAGTTTTTTCAAAACTCACACTTTCAATCATCTCACCCCCTGACTGATAAGGCGGAATCATTTCAAGCACTTTTTCTTTCCCATAGACAACTCCAATTCCCGTGGGTCCTAAAGCTTTATGGCCTGAGAACACGAAAAAATCGCAGTCCAAATCTTGAACATCAACCTTCATATGTGGGATGCTCTGGGCTCCATCAATGATGACATATGCTCCAGCTTCCCTCGCCATCCCGGTCATTTCTTTAACAGGATTTACTGTTCCTAGAGAATTTGACACCTGAACAATTGATACAATTTTAGTTTTTTCACTGAGGAGTTTGGCAAAGGCATCCACATCAAGCTCCCCCGCCTCTGACATCGGAATCACTTTCAACTTAGCACCATAATACTCGCATGCTAGCTGCCAAGGAACGATGTTCGAATGGTGCTCCATGGCAGAGATGATTATTTCATCTCCCGGTTTTAACACCGCTCTTCCTAAACTATGTGCAATTAAATTTATTCCTTCTGTAGTGCCCGAGCAGAAAATGATTTCATGACTGTGTTTCGCACCGATAAATTCAGAGATGAATGTTCTACTCTCCTCATAAGCAGCAGTCGCCATGCTAGCGAGATAATGCGCCCCTCGGTGAATGTTTGCATTGATTTCGGTGTAATAGCGATTAATCTCATCGATTACCAACTGTGGTTTTTGACTTGTTGCCGCATTGTCAAGATAAACCAATGGACTGCCATGAACAGACTGATGAAGAATCGGATAATCCTTCCTCAACAACTCCATTTTTTGCGAATTCACACTGATTGTTTCTTTCATCATCACTATAAGCTCATGTACATTAAAAATTCTTTATTCCCATCTCCTCCTTCTATTGGAGAATCCATCACCCCATGAATCGTAAATCCAGCAAGTTTAGCTTCTGCCATAACCTCATCAAGAACAAGTTTCCTTGTTTCTAAATCACGAATAATTCCTCCTTTACCAACTCTTTCCTTTCCCGCTTCGAATTGTGGCTTTACGAGTGAAATAACATCTCCTCCCTTTGACAGGCAAGCTTTTAACGCAGGATAAAGAAGAACTTGAGAAATAAAACTTACGTCTATTACCGCAACCTCTGGGACTTCAGGGAGGCTTTTGCCGTGGAAATATCTAAAATTGCTTTTCTCCAGATTGATGACTCGAGAATCCATATTGACCGCGGGCGCCAGCTGGTTTACTCCAGTATCAACAGCGTAAACCTTAGCAATGTTCTTGGAGAGCAAAACTTGAGTGAATCCTCCAGTAGAAGCCCCGATATCTAATCCAATTTTACCAGCAACATCGATATTCCATTTTTCAAATGCTGCCAATAGTTTTATCGAGCCACGGGAAACCCAAGGCGATTCTTCTTCCAACAATTGGATATCACTTTCGGGATCAAACTTCTTCCCGCACTTTTCAACGAGCTTGCCATTGACCTGTACTTTCCCGTTTTGAATCAACTCTCCCGCTCTCGTTCTGGTACTAACTAGCCCTTTCTCAACTAATATTTGATCCAATCTCAGCATTGTATAGTATTGACTTATTCAAGATCTAAGTAGACAGCTCCTAAATTCATTTTTCTTGTGATGTATGTCTTCAATGGAATTGAGTTCACTTCTTGGACTACCTCCCCAATAAAAGCTGTGGTCAAGAGTTTATAGGCGCTTCTTGTGTCTAGGCCGCGAGATTTCAAATAGAAGACAGCATCACCATCAAATTGACCTGTCGTGGAGCCGTGACTGCACTTCACGTCATCAGCATATATTTCAAGCTCAGGCTTTGAATTAATTGTAGCATCATCGCTCAATAGAATATTGGCATTACTTTGATAAGCCTCTGTTTTCTGGGCGTCTTCTCTGACAAAGACTTTCCCATTGAACACTGCCGTTGAGTTATCATCAATCAGGCCTTTGTAGAGCTCTCTTGACACGCAGTGTGGAACCTTATGATCCACTACGGTATGGTTGTCAACATGCTGCTTACCTTCAAGGATATATGCCCCAGAAAGACTTGTCTCAGCATTGATTCCGTTCAATTGGATATTCAGGTTGTTGCGCACCCAATCTGCAGTGTGAATGAAGGTTCTAATGGCAAAACGGCTGTCTTTTTCTTGAGCGATTTCTTCGGTGAATATTTGAAAAGTACGCTCAGAATCTAATTGAAGCTTATCTATTTGGAGAGAGGCATTGCTTGCCACAAAACATTCGCTGACGCCGTTTACAAGTGATTCATCACAGTCCTGTGATTCAATTCGAAGAATCACATGAGCTTCTGCTCCCTCTTCTAAAAGAATCAAATTACGTGGATTGCTGATGGTCTGATTTGCAGCACTGACAAAAACGACTTCAATTGGTTTGTCGGACTTGACATTCTTAGAAACATGCAAAAAGAGACCGTCTTGATTGTAGCTCGCATTAATTGCGTTAAAGAAATCAGATTTACCGATTGAAAGACTTCCCAAATGAGATTGAACGGCTGGCTGACCGGCATTCACAGCCTGCCTTAAGGTACTCAGCACCACACCCGCTTGTTCGGTTATTTTCGAGCTTTGCTTGTCGTCGTAAACCCCGTTCACAAAAACCAACCGAACGCAATCCAAGTCTGGAATAGCTTGATTCTGAAAAGGCTGAACTTCTTCTTCAATATTGAACTGAAGCTTGTTAATTCTGCTTGTTCTGGTATATTTCCAGTCTTCGAGAGCCGTAGTCGGAAAGTTGTGATTCAGTAATTCCTTATGCCCTTGAGCAGATAATAAATCACTCGCGACAGTGGCTTTTTCAGATTCTAAAGATTTTAGAAAGCCTTCTTTCTTGCTTATTTCTTTTACAACACTTTCCATGCTTTATGCTGAAATTCCTGTAGATTCAACTTCTTGCTTAATCCAATCGTAGCCTTTTGCTTCAAGCTCTAACGCCAGTTCTTTCCCGCCAGTCTTTACGATTTTTCCTTGGTAGAGCACATGCACAAAGTCAGGAACGATATAGTCCAAAAGCCTTTGGTAATGAGTGATAACTAGGAATGAACGCTCTGGTGACCTCATAGCATTTACACCGTTCGCCACAACCTTTAATGCGTCAATATCTAATCCACTATCTGTTTCATCAAGAATAGCAAATTTTGGATCTAGCATCGCCATTTGGAAGATTTCATTTCTCTTCTTTTCACCACCTGAAAACCCCTCATTTACAGAGCGATTTGTCAATCGACCATCCAATTCTACAAGAGCAGATTTTTCTTTGATCAACTGTAGAAATTCTTTAGCTGTTAGAGGGTCTAAGCCTCGATGTGCCCTCATTTCCTTGACCGAAGCCTTCATGAAATTGATATTACTAACTCCGGGAATTTCAACTGGATATTGAAACGCTAGAAACAATCCTTCTCGCGAACGAATTTCTGGTGCCATATCGAGCAAATCCTTTCCCAAAAAATCAACATCACCGCCTGTAACTTCAAATTCTTCTCTACCAGCGAGTACAGAAGCTAGGGTGCTTTTTCCTGAACCGTTTGGGCCCATGATTGCATGAACTTCCCCCGGTTTGATTTCAAGATTCAATCCTTTTAGTATCGGCTGACCTTCAATTTCACATTTAAGGGCATTAATCTTTAACATAGATTTATCATTTCGGAAGAACTCTTCCTGGTCTTTAATTATCCTACTGATCCTTCCAATGAAATTGCAAGCAACTTTTGAGCTTCAACAGCAAATTCCATTGGTAATTTGTTTAATACTTCTTTGGCGTACCCATTGACAATGAGAGAGATCGCCTGTTCTTCATCTATCCCTCTTTGCAAGCAATAGAATATCTGGTCTTCTCCAATTTTCGATGTCGTAGCCTCGTGTTCAACTTTGGCCGACTTATTATTGACCTCAATGTAGGGGAAGGTATGAGCGCCGCAGCGATCAGTCATCAGGAGTGAATCACATTGAGAAAAATTCCTCGCGTTTTCCGCTGATTTGTTAATCTTCACCAAACCGCGATAACTGTTCTGACTTTTACCTGAACTGATCCCTTTCGAGATGATAGTGCTGTTCGTGTTTTTACCAATATGAATCATCTTGGTTCCCGTATCGGCTTGCTGCATATTGTTCGTCACAGCAACACTGTAAAACTCACCAACAGAATAGTCACCTTTCAAAATACAAGAAGGATATTTCCACGTAATTGCTGAGCCTGTTTCAACTTGTGTCCAGCTGATTTTCGAATGATTTCCTTCACACAATCCTCGCTTGGTAACGAAATTAAAAACCCCACCCTTTCCGTTTTCATCGCCTGGATACCAGTTCTGAACGGTACTGTATTTTATCTCTGCATCCTTGTGTGCGATGAGTTCAACAACCGCGGCATGCAGTTGATTTTCATCACGTTGTGGAGCAGTACATCCTTCTAAATAACTCACATAACTGCCTTCGTCTGCAATCAATAACGTTCTTTCGAACTGACCCGTTCCCGCTTCATTTATTCTGAAATAAGTAGAAAGCTCCATAGGACATCTTACCCCTTTTGGGATATAGCAAAATGACCCATCCGTAAACACCGCCGAATTCAATGCAGCATAAAAGTTGTCAGACTTTGGAACAATGCTTCCGATGTACTTTTTAACCAATTCTGGATGTTCTTGAACAGCTTCGCTCATAGAACAGAAAATGATTCCCAGTTCAGCCAATTTTTCTTTGAATGATGTGGCAACCGAAACTGAATCCATAACGAAATCAACAGCGACCCCAGACAATCGTTTTTGCTCTTCCACAGAAATCCCAAGCTTGTCCATGGTCTTGCGCATTTCTGGATCTAGCTCGTCAAGGCTGTTTAGTTTCGGTCGACTTTTTGGCGCTGCGTAATACGTTATTTCTTGAAAATCGGGCTTGGTATAGTTGATATGAGCCCAATCTGGCTCAGTCATTTCTTTCCAAATACGAAAGGCGTCTAGACGCCAATTCAACATCCATTCGGGCTCATTTTTCTTTGCAGAAATGAATCGAATAATGTCATCATTCAATCCTTTGGGCGCCCGGTCAGATTCTATATTTGTCGTAAACCCGAATTCATATTCCTTCCGTGTAACTTGCTCTAATAATTCGTCTCCTTCGTAAGCCATATCTCTTTAAATTGAAAAGCTCTCTCCGCAGCCACAGGTGCGATTTGCATTTGGATTGTGAAATTCGAATCCTTTGCCGTTTAAGCCACCACTGTATTGAAGCTCGGTTCCGATGAGATAAAGAAAACTTTTCTTGTCAACCACCACCTTCACGCCATTGTCTTCAAACACCTGGTCGCCATCACCCATTTCTTGGTCAAACTCTAAGTTATACATCAACCCGGAACAACCTCCGCCCTTAACTCCAACACGCACAAATGATCCTGCTGGATGACTTCCATCATTCAGCAAAATATCCACTTGGTTTTTGGCGCTATCACTCACTTTAATCATAAGCTTTTTGTCATTAACAGTTTTCTGTCTTTACTTGTTGCAAAGATATGGGAATTATTTAGACCTTGTCTAAATAAGCCCCATAATTCGAGCTTTTACAGGCAGAGAAGATTATAAAAGAGTGTAATTTTGCAGCATGGAAAATAGAACCGAAATCAGCGAACTGGGAGAATTTGGACTTATTGATCATCTAACCAAGACCTTTAGCTCTAGAAGAGGTGAAACCGTTATGGCGATTGGAGATGATGCTGCAGTACTTGGCACTGGCGATGAAAAATTGCTTGTTTCAACCGATATGCTTGTTGAAGGTGTTCACTTTGATTTGTCCTATACTCCATTGAAACACTTGGGCTACAAAGCTGTGATGGTAAACGTCTCGGACATTTGCGCGATGAATGCAGAAGCAACCCATATCACTGTTTCAATCGCTGTTTCTAACCGATTTAGTGTAGAAGCACTGGATGAACTTTACACTGGAATCAGGAAGGCTTGTGAAAATTACCGTGTTGATTTGATTGGTGGAGACACCACTTCTTCGGCAGGAGGATTGGTTATCAGCATTACTGCAGTTGGAAGGGCGAAAGAATCGGCGATTGCATACAGGAATGGGGCGAATGAAAGGGACTTACTCGTTGTTAGTGGAGATTTAGGTGGTGCTTACATGGGATTGCAAATTCTAGAACGAGAAAAGGCTGTTTTCCAGGAGGCGCCGAGTGCTCAACCCGAATTGACGGGTTTTGATTATATCCTTGAACGACAGCTGAAACCAGAGGCGAGGATTGATGTTGTAAAGCTTTTGGGGGATTTAAATGTAAAGCCCACTTCCATGATTGACATCAGCGATGGACTTGCTTCTGAAATTTTCCATATCTGCAAAGCCTCCGGAAAAGGAGTGATGATCTTTGAAGACAAACTTCCAATCCATGGTGAAACATCAAAAGCAGCAGATGAATTTGGAATGAATCCGACCACTTGTGTTTTGAATGGGGGTGAGGATTATGAATTGCTTTTCACAATAGCCCAAGAGGATTTCGAGAAAATTAAAAACGAACAAATGATTCATGTTATTGGATACATGACAGCTCCGGAAGATGGTTGCAACCTTGTCGATAAAGCTGGAGGTCAGCATGCCATTAAAGCTCAGGGCTGGGATTCAATAGCAGAGGGTTAGGCTACAGCATTTCTTGCTTTAACAGTCGTCGCAAAACTCTCGCCCTTCACTTTTGATTCAGCCCAAGCAAGGAAATCGAAGTATTCGAACACACTACTTTCGTGTGGATCCTGCTTCAGGGTTTTCAGTTGATTGAATAGTTCTTCGTGCCTTTCTTGTTCAGAAGCACTTGGTCGTTTGTGTAAGCTGCTATTGACATACTCTAGAAAGACTGTTTCAAACTTATAGACCCTGTTTCTAGTTTCTAAATACCTCTGGGTAGAACGCAAGGCATAGGCCACCAAACTTTTATTTCCCAATTCAAGGTGGATGATGAGGTTATACATCTGAGCAAAACAGTGAATATCTAAGCTTTGATCAACACCAACATTGTTCAACAATTGGTTGATCCATTTTAATGCTTCATTGTAATTGCCAGCTCCGAAACAGATGGCTGAAATGTTAAAATAGAATTGAGCTTTGCGAACTGCACTGAGGTTATTTTCAAACTTGTATAGATCTTCTTCAATGGCGGGAATCGCAGCAACACCCCGCTCAAATTCACCAGAGTGTAAGTAGAGGGCCAGTTCAAGGCTGTTAGCAGTCGAAAAAATTCGAATTGACATGTCTTCAGTCATACTGTCTGTAAGTTTCAACGGAATCCCTTTGAGCTTATCAAGCAATTGTTTTGCGGTTTGGAATTCCCCAAGCTGAGTTGCAACAAAAATGGTATTGCTCAGCACTGATAAAAAAAGACCTGGCTCTTCTTGAAACTGATTGGGATTGCTCTCCAAATGCCTAACATTTTCCTGCAAATGCTTGAAGCAGTCTTTGTACTTTCCTAAGGCATAGTAATAGGCACTTTGCAGATGATGGTAGAGGTAGGTGTTCTCAATGGTAGAAGCAAGTTGCTCCGGGTTCTGCCCCATGATTTTTATCGCTGCCGAAAAAGCCTCTTCATCTTCTTCCGACCTCGACTTCCCTCTTTTGTACAGCCTGTTGAACAAGATGCTTTTTGCCTGCCACAGTTTCTGAAAATCGGCTATTTTTTGCAAGAGCTCTGCGTCATTTCTGCTGTGAGAATCTAGGCTTTCCTCGCTTTCCTCTTCGTAATTCAGCTGCTCCATCAACCGTTTTTCCCAATGACTGATTTCAATTAACGAGGTTATTAATTCGTGTTTTATTGCTTGTTTTTTTACGCCGCTCAACACTTTAGCCGCTTGATTGTACAGCGATTTTCTGTAGAGGATTTCAATGTAATGAATCTGTTTTTTCACCTGTGCCTCAATAGAGCTGTTCACATGAAATGAATCCAAGCTTCGAAGAACAGTGTTGTATAGTCTGTTTTTGGTGATGGAAAATCTATTGATGAAGGCTTCTTTCTTAAAATCCTTCATGATCTTCGCTTCGTCATACTCAGATTGACGCGCAATAGCATCGAAGAGCCTCTGGTAATTGCTATAGTCTCCTATTACATGCTTAGAAGTGTAAATTTTGAAATACCTTTTCTCGGGCTTCGACATGCATGTTATGAGCTTGTGCAGGTGTTCTGAGGCTTTGTTTGACATAGAGGTGATTATTTTGAAGTCTTTAGAAAAGTAATTAAAGATTCTATCGATTACAAAAATATCAGCTCAAGCCGAGAGCAATTGTATACATGTCTAAAGTCTGGGAATAAAAAAAGGCCCCTAGTAGGAGCCTGAATGATATCTTAGAAGTTTAAATCAGTGAGATCCTGACTTATCTTGTGATTCTTCAGAATCGTTGTCATCATCATCGTCGTCAGTAATGCCATCTAATCCATTCTCATCATTTTCATCAATGAGTGTTCTTAAATTTGGCTTTTCAGAACGAGCTTGAGATTCCTCTTGAAATATTGGGTCATTAATCAATCCTTCACGGCGAAGAGTGATGTCTTCTTGTGATTCGTCAGGACCAATTACCTCATATTTCTGGCATCCACTAGTGAATACTAGCAAAAACACCAAGGCCGATATGTAAGTTAAACTCTTCATGGTAGTCTATACCAATATCAAATATAGGATTAAAAATGCAGAATTCCTAAATGAATCCCCTTAATTCCAGACACTTGGGATGGAAATCTTGACAAAAGTACCCTTCACCCCACCCGTATCATCTATAATTTCATCTGGACCAATCATGAATGCGTTATTCCCTGTTAATCTCGTGATGAGCTCCAATCTACCCTCACTGATGTCCATTCCCTTAGAAATATGATTGTCGTCTTCAGATTTGCTCGAACGACTAGTATTGAATCCGATTCCGTCATCACTAATGGTAAAAATCACTTGGCCATTTCCATCTCCCTGAACATCCAAAGAGACCAATCCCTTCTCGCCTTTCGGCAGAATTCCATGCCAAATGCTATTTTCTAAAAATGGTTGAAGCAGCATTGCCGGAACTTGAACGCTTTCTGGATCTATATTTTCATCGATGGTAATTTCGTAGTCGAATTTATCTTGAAATCGCATTTTTTCTAGTTGGAGGTATAACTCCAGCCTTTCTAGCTCCTCACTTAAACTCGTAAAAGTCTGTTGCGAACTGTCTAAGTTTTTTCGAATAAGCTTTGCAAAACTTGAGAGGTATTTGTTCGCTGCTAATCGATCTTGTCGGTTGATATAGTATTGAATCGAATTCAGTGCATTAAAGATGAAATGTCGATTCATACTGGAGTTCAAACTCTGCTGTTCTAGCCCCAACATTTTAGTCTTCATTTCAAGTTTTTCATTCTCTAATGATGCTATTAATCGCTGTTTTCTCCTGTGGATGAATAAAACTACGAGGCCTGCTCCAGACAGAATCGATAGTGCGATGAACCACCATGTAGCCCAAAAGGGAGGGTGAATCGTAAAGCCGAATTCTATCTCCTCACTCCATTTTCCTTCCTTACTCAAACACTGCACCTTGAATCTATATTCGCCATCGGGAATATTGCTGTAGGTTGCAAAGTCGATTTTTGTCAAGGGTTGCCAATCTTCATCAAACTCTTCCAACATATATCTGTACTGAATATCTTCGGGGTAATTGGTGCTGATACCTGTATAATAGAAGGTGAGGTGATTCTGATTGTAAGGAAGTTGAAGGTAGATGGGAATTCCCGTGAGAGAGTCAACTTCTACGTTTTTCTTTTTCCAATCTGTAGTACTCAAGTTCAATCGAATTTCTGTAAGACTGAGTTTGGGATTGCCTACTTCTTTCCAGTTGTTTCCGAACTGCCCCTCATGAAGCACCAATCCGGCCGTAGTACCGAACCACACTGATGACTCAGAATCTTTGTAAACTGCGTTGATGTTGGTTTCTAGACCTCCAATCCCATCCTCAAGACTGTAATTGAACAAGGAGTAACCCGCTTTATTCTCGGTCACCAGAAACAGCCCGTTATTTGTCCCAACGAGAATCCCTTCATCGAGTAAAAGAAGGAAATTGATGAAATTACTGCTGTAATCATCTCCCAATGAAATGAGTTGGAAAACACCTTCTTTAAATACGTGCAAACCATTTTTTGTCCCAACCAATAACTCTTGGGAACTGTTGAAGCAAAGGGCAGAGCAGGATTCGTCACTCAATCCTTGCTCTGTCGAGAAGTGCTCCATTATGCTCTCCTTCAGCCGATAGACCCCACTTGAAGTTGCGAACCACATTGATCCGTCTGGAGCTTTTACTATACTTCGAATTTTACTTGTTGGTAGTTCAGCGCCCGTGGCAACAGGGTTTAAATTAAGATCTAGAACAGAAACACCAGAGCTTGTTCCAATCCACATTAAACCATCAGGTTCCTCGTAAAAGCAAAGTACTTTGTTCGCCTTGAGTCCATCGAGAGAAGTTAATGTTGTAATTGCATCTCCATCAAGTATGCTAATTCCGCCGGAGGTTCCGAACCACAATCTTCCTCTCGAATCTAGAATCGATGCCCAAACTTTATCGTTCGCTAAACCATCTTCCCAGCGAATGTTTTTATTGACTTCTGATAATTTAAAGATTCCACTGTCGTAGGTTCCCACCCACAAATCACCACGACTGTCTTTGCTCATAGTCATTACGAGATTGCTCGGAAGCCCCTCGTTTGTGGTGAATTGACTGAAGGATTCCCCCAAGAATCGCAACAATCCCCCGCCGTCAGTACCCAACCAGATATTGTCTTCAGAATCAACATTGATAGCTCGTATTTCGCCGTATGGCAACCCGTTCTTTTGGTTGTAGGTGCTGATTGCTCCTGAGACTTCCACACGTGAAAATCCTATTCGAGAGCCACACCAAACATTGGACTGCTTGTCTTGTGTTAGGGTTAGAATTCTGTTACTTACAAGACCATCATCAACGGTCCATTTTTGTGGATTCTTGCCAATTCTGATCAGTCCAGCTCCGTTCGATGCGATCCAGTAATTTCCGATTTCGTCTTTGCAAAAATCAGTGAGCTCTGATTCATATTGGCTGTATAATGTATCTACTGAATTTTCATGAATCTGAATGAGGTGATGGGAGCAAAGCACAGTTGTGGCATCTGCTTTAGGTATGATTCCTCTAACATCCTCTGAACCAAATAAATCTTGGCGCCAAGCTTCAACCTGATTTCCGGGCAGGCACTTGAATACGCCTGCTTGTGTTGCCAGCCAAATTGATCCATCCTGCGATTGGGTAATGTATTGAATTGCACTATTCCTGTGCTTTGCTCCAAGAGAATATACGTGGGTAGTATCATCTGTCAAGAGGGCAAATTCGCCTGTGCTTCCAACAACAATTCTTCCATCACTCAGCTGTGCAATGCTTTCAATTTGATCAAAATTAAATCCCTTTGAATTACCGAAATTTTTAAATTCTCGACCATCAAATTTACTTAAGCCACCCAAAGTCCCTATCCACAAATACCCCGATTGATCCTGCATTATGGAGCGAACTTGTGAATGCGTCAAGCCCTGTTCAACATTGTATTGACGAAACCCGAATCGCTGAGCTTGCAATTGACTCATGAAACCAATGACGATTCCAATTGCAATTAAACTTGATTTTAAAATAGGCTTAGAAGGACTGAACACGATCTAGAAAGTTCTGTAATTTTCTACGAGCCACTGGCACTTGATCGCCAGTTGTAAGAATTGCGATGTTGCCATCTATTCGCGTGTAAGCCTTGAGGTAACTTAGATTGACAACGTGGGATTTATGCACTCGGAAAAAATATTTTGAAGGCAGATGATCTTCATAAACCTTGATTGTTTTGCTGCTGAGAAATTTCCGTCCATCCTGCAAATAGATAGTGGTGTAACTGTCGTTACCTTCCAAACGAACGATGTCTTTGTGTCTGACTATTTCTAATCCATTTCTGGTTGGAATAGCAATTTCCGAATTTGAAGAATTTGTATTCAAACCCATTTCGTGAAGGACTTTCCTGACCGTTGTCTCCACTTCTTCTGTTTTGGAGGATTGCTTAACATTCAATGCTACTCTTTTGACTGCTTCTTGCAATTCGGATATGTCTATCGGTTTTTGGAGATAATCGATTGCGCCTGCTTTAATTGCTTTCAAAGCAAATTCACTGTGGGCAGTTGTGAAGACTATGGCGAAATCCCTTTTTTCTAATGACTCAAGCAATTGAAAGCCATCGGTACTTGGCATCATGATGTCTAAAAAAACCAAATCGATCTTTTCAGATTCAATTACTTCCCTTGCTGATGTTGCGCTGTGGGCAGTTCCCACCAATTCTACTTCAGGGCAGAAGTCCTTCACCAAGAGTTGTAGATTCTCCCGGCAATGCAATTCATCATCAACAATTAATGCCCTTATCATGCTTGCTTTTTGGTTAATATACCAAGTATTAAGAAGCAAAGAATCTCCCAGACTCAAACCGACGCGCTGCTTGAGTGAATGGCTGTATTGCTTGAGTAATCGGTGTTAGGACTTAAATCGATGTAAAAATTCAGCTAGGCGAGCTCTTGAAATAGGCACTTCTGATAGATCGTTGAGAACGACGAGGGGGCCAGATCCAGATTGATATTCGCGAATATCATTGATGCTGATAATATGGGATTTATGAACCCGCATGAAGAGGTTTTCAGGGAGAAGGTTTTCATAAACACCTAAAGTTCGAGTGTCGAAATACTTGCTGCCATCGTTGAAATAAAGCCAGGTGCAATTCCCAGAAGCTTCAAGTCGGATGATGGTTGAAAGTTCAACAATTCTGAATCCTCGGCTGTGGTTTAATGTGATTTTGTTGAGACCAGATTCGGCATTGATTTGCGTGTTGAGCTGCTTCAGCGAATTTTGATAAAGTGACTTGCTCTCCGCATCATCCGCAAATACCTTCTTGTATTCAAGCACCTTTTGTACGGCCTGTTGCAGTTCTTCGGGGTCTACTGGTTTTAACAAATAATGAATGGCATTTGCTTGAAAAGCCCGGACAGCATAATCTTTGAAAGCCGTTACGAAAATGACTTGATAATCGCCGTCTCCAAGTCGATCTAAAAGGTCAAACCCTTCTGCGCCACTCGGCATTCTTATGTCTAGAAAGAGAAGATCAGGATTTAGCACAGGAATCTGCTCTATTGCAGGATTGACTCCATCTGCCTGACCAATAACTTCAATTAAAGGGCAGAAATCATCAATCATCATAATTAGGTTTTCACGAGCATGAAACTCATCATCTACGATATAGGCCTTTAACTTGATATCATCCTTAGACATGGCTCTAAACTAAAGAATATCACTGGCTCAACGAAACTTTAAGACTGATAAAAGCGTAAAGGGATTCATACAGGATACCTTTTTATGAGATTTAAATTATTTGATCCATTAAGAATTGAAGTCGACAGCCAAAATAGGTTGTTAAAAGTGCACTACAAACCAAAAGGTAGTAGGGTGTATTATGACATTTGCGATGTAAAAGGCAAGATTCTTCTCACCGGACAATTGCAGGATTCAGATTCGAATTTGGATTTAAGTCGATTGAAGGAAGAAGAGTATGTGCTGTTGGTTTTAGATGGCAATCACATCAAACGAAAACTCTTTAGGTGGAAATTAAGTCAAATTGCTTGAGGCTTTCTTCAATTGCTCTGAGACTTTTCTCGGGGTATTCCCACTGACTCATGTGCCCGCAATTATCAATTGTTTCTAAACTCTCGGGTTTAGTCAACTCAACTTCTCGATTCATTTTTTCTAAAGGAAGATGGGCGTCTTCATCTCCCAAAATATAAGCCAAAGGAAAAGTTCTGTGCTCGAGAGAAGCAATAGTGTCCTCCCTGTTTTTCATACATTCTAGGGAGCTTACAATTGCCTGCGGATTCATCTTACAAGCGTCATCAGTCAATCTTGAAATTAATTCTTCTCGATCTTCTACCGCGCTTTCTGCGAACAAGCCTCTTATCATAGTTCCACAATAGGCCTTCTGATTTTCGGCCGCCAGTCTTATCGCCTTATCTCGATTGAGTTTCTTTTCGACGCTGTCTGCTCCTGCAGTAGAATGAAAAAGGATCAATCCCGCAATCATTTCAGGATGTTTTTTTGCAAATGCACTCGCAACATAGCCACCCATCGAATGTCCGATTAAAATGACCGATGCAATTCCTGATTCATTGAGCTTGTTGTATACGAACTGAACGTAGTCTTTCATTTCTCCGGCGTCAGCACGAGTGTTCTCTCCATGACCTGGCAAATCGAATGAAATACAATCTCTTTGGGAGGAGATTCTTTCTTCGAAAGCTAACCACATCCCCTTGTTCTCTAGGAATCCGTGAATGAAACATATCGGAGTCATACAGCTAGGATTGGCCTATTAATCAGGGCAAGTAGTTCCGAAAACAAGTAGGAGAGCATTTAAATCTGCAACAGACACATCTGTATCTCCATTCAAATCAGTGGTGCAATTTTCTGTGCATCCTAACTCTACCAGCATAGCTAATAAATCACCACTATTGATTTGGCCGTCGCCGTTAAAATCGGCGGGGCAGCTTGCGTCGCAAGAAACGGGGGCATTAAACAATGCTGTAGAAGTCCAATTGCAGGCGGATAAATCAGAGAATGATACAGTCACATCCACTGCATTTGCATCAGCAGTCAATGCTGTCAGTACAACAGTTTGCGGGCTACTGGTAATGCCGAAGCTCTGTCCATTAACAACTATACTTCCAGTTGCTGGTGGAGATGAATACGTTACTGTAATCTCTTGTGTATAGGTGTTTGTTAGCGGATCGCATGATGATTGGTTTCCGGCGCTAACATTGCTGATTTCGCAACTAGAACAAGGTAGCGGGGCAGAATACAAAGCGGTGGCAACATAGGAGCAATTCGAGTCCAGCGTGAAACTCACAGTTACATCGACGATTTGACCGTCTGCAACAGCCAATATTGATACCGTTTGCGGGCTACCAGTTATCAGAAATGGAATACCATTAACAATCATATCACCAGAAGGCGGATTGGAATATGTCACGGTTATTTCTTGGTAGTAGAGCTGGGGAACAGGTGAACACGGAGTTTGAACTCCTGGGATAAGAGAATCAATTGAACAGTTGTTGCAAGGTTGAGGAGCAGTGACAAGATCATTTTCCGTCAGATTACAAGCGGATTCTGAAGTGAAAAATGCCGTGTAATCAAGAGAGAGTCCATTTGCGGGATAGGTAAAAGTTATAGACTGCGGGCTTCCTGTGATTGGGAAATCAAAATTATTTACGCGTAAGAATCCTGTGGAGGGCTCAAATTCATAAGTGATTATTACCTCTTGTGTGAAGGTGTTGTCTTCACCATCACATGGACTTTGTGTACCGGCTGTTATAGAAACTATGCTGCAAGAGGGAGGTATAAAATCCCAAAACTCAACACCATGGTCTCCCGCTCCACCTAGAAAATCGTAAGGAGGCGTGTCAAAAACAAAGTCTCCGGCACCCCAAATCCCTGCACTTACAGCAAGAGCTTCATTCGTGTTTCCTGAGTCGGCCCACTGCACATAATCAATCATATCATTGGAGCTGTTAACATTCCCATTTGGAACGAAAAGCGAAAGGTCATCTCCAGAAGGATCAGGGCTCCAGGCATTCCATTGGTAGGTCACGGTTTCCCCTGGATCTAAAAAGCTCCCCCCGCCAACAACCGACAGGTTTGATAATGTATTGCTAATTCCACCCGAGCTCACTATGAAGGTAAGTGAACTTACAGAACACTGCGCTAGATTTGTTAATGTGAATCGTTTGGTAGATGGATTCACATTTGTGAACCTAATCTCTGTGCAGCACGAAGCTGGGGCAGTCCACAGATTAGTAAAGGAATTCAAACATCCTCCATTCTCAGAAAAAGAAACAGTTGCATTTTGAGAATTCCCGTTTGCTTGCAAGGCAGTTAATGTAACAGTTTGCGGACTTGAGGTCAAAGGAAATGATTGTCCATTGACAACGATGTCACCAGAAGCAGGGGCTTCGTTGTATGTGATAGTAAGTTCTTGGGTGTAAAGTCCAGTGTTTGGATTACAAGCCGATTGTGTGCCTGCTGTGGCTCCCGTTATTTCACAATTGGCATTGTCAATTGACCATCCCATGTCTGCGAACATTCCGAGGGTGATTGGCCCTGGATCATGAATGGCCTCCGCAGCAGCAATCGCTGGTGTCATCAATGAGTTAATGTTTCCGGATGGATATGTTGACTCGTTGAGGTGAGAATAACTCGATCCGCCACTCCAAGACGAAGGCGCGTATATTCGAGGTCTGTTTCCTGAATTACCGTCTATACCGAGAGGTCCATCCCAGTACAAGGCATTACCGACCAATTCATCACCCAGAGTTGTGCTGTTGTTCGCAAAGCTCGTGATGTTTGACTCTGCAAAATTCTCAACAAAAACGTCATATATGGTAGGTGATCCGCCGAAGCCATAAGAGCCTATTGATCCATCATAATTTGCCGAGCCTGAAAAACCAAGCCCATGACATAATTCATGAAGCACGACAGAAACAAAATCGTATTGGCCACTTGGGCAGTTGCCATCGGTGCCATAGTACCAATTGAAGTTGCTATTGAAATTTGCAGTGATATCTCCAAAACCAACGCCGAGGTCTTGATTTCTAAGCGAACTTGCCAAAGCAACAGGGTAATATGTATTGCTTAAAGGAGCATTAGTGAAGTTTCTGTAAAAATTTGTTGCGCCGGCAGAACCAAGAACTCCCGCACCCAGATTGGTGAAATTTGCAGTGACAATTATTGGAACATTTGAGGTTAACGTTGAAGCCCAAATATCTACAGCGTATTGAAAGGCTGCTTCGGCTGGTGCTGTGAAACCGGAATAATTTACAGAAATAATTACTGCCCTTTCCGCACCGGGAACATAGCTAGCAGGAGGAGGTATGAATGTGTTTGCATCTTCTTCAAGTGCTATCAAACCATGTGTGCATGCTCCATTGTGCTCGTGTGCATGGTGTTGCGCATGACAAAAGTTAATGCTAACTAGCATCAAAATGAGGCTTAGTAATGTATTCTTCATAGGATGTACTTCGGTGATATAGCCAATTTACTGAATTTACGAGGCTCAATTATCATAGTTCTATTGCTTAATTAACAATTTCGCCTTGGTAGCGTAAAAACCATTGCCGCTCACAATTTGTTCAAGTATTGTATTCGCTTCCGCTTGCTTTTCCGTTGCTATCAAGCACTTTGCGCGGTAGTAATTTGATTCGTCTTTGAAGCTTGAAATTGAATTTTGTCCACTCAGCATTAAGAGGTTGTCCGCAATTTGATACAGTCCAGATTCAAAAGCACACATTCCGCCATAGAACTGGGCGTTCACATCATCGGGGTAAGTATTCAAAATCACTTTATACTTTTGAAAAGCTATGTCGTAGTCCTCTTTTGCAAACTCAAGCATGGCTTGCTCTAAGTACTTGACATAGGGAATTTCAGTTTTGTTTGTGTGATTTGATGGGTGCTCAGCTCCTAGCCCTTCATTTGCTGGAGTCCCCGACATATCTGGAGCTTCTTGTGTGGAAATTGCAAATCTCAATCCGCGGTAATCAGCAACTTTGTAGTCTCTGATGTGGTAGATTTTAGTGTTTTGTTTATGCAGCTCAGGATTTGCAGAATTTGGCTTAGAGTCGCTTAGCTCAGGCTCAATTTTTTCAATGGGTTCGAGTGTCGTTCTTTCTCGGAAGCTTAAAAAATTATCAGTAAGTGAAGGATTGTCGAGTAGAGGTTTTTCTATGGTGATGGCTATGCTAGAATCGGTGCTTTTAACGTCTATAATTTCTGGAGATGCGGTTGCAATATCATGTTGAGCTTGGAGATTTGGAGTTTGATTTTCAGTTGTAACGGGACTGGGACTCTCAGCTTGTGATTGTTCATTTGATCTGGCGGAATACCAAAAAATAAAAAGGCCGATGCTTACTAGAATCATTACTGAACCCATGATAATTTGCCCATTTCCAGTGCTAGATTTTTGTGTGATATCCTTTTTAATCGCTTCGAGTTCATTCCAGTTTTGAGATTCTGTAAAGCCATCTACAGCATCGCTCAAGAAAGGATCATCAAGCATTTTTAGTTCAAACGCACGGCATTCGGCTTCCGTCATTTGCCCTTCGACATATGCGCGGATTTCCGACAGCTCAGTATCGCTTCTACCGATTTTATTTTGCGTTTCCATAACTTGAATTCATAATGAGTTGGAGGTTTCTTTTGCCATTTTGGATGTAGCTTTTCACTTCTTTCATGGTATAACCAGTGCTTTCAGCAACTTGGGCGTATGATTTTTCTTGGAGATAGAACAACTTTATACAGGAAGATTGAGCAGGGTTCAATTGCTCAATAGCATCTTCCATCAAAACTAGCTCGGACTCAATGTTCTCTATTTCTTCCTGCTCTCCAATTTCCAAACTATCGATTGCTGTATTTTTTACTTTGCTTTTTGCTGATCTTAAGATCATGAAGCAGTGATTTTTTGTGACCACATACAACCAAGATTTGAAATGTTGAGGCTTGGTTTTTTTAAGTTCTGCAAGTAGTTTTTCAAAGATGGCCATCACCTCATCTTTGGCCAATTCTTCATCGCGCAAATAGTTGAGGCAAGAACCATAGACCAAATGGGCGTGGCGATTAAACAATTCGCCAGCCCATTCTTTCTTTGAAGATGATGAGTATTTCTCAATCAGTTCTTCATCGGATAGATTATGATATTTTTTCTTGCCAAAAATCACCTTCTGTTGTTGCGCTCGTTATAAAAATCGAAATAGTTCTTTGTTTCTATTACTACAACTCCGCCAGTAGTATCCCCATATTTTGCGGGCAGTCCACCAGTATACACCGAGATGCTTCCAATTGCACCACCGGGAAAATTACCTGCCCCGTTAGTCACCTTTTGGCCATCTATCATGTACAGGACTGATCCAGTTCGAGAACCTTTGAAGTATAGTTCATTTGTTCCGGGTTTCTGGTAGATGCCTGGAGCCATACTTGCTATCAACCCAACTGGATTTTTTGCCATTGGAGTTTGAGAAATTTCCGCACTTCTCATTGTCATTTTTCCAGTCTCTTCCGGGTCAATTAGTCGGTCTTTATATTCAATCACACAAACTTCACCTTCTATAATCACTTCATTCAGACTCAGCACTAAATCCCCCATAAATCGAATGTTGTCGGGATTGACAGTTACTTTGTTCACGACCAATTTGTGGTAACCAATAAAGGAAACTTCTAGGTCGTAAATTCCTGGGTTTAGGGGTTTGATTTTGAACTTACCGTTCTCATCGGAACTCACCCCAATTGGGTTAGTACCTTGCATGGCTACTACATTGGCAAAAGGAAGTGCTTCCCCAGTTTGATCGACTACTTTCCCTTGGATTTCTCCGAAATTTTGTGCGAGCATTGCCAAGTGTATTAGCGAGATGCTCATCAATAGAATTGCTTTTTTCATGACATTAAGAATTAAAAGATTAAATGCTTCTCTCTTAAGATGCCACGAAGAGCTAATTTCCATAAATACGCATGAATTATTTTGGAATCAACCAGCTCAAAGGATTTAGGGCTGTTCCTCCTGAGTCAGATATTTTCCAGATTTCGAGATGAGCTTCGGTCTTTTCCGAATCGGAAAGTGCTGTGCCAATGCTTTGTCTCGCATCTACTTTATCGCCTGCTTTTACATTCACCTCTTTGAGATTGGCGAAGACCGTTCTGTAGGCACCGTGGTTGATTATAACATTCATCCCCGCTCCAGTAATGGAGAAAATTTTAGAAACTTCTCCTCCAAAAATGGCAAGTACTTGTGAGTTCTTATCCGTAGAGATATCAATTCCTTTGTTTTCGATGGTTATTCCCGGTAAAAAGGGGTGGGCTTGTTTTCCAAACTGCGTGGTAACCACTCCCCGAACGACAGGCCAGGGTAGCTTTCCCTTATTTTTTTCGAAGTTGGAGCTTACTATTTCACCTTCTGGAGTAAGGGCAAACTTGCCGTTATTCGCTTCTCTAGACTTTTTGAGTTCTTCTTCGATAATCCGTTGAATAGCAGTATTTAACCTCTGCCTTTCTTGCTCTTGTTGGGCTCTCTTTTGCTTGAGTTTAGATTCTTGTTGCTTCAAGCTTGAAAGGGCATCCTTTCTGCTGTCCTTATCGCTTTCCAGTCGATTAGATTCTTGAGACTTTTGCTCAGCAACTTGCTTTTTTTCCAACTTACTATCCTCTAGCGAACTGATTGCTCCTTCAAGTTCAACTTTCGTGTTAGAGATAGTCTGAGCCTGTGACTTTCTTGCTGAGGCATACTGTTGAATAATCTTCATTCTTTTGTATGCCTGATTGAAATCGTTGGAGGCAAAAATGAACATCAGTTTATCGTAGGCACTTCTGTTTTTATAGGCTTCGTAAACCATTCTCCCATACTCTTCTTTGAGCTTTTCTAGTTCAAATTGAAGAGAGCTTATGTTGCCTTTGTTCTTCTCAATTTCATCGTCGATAGAAAGAATCTCATCATTAAAATTATCGATCAGTTTTTTTCGAAGTTTTATTTGCTGGTCGAGAATAAGAAGATCGTTTTCGGTAGATTTTTGATTTTTCTTCGCCTCATCAATCATCTTTTCAGTGTATTGAATTTGCTTAGAAATCTCATCTCGCTTGCGCTGGAGTTCATCTTTACTTTGAGCACTTAAGTTAAGGCTCAATCCCAGAAATAGGAGGGTTAGCAAGACAAGGCCTGTTCTTTTAATAGAACTTTCTTTCATAGTCGGCAGGTATTTCGAAAGGGAAATCGTATTCCTTGTCTGTTTTCAAACGGGTTATTTCAAATTCAAGTACCTGTGTTTTGTTCAGTTGTTGAACTTCAATTTTTGTTTTTCCCGGATATTGCTCCGTTCCTATACTTTCAAATTGACTGTGTTCTATTTGGAGTGATCTGTTGTTGAAGAGATCGTAAAACACCGTTTTCTCAAGCTGATAAGTACTTCCATTGAGGTAGTATCGCTTAATGATTAAGTCTTCTTGATCCTTTTTTTCCACCAATTTGATATAATCTTTGTTGTTAGGATCAATAAACAGGGAATCGAGGCCAGGATCTAAATCTTTGTCATCTGCACCCACAACTTTTTCCATTTTCCGCTTGTACTTGGAAGTCAAAACATATTGACGCCCATCAATTTGCGAGCGGTATTTGTCATCTTTTGGGTCAAAGACAATTGGATTTCCCACGATTATATCTTGAAGAATGTCGAAGTCTGCATCCAAGCCTAAAAAGTCTTCGATTGAGGTGAAATCACCGAGGTAATAGTGTTTGTTGTTTGGGACTTTGCTGACGTATTTCACAGAGTCGGGGCTGATTAGCATTCTAATCATTTCTACACCCAGAGCAGGCGAGATTGAAATCCAAATCAAGCTGTCTTTTCTCATCCTCATATTGGCTTTAAAAGATTCAGATTGATCTTCTAATTCCATGTCTGTCGACATTTTCAAGCCAATCCACTCGAAATCGAAGGTGTTTTTACCCATTTTATTGGTTAAAAATGAGGCGCTACGATTTTTCAATGGCTCTTCAGAAATGATTCCACGACGATTTTTGCACGAGCTCAAACCAGCAAGAACAATCAAGGTCACTAGGCATTGAATTATTGATTTACTCCAATTCATCGATATATCTCTGCTCTTCTATTTTCCGGTCTAAAAGTATAGACCCATCATTGGTCAATTGTGCTTTTCTCCACTGCTCTAATGCCTTCTGTTTCTCCCCAAGTTTGAAAAGAATATCTCCGTAATGTTCTAAAATCTCTCCGCTATTTGAACCACCAGCAGCCATTGCTTTTTCTTGCCACACTAAAGCTTCGGAGTACTTGCCAAGCTGAAAGAGAATCCAAGCGTAGGTGTCTTGAAACGATGGTTGTCCTGGAACTATGTTGTTTGCCTCAGCAGCCATAGTAGATGCCTTCTCTAATTTTTCCCTCCTCAGACTTAAGTAATAAGCGTAGTTGTTCAGAACGAAAGCATTTTTTGGATTCAGTTTTAATGAGGAATCATAGGCTTTGTCGGACTTAGCATTGTCTTTCATGCCGTGATAAACATCTCCCAAAATAGAATAGAATTCAGCTTGCAAAGGGTCATTGTCGAACACCAATTCTTTCCCAATATTCAAAACATCAGCTGCTTCTTGACTTTTTTTAAGTCTTTCCAAAGCTATTCCTCTGTAGAGGTAAATTTCTGGTTGGGTGGGAAAGAGTTCTAATGCTGTTTTACTGTCGATGTCTAACTGTTCCATTTGATTCAGTTCTGAATCAATATTCAGCACTTGCAGCCAGATTAAACTTCGAGAAGGGTCGAGTTCTATGGCTTTGTGATACATCTCTAGTGCTTTGATGCGGTCACCATCGCGGTAATAATAATCACCAGCAAGGGCGAAAGATTTTGCTTCTGAGGGATGCTTTACAATCAGAATTCCTAACAATTCAAATGCCTGTACTTTGGCAGTCAGATTTTGTTCTGAGATGACAAAATAATTGAGGAGGAGGTTGACCTTTTTATCGATTTCAAGTTCAGGATCTTGAAATGCCATTTTTAGGGCTTGAAAAGATTTTTCATCTTCTCCTTTCATCGCATAACTTTCAGAGAGAAAAAGTTGAACAAAGCCATTGCTGGGGTCAATTTCTACCATTCTCTCAAGGTAGAGATTCGCTTTTTCGGGATCTCCTGTTTGCTCGTAAAACTGAGCTAACATACCTAGATATCGAGGCTCATCGGGAAATGCTTCACTGAGTTCCAACAAATCTTGTTCAGCTGCCTTAACATTTTCCACTTCCAGGTGGAGCTGATGCTTTTGGATACTGATTTCCTCAGTTACTCCGATTCTAGCTTGTAATTCATTGTACGATTTTATTGCTGCATCTGCATCTTCCAAATACAATTGTGCTGCAGCTAAATCGAAGTAAATGTCTATTTGTGACGGGTCGATTTTCAATGCTTTTTGATATCCGGAAACTGCTCCTTTAAAGTCACCGGTTTCAAACAAAATATCAGATTTAAATAGCCAATACCAAAAGTTGGTGGCGTCACCTGCGATACTCAGTTCTATTCTCTCCTGTGCTGAAGAAATAGCACCTTCATCGTAGTCTATTCGCGCTAATTCGTAGTTAACAGCTGCATTCTTAGGGTCAATGACTAAACATTCATTGAATGATGTTTTTGCCTTTGCTGGATTGTTGAGAGATTTTTGAGCCATAGCGTCAAAAAAGTGACGGTCAAAAGCCATTTTCTCCCTTTCGCTCAACTCAGTTGAACCCTTTTTCTGTTTTGGTTTTGTTGGAGTTGATGAGGTGGATTTAGAAGCGCTGCAAGACGCCAATGTTACCACTAACATTGTCAGAAACAGGTATTGAAGTTTTCTAGTCATTCTTCGATTGTGGAGTAATCACCTATGCTTAAATCAGTTGCCTTACCCTGAATCGAAACGTGGTTTCCAATCATAGAATTGGCGATTACCTTGTTTGTAATAAGACTGTGGTTCTGAACAATAGAATTTTGAACTACTGAATTCCGGATTTCAGAACTGTCTCCAATGGAAACGTAAGGACCGACTACTGAATTGCTAATCTTTACATTATTACCAATGTAACAAGGTTGTATAATTGTGCTGGACTTGAAATGATCGTTGTTGTGTTGAGTTAGCTCCGCGGCAATGTAACCGAGAACACGCTTGTTTGTTTCGACAGTTGCATTCTTATTGCCGCAATCCATCCAGTCATTTACCTTTCCAACACTGAACTTCAATCCCTTTTTAGTCATGTTTAGCAGAGCGTCTGGCAATTGATACTCTCCACCCTTTATGACATTATTTTCGATTAAAAAGTTCAGTTCTGATTTGAGTTTTTCGCCGTCTTTGAAATAGTAGATTCCAATCATGGCTAAGTCAGAAATGAATTCTTGGGGTTTTTCGATGAAATCAACGATATGACCTTGCTCGTCGAGTTGTACTACACCAAATTGTCTTGGGTCATCTATTTTTTGAACGAAAAGCACCCCGTCGTTCTCATCGTCCAATTCAAATTCAGCTCTGAAGAGAGTGTCTGCAAAGGCGACAACAACTTTTCCCTTTAGGTGTTCTTGGGCGCAGAGTATTGCGTGAGCTGTACCAAGTGCTTCTTCCTGGTAGTGAATACTGCCCCTTGCTCCAAGTGCAGCTGCAATTCCCAACAGTTCTTTTTCTACGCTTTCACCAAAGTGACCGACGACAAAGGCAATGTTTTCAATAGGCTCAGAGGCCATATTTGCAATGTCTTCAACCAATCGTCGAACGATAGTTTTACCGGCAACTGGAATCAGTGGTTTAGGAACTGTTAATGTATGGGGGCGCATTCGCTTGCCCATTCCTGCCATTGGGACAATTATATTCATTTCTTTTATTTTACTCCTGTGCTTCCAAATCCTCCTGCTCCTCGTTCTGAATCTTCCAGCTGGGTTGCTTCAATCCAATTGACTCTTTCGTGTTTTGCGATTACCATTTGCGCAACTCTCTCACCATCTTCCACCACAAAATCTTCTTGAGAAAGATTGACTAAAAGCACTTTTATTTCACCTCGGTAGTCTGCATCTATTGTGCCAGGACTATTTAAAACTGTGATTCCTTTTTTATATGCCAGTCCACTGCGTGGTCGAATTTGAGCTTCAGTTCCCGGGATCAATGCGATGAATAATCCTGTTGGAATAAGCTGTCGTTCTAGTGGTTTAAGCAAAACGGACTCACTCAAATTAGCCCTCAAATCGAGTCCAGCAGAAAGTGCTGTTTCGTAGTGGGGCAATGCATGTTTTGATTGGTTGATAATTGACACCTGCATAGGGCGTAAGTTCGGTATTCCCAAGGAGACCTTATTAGAATCCTTGAGATTTTGTTAGCGAATAGATGTTGATTAATGCCCTTTGAATTCTGGCTTGCGCTTGTCCATGAAAGCAGTTGTTCCTTCTGTGAAATCAGCTGTTCCAAAGCACTTTCCGAATTCTTCAATTTCTGTTTGGTATCCATCACGATCGTACTGATATCCAGCCAAAACCGAATTCAGGGCAGCATTGATGGCTGTACTCGAATTGAATGCTATTTTGGAAGCTAGCTTTAAACAAGTTGACATCAAGTCTTCCAGTGGGGTGACCTGATTCACTAAACCCCATTGTAGGGCATCAGCAGCGTTGATCATTCCTGCACTACAAATCATTTCAAGTGCTTTTCCTTTTCCGACCAATTGAGCAAGTCTTTGAGTTCCTCCATATCCTGGAATTACACCGAGAGAAACTTCGGGCAATCCTAGACGGGCATTTTCAGATGCGATTCTAATGTGACAAGACATAGCTAACTCCAAGCCTCCACCTAAAGCGAAGCCATTTACAGCCGCAATTACCGGCTTACCTATATTTTCTACTTTATCGAAAAGCGATTTGTGGCCGTGTGCACTGAGCTCTTTACCTTCTTCGATACTGAATGAAGCAAATTCCTTGATGTCAGCCCCAGCGACAAAAGCCTTTTCGCCAGAACCTGTGATGATAATAACACTTACTTCATTGTTGTCACGGGCGCTGTCTAGAGCATCGCTGAGTTCCGCAATGGTAGACTTATTAAGAGCGTTGAGTTGATCGGGACGTTCGATAGTTATTGTTTCTATACCAGAAGCCCGATGGACGGAGATGAAATTGTACATAAAGTGGAGTTTTGAATGCCAAAGTTGAGGAATTAATCTAAGGCTTGAAAATGAAAAGACCCCCTGAATTTCAGGAGGTCTTTTATAAAATTAGATGTGCTTATTTCGAGAACTTCGACTTGAATAATTCATTTACTCCATCAATAACTCGGATAGAATAGATGGCTTGACTCATGTTCGAAGTGTTAATGTTCCAAACTGAAGATTGACTTGAGTTCAAATTCTCACTTAAAATTAGTCTTCCTGACATATCGTAGATTTCAGCTCTCATGTTCGTTGAACTCACTCCGTTGAAGTGAAGAGTAACAGACTCTGAGTTTTGAGAAATCCAGATTTGATTTTCTAGGTTGATGTCGTTCACACCGACAGTTTCTTCGAGAATTTCGATTTCATGAAGGAAGCTATCGTTACACGATAAATTCGCAGCTTCTAGGCCGATAGAATAAATTCCTGCTTCGGTGTAGATGTGCTGTGGGTTCATGTCATAACTCACTGTTCCATCTCCCAATGACCAGAAGTAATTTTCAGCACCAGAAGATTCATTTTCAAAACTCACGACTACAGAACCGTTTGAAAGCATGAAAGATTCAGTCTCAGTATTGAATGAAGCTTCCACAGCATTTGGATCTCTTAAATCGATGTCTTGTACCAATTGAGTACATGTAGAAATCACAGTCATGGTGTAAACTTCGGCGTTCAATTCTGACAGGTAAGAATCACCTTGAGTCAACGTTTCACTCATCAGTATATTACCGTTTAGAGAAAGTGAATAGCTGTATGCTTCAACATTTTCAACTTCGATTAGGATGTCCGCAAGCTCAGCTTGATTACAAATCGCAAGAGAGGTTGTTGTATTGATAGTTTCAGGCTCCGGTTGCTCGATGTTCACTGGAATTGTCAGTGCTCCGCAATTCAAATCATCACCGCTGATGCTTAAGTAGTAAGTGCCAAAGGCTAAATTCTCGATGATCGATGAAGCACCAGTTGATGAAGCTACGAAGTTGTCATTCTCATCAACCCAGTTGAAGTTGAAAACTCCATCTCCATTGCCTTCGACTTCAATTTTTCCATCTTCAATTCCAAAGCAGCTTGCAGATTCAGTATTCATAGTTACTGCTTGCTTCGCACTTATTAAGAAAGCAGTGCCTTCGAATGCTTCTTCAAAACTTAAACTGAAAGAAGCTCCTTCTACCAGCGGCAGAATTTCACCACTCAATAGGTTTTCAATGGAAAGACACATTCCAGCAGGCATATCTTCGATTTCATCGATGCTGAAAGAATAAGTGCCGGCTTCTGTGATTGTCACAAAAACAGGAATCTCTAATCCATCAAGCCCAGGAATTGGTCTTGAATCGATGGCAAGTTCCTCACCATTCTCTTCTACAAATGCAGCGCCGCAAGTTTGTATACTTGGGTCGAACATTTTAGGAGCATCAAAGATGTCCATTCCATTGCTCGAGTTTTCCATGAAAGAAAGGAAAATAGCATCATGTGTTTCATCGTTCGAAATAGATGCAGAAATAGTAGGAATGATCATTTCATTTCTAATGAAATTCAATCCACTTTGGCTAACGTCCTTTACTGACTCGTCGTATTCTAAATCAAAGTGAGTTGCAGAAATATTGCATAGGAATGTTTGATAAGGCGCCAAGTATCTAGAACCAGTTCCTAAGCCTGTTACGGCTTGGTAGATCACATAAGATCTCGTTGACATATCCCATACGTAGTAAGACATAGCAGTTTGAGTTCCGCTACTTGGATCAGGATCCGAGTTGCTCACCAAAGCCTCAATATCTACTGGTGCAGCATATATGTTATGTGTTAGATTCCATCCATCAGCAGCAGTTCCCATATTGTTGGTATGACTGAGATCAACAGTAATCGCCCCTTGGCGAACAGGACCAGTCATATCAACAGAGATTGCATTTTCGAATTCCCAGAGGATATAAGACTGATCAGGATCAATAGCATTGGTCGTATTAGTAGCAACCGTCCATCCGATATTTCTATTGCCTGTAACAGCTTCATCGTAATACCTTAAGTTATTGAAGAGTGAAGTTGGATAATCCGACCCAGTAAATCCAGTCGTGATGATATCATCATCCCAGTCAGCTATGGTTAGACCAGTTGTAGCAGGTGAAATATATCCCCAGCCATCATCACCAATCGCCACTGTTTCTGGAGTGAGATACTCGATGTGAACAACGTCTCCTGTAATGCTAGCTCCAGAAGCAATCGGCCCGATATAAGCCGAAGTCGAAGCATCAGAGAAAATGGTCAAATTCCCAGCAGAAGCTAAGACTCCTTTATTTGCATAAAGGATATTGATTAGATCTACTCCTGTTGAAAGTGTAGTTGTAGTTGAATTCTCTATGGTTAAGTCGTACAATGAAATGTCATTTGCACCGGCGATCAATTGGGCGGCGTCGCCTTTCATAATCACATTTGAATTGCCATAAGTGAATGAACCATCGTTAATCAGGTTTCCAAATAGGGTGATAGAGTATCCGTTTGTTGTTGCATCAAGGGTACCAGTGCTTTCTGTAGAGAAGTCATCGGCAATGATGTCGCTATCAAGAGTTACCGTGTGACCAGATTGAACAACTAGTCTTTTGTATCGACCGAAATTCAAGGTTGAACCTGTAACGGCCATATCATCGGTGTCCCAAATAGCAGCACTAGAATTTCCAGAACTAGTTGAATAATAAATAGTTTCAAGTCCACATTGGCTAACAGTAATATCGTCTACCCATAATTCTCCAACACTACTTCCAGTGTAATCGAAGCTTACTCCGAAATATTGAGCATCGGTTATGCTAGTCTGAGTTACACCAGATCCGCCAACACGGAATAGGTTATCAAAACCTCCGTTGACATCTAAAGATAGCATCCAGCTTCCAGCTTGATCTCTTGTTACTTCGATTCCCATGACATTGCTGGCATCGAAATCAACATTGCTTTCCATCAAGGTGCTAGATACAGCGCCATCTACCATATAATACAATGCTAAATGATCGTTGTTAGTGCCATAGTTAAGTCCGACAGCGTAACCGTCAACTGTTGACGACTGCAAATCTGCCTCATTCGCTAGGAGGTAAACCAAGAAACGATTTGTAGCATCTGGATCCCAAGCGCCATTTTCAACTTGGAACTGCCATGTTGTGCAAGTTCCTGAGTAAAGCAAGCACTCCATGTCATAACTGATTGATGAAGTTCCACTTCCTGTTGTTAGGTTGTGACCTAAAGAATAAGTACCGGCAATTGGATTCACGTTATCTGCAGTCCAATCTGCGACAGTCGATTCAGTCCAGCCAGTCAATGCGCCAGCTTCCCAATCTTCATCTAGGATGTCTGTACTAACAGCACCTACTTCACCACATTCAGAACATTCATAAAGTGTTGAATTCTGAGCTCCTGGAGTTCCACCAAAAGTGTAACTCGCTTGCCAGTTCGCAGGATAATTGTTTCCTGAACCAGTATTGATTACTTCTAAAGATGAACAGTTTCCATCAGCACCAGTAGGCCATGGTGAAGAATTGGAGTAATTCACATAGTCTATATAATTACTAGAACCGTCAAGCAAAGCGATAGACTCACCAGTATTTAGCATTGAAGGTCCAGAAGATGGAAGTTCAAATACTTGATAGCTGCCTGTATAATTTGCAGCACCTCCATTGATGACTACAATGATATATTCTCCAGCAGCAATGGTAGTAGTAGCTGGGAAAGTATATTCAAATCCAAGAAGTTCCCAGCCCGTAATGTCTACAGTTGATCCGGAGGCATTGTAAAGTTCAAGGAACTCATAATCTCCATCGTTACCTTGGTCAGTACATGGATTGTAGTGAAGCTCTGTAATCGTTACTGTTGCAGAACCGTAAGTACAAGAACCATCTTCAACAGTGGCTGTAACATCGTAATTCGTTGCACTTGGATCAGTACAACCGCTTATCACAGCTGGCGCTCCACCTGGAGTTCCGTTTACTGATTGTGCAATCCAACTTCCTCCCAATGAATTGTCAAAACTCAAATCGTCTAACTCCATTGAAGGTCCACCGCCGTCGGCCGCTGTTGGCCAAGGAGAAGAAGTGTCATAAGTAACAGTATCAATTACAACGGCGTTCGGTGATTCTAGAGAAACTGTTTCTCCAGAGTTAGAAAGTCCAGCGGTTGTGTCAAAAACTTGGTAGCCATTGCCCGAATAGGTTGTGCTATTCAATGCAATCACAATGTATTCGCCTGCAGCAATACTTGTAGATCCAGGGAATGTGAATGACATATTTGGAATCTCGTAGCCCGAAAGATCAACCGCAAACGACTCATTGTTATACAGTTCAATGAATTCGTAGTCAGCATCTGGATAGCCGCCGCCATCATCTGAGTTGTAATGAATTTCTGTAATAATAATGTCTGGGTAAGTGCAACTAGCATCGTCAATTGTTGTTCCAACATCGTAGTTTAAAGCTCCAGAATCAGTACAACCAATGCAAGAGTAATCGCAACCTACGTTTACTGTCGCGCCGGCCAAATAATTACATGCGCCAGAATCGGTACAACCTATAGCGTCACCTTTAATTCTGATTTGATCAAATTCTTGAGCTGCGCGGCCATTGGCACCAGAAGAGTGAATTACAGTAAAACCAAAATAACCGGTTCCACTTGGGGTGTAATCTGTATTTGTCGCAATACCTCGACTGGTAGCAGCCTCATCAAGAGGGCATCCAGAAGCTATTACCCCAAAATTATTTGTAGTAGTTGGTAAATCCGAAGTTAATAATTCCCAATTACCATTTCCGTCACGGCGAATTTTGAAAGCTATTCCAAAATTTGTTCGACTATTTACAATGTCAGTGCTTGATGTAAGAACTGCAGTTCCTGCCCCGTCAGTTACAGATTCTAAAATGATGCGGTCATTAGGAATGCCAGAAACGGGGTCTTCACCTATTGTAATTCTATAGCCATCCACAGTCCCTGATTCAAGATCAGATTCTGTAGCATAAAGCCAGATTTGCACTCTATTTGCAGCAGTTAATGCTTGAGCACGTCTTCCAAAGAAAAAGCTCCAAGTTTGGTTCAAATCCCAAGCTGTGAATGGTGTGCTAATGTGTTGAGTTCCTGCTCCAGTGGAAACGTTAAGTCGAAGTGTGTTTGAACCAGTCGCTCCTGCAGCGACATCACTGTCTGCAACGATTTGCCAGTTTCCTGTGTCTCCTGACCATATTGGATTGGCTGAAAAATTGCCATCGGTAAATGAATCAGTCAATTCGTAATCGAAAGTAGCTTTGTAGTTAGCACCGCCGTTGGTGCGCCACGAAGTGGCATTTATCCAGTAGGTGTAAATCCTACCAGGGCAATTGACTGTTCACCCTGAAGAAAATCGGACAGTATGTTTCGTGAGGAATACGCTGAAGCTTCGATCTTTCA
>Ga0222689_1000072_pt1 | contig 62082 bp, 52 predicted proteins | sample AntAcemetage1231_FD_179838 | JGI IMG/M metagenome (GOLD analysis project Ga0222689, IMG submission 179838) | Saline water microbial communities from Ace Lake, Antarctica - #1231 | ecosystem: Environmental > Aquatic > Non-marine Saline and Alkaline > Saline | place: Antarctica: Ace Lake...
ATTTACAGATCATTGTGGTAATTGATATTAAAATAAAGCAAGGAATATGAGAGCATTAGTTTTAGCAGTATTGGTGTCAATGAGCTCGATGGTTTATGCACAGCATGACATCAGTACAGATTTACTTGGATTCGCTATTTCAAAGTATGGAATAGGGTATGATTATTCTTTTAATCAGACAAATTCTGTTGGCGTGTACATCAATTACGCCAGCGAGAACTCCTTTGGTGAGAAGTCCAATCAGTACGGAGACATTAGTTTTTCTGAATTCAACGTGATACCGGAATACAAGTATTTCTTATCTCCCAACAAAGGAACTGACATTGTTTATGCTGGCTTGTACGGCAAATACAGGAGCTCTAATTCGGAAGGCAACAAATACGAAGGTGTTGACCCGGATAACAGCGCAGAAATGGTTTCTGGCAAGACTGATGTGAGTACAACCGGTTTGGCTCTTGGCTTCCTTTTCGGATACAAATGGGTTACTACCAAAGCACTATTTTTTGAAATATCTGGCGGAGTTGGTAAATTCATAGTGAGTGATACTAAGTTCAGCGACTCTGTTGTTGAAGACCTCAACGAAGAGGAATTTGATGAGGGAGATTATGTTCCTTATTTGGGGAATGATGTGAACCTAGATTTGAGATTTAATTTCAAGATTGGATTGAGGTTTCAATCCCAAGCATCGAATTAATTCGGATTAACATCCAAGAAAACAAGAAATCCCCAAGAGCAATTTTGGGGATTTTTTCTGCCTAGAATTTTCACAGAGAATTAATAAGCGGCAGGCTTTATACTATTGTGATACTTATCCTTCAATTTTTAGGCATCTTTGATTGTAATGATTTTGCTATGAAAAAAATATACTTCCTGTTGATTTTACTGTTTCCTATGCTTGCAAATGCGCAGCTTACGGAAATGAATTTCGCTGATTTCACCTTTAATGATATTGATGGAAATCAACACAACCTATACAATTACCTCGATCAAGAGAAGATCGTAGTCCTCGATATTTTTACAACTTGGTGTACTAATTGTTTAAATGCTATTCCGGCTGTTAAGGCGGTCTGGGAGGCTCGTGGACCAGAAGGGGATGATTCTATCGTAATGCTATATTTTGAACGTGATCCAAACACATCCAATGAAGCGGCCTATGTTCAGCAACATAACTTAACAATTCCTGTGATCACAGAAGCGACACAACAGGTTTTGGATTGGGGAATCACCTATCAACCCGTATATATAGTGGTGTGTCCTGATCGAAGCTACGAAATGCATTTGGGATCAATTGGTGCACAAGGCCAATCTATTACTGCTCTAATAGATCAATGTGCAGAAACAGTAGGACTCGAAGAAGAGTTGCAGCTTACTTCTAATGTTTACAGCGATGGAAAAGTAGTTCATGCAGAGATAGAATCTAATCGAACTATCGCATTGAGCTTATACAATTTGATGGGTAGTAAAATTCGCGATGTTGAACTTCCTTCAGGGAATTACCACTGGAGGCAATCTGACCTACAGGCTGGAATTTACATTTTAAGATTGAATGACGAATCGTATAAAGTCGTGATTCAATAAGAAAAGATTATCACAACAGGAAAAAAGGGGATTGCTTAGTGCAATCCCTTTTTTAATAAAATAGAATTGTGCGATTCTAGTGAAGAGCTGGGCTTAGAGCGTCTAGCGTCATTTTAACGCTTTCACTAACAGCTTTAGCTAACCACTTGTCTGGGAAGTAAAGAATTACCTCCTCTGAAATTTTTTGAAGCGATTCTGTTTCTCTGACTAAGAGAAGAACCTTTTCGTGACCGTCATCAATCACGAACTTAATTTTAAGAGTAAGATCTGCAGAATCAGAGATATAAACATCGTGTTCCAAGAGCGCTTCTCTTAAGCGCGAAACGAAAGTATGTTGATCGGCATGAAGACCTTCATCAACAATTTTTAATTGAATATTAGCCATAGACTCGGGTGATTTAGGGTTAAACGTAAATCTAGCTCTGTCAAGCACACTCCGTTGCCAAGGGATAAGCAGAAAGTAGGTTAGTACAATTTATCGGGCATTGGGATAGAAGAAATTTAAGGGAAATAATTGAGAAATGAAAGGGTTTTTTTCAGTTGGAGATGTAATGCTCTTAGTCTCCAACTCTGCCCTGAAATAAATCTCTATGAATGATCCCACCCTGTAGTTTTGATTTTCGAAGAATCCTAGTTTAAGACTATAGGACTCGGCAAGAATGCCAATTCACTGGATGCAGTAGTTTTCATTTGGAGGACTACGTCCAGCCCCTCCCCGCAATTAAGTTCGTGAATCCCCAGGATATAGTCGTACGGTAGACGTTTATATGCGTTTAATTGTTGCGATTGAATAGGGTTGGGCAGAAATGAATCGGATCTGATGCGATGTTGCTTAGGCCTTAAGATTTCGTAGGTGCTGTGAATGCAAAGCGCCTACGAAATATTGATTCTAGCTTGGAGTTTTGAATCTCGAAAACGCAAGAAACTCGATGAGAATTATTTTTGGGACAATTTATTGGGACATTTGAAATGTCCTAAAAAATTGTCCCAAATCAAATGACGGATGAAAAGGGATGAATTAAGGTCGTTCCTAGAAGCTTTTAGAACATGAACTGCCATACACAGAGGTAGATTCGGAATGGATCGCTGAAGGAAGCTCGTATTACCAGCACCCCAACGTCTTGTTTCACGGGATGCAGCGACAGCGGGTATTTCGTCTCTACGATTCCAACATTTCAAAATCCAATTGTCGTTTTCCTAAATCGGCTTTTACTACGCGAACTCTCACCTCTTGTCCCATGCGGTATTCGAAACCGGTTTTGTTGCCGCGAATGACATACTTTTCGGAGTCGAATGAGAAGTAGTCTGACGAGAGATTGGCCATTTGAACCATTCCCTCGCATTTCGATTCAACCAATTCAACATAGATTCCCCAGTTGCTTAATCCTGATACAACACCATCAAATTCTTCTCCCAATTTCGTAGTGAGGAATTGAACCTGTTTGTACTTGATGGAAGCACGTTCTGCCTCTACGGCTCGTTTCTCCATCAATGAACTGTGCTTACAATGTCTTTCGAAGTCGCCTTCGTTGGCAGAATTACCTCCTGCTAAATAAAGGGCAAGTAAACGATGCACCATAACATCGGGGTACCTTCGAATCGGTGAGGTGAAGTGGGAATAGAAGTCAAAAGCCAATCCAAAATGACCGATGTTTTCTGTGGTGTACTCCGCCTTCGCCATCGATCGAATGGCCATTAATTTGATGAGGTCTTCTTCCGGTTTGTCCTTTGATTCATCGAGTAATGTTCTCAAGACCTTCAGAGCCCCCTCCTTACTCGGTGAGCCCATTTTATAGCCGAAATGAGTCACGAATTGACGCAGTGTTTCTAGCTTATCTTCCTTAGGATTATCGTGAACACGGTACACAAAAGTTTTTGGTTTTCCAGACTTTGGTTTTCCGATAAACTCAGCCACTTTGCGATTTGCTAGGAGCATGAAATCTTCAATCAAACGATTGGAATCTCTCATGATTTTCGTGAAGACATACAGGGGAACGCCGTTTTCATCCAACTTAAACTTCACCTCTTCAGTATCGAAATCAATACCTCCGGCAACCATTCTTTCTTTGCGTAAAGCTTTAGCGAGCTTATCTAAATGGAGAATGGCTTCTTTGTGATCGCCCTTTCCCGTTTCAATAACCTCTTGGGCCTCTTCATAAGTAAATCGTCGGTCAGAATAAATAATCGTTCTTCCGAACCATTCGCCCACCACATTTGCTTTGGCATCCATTTCAAAAACAGCTGAGAAACAGAGTTTTTCTTCCTTAGGCCTCAGTGAACAGAGCTCGTTTGAAAGCACTTCGGGAAGCATAGGAACAACGCGATCTACCAAGTAAACAGAGGTCGCGCGCTGGTATGCCTCATCATCTAAAATACTTCCTCTTTCGAGATAGAATGACACATCGGCGATATGGATTCCGACTTCAACATTTCCGTTTTCGAGCTTCTGATACGAGAGCGCATCATCAAAATCTTTAGCGTCTTCAGGGTCAATGGTAAAGGTTAAAATCTTTCGGAAGTCACGTCGTTTTTCGTATTCTTCTTTTGGAATTTCTTTCGAGATATTGTCGGCATCGGCTAACACATCTTCCTCAAATTCATAAGGCAATCCAAACTCAGCGAGGATGGCGTGCATTTCCACATCGTTGTCACCTGGGCGACCCAATACCTTTACCACTTCCGCAACCGGTTTGTCTTCTGCATCGTCCCATTCTCGGATTTCGACCAGGACTTTATCACCTTGCTCTGCGCCGTTCAAACCTGAATTTGGGACGAAGAAGTCTACGTGAATTCGTTGATCACTTGGTAAGAAAAATGCAAATTTTCGGGACAGTTCAACGACGCCGACATATTGCTTTCTGGCGCGTTCAATGATGCGCACAACACGAGCGGATTTCTTTCTTCCGTGATGCGAAACAACAGCCTCCACCCGGTCACCCCATAGGGACTGTCCGAGATGCTTGTTGTTGACTTCAAAGTCATCTTTTTCACCTTCAACGATAAGGAATCCTCTTCCGTGTTTGGTGATTTGAATTGTACCTTCTACAGTATCTTGTTTTACTTTAGTTGCAACGTACTTTCCGCGTTCAACTTCTTTAAGCGTTTTGTTCGAAGCTTCTTCTCTTAATATTTCTTCAATGAGCTTTCTGATTCCGGAATCTTGAATTCCTAGAGTTGATGAAATCTGCTTGTAGTTCCAAGCCTTTCCACCCTGTTTTTTAAACAGATGAAAAATTTCCTTGCGGAGATCTTTTTTAAAATTGCCGGAAGATTTCCCGCCTTGTTTTTTACGTTTTTTCAATTGATATTTTTTATTCTTCCCTGATTTATTCTCTCTCGAATTATCGACTTAAGTTTAATTCTTTCTTGTGATTATTGTACTCATTTTCACGGGAATGTTTTACAGAAAATGAGTGAGTAAGTTGTACTCTGAGGATGCGGAGGATGTGATTGTAGGCCCTCCAGGCCAATTCATATTGTTCGAATCTAGAAGCCCCAATTCTAATTTCTTTGATCTGCGTAATGTTTAAATACGCTTTGGGCATTCTTTTTACCAATGATGGCTTCCAATTCTTCTAGAGAAGATTCACTCACTCGACTAGCTGATCCTAGTTCCCTCAAAAGCTTCTCAGCAGTAGCTTTACCTATGCCTTGAATTCTCGTTAATTCTGTTTGGAGGGCTGATTTGCTCCTTCGATCACGGTGGTGACTCAGGCTGAAACGATGAGCCTCGTTTCGCAAATGTTGGATAAGCTTGAGTGATTCTGACTTCTTATCTATGTACAAAGGTAAGCTATCTCCAGGAAAATAGATCTCTTCTAGCCTTTTTGCTATCCCAATAATAGATAATTTACCCCGCAATCCTAGTTTATCAATGGCTTTTAAGGAGGAACTTAACTGTCCTTTTCCGCCGTCAATAATCACCAGCTGAGGCAATGACTCACCCTCATCAAGCAACCTTTTGTACCGCCGATAAACGACTTCTTCCATCGAAGCAAAATCATTGGGACCATCAACGGTTTTAATGTTGAACTTCCTGTAATCGTTCTTGCTGGGCCTGGCATTTTTGAACACCACACAAGCTGATGCTGGATTCGTTCCTTGGATGTTAGAGTTATCGAAACACTCGATGTGAATCGGCGTTTCTTTGAGGTGTAAATCTTGCTTTAATGTCTCTAAAATTCGCTTTTGACTGGCTTCTGGATCGATGTTGTCCTGCTGCTTTTGTTTGTCTTTCATGTAGTAGAAAGCATTCCTCGCAGAGAGTTCTAAAAGCTTCTTTTTATCGCCCCGTTGAGGCACGTGAATCCGAGCATCAATAAGGGCGAATCCGGGCAATTCGAAAGGGAGAAATAGCGTCGTAGAATTGCTGTTGTATCGCTGCCGAAGTTCAACAATGGCCAACTCCATCAACTCCTCCTCCGACTCCTCTAATTTTTTCCTCAACTCGATGGTGTGGCTTTGAACGATGGCTCCATTATTTACCTTCATGAAATTGACATAGGCGCTTTTCGGATCACTCACCAGACTGAAAACATCTACGTTGTGAATTGCAGTATTTACTATGGTGCTCTTGGCTTGGTACTTGCTTAAAACTTCAATCTTTTGACGGATGTCTTCCGCCTGTTCGTAGAGATAATTTTCCGCATATTGAACCATGATTTCCTTGAAACTGCGAATCAAATCTGCAATGTTACCTTTTAGAATTTGACGGATAGATTGAATGTTTTCGTCGTATTCTCCCTGCTTCATTTTATCCTCACAAGGACCGAGGCAATTGCCCAAGTGATACTCCAAACAAACACGAAATTTACCCGCATTAATGTTTTCTTCTGAGAGCACATATTTGCAAGTTCTCAATGGGTAGAGCTGGCGGATAAGCTCCAGCAGAGATTTCATCAAAGAGACTGACGCATATGGCCCGAAATACTCTGAGCCGTCTTTCACATAATTTCGTGTGGGATAAACCCGCGGGAATCTCTCGTTTTTAATGACAATCCAAGGGTAGGTTTTGTCGTCTTTTAACTGAACATTATATCGAGGCTGGTACTTCTTGATGAGACTGTTCTCCAACAGTAAAGCATCTTGTTCAGTCTCAACGACTATAAATTTAATGTCTGCAATTTTCTTGACCAGAAGCCTTGTCCGGCTGCTTTCGTATTTCTGCTTGTTGAAATAAGAGGAAACTCGGTTCTTTAAATCCTTGGCTTTTCCGACATATAGAAGAGCCCCATTTTGATCATAATGCTGGTAAACGCCCGGTTTTTTCGGAAGTCGAGACAGTATTTCTTTGATATGGTTTGGGGTTTCCACGGTACAAATTTACCATTCCAAGTGCTTGCCCCTAAATCTATACCTAAATTGCAGCATGAATTTGGTAACTGGTGGCTCAGGATTGATAGGAACGCATCTTATGCTTGAACTTTTAAAGGGCGGGCAAGAGCTCAGGGCAATTCGTAGACCGAATTCAGACCTTGAGATGGTCAGAAGTGTTTTCAAGTTCTGGGAACAGGAAGCTTTGTTTTCAAAAATTTCATGGGTAGATGGAGATGTGATGGATCCGAATTCACTTGCGGAAGCGATGTCAGGATGCACAACAGTATATCACTGTGCGGCTATGGTGAGTTTTCACCCCCGTGATTTTGATGAATTGAGTAAAATCAATATTGAAGGCACGGCTAATGTTGTCAATGCCTGTTTGGATGTTGGAGTGAATCAACTTTGCCACATTAGCTCTATCGCAGCGATTGGAAGATCGACAGACGGGGAAAAGATTTTTGAGACGAATGAGTGGAAAGTGTCATCGATGAACACCAAGTATGCGCTGAGCAAACGCGATTCTGAGCTAGAAGTTTGGAGAGGATCTGAAGAGGGACTGAATGTAGTAGTTGTGAATCCAGGATTGGTCATTGGCCCTGGAGATATCGCTAAGAGTAGCCTCAAGATTTTTAAAGAAGTGAAGAATGGACTGAAATTTTATTCTTCTGGCGTGAATGGATTTGTAGATGTTAGAGATGTTGCTGAGTCAATGGTTGAATTGGTAAACCTTGAAAAATGGGGAGAGAGATATATTCTCGTTGGAGAGAATAATTCTTTTCAAGAAGTATTCAATTTAATCGCGGATGGATTTCAAAAACCAAGGCCAAAATATAGGCTGAATCAGTGGATGGCTACTGTGGGAGGACGCTTGTTTTGGCTTAAAGATTTAGTCTTCAGAACTAAGAGTGCCATCACCAGAGAAAGTGTCCGCAACGTGAATAAGAAATTCTACTACCAGAACGATAAAGTCGTGAAAACACTTAATCGACCGTTACGCCCGATTGCTCCAATTGTTGAAAAGGTGACTCAGTATTTTCAGCATCATTCGTAGCTGAATTAATTCCCTCTTCCTGCTTGCTGAGTTCGGTGATTACAAGTTCATACACCTCCATCATTTGCTCGGGTCGATCGGCATAGTAGTGATAGCTGGTTTCAAAATCTTCCTTTGAAATATTGTGCTTCGCGAAAATCTGGGTGTAGAATTCAGCCATCAATTTCAATGGCTCATCCTCCTTGAACATTTTTTGATTGAAAGTGGCTTCCATCAACTGAACATCAGTCATAATGGTAGAAAACTCAGGGATTGGAATTAGGTTTTCAGGCAGCACATCTTCTGCAGACTTTTCAGAGCAAGCTGCCAAGAACAAAACCGAAATCAATATCAAGAAATTTCTCATCGGATTGGTTCAAATTTAAGTCTTTGCCCTCTAGAGCTTTCATCAAATTTGCCTTGATTGAAGACTTTCTTTCCGTTCACAAATGTCATCACGATTTCACTGTTGAATCTTGTTCCTTCGAATGGAGACCAGCCACATTTTGAGAGCAGTTGATTTTTCTCAACTGTCCATGATTTGTTTGGATCTACCAAAACGACATCTGCGAAATAGCCTTTTCGTAAATACCCACGTTCTTTCAATCGAAAACATTCGGCAACACTATGACTCATTTTATCGACCACATGCGGAAGAGTAAAGACACCCTGCTTCACCAGTTCTAAAGCGGCAACGACAGCATGTTGAACAAGTGGACCTCCGCTTGGTGCTGAGAAGTATTGATTGCTTTTTTCTTCAGAGGTATGAGGAGCATGATCGGTTGCCATCACATCAATTCTTCCATCGCGAACCGCTTCTCGAATGGCCTCACGATCGGCTTTTGTTTTAACCGCAGGATTCCATTTTATAAGGCTGCCTTTTTCAGCATAACTGTCATTGCTAAACCACAAATGATGGGTGCAAGCTTCAGAGGTAATTCGTTTCTGAATTAATGGAATATCATTTCTAAACAGATGGGTTTCAAGGGCAGTCGAAATGTGCAGAATATGCAATCTGGTATTGTGTTTTTTCGCAAGTTCAACCGCCTTGGAAGAAGATAGGTAGCAAGCTTCAGCACTTCTTATTTCGGGGTGAGCAGTGAATGGGACATCCTCCCCATAAATAGAACGGTACAAAGCCTCATTCTTTTTCACTGTTCCTTCGTCTTCGCAATGGGTGGCAATTAATGTTTTGCATCTGCTAAAAAGTTCCTCAAGCACAGCTGAGTCATCAACTAACATATTTCCGGTCGATGAACCCATAAAGACTTTTACCCCACAAATATTTTCAGGATCAACCTTAAGCACTTCATCCAAATTGTCGTTGGACGCACCCATGAAGAAGGAATAATTCGCGATGGAAACTTCTGATGCACGTTTGTACTTCTCTTCGAGCAACTCAATAGTTAAGGTGTTTGGGATGGTGTTTGGCATCTCCATGAAAGAGGTGATTCCGCCAGCGACTGCAGCTTTAGCTTCTGTGTAGATTTCTGCCTTGTGCGTGAGTCCGGGCTCGCGAAAATGCACTTGATCATCGATGGCTCCGGGAATTAAAAGTAAACCTGCAGCATCGATTATTTCTACAGAATCATCTTCCGGTTGGATGTTTTGATTTATCTCGGCAATTCGATCTCCATCAATCAATAAATCTGAAATAAAGGATTTGCCTTCATTGACAAGTGTTGCACCTTTTATTAAAGTTTTACCCATTTTTCTATGCTTTACCGATTTTCTTAAATCTCATTTTTAAGACTCCCCAGAAGGCCTCTTTGAAAATCCCCATGTCCATTTTAGAATTGCCCAATTCTCGATCGATGAAGGTGATTGGTACTTCTTTTAATTTGAATCCGTGGCGCCAAGCGGTGTACTTCATTTCAATTTGAAAAGCGTAGCCGATGAATTTAATGTTGTCGAGATTGATTTTTTCTAAGACCTCTCGGCGGTAGCATTTAAATCCTGCGGTGCAATCTCGAACGCCCAGCCACAACACAAGATTCACATAGATTGAGGCGAAATAGCTCATCAAAACTCGATTCATGGGCCAGTCAGCCACTTTTCCACCTTTAACATAACGTGAACCAATGCTTAGGTCAGCTCCTTGCTTTGCACAAGCATCATACAGCCGAGGCAGGTCTTCGGGATTGTGGGAAAAGTCAGCATCCATTTCGAAAATGAATTCGTAGCCTTTTGACAATCCGTATTTGAACCCGGTGATGTAGGCTGTTCCCAAGCCTTGTTTGCCACTTCTTTCGACAAGGTGAAGCTGTTTTGGGAACTCCGTTTGCAAAGATTTTACAATATCAGCCGTTCCATCTGGTGAGCCATCATCTACAATAAGAACATGAAATTCTTGGGGTAGGGAAAACACTTTGCGAATGATGTTTTCCGCGTTTTCCTTTTCGTTGTAGGTTGGTATGATGACTAGGGAGTCTGACAATTCCGAAAAATTTATTTAATTAAGCGTTTACCGACTTGCATTTTAAGGAAGGCAACTTCTTTTGATGTGAGATGGCGGTGCATTCCGCGAGGCAAATCTTTTTTCGTTAATCCCGCCAATAATACCCGGTCTAATTTAACGACTTGGTATCCAAAATGTTCGAATATTCTTCTAACGATTCTATTCTTTCCAGAGTGTATTTCGATACCCACTTCGAACTGATTTGAGCCATCGCCAGCAAATGCGATATCATCCGCTTGAATGATTCCATCTTCCAATTCTATTCCCTCTCGAATTTGCTTGAGGTGGGCGGGCTTCACTTTTTGGTCGAGTACAACGTGGTAAATCTTTTGGACTTCATGCTTCGGGTGGGTCAGCTTTTTCGCTAGGTCACCGTCATTGGTGAAAAGCAATAATCCTGTTGTCATTCTGTCCAATCTGCCTACAGGAAAGATTCTTTCTTTACATGCTTTTCGCACCAAAATCATTACTGTTTTCCTGTCCTGAGGATCATTCATCGTTGTGATGTAATCCTTGGGCTTGTTGAGCAAAACGTATTGGTATTTTTCAGGATTAATGCGCTGACCGTCATAACGTACATCGTCAGAGGCGGAGACTTTTGTTCCCAAAGCCGTGACTGTCACTCCGTTTACTGTAACAACCCCGGCAGCTATCAATCCATCAGCTTCACGACGACTGCAAATACCACTGTTTGCGACATACTTATTCAGTCGAATATCTCCATTGCTTTCCACATATTTTTCTGGAGCATTTTCTTTGGCGTCAGCAACCTCTTTCGCTCTTTTAGCGGACAGTCCAAGATGAGTTCTTTTGTAGTCCCCATCTTTTTCCTCTGGTTTTGACCTCGGCTTGGGTTTTGGCTTCCCTTTCGTTTTATCGCCAAATGAGCTTTTAGTCCTTCCAGGTGATTTTGGTTTAGAGGACTTGTTGAATTTCGGTTTTTGGGGTGATTTTGCCATAGTCAGTTATGAGGGACAAAGATACATCGAAAGGCTTGAATCAAGAAGATGCTGCAGAAAATCTACTACGACCTGAAATGGCTGCGATATCAATTGGATTTTTGGATTTTGTTTCGGCACCGCAGCTCAAGCCATGTTTTCTCGCCAAAACCCATGATATCATTGCCATTTCCGGTCTCGCAACGAAGTTCTAATACATAATCTGAGTTGAAAGAATGTGGTTTCTCTTAAATCCAAGATTTCATAGCTAATTGTCGATTTTCAGATGCTTCAATCACGATAAATCTGCCTGAAAAGCATTTGGAATATGTTCTATTTGATATTTACTGTTTTCAGCAGTGATTGCGACAATATCGAACCTTAAATCACCTTCCCAATTGGTTTTTTCCAACCACTGATCGGCGGCATCAATCATAAAGTTCATTTTTCGTTCATCAACGAATTCTTCAGCTTCACCGTATTGTTTTCCAGTCCGAAACTTTACTTCTACGAAAACTGCCGTTTCACCATCAGAGGCAATGAGATCAATTTCCTTGTGTTGACATCTCCAATTGCGCTCCAGAATGAAATATCCCAATGAACGGAGGTAGCCGGTAGCCAGACTTTCACCAAATCGACCGTGCTTATTTGACGTCTTTGAATTTGCCATAACGCAAGTAGAAAAGAAAACGTCTACCAACAAAGTGATAGACGTTTACTTGCGTTTAATAATCGTTTAATTCTACTTACTATCTGAGCACCAGATCAGTAGATCCAATTCTGTTCGTTCCCTCGTAGAGGAACACTTTATAATCTCCTTTGGCCAATTCAGCATTTACGGTATAGAATATACAAACGTCCATTTCCTGGTTGTTGTAATCTATATCTCTTTTGATAGAGTAGTTTTGAACTTCTCCGTCGAATTCTGCTTGTCCACTGCCTTGAGCTCCACCCAAAATGCTACCATCAGGAGCAATAATCCTTAAATAAAGGGCTTTGTCTCCTTGCTTAGCAATTTTGTTCTCTAATACAGTAAAACAAGTTTTAACCATTTCAGTTTTGCTCGCTCGGTCAGTGTCTTTTTGCTTTCCACTTGCTCTTAATTGAATTGCTGAAGCACCAAGATTAGCCGTTTGCAAGACCTGTCCCGTAGCAATAATCTTCTCCATGTTCTCTTGGCGTTGAACCAAGTTTTCATTCTGAGATTTCACCGTTTGAACAGTCTCTTTCATCTCTGAATTCTCAGCCATCAAGTTTTGATTGAGGGTGTTGAGAGAATCGATGGTGACCACATAACCTTTCATGATATCGCGCAAGGTTTCGGCTTCTTTTTTCAATTTCGAGATGCTCCAATTCTTGTCTTTTACCTTTTTCAATAGATTTTCGACCTCTACACGTTGAGCGTCCATTTCCGCTCTCAACATAGAATTGTTGGTTTGGAGGGTGTCGTAACTGAGCTTCATTTTCTCCAAATCAAGTTCTAAACGACCTCTTTCGAGCTCTGTGTCGTCTAAAGTTGCTTGTGTTTCAACAACCAAATCAGATTTTTGATTTAGTTTCATGCCGAGAAAGCCTGATAACAGGGCTAGTACAGCAATAATAATGATGTAAACGCGATTGTTCATAGAGTATTTAAATTTTACACGAAGGTAGAAATAGTTTGAGCACTTCTACTCAGCGACTTATAATTATTTAATGTACGATTCTGCACTTTATTGTGGATGAGATTCTCGGGCATTATCATCTAGACTAAAACAACGATTCCCTTATCTTTGCTGCTCAATCGATAGAAAAAAGATGTACGCAATAGATCAAGTAAATTTTAAGACAAGAACGGTTCTGATTAGAGTCGATTTTAATGTTCCCTTGAATGCTGATTTAGAAGTTACTGATGACACCAGAATTAGGGCTGCCCTGCCTACAATAAAGAAGGTGTTGAAGGATGGAGGAAAGGTGATTTTAATGTCGCACCTGGGTAGGCCAAAGAATAAAGAAGAGAAGTATTCTCTGAAACATTTGCTTGCTAAAGTTTCTGATTTATTGAAGACAGATGTTCTTTTTGTAGAGGATTGTGTTGGAGAGAGCTCTCTAAGCAAAACAGCTGGCATGGCTTATGGAAAGGTGGCATTGTTGGAGAATTTAAGATACCACGCTGAAGAAGAAGCCGGTGACGAATTTTTCGCCGGTCAATTGGCCGAACATGGAGACGTTTACATCAACGACGCTTTCGGCACGGCTCATCGCAAGCATGCTTCAACGGCTGTTATCGCTCGATTCTTCCCCAAGGACAAGTACTTCGGTTACTTGATGGAAGATGAGGTTTCAAGCATTGAAAAGGTACTTTACGGGTCTCAATCTCCGGTTACAGCGATTATCGGGGGTGCCAAGGTTTCTTCCAAAATTGATGTCTTGAAAAATCTAATCGATAAGGTTGACCATATACTTATTGGTGGGGGAATGGCTTATACATTTATCAGGTCGATGGGTGGAGAAACCGGTAATAGCATGGTAGAAGAAGATCGCTTAGATCTTGCCAAAGCTATTCTGGAGGAGGCAAAAGCGAAGGGCGTGCAGGTCCATCTACCTAAAGACAGTGTAATTGCAGATGCTTTTAGCAACGAGGCGAACCACAAAATCTGTGCATCGATGGATATTCCTGTTGCTTGGATGGGCCTTGATATTGGTCCAAAGGCGATTGAAGAGTATGCTGAGGTCATCATGAATTCCAAGACAGTGCTTTGGAACGGTCCGATGGGAGTTTTTGAGATGGAAAACTTTAAAAATGGCACCCTCGAGGTGGCGAATGCCTTGGCGAGAGCTACTAAATCAGGCACTTATTCTTTAGTTGGAGGAGGTGATTCTGTGGCGGCCATTAATCTTTTTGGGTTATCGGATCAGGTTTCATACGTGTCTACCGGAGGAGGAGCCATGTTGGAGTTTCTCGAAGGCAAAGAACTTCCAGGAATCACAGCAATAAGGGAGGCTTGATTCTTGTTATTGGAATAATATGCGAATCATAATTTTTACCATCGTCTTGTTGACTTCCTTCCACGCAAAGGCTCAGGATGTTCTTGTTTGGGAAGGAAGGGGAGACTCTTTTTCAAACCAAATCTTGAATGTCAATCAGGGTTATTTGTTGCCAGAACGCGAAAATATGTGGTCTGATGCCTACTACACCATCGTTGAAAACCGCATTTACGAAGGCTTCAGCTCTTCATTTTTCGACTTAAAATTCACTGTAAGGGATGGGCAATTGTTTATGGGGGATAGTCAATTCCGAGGAGACATTCTTTACACCCTAAAAAATGGGCAAATCTTCACGGGCGATAGCGATTTGTTGATGGATGTGCTGTTCACATTCAAGCGCGGGCAGCTCTTTGAAGGCAGCGGGATGTCGAGTTTCGATGTGCTTTATACCATCGACGGAAACCCTACAGCTGCTGAGCTATATGCAATTATTATCGCCTTGGGATTACTTAATTGAAGGAGATTTCGGCCTAAGCTTCTTCTACCTCAAACGTGTAAAATTCCATGATTTGGTTGCAAAGTAGTTTTTTGCAAGCCTCATCAACTTTATCAGAAGCAGCTTTCTTGTCCTTGGCATCTAGATGCAAAGTAATGTGTTTCCCAATTCTGACATTTGAGATCTCTGCGAGCTGAAGGATTTTCATGCTTTGCGTAACCGCTTTTCCTTGTGGATCGAGGAGAGCCTCTAGGGGCATTACGTCAATTTCTGCCTTGAATTTCATTGCTTAGTGTTCAAAGAATGAATGATTGTTGAATAAACGAGGTACAAAAGTAGAACAAAGGGAACGCCTACCCAAGGATTTTTTGTGAGGAAGAAAAGAAGCATGTAGGTTCCAGCACATAGCCCTACTAGAATCAGGCGTTGGCGGTTCAAGACTGTTTGTCCACGCTTAAATTTGAATGCCATCAAAGGGATGGATGAAATCATCAGAAGCGAGAACACAATCGACAATCCAACAACGACCGCCCCCTCATGCAGGAATCCGGAAAGTGTTTCTGTCATTCCACTTTCATAGGAATGGAAAATTCCTGCTGCCGCTCCCCAAAAGATAGCGTTCGCAGGAGTCGCAAGTCCTTTGAAGTGATCACTTTGCTCCTCATCCAAGTTGAATTTACCAAGTCGATAAACGGAGGCCACAAGAATGATCAATGGAAGATAGGATGCCTTGTCTTCACCAAAATTGGGCATCATGGAACAGGCAAGTAAAGCTGGTACCAGTCCAAATGTAATGGCATCTGCTAAAGAGTCGAGTTGTTTTCCAAGAGGTCCTGCGACACCAAGAAGTCGGGCAGCCAAACCATCTCCAAAGTCAAAAATTGCCCCAAGAATCATCAGTTCCACGGCGAGAATGATGTTGCCGTGAAGTAAGATCTGCACGGTGGCAAGAGCTCCACAGAGCAAGTTTGCCATGGTCAATGCATTTGGAACAATCCCTTTAAGATTCATGAAGCGAAGTTAATCAAGAAGAATTCAACACGGCGGAAAACTACGGGAAAACAGTATTTAAGTGAAACTAAAGCTTGAGTTTATTGAAACCTTTTGACGAAGAATTGACGTATAATTGAGCTGATCTGAGATTGGCGGTTCAAATTTGAAAAGCATTTGTTATATTTGCCGTCCCAATCATTAAGAGGGTCCTGTGGCCGAGCGGCTAGGCTGAGGTCTGCAAAACCTCCTACAGCGGTTCGAATCCGCTCGGGACCTCGAAAAAGAGAAGCCGAACGACTGACTATCAATAAGTTAGGAGTTCGGCTTTTTTTGTGGGTGTAGGTTTCGTGGTTATTTTTTGCTTTTTTTCTCTGGATTTCAGACTTCTTGGCTTTAAGATTTAAAAGTGTGTTAGTTCGTTCGGAGTCAGTCGGAGTTTCGTTGCACATATGTTGGATAATGGTAAAGAATTGCGTTAAATTCAAACCCTGCAGGTCCGTGGTTTTTGGACAGAGGGTAGAAACTTAGATTGATGTTGCAATGAAGGATTTCTTGAATTTAGAAAGGATATAAAAGCATAGTGTTGAAGCTTCTGTGCGGGAATGTGTGTGGAAAAGAATAAATTGCTAGGTTACCAACTAGTGAGATAGAACAAGAGACGAATGAAAAAAATTGAAGTAGTAGCAGGTGTGATATTTTGTGAGGATCTGGTGCTATGTGTTCAAAGACCAAAAAATAAGCTCTATTACATTTCAGAAAAGTTTGAGTTTCCTGGAGGGAAGATTGAAGCGGGCGAAACCAAAGAAGAAGCATTGCATCGTGAGTTAATGGAGGAATTGAATCTATCAACAATGATCAAATCCTACCTACTGACTGTTGTTCATGAATACCCAGATTTTGAATTAACGATGCACAGTTTTATATGTGAAGTTGACTCTAAAGAACTCACTCTTCATGAACACGTAGATCAAAAATGGTTGAAAATAAATGAGCTCCCTTCACTTGATTGGGCAGCCGCGGATATTCCAATAGTCAACAAACTGGTTTCGAATGGATGACCTAATTGAAAGCTTCACTAAGAGTTTGAAGACAGGTTATGTAGACAAGTCTATTTTATCTAATCTGGAGTATCAACCAGAATTACTTGTCAATCAAAAGAATCCACCAAAAAAGGTGCTTTCAACCATTCTTCATGAGCTTGAAAATTGCGATCAATTTTTTATTTCCGTTGCATTTGTCACTACCAGCGGGGTTGCTGCAATAATCAACAAACTAAAACAACTAGAAGATCAACAAACAAAAGGTAAAATGCTAGTGTCTCAGTATTTAAACTTCACTCAGCCTGAAGCACTAAAAAGAATCTTACAGTTTCAGAATATAGACTTAAGAATTGCGACAACAGGAAACTCTCATAATAAAGGATACATCTTTAAAGGCAAGGAACATTACAATTTGATTGTTGGTAGCAGTAATTTAACCGCACAGGCGCTATCCACTAACAAGGAGTGGAATATTAAAGTCTCTGCGTTAGACGAAAGCGGCATCGTTGAAAAAGTTCTTCAAGAGTTTCATTCTGATTTTGAAAGAGCAACTCCCGTAACAGCAGAGTATATTTTGTCTTATGAAGAGATTTATCAAAGCCAATTTATCCTAAACCAAAAGAACAATCTTGAAAGCTTAGCTGAATATCAGCCGTTGATTTACCCAAATTCAATGCAAAATGAGGCATTGAAAAATTTACAAAAGTTGAGGGCTGAGAGAAAGAATAAAGCGTTAATCATTTCAGCAACTGGAACAGGGAAAACCTATTTATCTGCATTTGATGCAAAAGTTTTTAATCCGAAAAAATTACTTTTCGTTGTTCATAGATTAACAATTGCGAAAAACTCACTACACACATTTCGAAATGTTTTTGGGAACGATAAAACAATGGGTTTGTATTCTGGAAATCAGAGAGATTTGGATTGTGATTTTGTCTTTTCTACCATTCAAACAATTTCTAAAGCAATCCACCTTGATAATTTCTCTAAAGATCATTTTGACTACATTATAATTGATGAAACGCATCGGTCTGGAGCGAATTCATACTTGCGTTTGATAGAGCACTTTGAGCCAAAATTCTTATTAGGAATGACTGCAACTCCTGAAAGGACTGATGGCAATGATATATTTAAACTGTTTGACCACAACATTGCCTATGAAATCCGATTAAGTAGAGCGATGGAAGAGGAAATGCTAAGCTCTTTCCATTACTATGGGGTGACTGATTTGTCGGTTGATAATAACGAAGTCGATAGTAAATCGGATTTCAGAGATCTAGTTTCAAGTGAACGTGTTGAACACATTATTAAACAAGCCAAATTCTACGGAAGTGACAATGGAATTACAAGAGGATTAATCTTCTGCTCTAGGAAGAACGAGGCAATAGAATTATCTAAACTAATCAATTCAAGGGGATTCAAAACTGTTGCTTTAACAGGGGATAGTTCTGAAGAAGAAAGGGCCGTATCGATTGAAAAACTAGAGAGCGACAATCTGAATGAAAAACTCGATTATATCTTTACTGTGGACATCTTCAACGAAGGGATTGATATTCCAAAAATCAATCAGATACTTATGCTTCGCCCCACAGAATCAGCGATTATATTCATTCAACAATTAGGAAGAGGATTGAGAACGGTTGATGGGAAATGCTATTTGACGGTGATCGATTTCATCGGCAACTATGAAAACAATTTCCTCATCCCCATTGCCCTTTATGGCGACACATCATACAACAAAGACACGTTAAGGAAATTAATAACGGAAGGGAGTAGGATGATTCCGGGAGCATCAACTATTAATTTTGACGAAATCACCAAAGAAAGAATCTTTCAATCCATAGATTCTACCAATATGCGGTTGTTCTCTGACTTAAAAAAGGATTATAATCTTTTGCAATTTAAGCTGGGCCGAACTCCGATGATGATGGATTTTATTGAGCATGGTTCTCGCGATCCATTCTTATTCGTGGATTACGCAAATTCGTATTACAACTTTACCATAAAAGTTGAGAAAAAAGATAATCTAATATTATCAAAACAACAACTGAAATTACTAGAGCTGTTTTCAAAAGAAATCAATAACTCAAAACGACTTGAAGAAAGTCTAATTCTTAAATTACTCATAGAACACGGTGAACTTTCGGTGAAGGAATTAAAAGAGATAGTACTTAAAAAGTATCGTTATTCCATCTCTGAAGAGACTATAAAATCATGCGTTTCTAATTTGAATTTTGAGTTCGTTCGCGAAAAGAAAGGTGGTAAAATGCTGCCCGCAAAGGAGATTTATAATTTAAGGACTCTTAGCATCGAAAACGAAAAATTTGTTTTTTCGAACTCGTTTGCTGTACACTTGAACCAGTCAGATTTCAAGCGATTTCTGCTTGATTCAGCAGCTTATTCTATTTACGAATTTGACAGGTTGTTTGACGCAGACAAATGGCGAAACGGATTTGTGCTTTATAGAAAGTATTCACGAAAGGATGTGTTTAGAATCTTGAATGTGTCTGAAAACCCAGTTGCCCAAAACGTAGGTGGATATCTCGTAAATCCAGACAATAAACATTGTCCTATTTTTGTAAATTATCATAAAGAAGAGCATATTTCGGAGTCAACCAAGTATGAAGACGAGTTTGTAAATAACCAAGAGTTTGATTGGATGTCAAAATCCAACCGAACATTGAGAAGTAATGATGTACAATCTATTTTAGGCCATAATGGACCAATTCGTCTTCCCCTATTTATCAAGAAAAACAATGACGAAGGAATGGACTTCTACTACATGGGTGAAGTAAGTCCTCAATTGAATAAGGTAGAACGAACTACGATCTTTAATGACAGAGGAAAGCAACTTTCTGTGGTGAAAATCAGGTTCCATTTAGCTGACACTGTTTCATCCACCATTTACAACTATCTACAAGAAAAGTCTCTGATCAAAGGTGTTAAGCCAGTCAAAACAAGCAAAGTCATTCCAATTCAGCAATCGTTAAGTTTTGCAGATGAATTGAGAAACCCGATTCCATTGTATGAATTTTATGCTGCTGCGGGTACGTTTAGTGAATTACAATCTGAGAAGAATTTTACGCTCATTGAAGGTCCCAAGAATGGCTTGAGCAAAGATTATTTTGCTTGTAAAATCATTGGTGAATCAATGAATAGAGTCATCCCGAATGGATCTATTTGCTTGTTCAAACCGTACATAGGTGGTAGCAGAAATGGAAAAATTGTCTTGGTAGAAAATATGGATATGCAAGACCCTGATTTCAACTCAGCCTTTACAATCAAAACTTACGCAAGTGAAAAGTCTGTTTCAAAAGAAACTTGGGGACACACTTCTGTTGTATTAAGACCCAACTCATTTGACAGCTCATATCAAAACATCATCATCACGGAAAGAAATGCTGAAAAAATGAGGGTTGTTGGAGAATTTGTAGAAATTTTGAAAGAGCACAAATAATAAGTTCAGTTGGTTTATGAATTGAATGGTATACCTGACTAAGAAATACAACCTGTAAAGAAATCATTGTCAATTCCACAATTGATTATTTTCCTCCTTCCCCCACGGGGCCACCCACCCCGCCTCCGATCTCAAGCTACACATTCCGCCAATCATATCCGTATTATAAACGTCTATTTCCGTTTAATTCGACACCGAATTTGAATGGGAGAGCGGATGCCCTCTCGTAAAAACTATAAAACCGTGATAACTCAACGCAAGTAGTTTATCACCTTTACACTTAACTTGTGTACTGAAATGCCTTTGAATTCAACCGCCATATTAATCTTTAGCTACCGCCCTGAAAAGGAGGCGAGTATCAAGAAGGTGCTGAGCAATCATAGCGCAAGAACGAATGTGGCATTTTTTAAGGCTTTGCAAAATCGGGTTGAAGAAATAACAGAGCCAGTTGGATTACCACGAATAATTTGTGACGACACAGTTCAGCGGGGAATTGGATTTCAAGAACGACTTTTCAATGCTATTGAAGACGGATTCGCACAGGGCTATGAAAAGTTGATTGTCCTTGGAAATGATGCCCCCGGAATGCAGACTTCAGACCTGACTTGGGCAGTGGATGAATTGGAAAAAGGCAATTCTGCTGTACGCTTATCGCAATTGGGCGGAGCTTCTTTAATCGCACTTTCTAAGTCTGATTTTGAAAACTTCAATTGGTTTGATATCAAGTGGAATAGTAAAGAAACAGGCGCCGACTTGATTGATGCCCTCGACAATTGCTCTTTCCAAGATGATTTGGTTCATGAGATTAACACTTGGACAGACCTCATCCTATTTGAACTTCAGAACAATTATTCAAGAATATCAGTTTTTATTTCAGAGTTGCTATCGCAAGTAAAAGTTTCGATACTGCAATTATTCTTTATTCCCCGAACTGAAATACCTCAGCTTCTTCAGTTCAGAGGACCACCTCGCTTGGTCTAGAATAGCATCCAAAATCATCATTTAATTCATTCGAGTTTGCGTTTCAACAATGCAGATTCAAAAACGATATTTATATGTCAAAGCCATATTACGTAGATAGTGACCTCGATAAATTTGGAAAGATTGGAGAGTGGAATAAGGAACTCGCCGATAAGTTTTTTAGTTATTATGGAGATGTCTTCGCTCCTGGAGCCTTAAGCGTTCGTGAAAAATCATTAATCGCCCTGGCCGTTGCCCATGCAGTGCAATGCCCCTATTGCATTGATGCCTATACTACAGAGTCTTTAAAAAGCGGAGCTGATGAAGAGCAGATGATGGAGGCCCTCCATGTGACAGCTGCCATTCGTGGCGGAGCATCCTTAGTACATGGAGTTCAAATGATGAACAAGGCCAAAGAAATTTCAATGTAATGACGAGCATCACCAAAGAAAAAAAGACCTCCTTAAAGTACCGGGCTCACGAGTTGTCTTCGAATGCCGTTCAGATGAAAATCTTGAGCGACAATGAAAGCATTGGAATCAAAGCATTCGACCGTGCATTGAAGGAAGATTCCCTCTTTCCATTGAAGCCAACAGGGATTGATATCTTCCAGGTCAATGTGGGCAAAATGTGCAATCAAGTGTGTAAGCATTGTCATGTGGATGCTGGCCCTGACCGCAAAGAAATAATGACCCGTGAAACGATGCAGGCTTGTTTAGATGTTTTGAAAACCAGTCAAATTTCTACGGTTGATTTGACAGGTGGAGCCCCAGAGATGAATCCGAATTTTAGGTGGTTTGTTGAAGAACTTTCAGCCTTGGGAAAGCACGTAATTGTGCGATGCAATCTCACGATTATTTTAGCGCATAAAAAGTACAATGACTTACCGGAATTCTTCAAGAAGCATAAGGTAGAGGTCGTTTCATCGCTGCCCTATTTTGCAGCGAGAAGGACTGATGCGCAGCGGGGCGAAGGAGTTTTTGAAAAATCGATTGAGGCCTTGAAAATGCTAAATGCGGTGGGTTATGGAACAGGAGGGGACTTGAAATTGAACTTGGTTTACAATCCCTCAGGGGCGTTTTTGCCGGGCGATCAAAACTCCTTGGAACAGGAATTTAAAACCAAATTAAAAGACGGTTGGAACTTGACTTTCGACCAGCTTTTTGCCATCACGAATTTACCTGTTTCACGGTTCTTGGAGTACTTGGTCGCGAGTGAAAATTATGCAGATTATATGGTCGAACTGGCCAATGCTTATAACCCAACTGCTGCCGCCGAAGTGATGTGTAGAAACACGATTTCCGTGGGCTGGGATGGATACTTGTACGATTGTGATTTCAACCAGATGTTGGAATTAAAAGTCGCTGCTAACTCTACCCACATCAGTGATTTTAAAGAAAAAGAATTATTGAATCGCACTATTGTTGTGAATCAGCATTGCTATGGATGTACTGCGGGAGCGGGCTCTAGCTGCGGAGGGACGGTAGTTTAAATTTGAACTATGGAAAATTATTTGAATACGACGAAAGATGTGTACCGCGAAGCGGCTTTAACTCCTGATGTTGGATTGTGCTGCACTACGACTCCGATTTGGCAATTGCCGGAATTGGACATCCCCAAGAAAATGCAGCAAATGAATTACGGTTGCGGAAGCACAGTTCATCCTCGCGATTTGGTCAATAATCCTCGTATTCTTTATGTAGGTGTTGGGGGAGGGATGGAAGTCTTGCAATTTGCTTATTTCAGTAGACAAAAAGGGGGTGTAATTGGCTTAGACGTAGTGGATGAAATGATTCAAGCCTGCGAGGATAATTTAGTAGAAGCGCAGGCTACAAATGCTTGGTTCAATCGTGATTTTGTTGAGCTAAGAAAAGGCGATGCTTTGGCGCTTCCTTTAGAAAATGAATCCATTGATGTGGCTGCACAAAACTGCCTGTTCAACATTTTTACTAAACACGATTTGAAGAAGGCTTTGGAGGAAATGCACCGCGTATTAAAACCTCATGGAAGATTGATTTTATCCGATCCTGTTTCTGAATCTCCTATGTCTGAAGCTTTAGTGAATGACGATAGATTGAGGGCCTTGTGCTTGAGTGGAGCCCTCCCACTAAAAGAATATATTCAGATGATCACCGACGCTGGATTTGGAACGGTTGAAATCCGTGCAAAAAGACCATACAGAATCTTAGATCCATCGCATTACGACACACCGGTGAATGTTTTTATCGAGAGCGTTGAGGTCTGTGCAATCAAAGATCCGATGCCGGAAGATGGTCCATGCGTTTTCACCGGAAGGACTGCAGTTTACTACGGGCAAGAGTCGTATTTCGACGATAAGAAAGGTCATGTTTTGATGTACAATCAACCCTTGTCGATTTGTGATAAAACAGCTGCTGCATTAGAGTCTTTGAATCACCCAGAAATTTTTATTTCTGAGAGCACCTGGTTCTATGACGGCGGAGGTTGTTGCTGAGATTTACACATGAAAAAAGGAGGGATTATTTCCCTCCTTTAATATATTCTGAAATAGCCTCTACGTATTCTTCAAAGGCTAAAATTCCTGCTTTAGTTATCTTACAATTTGTATGGGGATAATTGTCTTTAAATGATTTTGTCACTTTAATATATCCCTCCTCTTTCAACTTACTTATTTGGACGCTGAGATTTCCTTTGCTCGCTTTTGTCTCCTCCAAAAGAAAGTTGAAATCAGCATCTTCAACACCAATTAAGAGCGATACAATTGCCAGCCGCAATTCGTTGTGAAGTAAGGGATTTAGTTTACGAAGCATGAACAAATCTTTTCAGCATGTATCCTGGAATAAGGTAAGAGGTAACCATACTTAGGGCCATAAAAAGCAGAATGTACTCCATGCTGCAAAAGGAACTGACAATTGAAATAATCCAAGCGGCAATACCTCCATAAACTAAGGGTTTAAATTTTAATATCCCCCCAGAAATAAACGTTGCTAGTCCGTACATGGCTATCAGTAGACTGTAGGATACTTCCCAGCTTATTCTTGGACCGTTGGCCAAAAGTATAAACATCATGACTATAAATCCCCCCCAAACATAAGACATGATTCTTTCAAAATGTCCATTGACTTTTTTCGTTTTGGATTCTCTGTATCCCATAATTCCTGCAATGACACCACCCAAGGGCATAAGAATTACCCAGGGCAACCACGGCATCGAAAAGGATGATTTTAATAGAATGTAATGGCTAAGTGAACTGATTAATACCAACCAGCCCCAAAGCAGGTAGTGCTTGCTGTCATCGCTCACTTGGGCTTTAGCTTTATCAATCATCTCTCGAATGATTTCTAAACTTTGAACTTCGGTCATTTGTTTCGACATGGCTATATTTTTGACAAACATAAACAAGTTTATAATATAAACCAAATTGATATGAAGAGTTTGTTTTGAATGAACAAGAGAATCGCAGTTGAAAAAGGGGTTTAGTTCAAGAGTACAGAGAAACTCACCTTTGCAGCGATGATCGCCGGTATTTCTGTGATGAGCACTCGATCTTGCTTCATGGTATCGCGGTGGCGAATGGTTACCATATTGTCTTCTAAAGTCTGATGATCAACGGTGATACAGAATGGAGTTCCGATGGCATCTTGGCGACGATATCTTTTTCCTACTGAATCTTTTTCATCGTATTGACAGTTGTGATCGTACTTCAGCATGTTTAGAATTTCACGAGCCTTTTCCGGTAATCCGTCTTTTTTAACCAAGGGGAAAATCGCAGCTTTAATTGGGGCTAGAGCTGGTGGAATATTCAAAACAGTTCTTTCGCTGCCATCTTCTAACTTTTCTTCTACATAGGCAGCAGAAAGAACGGCAAGGAACATTCTGTCAAGTCCAATTGAAGTTTCCACTACATAAGGGACGTAGTTTTTATCTTCTTCATGATCGAAGTATTGCAATTTCTTACCCGAGTGCTCCTCATGTGCTTTGAGGTCGAAATCTGTTCTGGAATGAATCCCTTCTAGCTCCTTAAATCCCATCGGGAAATTAAATTCAATATCAGCGGCCGCATTGGCATAATGGGCCATTTTTAGGTGATCATGAAATCTGTAGTTTTCATCTCCCAAGCCCAAGGCTTTATGCCATTTAATTCGAGCATCTTTCCAGTATTCGTACCACTCTAATTCGGTGCCTGGCTTAACGAAAAATTGCATTTCCATTTGTTCAAATTCGCGCATTCTGAAAATGAATTGTCGGGCAATAATTTCGTTTCTAAATGCCTTTCCAATTTGAGCGATTCCGAAGGGAATTTTCATCCTTCCTGACTTCTGAACATTAAGGAAATTGACAAAAATTCCTTGGGCAGTTTCTGGACGTAAATACACGATTCCAGCATCACCAGCAACAGCGCCAAGTTCTGTTTTGAACATCAAATTGAACTGACGCACATCGGTCCAATTCTTCGAGCCTGTGTCAGGATCCGCTATTCCAAGCTCCTCGATCAAAGCTTTAACGTCAGCCAAATCTTCGGCCTCAAGCGCTGTTTTAAAACGTGTTTCAATGGTATCAATTTTCGATTGATATTCTACTACCCGGGGATTGGTTTTCAGATACATTTCCGCATCAAAACTCTCCCCAAAACGTGTAGCAGCTTTAGTGACTTCTTTCTCAATTTTCAATCGAATTTTTTCGACATAATCTTCGATCAAAACATCCGCCCGATATCTTTTCTTGCTGTCCTTATTATCAATGAGTGGATCGTTAAATGCGTCGACATGCCCGGAAGCTTTCCAGGTGGTTGGATGCATGAAAATGGAGGCGTCAATTCCAACGATATTCTCATGCATTTGCACCATGCTTTTCCACCAATAGGCTTTGATGTTGTTCTTCAATTCGGAGCCTAGTTGTCCGTAGTCATACGCAGCGCTGAGACCGTCGTATATTTCACTTGATGGAAAAACGAAGCCATACTCTTTCGCGTGACCAATGATTTTCTTGAGCTTATCGTCCTGGTTTGCCATAGTGGCGCAAAAGTAGGAAGAATGGCGGTTCCGAGATAGAACTTTTAAGCATATTCATGAGAAGAGCGCATCATTTGGCCAATTTCCTATCTTTCGGACATGGATAATAATACTCGATTTGGTGTTTTGGGTGGAGGGAGCTGGGCAACGGCACTGGTGAAACTTCTTTCGAATAATTCCGACGAAGTGCAGTGGTGGATGCGAAGCGAGAAGGCTGCGGAACATATTCGACAGTACCGACACAACCCAAATTATATTCAATCAATTGAATTTGATTTGGAAAAAGTCAAGGTCAGTACCAGCATGCAAGATGTCATAGATAAGTCAGATATTATCATCATCGCAATTCCATCGGCCTTCATGAATGACTCCTTTCAAGAGTTCAAGCCCAAAGGAATGGACAAGAAAATTCTGTTTTCTGCTGTAAAAGGGATTATTTCTGAATACGACTCTATTCCCGCGAAATACCTGCACAAGGAATTTGGAGTGTCTTACGATAAAATTGGAATCATTTGTGGCCCTTGTCATGCTGAGGAAGTTGCCAAAGAGCAGCTTTCATACCTCACCATTGCCTGTCCGGATCAAAACGCAGCCCAAACAATGGCTGACGGATTGACTTGTCGTTATATAAAAACAACTACCAGCGATGATGTAGTCGGCTCTGAAATTTCTGCAGTGCTGAAAAATGTTTACGCCGTAGCTGCTGGAATTTGCCATGGACTTGGTTATGGAGATAATTTTCAGGCGGTCCTAATTTCTAACGCGATTCAAGAAATTGAGCGTTTCGTAGATGCCGTGCATCAAGTTCATCGCGATGTAAAATCGTCAGCTTACTTGGGGGACTTATTGGTTACGGCCTATTCGCCGTATTCGCGAAACAGAACTTTTGGAACCATGGTTGGCAAAGGTTATAGCGTGAAATGGGCAACCATCGAAATGAATATGGTTGCAGAGGGTTATTATGCTACTAAAGGAATAAAAGCGATGAATAGCACCTATGAAGTAGACATGCCTATCATGGATGCTGTGTATAATATCCTTTATGAGAAGATCACACCAGTTGTAGAAATGAGAATATTAGCAGACAAACTGAGTTAAGATTTTACGTTTGAATAAACGTTTATGTGCGTTTAGTCCTTTTCCCTTCCGACTCGAAATCGTACCTTCATTGTAGCTTTGGCAACTTTCTTGCCGAAATATGCGTCAATACTACAAGTGAAACTGCAATTAATTGACATTTTCCGGCTATTTCTTGCCATTTTCATCGTGCTGCCAATTTATGGACACGATGGAGGTCCTCGCTTTGTGGCGAACCAAGGACAGTGGTCTGAGCAGGTGTGGTTTAAGGCAGATTTACCCGGCGGGGCTTTGTTCGTAGAGAACGCTACCCTGACCTATTCGTTTTACGAGGACAAACTTTCTCAATACGTCCACCCAGAAAATACAGATCCAGTTTCTGGAAATATTTGGCTTCATTCCTATCAAGTAATTTTCAATAACGCCAATTCAGACCTCGTTCAAGGTCAAAAACTAGAGCCTGATTATGTCAATTTTTATTTGGGAGATGATCCCGAGAAATGGGCGAGTAAAGTTCCCATTTATAAACGGGTAAGACAATCCAACATCTACCAAGGAATTGATATGCTGCTTTATGATAAAATGGGCAGTTTAAAATATGATTTGATAGTGGCTCCTCAAGTTGACCCCAATCAGATTTCAATGGAGTTTAATGGGGTTAACAATCTTCAAATTAAGGACGGAAACTTGGTGATTAAAACCAAGGTAAATGAAGTGATTGAAAAAGCTCCTTTTGCCTATCAGGTGATTGATGGAATATTAGTAGAGGTTGAATGCGACTATGTTCTTACAGGAAATGAACTCCGCTTTTTAATAGGTGAATACAACAGTAATTACGAGTTGACTATTGACCCAGAGCTTAGTTTTGCCTCTTACAGCGGATCGAACGCGAACAATTTTGGATTCACAGCAACGGATGATTCCAACGGTAATTTATATGCGGGATCGATTGCCTACAATGTTGGATATCCGACCACTTTCGGAGCATTTGATGCGGACTTTAATAGCGGAGGACAAAATGTAATCGACATTGCCATTAGCAAATTCTCTGATGATGGCAGTCAACTTTTATTCTCGACTTATTTGGGCGGAAGTTCTCAGGAAATGCCCCACAGTATTATTGTAAATAGTCAAGAAGAACTTATCGTTTTAGGTAACACTGGATCAGCTGATTTCCCCCATACTCTGTCTGCATTTGACAATAGTTTTAATGGCGGTCCAAGCTTTAATTTTATTGATGTCTCTTTTGGAAACATGCTTCACAATTTTGGCTGTGATATTTTTGTTTGCAAATTTAGTGCTGACGGCACAGAAGTGCTCGGGTCAACCTTCGTTGGAGGAACGGGGAATGATGGTCTAAACTTCGCCAATATGCTGAGCTACAATTATGGTGATGTGTTTCGTGGGGAGGTAATTGTTGATGAAGAAGACAATATAATCGTAGCCTCAGTTACAGAGAGTACTGACTTTCCCGTCGGAGACAATCCTTTTCAATCTGACTATTCTGGTGGAGCGACTGACGCCGTGTTATTTTCTTTGGACCCATCGCTTACGACCATGCGTTGGAGCACCTATCTAGGAGGAAGCAACGATGATTCAGGGTATTCTGTGCAGCTGGATGATCTTGGAAATATCTTCTTAGCTGGCGGAACTAAAAGTGAATTTGTCTTTGATTCTTTTGAGTCTCCAGATCCGGATTTCAACGGCGTGGTTGATGGTTTCATAGCGAAGTTCAATGCGGATGCTTCAATTCTTGAGGGATTCAGTTTTGTTGGAACCGAGAGCTACGAGCAATGTTATTTTGTCCAACTTGACAATCTCGGAAATGTATACGTCATAGGCCAATCGACGGGTGTTATGCCTGTTTCTCTTGATCAATACAACAATGCAGGAGGCAAACAATTCATACAGAAATTCGACAACAACTTACAAACTTTGGAGTGGTCAACGGTATTCGGAACTGGAGGTGTAGATATCGATATTTCACCCTGTGCATTTCTGGTGAGCGACTGCGATCAAATTTATGTCAGTGGCTGGGGGGGAGGGTCGAACAACGCTCATTCTCCATTCATATCAACCAGTACTACCCAGGGAATGCCCATTACAGACGATGCTTTTCAATCCAATTCCGATGGGAGCGATTTTTATTTGTTGGTGCTATCCCCTGATGCAGAAGATATTGTGTATGCTACTTTTTTCGGAGGTGGATCATCCAGTGAACACGTAGATGGCGGGACAAGTAAGTTTGATAAGAACGGCTCTGTTTATCAAGCGGTATGCGCTGGATGTGGTGGGAATGATGATTTCCCCACTACTGCAGGAGCATGGAGCCAAGAAAACAACAGCTCTTGCAATTTAGGGGTGTTCAAATTTGATTTGGCAAAAATCACTGCAGTCATTGATCTCAACGGCCCAGATGTCATTTGTGAAGGTCAAGAAATGCAGTTTGAAAACAACAGCAATGGAGGCGAAAATTTCATATGGCACTTTGGTGATAATGAGCAGGTGGCTGGAGTTAATTCTCCAACCCACACCTATGAATCAGCAGGGTTTTTTGATGTTACTTTAGTGGTTACCGATGATAATGATTGTGTACAGCCAGATTCTGCCACTGTTACTATAGAAGTGCTTGCAGGGATAAATCCTGAGGTCTTGGATTATGGTCCAATTTGTAATGGTGACGCTTTGATCTTACAGGGACTAGGAAGTGCAAATGCATATTGGTCAACTCATCCATCGCTTACTGTTCTGGAAGATTTAGAGGCAGAAGTCAATCCGTCAAGCAACACAACCTACTACTTCGTCGATTGGAACGATTGTGAAACGGACAGTATTCCAGTCGCAGTTCAAATTGTGCAGAATGAATTCGAAATTTCTGATGACGAATCTATTTGTGTCGGCACTTCAATTGAAATTTCTGCAAGCGGAGGAGAGACGTATTTCTGGTACCCTGAAGAATGGTTTGATGATCCAGAAAGCGCTACGACAAATGCCAGTCCATTAGAGACAACCACAGTATTTGTTGATATAATTAGCATTGAAGGATGTGAACATACTGACAGCTTGTTTATCACAGTGCTGAACGATTCTCCAGGCGGGGAGATTTATGATCCCGTGTTCGCTTGCTATGAAACTAGCGTTCAATTATCGGCTGAAACTGGATTGAGTTGGAGCTGGTCGCCGGAGGAATATTTAAACGATCCAACGCTACAAAATCCACAAGCTACCGTTCAAGAGAATACAGTTTTCACCGTTGATATTTCAAATGCTTGCGGATTTGGCAGCAGCGAAGTTTTGGTTGAGGTACTGATTCCAGAGGCCTTTGCGATTGAAGATCAAGAGATTTGTTTGGGAGAGGAAATTCAACTGTGGGCCGATGGAGGTGTCGAGTTCGCGTGGTCTCCTCGATTTGGACTAAACGACAGCACGGTGATGAATCCTTTTGCCTCACCACCAATCACCACAACCTATACCGTTTATGTTACAAATATCGCGGGTTGTGTAGATTCTGAGGAAGTCGAAGTAGTAGTTCATCCGCTTCCAGAAGTTGACGCTGGCGAGAGTCAAGAAATGATATGGTACGAAAGCGTAATCTTGAACGGATTCGCCGAAGGGCAATATTTTTGGTCTCCAAAAGATGACGTTTCCTGCTTCAATTGCCTGAGCACTGAAGCTTTTCCGGCGAATAGTTCTTGGTTCATCTTAGAAGCAATGAATGAATTTGGGTGTAAAAACACCGATTCTGTTTTTGTAGAGGTACTTGGACCGCTTTTCGTCCCTAACTCATTCAGTCCGAATGATGATGGTCGAAATGATGTTTTCTTACCGATAAGCATTGGTTTGAAAAAGTATGAGCTTCAGATTTATGACAGGTGGGGCATTAAGATCTTTGAAACCAAGAGTCTCTCAGAGGCCTGGAATGGCCGATACAAGGGTAAAGATTCACCTGTAGATGTGTACGTTTGGAAAATCATCTACACTGACCCAAAACATGGAGACAAGATGATCACGGGTCATGTATCACTCATTCGCTAACCGCTCATCCACAATTACTTCCATTGGCAGAATAATTTAGGCTCAATCTAAATTGATAATGTAGCTTCACTTACATTTGCCACACTAAAAATCAATTTTATGTTATTTCGTTCAATCCTGCTCTCGTCTTTTATTGGTGTTTTATTCGCCTCTTGCGGAGCTGAAAACAAAAGTGAAGACAAAACAATGCCACAATCCCCTGAAGCAAAGAAGCAAGCTTTCGAAATTACAACCCATGGCGACACCAGGGTTGATGATTACTACTGGATGAAGTTATCTGATGAGCAAAAAGAAGCTGAGACTCCTGACGCTCAAACTCAAGATGTACTTGACTATTTAAATAGTGAAAACAGCTACCGGGAAGAAGTAATGGGTCATTTGAAGCCTTTTCAGGATAGCCTATTCAACGAGATAGTTGGAAGAATAAAGCAAACCGATGAATCAGTTCCTACCAAAGTGAACGGCTATTGGTACTATAACCGATATGAAGAAGGTCTTGAGTATCCTTTCTACTGCAGAAAAGAAGGCAGTTTAGAAAATAAAGAAGAGGTTATGTTAGATGGGCCAGCTATGGCTGAAGGACATTCCTACTTTGCAATTGGAGGTAACTCTGTAAGTCCAAATAATGCAATGACAGCCTACGGAGTTGATGTTGTCAGCAGAAGGGTTTATACCATCTATTTCAAAGACCTCAACACAGGCGAAATGCTTCCGGATGTTATCGAAGGAACTACTGGTGGAGCAACTTGGGCTGAAGACAACCAGACGTTGTTCTATTCAAAGATGGATCCTGTAACCTTGAGAAGTTTCCAAATTTGGAAGCACAAGCTCGGAACAGCACAAGCGAAAGATGTCCTAGTCTATCAAGAAGATGACGAGACCTTCAATTGCTTTGTCTACAAAACCAAGTCGAAAAAATACATTGTAGTTGGAAGTAACCAAACCATGAGTTCAGAATACCGCGTGGTTGATGCAATGAATCCTGACGGTGAATTTAAAATCATTCAAGCACGTGAACGGGGATTGGAATATGGCATCGATCACTTCCAAGATCATTTTTACATCGTAACAAATTACGAAGCGAAGAACTTCCGTTTGATGAAAACTCCTTTGGACAAAACATCTAAGGAGAACTGGAAAGAAGTGATTGCACATCGTGATGATGTACTTTTAGAAGGGATTGACATCTTTAAAGATTACCTCGTCGTAGAAGAGAGAAAAGAAGGACTGAGCCAAATCCGAATTAAGCCTTGGAAAGGAGAAGAGTATTATATGGAATTCCAAGACCCATCATACATGGCTTACACCTCTGGAAATCCAGAATTCGATACTGAGATTTTGCGTTATGGCTACACCTCTTTAACTACTCCGAACTCAACTTACGATTTTAACATGAAGACTCAAGAGAAAACGCTCTTGAAGCAGCAGGAAGTAATTGGAAACTTTAGCCCTGATGATTATGTTTCTGAAAGGCTTTATGCTACAGCGACTGACGGCACGAAAGTTCCGATCTCACTGGTGTACAAAAAAGGCACTAAACGCGATAGCAAGAATCCATTGTTGTTGTATGGATATGGAAGCTACGGAGCAACTATGGATGCCTATTTCAGCTCGGTGCGTTTAAGTTTGCTCGACAGAGGATTCGTATATGCAATTGCCCACATTCGTGGAGGTCAGGAAATGGGAAGGTCATGGTATGAGGATGGAAAACTCTTGAATAAGAAGAACACCTTTACCGATTTTATTGATTGTGGTGAATTCTTGATCAAAGAGAAATTGACCAGCAAAGAACATTTGTATGCCATGGGCGGAAGCGCTGGGGGATTATTAATGGGAGCGATTGTAAATATGCGCCCAGACCTTTGGAATGGTATTGTTGCAGGAGTACCATTTGTTGATGTTGTGACAACTATGTTGGATGAATCTATTCCACTTACAACAGGTGAATTTGACGAGTGGGGTAATCCGAAAGATTCTATTTACTACCATTATATTTTGTCGTATTCACCGTATGATCAGGTGAAAGCTCAAGACTATCCAAACATGCTAATTACCACTGGATATTGGGACAGCCAAGTTCAGTATTGGGAACCTGCAAAATGGGTTGCAAAGCTGAGAGCTATGAAGACCGACAAGAATCTATTGTTGATGTATTGCAATATGGAAACTGGTCATGGTGGTGCTTCAGGTAGATTTGAACGATTGCGTGAAACAGCTATGGAATATGCCTTCCTACTAGAATTAGAAGGCATCAAGAAATAAGATTTTATATTTAATCCATTGAAAATCCCGGTTAATTGACCGGGATTTTTCATTTTTACAACATGAAGTACCGTCGACTACAAACCCGAGAGTTAGAAGCTGTGCAAGAGGAATTTGTTCAGTTCTTAGTTAGTAATACTATTGTAGCTGAGGATTGGGTAAAGCTTAAAGAAGAAAACCCAGCAAAAGCCGAAGGACTAATTGATATTTTTAGCGAGATTTTTTGGGAAAAAGCTTTGTCGAAAATACGCTGTGTGGAGATTAGAAAATCCCATGTGTTGCGGGTCATGATTTTTCTTGAAGAGGAAATTCGAATGGTTGAACTTCAATTGCCAGCAACAAGCGGTTTGGATCTCACCCATGCTAAAGATATTGAAGGGATAGCTGACGGAACCACGGACATTGCAGCTCATGCCCCCGAAATGTACATCGGAAGTAAAAAGTTTGAAGTGAATAAAAACGAGGACATGTTTAGATTTATTGAAGGAGGAGCGATTCCCTGCAGCGAAAACTTGTACTTCGGACTCATGAGTATGGCAGGCGATCAGGGCGAATAGGCGACTATTCACTTAACTCTTCACTCACCCTTGTGAAAAAGAGAATGCTCATTTTCTAATCCTTTCACGAATGCTACGTATTTTTCGAACATGTATCTTGCCAAAACCCCAGATTTTTTAAAACCGCTCGCTGCTGGCATGGTTTGGGATATTCAATCCAACAAGCAAGAATTATTTCTCACTTTTGATGATGGTCCAGATCCAGAAGTGACCCCTCAAGTGCTCGATATTTTAAACACATTCAATGCTAAGGCTTGCTTTTTTTGTGTTGGGAAAAATGTGAAAGATTACCCTGAACTTTTTAATAGAATCGTTGCTGAAGGGCACAGCCTAGGAAATCATACTTTCGAACACGAAAAGGGCTGGGACACTGATTTAAACGAATATCTGAGAAGTGTTTTGAAATGCAATGAGCTTGTTCAAAGCAAATTGTTTAGGCCTCCCTATGGACGAATTAGCCGTGCTCAAGCGACAGCTTTAAAACCAAAATACCACCTTATAATGTGGGATGTTTTGAGCGGAGATTTCGATACTTTATTGCAACCTGAAAACTGTGCAGACAATGTAGTTAAGCACGCTAAGCCAGGTTCTATTGTAGTTTTTCATGACAGTTTAAAATGCAAGGAAAATGTGCTTAATGCACTACCGGTAGTGCTGGAGACTTTTGCGAAACAGAATTATACATTTCCAGCATTAACAGCAGAAATAATAGAAAATCAGAGCGTTAAAAATGCGTGAATCAATCAAGTTTAAAGCCCTCAGAATTGAGGAAGAATCAGGGATTTTTTCAAGAACCATTAAGACGTGTTCTGGCTTGTCTTTGCCAAATCACGATGTACTAATTCGAGTACATTATGCCGGTTTAAACTACAAAGATGCGCTGTCGGCATCTGGACATAAAGGAATAACAAAAGTCTACCCTCATACTCCCGGAGTAGACGCGGCAGGTGAAATAGTTGAAGACAGGAGTGGTAAGTTTAAACCGGGTAATCTGGTTATTTGCACTTCATTCGACCTAGGAATGAACACTTGGGGTGGATTTTCAGAATATATTTCAGTCCCAGCTGAATGGGTTTTGCCCCTTCCAAAAAATCTCAGTTTATTGGAGAGTATGGTGCTCGGAACAGCGGCTTTTACAGCTGGTTTAGCCTTGTGGAAAATGGAAAAATTCGGACAAAACCCAAGTATGGGCCCCGTAGTAGTCACAGGTGCGACAGGAGGTGTTGGTTCCATGGCTGTAGCCTTGCTTGCAAAGGCAGGTTACGATGTTATAGCGTCATCAGGTAAGAAGGATCAATACGATTACTTGGGTTCCCTAGGAGCTCGTCAATGCGTTGATCGGGATTTTACCAACGATCAAAGTGGAAGACCATTATTAAAACCGAAGTGGGCAGGGGGAATTGACAATATTGGCGGAAACACCTTGGTCACCTTGCTTAAAGCTTGTGGAAAAGAAGGTTGTGTAGCCTCCATTGGTTTGGTGGCTTCTCCAGACTTTTCGATGTCGGTTTATCCTTTTATCCTTAACGGAGTAAATCTACTTGGAATTGACTCCGCAGAAACACCAATTGATCTTAGAGAAAAAATCTGGAACAAGCTCGCGAACGAATGGTACAGCAACAAATACAGTTTATCTCAAAAACTGGTGAATCTAGAAGATGTACCTGCTGAAATGGATAAAATGCTGAAATCAGAAAGTCTAGGCCGAGTTGTTGCTAAGATTTAAGTCCAACTAAAGCAAATCCAATTTATTTTGAATCTCTTCAATTTCCTTATTCGCAGAAGAAATCTTTTTCTCGATTTCTTTTTTCATAGCATCGGCACCTGAACCCGTGAAGATTCCCATGTTATTCTCATAGCGAAGCACACTGTCCTTCAAACGATCCATTTTGTCGTATAAAAGTCTACGTTCTTTTTGCAGGAGTTTATCGTTGTTGTCAGATTTCTTAATATCTGCTACACGAGTTTTATACTGCATCATTCTCCGCTCTTCCTGTCCCAAATCAATAGCGCCGTAGTGCTTGTCTAATGCCAAATGGTAGTTGTCGAAAACCTCTTGAACTTTGGGCTTTGGCACATATCCGATAGCATTGAAACGATCAGAAAACTCTTTCAATGCCTGGATGTCAGCATTCTTTTGACCGCTTAATTTGAACCCTTCAATTTCCTTGATCAGTTCCAATTTGATCTTCAGATTTTCATCTTGGCGATCGTTCATTCCAGAGAAATGCTCTTTCTTCGCATTGAAGAATTTATCGCAGGCCGAACGGAATTGTTGCCACAACTTTTGTTCTTCTCTTGGACTTGCAGAACCGGCTGCTTTCCATTGCTTTTGGAGCTTTAAATATTCCTCAGTTGTTTTTTTCCAATCTGTATTTCCCTGAAGAGATGTTGCCTTTTCAATTAAGGCAGCTTTAGCCGCTGTATGCTGCTTTTGTTCTGCCTTTCTCTCATCATAATAAGCGCTCTTCTTTTCAAAAAACAGATCGCAAAGTCCTCTGAATTCTTGCCAAACTTCTTCATTCTCCTTTTTGGGAGCGAATCCAATTTCTTTCCAGCCGGATTGCATAGCAAGTACATCATCCGTCTTCTTCATCCAAGTGCCGTGGTTCTTGATTTCATTTGAAAGAAGTTCTTTCATTTTATCTACCAAGGCAACTTTAAGAGCGAGATTAGCTTCTTGAACCTCTTTCAAGCCTTCAAAATGCTGTCTGATATCTTCAATGGCCTCACGGCAAAGACCGAAGAATTCATCGGCCATTTCTTTGTATGTTTCTCTAGGAGAGGGGCCTATATCAGACCATTCTTTTTGATACAAACGAACCAATTGATCCTTTTCCTTGATCGTCTCAATTGCCTTGAGTGACTTCGCCTTTTCAATCAGCTCTTCCTTGAGCTTTTGATTGATTTTTAGATCATTTTCGCGAAGCTCTTTGTAGATGTTTATGTTGTAGAAAAAGGCATCTCTCAATGCTTGATATCTGTCCTGTAGATCTTTGTATTTATCACCAGGAATATCTCCTACGAGCTCGTATTTATCCTTGACAGCATGAAATCCATCAAAGGCAGTTTTAATGTTCTCTTCGTTTTGGATGATGTTTTCCAATTCATCCAACAAGCTTTTCTTCTCTTCGAAGTTCTTTTTTTGCTCTTCTGCAATTTGCTGTCCGTGCTCTTTTACTCGCTCTTTGTAAACGTCAATAAACGAATAGAACTTTTCGTCTTCATCACCAGGAGAGTATTGAAAGCTCGCGCCTTCTTCTTGCTCTTCAGCTTCGAATTTTTCTTTCTGCAATTGAGTTTCTTTAGCTGTTTCAGCTTTAAAGTCACTTTGGAGTTCGCGCACTTGTTGCTTAATGGAAGTGATGTCTTCCGCTTGCAATAACTCTTCAATACGTTGAATGAGTTCAGATTTCATAACAGTAATTTTGAGCTTAGCTCTTAGTAAATTGAGCGCAAAAATAGGAATTTTAGGCGATGATGAGCGCCAATATCCGTTTAGAACCGCTGTATTATCTACAATTTAATAAATCCTTGCTTAACTTCATGCCTAGAATGATTGAAAGAAAATACGATAAGAACGAAGTTTTTCCACGAATCTTAGCCTGGTGTGATCGGCAGGAACGCAGTATCAAACAAGTCAACGAGAAACTATATAGCTGGGGAATCGAAGAGGTAGAGCTTGAATCTACTATAAGCGAGTTGAAGAAAAAGGGAGCCCTAGATGAGCTTAGATTTTGCCATGCCTATTCCCGAGATTCAATGAAATTCAAGAAATGGGGACGGGCTAAAATTAAAGTTGGACTTATTAAAGCAGGAATCTCAACTTCTGTCGCCAATCAAGTTTTAAATGAATTGGAAGAAGAGGAATACATGTCTGTTCTTTCACAGTTGGCTCATGCTGCGGTTCGCAAAGGACATCACACGAAAACCTACCAAGATAAAATGAAGTTCGCGGCTCATCTTGCCCGTAAAGGATTTGAAGCTTCGCTGATTTTCAATATGCTGGATGAACTTGATCAGGGGTGATCGGATTTTGTTCCCACTATATCCGAATAAGCTACATAAGCTGCACAAGCGGTAATTGGTATAGTGAAAAGTAAGCCAACACCTAAGCAAAGCGCTCCTGCAAAATTAATTAAGCCAAGTACTATAATGAAGCCGAAAACGCTGAACCACTCCTTGCTAATCAGCTTTCTGCTTGTTTCCATGGCTTCCCAAAACTCCATTTTCCGGAACACAATCAATTGATAGGTGAAGAAGTAAGCAACAGCCAAATATATTCCAGGAATAATGAGGAATATGAATCCAATTCCTATGAAAATCGTCATGATAAGCCCTGCCAATAAGAGGGGAACGAAGAAATCAAATCCTTTAAAAAAGTCTCCAAATTCATGGCCTCTTTTCTTGGCTATTCTGTGTGCTACAATCGCAAATCCTACAGCTAATGGTCCTTGCACTAAGAATTCACCTATAAGTGTATAGACCAAAAAAACATTGATTAAAATGACCAGTACGGTAAAACCAATAAAGGGCCCCATATTTTCTTTGAAGAGATCATATCCTTGGCTAACGTAATCGCCAATTTTAAAATCATATCCGTTTACTATGAGTTGATTGATGTCTTTTTCTTCCGAAGAATCAGGAATATCATCTATTATTTCCATTGTGGTTGAATTTGCCACAAGGTAGAAAAACTCTATATACCTGACTATTCCAACAGATATTATTGACTAAATTCGCGGCATGATAACATTTGATCAGATACAAGAGCTATCTGGGCGCCTGGCAGCGCTAAGGGGGTATCTTTGACGTCGCTGCGAAGCAAATTCAAATCGAGGAGTTAGAGAAAAACACCCAAGACCCTGACTTCTGGAACGATTCTAAAAAAGCTGAACTTATAATGAGGCAAATCCGCGGACTTAAGATCTGGACGGACGCCTTTGACGCGACGAAAGTTGCTGTAGACGACCTGGAAATTCTCTATGAATTTCAAAAAGAAGGAGAGGCGACTGCTGCAGAATTACAAGCTCAGTACGACAAAGCATTCACAGAGATTGAAGAGCTTGAGTTTAAAAATATGCTCTCTGCGGAAGAGGACAGCCTCAATGCGGTAATGCAAATCACCTCAGGTGCCGGCGGAACAGAAAGTTGCGATTGGGCATCGATGCTCATGCGTATGTACATCATGTACGGCGAAAAAAATGGGTTTAAAGTAAAAGAACTCGATCTTCAAGACGGAGATGTCGCAGGTATAAAACAGGTCACTTTAGAGTTCGAAGGCGAGTTCGCATTCGGTATGTTGAAAGGTGAAAATGGTGTGCATAGATTGGTTCGTATTTCGCCGTTTGACTCTAATGCTAGAAGGCACACTTCCTTTGTTTCGGTTTATGTTTATCCGCTTGTTGATGACAGTATTGAAGTAGACATCAATGCTTCAGACATTACTTGGGAAACATTCCGTTCTGGGGGAGCTGGTGGACAAAACGTGAATAAAGTTGAAACAGGTGTTCGACTCAGACACAAGCCTACTGGAATTGTCATTGACAACACTGAAACCCGATCTCAACTCCAGAATAAAGAAAAGGCAATGCAATTGCTGAAATCTCAACTGTACGAAGCTGAATTGGCAAAGAGAAATGAAGCAAGAGCTGAAATCGAAGCGGGGAAGAAAAAAATCGAGTGGGGTTCTCAAATCAGAAGTTACGTGCTTCAGCCATATAAAATGGTTAAAGATGTTAGAACTCAGCACGAAACATCAAATGTAGATGCTGTGTTGGACGGTGACATAGGAGGGTTCTTAAAGGCGTATTTAATGGGCGAGGGCAAAGGGGCGATGAACACTAGCGATCTAGAATAATACCCATCTAAGCCCAAAATTATAGTGGCTGAGAGCTGCTAAAAGTCTACTGAAATGATTAAAATTTATCACAATCCAAGATGCAGTAAGAGCAGAGAAACACTGAAATTATTGCGAGATGGAGGTAAAGAGCCGGAAGTAATTGAATACTTGAAAACGGTTCCTTCCGAAAAAGAGATTACTAAAATTCTGGCAATTCTTGGGAAGAAACCACTTGATATTATTCGAAAGGGAGAGTTTCTATTCAGGGAGAAGTTCAAAGGCAAAGATTTTGAAGACGAAGAGTGGATAAAAATAATCCATGAAAACCCATCTCTGCTTGAAAGGCCAATCGTTGTTGATGGAGTTCGCGCCGTGATAGGAAGGCCGCCTGAAAATGTAAATAAGCTACTTTGATTTTAAAGAACCCGTGATGGAATACAGAATAGAAAAAGATACTTTAGGAGAAGTTCAAGTGCCAGCAGACAAGTACTGGGGAGCACAAACTGAAAGATCGAGGAACAATTTTAAAATTGGACCTTCAGCCAGTATGCCGAAAGAAATTATAATGGCTTTTTCTTACTTGAAGAAAGCTGCGGCTTACACAAATTGCGAATTGGGCACATTAGCAGAATCAAAACGTGATTTAATCGCTAAAGTTTGCGATGAAATTTTAGCAGATAAATTGAACGATCAGTTTCCTTTGGTGATATGGCAAACAGGCTCAGGAACACAGTCGAACATGAATGTGAATGAGGTTGTTGCAAACAGAGCCCATGTTTTGAATGGGGGAAAATTGGGAGAAGGCGAAAAGCCCATCCACCCCAATGATGACGTCAATAAAAGTCAAAGTTCGAACGACACTTACCCGACAGCGATGCACATTGCTGCCTATAAAATGATTGTTGAAGTGACTATTCCAGGCGTGTTGAGCTTGAGAAACACCTTAGATAAAAAGGCTAAGGATTTTAAGGATGTGGTGAAGATTGGACGTACCCACTTGATGGATGCAACACCGCTAACCATAGGACAAGAGTTCAGCGGTTATGTCGCTCAGCTTGATCACGGATTGAATGCACTGAAAAACACCATGGCTCATCTCTCAGAGTTAGCCCTGGGAGGAACGGCCGTCGGCACTGGAATTAACACCCCGAAAGGCTATGATGTGCTTGTTGCCAAGTACATTTCTAAATTCACCGGATTCCCTTTCATCACAGCACCAAACAAATTCGAAGCGCTTGCTGCTCACGATGCAATTGTTGAATCGCACGGGGCATTGAAGCAATTGGCTGTGAGTCTGAATAAAATTGCCAATGATATTCGGATGATGGCATCTGGTCCTCGGTCTGGAATCGGAGAACTGATTATTCCAGCGAATGAACCAGGATCTTCTATTATGCCGGGTAAGGTGAATCCAACCCAATCGGAAGCACTCACTATGGTTTGCGCCCAAGTTATTGGCAATGATATGGCGATAGCGGTAGGAGGAATGCAAGGTCATTATGAACTTAACGTCTTCAAACCAATGATGGCATATAATTTTCTTCAATCTGCTGAGCTCATTGGAAACGCTTGTGTTTCATTTGAAGAACATTGTGCCGCTGGAATTGAACCAAACTACCCGCGAATTAAGGAGTTGGTAGATAGCTCATTGATGTTAGTCACCGCGCTAAACACCAAAATAGGTTATTACAAAGCTGCCGAAATTGCGAATACGGCCCATCAAAATGGAACCACGTTAAAGGAAGAAGCGGTTAGATTGGGTTACCTAACTCTTGAGGAATATGAGGAATGGGTAGATCCAAAAAAGATGATTGGCAGCCTAGACTAAGATTAGATTAAAAAGTCAATAACTTGTTATTCTAAATTAGACAGTAGTTGTACTGCTGAAAAATTGACTATTTTTTTCAGTATTTAATCATTTAACAAGGGACAATAGCAGAAGGCAGAGGTAAAAGATTTTATTTACATGACTCGCAACACATCAGTTGGTGTCTCGCAAATAATGGCTTTATCTCTGTAAAAGGCGACAGGCGACCTCAACAAAGAGGGTCTGCTCCTAAGCACATTATACCATTCTTCAGGATCAAGGTCTTTGCCTTTAATATTTGATTGATAGAATGGATCAGCTTTGTTGAGGAGTTTCTTTCCGTCGATGCTCAATTTATCAAGCATCATCCTAAACAAAGTATCACTTACACGTACAGAATTTAGCTCCTGCTTATTCACCTTTTTAGTGATAGTTAGAGCATAGGCAAGAGTTTTTCTATCTTTAGAATTCTCTGAATTGTAAAGCAGAACTAGGTCGTTTTTACTGAAGTGCATAGCGGTGAATTTAATGTAAAATACACATTATCAGTCAGAAACGCAAGGCTTACTTATGAGCGTATGTCAATAAGTCTGAGGAGTGATACAGACTTTCTGCTGAAATCAGGCGAATCCTTCACCTTTTTTGAGTTTCACATCATTGACAAATTGCTTGATTCTTTGTTCTTCTTCTTTCCGGCAGATTAATAACACACCGTCAGCTTCAACGACAATGCAATTGCTAATTCCCTGAATAACGGCCAGCTTTTCACCCTCAATATGAATCATGTTGTGGTTGCAATTGTAGAGAAGTACATTATTACCTACCACGGAGTTTTTATTGTCATCCTTAGGCAATTGCTCATACAAGCTACCCCATGTTCCCAAGTCACTCCATCCAAAATCGCTCAGCACCACATCTACATTTCGGGCTTTCTCCATGATGCCATAATCTAGAGAGATGTTTTCACAGGAAGCATAGGTAGATTGAATAAACTTTTGTTCCTCTGAAGTTCCGTATTTCCCCTCTCCATCACAAAAGGATTTATACATATCTGGCAAATGTTCTTCAAATGCTTTTTGAATGCTTTCTATCGTCCAAATAAACATTCCCGAATTCCAATAGAAATCACCAGATTCAAGGAAAGTTTTTGCCAATTCAAGATCAGGTTTTTCAGTAAAAGTCTTCACTTTTTTTACTCTTGGATCAATACCTTTTGCCTCTTTGAATTGAATGTAGCCATAGCCAGTATCTGGTCTATTTGGCTTGATGCCTAGTGTAACTAAATGCCCTGAACTTGCGGCTTGCTTTAGGGCTATCACCATTGTTTCAACAAAGAGCTCTTCTTTTAAAATGATGTGATCTGAAGGTGCTACAATAACCAATGCCTTCGGGTCTTTATGTTGAATTCTAAAGTTTGCATAAGCGACACAGGGGGCAGTGTTTCGCATGAATGGCTCCAGTAATACCTGATCATCTTGAAGGTCTTTCAACTGCTCCAAAACAAGCCCTTTATACTTCGCATTTGTTACAATGTATATGTTCTCCTTAGGACAAATTCTCAGGTATCTTTCATAGGTGAGTTGCAAGAGTGACTTGCCTACTCCTAATACATCGTGAAACTGCTTAGGGAAATTGCTTGTACTCATTGGCCAAAAACGACTTCCGACGCCACCGGCCATGATTACACAATAATTATGTCTTTTAGCCATGAGCTCAGCTTAATTTTGAAAGGGCGTTTTGGATTCCGTTCAATAAAGAAGGAATCTCTTCAACACGAACTGTTCCGACTGATAATCGATACCAACTCGATGTTCTAGGTGCCCCAAATGCATAAAACGGCACAACAGCCAGCTTGGCTTCACTTAATAGATATGCCGTTGCCTCTTCCGTCGATTCTATAATTGAACCGTCTGATTTTCGCTTTCCTACCAAATCAAATTGCACTGTAAGATAGATTGCTGCCTGAGGAGAGATAGCTTTAACGGGCAATCCTGATTTTGACAAGTTGTCTAAACCATCAAAGAGAGACTTTAACCGTATAAAAAGCGATTTTCGAATCTCGATGAGGTAAGAATCACTTTTCAGATGAGATTTTAAATACTTTGCAGCTGCTACTTGCTCGGCTTTGGGAGCCCACGCGCCAACATGGCCTAAAATCGCCCTCATTTTTCCGATTATATCAGCAGGTCCAAAAGCCCAACCAACCCGCACTCCTGTGGCGGCATAGGCTTTTGACATTCCATCTATATAAATGACATAATCTTTCAATTCTGGAACAAGGCTAACCGGATCTTCATGCTTGATCCCATCGTAAGTAAGTTGCCAATATATTTGGTCGTAAAGCACATATAGCGGTTTTAGTCCCGCTAATTTTCTTCTTTCATTCTCAATTGATACCAACTCACAAATTTCCAGCAAAGCATCTTTTGAAAAAGTGGTTCCTGTAGGATTTAAGGGAGAGCATAAAGCGAGCATTGTTGCATCTTGAATATGCCCTTTAATCATTTCTGCAGTAGGCATGAAATGTGTTTCCTCATCTGTTCCGACAATAACCTGCTCCCCACCACTTAAATGAGTGTAGTGGTTATTGTTCCACGAAGGAACAGGAAAAATTACCTTATCTCCAGGGTTAATTAATGCTTGATAAGCAGCGTAAATAAGGGGTCTCGCTCCACCAGAAATAAGAAACTCATCGGCTGAATAATTCAAGCCTTGGTGGTGGTGAATGTACTCACTCACAGCAGACCTCAAATCGGCGATACCGTTTGCTGCGGGATAGTTCGTGTGTCCTTCTTGATAAGCTGTTATAATTTCTTTTTGGAAATCGGATGGTATTGGGAAAAGAGAAGGGTTGAAATCACCAATGGTCAAGTTGTAAATCTTTTCGCCTTGTCTGATTCTTTCGTTTACTTCTCCCGCCAGCTTGATTATTTCGCTTCCAACCAATCCCTGCGCCATTGTTGAAACTCTGGGTTGGAGGTTGTTTTTCGATTTTATTTCGGTCATATGCTAGGAAGAGTCTGAAGCACCAATTTCTGTGATCGGCGCCGGGCAAATTTAATCAATTTCAATTGGTACTCCTGTCACTAAAGTGTCAACATCGATTAAGCAATCCGCTTAATAGGGGTAGAGCCGTGAACCAAATATTTCTTTTGATTGCTTAAATCAACACAAAGAAATCGTGTTCTTCTTTTGAGTCCCAACTTAAACTGTCTGCCACTTTGAAGTTGAAATAACTCCCCTTCACGCAGCTGATCGACAGTTTCTCCTTCGTATTCTTTGCTCTCACCAGCAATTAAATTGCTCAAGGAATGTCTATTGCTCCAACTTGCAGGAGCTTCGCGGAAATGTTCCAAAACTTCTCCCAATCGCTCACCAAAAACATCCTCCCTTAAAAAAGGTCTTAACAGAGAGCGGTAAGTTACTTTCCATTCTTCACCATGCGGCGCAATTCGAGGCGAATAGTGATCATAAACTTGAACATGGGCCAACTCATGAATAAAAGTGAGCAGGAACAACTGAGGTTGAAGGTCGGCATTCACGGTAATTGTTGGACGTGAAAGTCCTTTTCCCGGTCTGAAATCACCAAGTTTCGTTTTCCGAGAGCTTGAAAAACGAAACTTGCAATTCGATTGAACCAAAGTTAAGATCGCCGCTTCAATGGCTGCCGGTGGCAACTTTGAACTTAGCTTATTCCTTAATTCTGGACTTATGCCTGGATTCATATTCATTCAAAAGGGCTTCTTGTTGAATTTCAGTAGAGAGCTCAATATTATCATCCCATTTTGGACAAGACATACATTTATTCTTTTTGCGAAATAAGGAGCAAGAAGATAGCAATGCAGCGACGAAAATGATGGTAGATAGTTGTATTAATGTTTTTCTCATAGGGATTTAATGCCTCGTAAAGGTATAATTAAAGGTAGATTCTTGAAAATTATAGACCAGATGCTTACCAATACCCTTCTAATTCATATAATTTAGCCACGTGCAGATATTCAATCATATAGGAAAGTACAGCTTGATGCTGGCAAGTGCTTTCAGCAAACCCGAGAAACTCTCAATTTATCGCAAGCAAATTCTTGCTGAAATTGATAAAATTGGAGTGCAGTCAATGGGCATTGTTGCCCTGCTCTCGATTTTTATGGGTGCAATTATCACCATTCAAACTGCATATAACATTGACAGCGCTTTCATTCCTGTATACACCATAGGATTTACTGCAAGGCAAACCATTATTCTGGAGTTCTCACCAACAATAATATCACTTATTCTAGCCGGTAAAGTTGGGTCGAACATAGCTTCTGAGCTTGGGACGATGAGGGTGACAGAGCAAATTGATGCACTCGAAATCATGGGTGTTAACTCAACTGGCTACCTCATTTTACCGAAAATTGTGGCCGCCATGTTCATTTTCCCCTTCTTAATTACAATCTCAATGTTTCTTGGGATTTTTGCAGGAGGAGTTATTGGTGACCTTGCAGGTGTGGTTTCTTGGGCAGACTACGAATACGGCATCCTCTATGATTTCAGGCCTTTTCAAATTATATACGCCTTGATTAAAACTGTTGTTTTTGCCTTTGTGATTACCTCAGTATCTTCTTATCATGGCTATTACACACGCGGAGGTGCATTAGAAGTGGGGAAATCAAGTACCCAAGCCGTGGTTTACAGCAGTATCATGGTAATACTTAGTAACCTTGTGCTGACCCAACTCCTATTGACGTGATCGAAGTAAGAAACATATCGAAGAGGTTTGATCAGAATGAAGTTCTGAAAGATGTATCGGTCACTTTCGAGGAGGGTAAGATCAATTTCATTATTGGAAGAAGTGGATCTGGAAAGTCTGTACTGACCAAGTGCGTTGTTGGCTTATTAGAGGTAGATAGCGGAGAGGTGCTCTATCACGGCCGAGACTTCACGCATATGGATCGAAAGCAACGCAAAGAAATTCGTCAAGAAATCGGAATGCTCTTCCAAGGGAGTGCTTTGTTTGATTCCTTGAATGTCGAAGAGAATGTGATGTTTCCACTCACAATGTTCACAAGCCTTACCAGACGAGAAATGATGAAGCGAGTCGATTCTTGTCTAGAAAGAGTGGCCTTGCCTCATACAAAAGCTTTATTTCCTTCTGAATTAAGCGGAGGGATGATGAAACGAGTAGGAATCGCACGTGCCATTGCCATGAATCCCAAATACCTTTTTGTAGATGAGCCGAATTCTGGCCTCGACCCGCAAACGGCCATTGTCATTGATAATTTAATCAAGGAAATCACAACCGATTACAATATAACAACCGTTGTTGTTTCCCACGATATGAACTCGGTTATTGAAATTGGCGACCATATTAATTTCGTTCATGAGGGAGCGATTGCATGGAAAGGCACGAAAGAAGAGATTTTGAAAACCGACTTCCCTGAATTGAACGACTTCGTTTACGCTGGCCAATTCATGAGAATTATTAAAGATAAACTAGGGACTTAAGCGTTAGACAATGAGCACAAAGCGAACAGTTAATGGCCACCCTTATATCGCGTACAGCCAAGTCCGCCTGTCTGATGAGCAGATGATCAAAAAGTCTGAAGATTTTAAAAATCTAATGGCAAATCGAAGAAGCGTACGTGAATTTTCGACAGAACCTGTTCCGCTAAGTGTACTCAAAAACATTATCGCTACGGCTGCCTCTGCGCCTTCTGGGGCGAATAAACAACCTTGGACTTTTTGCCTTGTCAGCAATGCTGAGCTAAAGTCAGCTATTCGAAATCTTGCTGAAAAAGAAGAAGAAGAGAGCTATTCAGGACGAATGAGCGAGCGCTGGCTGAAAGATTTAGAGCCGCTAGGTACAGATTGGAACAAACCATTCTTAGAAAACGCCCCTTACCTCGTAATCGTTTTTAAACGTGTATATGAAGAGGATGAAAACGGCAAGGCCAACAACTACTATGTGAATGAATCGGTTGGGATAGCTGTTGGATTTCTGCTTGCGGCGATACACAACGCCGGGCTGGCATCTTTGACCCATACTCCGAGCCCAATGAATTTTTTACATCAAGCCTTAAAAAGACCCGATAATGAACGTGCTTTTTTGTTGATTCCGGTGGGATTTGCAGAAAAAGAGTGCTGGGTTCCGGACATTAAACGCAAGTCTGAAGAGGAGTATTTGACGGAGCACTTCTGAAAGCCCTATCAATTGGGAAAAGAAAGGTTTTTTTTGATTTTGATTTTAATGATAAGTTTTACTTACTTTGCAGCTTGTTAAATCACAAAACACAGCAAATATGTCTGATGTAAGTGCAAAAGTTACCGCCATTATCGTAGATAAGCTAGGCGTAGATGAAGGAGAAGTAACGCTAGAAGCAAGCTTCACCAATGATTTAGGTGCTGATTCACTGGACACAGTGGAACTCATCATGGAGTTTGAGAAAGAGTTCAACATCGCTATTCCCGACGATCAGGCTGAGAAAATCAGTACTGTCGGTCAGGCTGTTGACTATATCGAAAACAACCTAGGCAAGTAATAAAACCACTTGTCTATGGAACTGAAGCGGGTTGTTATCACTGGCCTCGGCGCCCTCACCCCTATAGGTAATTCAGTAGAAGAATACTGGAAAAATCTTATAGCGGGTAAAAGCGGTGCTGCGCCAATTACGCATTTCGACACAACCAAGTTCAAGACCAATTTTGCCTGTGAAGTGAAAGGGTTTAATGTGGAAGATTATTTCGACCGCAAAGAAGCCCGGAAACTTGACTTGTTTTCTCAGTATGCCATGGCCACTGTTGATGAAGCAATAAAGGATAGCGGAATTGATGTTGAAGCTGTAAATCGTGATCGAGTAGGTGTGATATGGGGGTCTGGCATTGGCGGATTAAAAACATTCCAAGATGAATGTATTGAATTCGCGAAAGGAGATGGTACGCCTCGCTTCAATCCATTCTTTATTCCAAAAATGATTGCAGACATTGCCTCTGGCCATATCTCAATTAAATATGGATTTAGAGGTCCAAACTTCACGACCGTTTCGGCTTGTGCATCCTCAACGAATGCATTAATAGATGCCTTTACCTATATTCGATTGGGTAAAGCTGACATTATTGTTTCTGGAGGCTCAGAAGCTGCTGTCAATGAAGCAGGTATTGGTGGATTTAATGCACTAAAAGCACTTTCTCAGAACAATGAGAATTATGCTACCGCTTCAAGACCATTCGATCGTGAACGTGATGGATTTGTACTCGGCGAAGGTTCTGGAGCTCTTATACTAGAGTCCTATGAGCATGCAATCGCTAGAGGAGCAAAGATTTATTGCGAAATAGTTGGTGGAGGTCTATCTGCCGATGCATACCACATGACAGCGCCACATCCTGAAGGATTAGGAGCCTTAATTGTAATGAGGAATGCTTTGGAAGATGCTGAATTGAAGCCAGAAGATATCGATTATATAAACGTTCACGGAACCTCTACTCCACTAGGAGATATTGCCGAGTCAAGAGCGATTAAAACGGTATTTGGAGAGCATGCCTATAAGTTGAATATTAGTTCAACCAAATCAATGACAGGTCATCTTTTAGGTGCAGCAGGAGCTATTGAAGCTATAGCTTGTGTGTTGGCGATTAGAGACAGCATAGTTCCTCCAACCATCAATCACGTGAATAGTGATCCAGAAATTGATAAAAAGTTGAACTTTACTTTCAACAAAGCTCAAAAGCGTGAGGTGAATGCTGCCATGAGTAATACCTTCGGATTCGGCGGACACAACACGTCTGCCATCTTCAAAAAGATTTAAGAGTTTGATACGTTGGAAGGAATTGCTTTTTCGGAAAAAGGATTCTTCTTCAGGTCCAATTACTGAATTGATTGTCAGTTCGTTTGGCTTTAAGCCTAAGAAAATATCACTTTACAGTCTTGCGTTAACACATAGCTCAGTCGCTGAGACTGATGCTGAGGGAGGAAAGTTGAGTAATGAACGCCTTGAATTTCTTGGTGATTCTGTAATAGACTCAGTTATGGCGGACTACCTCTACCACGAATTTCCCAACCTATCGGAAGGTGAACTCACCAAAATGAAGGCGAAAATTGTGAGCAGAAGGTCTTTGAATTTTATTGGGGAACAAATTGGAATTGCCAATTACCTGAATTGTAATCTTGGCAAACAAGACATGCATAGATCAATGCTCGGCAATGCATTTGAAGCATTAGTCGGAGCAGTTTATCTCGAACGAGGATATTCCTTTACATTTGAGAAACTTCTTGGCTTATTTAAGCGATTTGAAATTGATGATCTTGTTCACGAAGAGATAGATTACAAAAGTAAATTGCATGAATGGAGTCAAAAGAAGCGAAAGTCGCTGAAGTATATCGTGTTAGACGAAGTTCAGAAAAATGGAGAATCATCGTATACCATCGAAGTGCGTATTGATGGCAATGCTTTTGGTTCTGGAAAAGGAAAGTCGAAGAAACACGCTGAACAAGAAGCCTCTAAAAAAGCTTGTAAATCCATTTTTGGAAACTAACTTTGTGTAAGTTGTACACTTACTATGATTCATCACCTACAACTTGAAGTTGATTATTCCTTTCACAGCATAGGAATTAGTTGTCATGTCAAGGAATACAAAATGGCCTGGCTGCTTAATAAGTGCATGAATTTGAAGTTGGAATATATTGATCCGCTAGAAATTCAAGGCAAAGGCGGAAAGAGTGCCCACACTCTTTATCAGTGTAAAGATGAAGAACAGAGAGTACAGTATTCTTTAATTTCGAATAGAAGCAATAGTGGATTTCTGATTCCTGAATATCCTCAAACAGATTTTATTTTGAAAATTGAAGAAGCGGAAGAAGCGGAATTTCTAGCATTGAAATCCGAAATCAGGGGAATGAATCAAGTCTTATTGGTTCATGATATAGACCCGGTAAAGTTGAAGTCAGGGGTAAACCTGGTTTTTTAATTTGATCTTAACTGAAATGAAGAAAACGAAAATAGTAGCAACCATAGGACCTGCATCTGCAAGCAAGGAAGTCTTGTCTCAAATGGTTCAAGAAGGATGTAATGTAGTAAGATTGAATTTCTCTCATGGGGCATACGAAGATCATGCAGAGGTTGTTAAAACTATTCGTCAAATTGATAAAGAACTAGGCACTCACACAGCCATTCTCGCCGATTTACAAGGCCCAAAGATTAGAATAGGAGAGGTAGCTGGCGAAGGAATTGAACTTGTAAATGGCGCGAAAATCATTATTGGGACTGACTCGGTAATAGGGACCAAAGACAGAGTATCAACGAATTATCTAAATTTTCCAAAGGATATTAATGTTGGGGAAAAGGTGTTGTTGGATGATGGGAAATTAGAACTCCAAGTGGTGTCAACCAATCAAAAGGATGAAGTTGTTTGCGAGATTATTCATGGGGGAACTCTCCATTCTAAAAAAGGAATTAACCTACCGAACACCAAGATTTCATTGCCCTGTCTCACAAAAAAAGACCTGGAAGACCTAGACTTTGCATTGGATCAAGATGTTGATTGGATAGGCCTTTCTTTTGTTCGAAATGCGAGAGATATCATTGAATTGAAGCATATCATTCAGCAAAGAGAGAAGCATGCACGAGTGATTGCAAAAATCGAAAAGCCAGAAGCGATTCAAGAAATTGATGACATCATCAAGGAGACAGACGCCATCATGGTTGCCCGAGGTGATCTAGGCGTCGAAATTCCAATGCAGAATGTGCCCTTGATTCAGAAAATGTTGATTCGCAAGTGCATTAGAAATGCAAAGCCAGTCATTGTGGCAACACAAATGATGGAAAGCATGATTACCAATGTCACTCCGACAAGAGCTGAAGTGAATGATGTTGCCAATGCAGTGATGGATGGTGCTGACGCGGTGATGCTAAGTGGAGAAACCTCGGTCGGCAAATTCCCGGTGAAGGTTATTCAGGCAATGACGAAGATTGTTCTGGAAGTAGAGAAGTATGACAATGTTTACTTCCACGAAACGATTCCTGTTGAATCTGAGGAAGAAAGGTTCATTACGGATTCTATTTGCTACAATGCCTGCAGACTGGCAAAGAGGGTCACAACGAAGGCAATCATCACGATGTCACATTCCGGGTATACTGGAATTAAAGTGGCCTCTCAACGTCCGAATTCAGAGATTTTTGTATTCACCGGTAACCGGAACATCTTAACCCAACTGAGTTTAGTTTGGGGTGTAACTGTTTTCTATTACGACAAAATGGTTTCTACAGACCATACCATTGCTGACATCAAATACATCCTCAAGAAGCAAGGCTTATTGAAAGATGGAGAGTTCATTATAAACATTGCCAGTATGCCAATTGCAGAGATGGGAATGTCTAATATGTTGCGACTCAGTAAGGTTTAACCCTGAATATGCATTGGAAAATCTACTACGACCTGAAATGGCTGAGATATTAATTGGTTCCCTGGATTTTGTTTTGGCACCCTAGCTTACGCTTCGTCATCTCATCAAAACCCATGTTATCATTGTCCTTTCCGGCCTCGCAACGAAGTTCTAATGCATAATCTGGGTTTAAATCAGTTTGGTATAATCTTGAATTCTGCGCGACGGTTCATCTGATAAATGTACTCTTCGCAGTTTTCTTCGTTCGGGCAATCAATGGCCTGCTGGGTTTCTCCAAACCAGTTCATGACAATTCTTTGCTCATCAATACCATTCTTTTTCAAGTAGGCGCGAGTTGCTTCGGCCCTTTTCCGAGAAAGAAGTTCGTTGTAAGTTCCTGTTCCCCGATTGTCCGTATGGGCTGAAATCTCGATGCGGTACTTGGGATGCTCTTTCATAATTCGAACAACTTCTCCCATTGTTTTTTCGGCATCCTGTCTAATCGATGCACTGTTGTAGTCGAAATAAACATTGTTGAGTTTCAAGTCTTCAAGCATATCTGAAGTGGTATAATTTACTTCAGCTTCAACTTTTGTTTCAGTGGTAGGCTTTTCCGGAGATGGTTTATCAGTAACTGGACTTTCAACAGTTTCAGACTCATTTGAAACAGGCTCTTGATGCTCGGCGACGCTATCATTGCTCTCGTACGCCACTAAACTGCCAAGATTCACAGATCTCTCTTTTGGATTGGCGGGCACGCTGTGCGTCTTTAGGAGTTTGTCTGTGTTTTGATCTTTGTAGTACAACTCATAGTTCGATGCTACATCCGCCTCAAAACTAAATGCACCATTTTTAGCAATGGGTACCAATTCTTGACTTCCATTCTCAGGATTGAAAACTCGAATATAGGCCTGCCCAGGGGCTTGATCTACACCTTTAACTATACCTGTGAGTAATTGACTGGCCTTGCTGTTATCTTCAAACCAAAATAGGTCATCATTACCAACTCCTCCGCCTCTATTCGAGCTAAAATACCCCGTTGAGCCATCTTTGTTGTAGATGATTCCGAAGTCATCATATTCTGTATTGTATGGACTTGCAAGATTCTGCACCGCTGTCCATTTTCCCTCATTCGAAATGGTTCTAAAAACATCAAGACCACCAAGTCCCGCATGTCCATCTGAACAGAAATACAATGTTCCATCATTGAATAGGTAGGGGAACATTTCATTCCCTTCAGTGTTAATGGTGCTGCCAAGATTGACAGGAGCAGCCCAACCTTCTCCATTGCGAGAACATTTGTAAAGATCAGTGCCACCGAATCCTCCAGGACGATTCGAAATGAAATACAAGTCCTTACCATCAAAACTCATACAGGGATGAGCATTAGAGAATTCATCGCTATTGAAAGGCAGTTCCTTCACATCTTCCCAGTCTCCATCTACCCGTTTTGCCTCGTAAATCTTTAAATTTACCGTCCCAGTGAGATCGCGAACAGGCTTTCCGTTTAGAACATTATTTCTAGTGACGTAAATCGTTTTTGAATTGGCGTCATAAGTTGCAGGACCATCGTGAAACCTCGTATTTATTGCCCCATCGATAGGCCTGATATTGACGAGCTCGTGGCTACTGCCTTTTTCACCAACATAGATGTCGAGGTAGGGAAGATCATTCCAAGTGCTTTTTTCTTGGACCCCGAATCCGGCTATTCCAGGAGAAGAAAAGATGTATTCATTTTCAAAACTTGCAATTCCAAATGCGGGCTGATCATCATTTAAACCTAAACTCCTAATGCTAACCTCTTCATTCTTTTCTGCGAGAGCCTTGTAGTATTCAGGATTGCTAAGGTGTTTTTCGGCCCGGCTATCTCCCGGAACTTTTTCAGCATATTTCCTATACCATTCAAGGGCTTGAGGATAGCGTCCATTGCATTTCAAGGCTTCTGCCAAGTAAAGCATATCTGTGGCTTGGCTTTTATCCATTAGCAGGGTCTTTTCAAACCACTCGGTAGAAGATTTAAGATCTCCTATTGCTCGATAGCACAATCCGAGTTGCCTCGTGGTGTGCGAATCGGTTGCATCTTTATCGTATGATAATTCATAGAAGTAAATGGCTTTGATGTAGTCAAAAGCTTCGAAGAATTTATCTCCTCTTTCAGCATTCTTATTGCTTTGGGCAGAACAGAATCCACCGCCAAAAATGACGATGATGAAACTAATGAAGGTTATTTTAAACAAGTTCATACAAGCAATAAATTAGAAATATCGTGGATAGATAACTCGCTTTCGTCGGTAATTGAAGAGATAATTAAACATCACCTCATGACTTCCAAAGTTAGTCGAGATCATTTTGTTGGCTGCAACATCAACGCTATACCCAACTCTGATTTGATCGTTCAGTTGATATTGAACAATAGCCCCTCCGGTCTCTTTCAAGTGATAGAATAACCCGACTCGAATTTTTTCAATAAAAATAGCATTCACAAAGGCACCAATTGATATGGGTGCATATGGAGTTATTTTTATTAATCCCGTGGGTTGAAGCTTGAAATCTGTATCAATATCAAAAAGATATCCTCCTTGCAGATACAAAGTCGGCTGAGTAGTTCCTTCTAATAGGGAATAAAGTTCTGAGCTTTTCTTTTCAAGTTTGGTCGGAATCATTTTTGGAGCTGACACGCCTAAAAAGTAGTTTTTCTTGTAGTAGTAAGCACCAAAACCAATGTTTGGAAGAATTACTCCAGAAGTATTGTATGCAAAGGACTCATCGAAAGGAACATCTCTTCCCAGCAAGTTATAATAGTCAGAACTCAGCTCCAAATCAGCAAGTCGAACTTGGTAAAGCCCAACACTCACTTTAGCCCCGAAAGACAAAGTAGCTCTATTCGATAGCCTAAGTCGGTATGCTAAATCTCCTTGGAGCGTCGATTCGCTTGATGGACCAATTTTATCGTGAGAAATTACAGCCCCGATAGCCAATTGGTTTTTCTTCAACGGAGAGTATAAACTTATTGTTGAAGTAGATGGCGCTCCTTTGAATCCCACCCATTGACTCCTGTGGTGTGCGGTAATGCTCAAAGCTTCTTTGTATCCTACATAGGCTGGATTAATCAGCTGAGTATTATACACATATTGCGTGAACATAGGTTCTTGCTGAGCGACAACGGACTCCATCGCAAACCCTATGAGCAGTGCCGAAAATGATATATATCGTAGTAGTTTCATAGTCCTTTGTATTAATAGTTGAGATAGATTGTGCCCTTGACCAATTCACCATCACCCAAATCTAGAATGTAGAAGTAGGTACCCTTGGGCAATATTCCATTGCCAATGGTGAGTTTAGATTGAGAGCGTCCTGCCCAATCGTTTTGATATGGCGCGGCCTTGAGAACCTCATGGCCCCACCTGTTGTACACCCAGAGTTTGTGCTCAGGATAATCCTCCAATCCAAGAATTTCAAAGACATCATTCACACCATCACCGTTTGGTGAGAAGCCTTCAGGAATAATCAAGTCGATGAAACATTCTATGGTCATGATGATACAAGCCGTATCACAGGCGAAGTACTGATCACAGATGACATAGGTCACAGTATCTGCACCACAGTAATTAGGGTCTACCAATGAATATAGAACACTTAAACTGTCTTCTGCAATAGTAAGAACACCGTGATTCGACCAAGCCTCTGTTATGACAATTGGATCTTCATCAGGATCAATATCATTCACAAGAACATCAATATCGACTTCAACATCTTCCTCTAAGAAAGCATATGAATCGCATAATCCTTCAGGAGGTGTATTCACCAAAACGCTGAAGCTACAAGTGTCTGCATTTCCCGCCAAGTCTGTAGCGACATAAGTAACTATTGTATAACCGTGAGGGAATACATCACCAGACTCTAAGCCTGCTATCAGACTGATCTCAGCCGAGCAATTGTCACTAAACACAGGTAATTCATAAAGCACGATTGGATCAATTTGAACGATATCTTCAGGACAAATAATGACAGGATTTTCACTATCCACAACAGTTACCGTTATCGCACATGTAATTGAATTTCCAGCCAGGTCGGTAGCAATGAATGTAACTATGCTTTCGCCAACAGGGAAGAGCTCACCGCTCAGAATTCCATCAGCAACTTGAATGTCTAGTTCAGAGCAATTGTCCTCTCCAGATGGCAAGCTGTACTCAACCACGGCACCACAAACACCAGAATCATTGTTGACCACGATGTCTTCTGGACAGAAAATGGTAGGAATCTCTGTGTCAATCACAGTTACATCGAAGGTGCAGAAACTTGAGTTACCAGAAGGATCAGTTATAATGTAAGATACAGTTGTGACTCCAATCGGGAATTCAGCGCCACTATCTAAACCTGAAACCAAGCTGATTTCTGAAACTTCACAATTGTCACTTGCCGTTGGAAGCTCATACTCAACAATCGCAGAACAGAAGCCCTCGTCATTAGAAACCTCAAGGTCAACTGGACAAGTAAGAACATCCGGAATCTGCTCATCTGCTACATCAACCTCAAATGAACATGTGATACTGTTGCCATGAATATCGATTACCTCATACTCAACGAGTGTAACTCCTACAGGGAACAATTCACCGCTTGCGAATCCAGCAATTAGATTCAATGAATCAACGCCGCAATTGTCTGTGGTCAATGGCAATTCATATTCTATAATTGCCCCACATTCATCCAAGTCATTAACAGTACTGATGTTCTCTGGACAAATAATCGACGGTAACTCTAGATCTTCTACCGTAATTAAGAATGAACATGTGTCTGTATTTCCAAATCCGTCAGTAGCGATATACGAAACCGTAGTTTCACCAACAGGGAAGAAGGAATCACTTGCTAATCCTTCGAAAAGAGTTATGGATTCAATGATGCAGTTATCAGTTGCTTCAGGCATCTCATAACTCACAATTGCGCCACATTCACCAAGATCGTTTTCTTGAAGGATGTCTTCTGGACAGACAATTTCAGGAGGGGTAGTATCCTCTAAAGTGATGTTAAAGACACAGACGATTTCATTGCCGCTATCATCAGTCACAGTTACAGTCACATCAGAGCTTTCGCTTATAAATGTTCCTGCTAGTGGATCTTGAATTACAGTGAGGTCAGCGTCACAATTGTCAGCCACAACAGCAATACTCACATAATCTGGAATCTCGTAAGTACAATTGTCATCAACAGAAACAGTTTCATCCGCAAAACATTCAATAGTTGGTTGGATGGTATCAATCAAATCGATATCAAACGTGCAACTACTGAAATTACCATCAGCATCAGTCGCTGTTAGGGTGATGGTTTGAATGGTACCTACACCGGCAATTTCAGTTCCAACTGCAGGGTCTTGCGTTACAATTGGATTTGGATCACAATTGTCTGCAGCGACAGCCATAGTTGTGTAGTCTGGAATCATGAAACTACAATTAGCATCCAGTTCTTCGCTGAAGTTTGATGGACAAGTAATTGAAGGCTCGATGATGTCATCAAGAGTGATTGTAAATTCGCAACTACTTTCATTTCCAGCATTATCAGTAGCTGTTAAGGTGATAAGCTGAGTTGTACCAGAACCACTCAAGACAGTACCCTCAAGCGGGAATTGACTTAAGCTGAGATCAGCATCGCAATTGTCGTCAGCAACGGCAAGTCCAGTGTAATCTGGAATGCTAAACTCACAATTATCATCTACTAATTCTACGAAGTCTTCTGGACAGCTTATACTCGGATCAATAACATCAATGATTGTAATATTGAATGAGCATATACTGAAGTTGCCATCTGCGTCAGTCACGGTGAATGCGATGGCTTGTACAGTGCCCTCAGCAGTGATTACAGTTCCTGGAAGTGGCAATTGAGAAATAGACGGAGCAGCATCGCAGTTGTCGCTAAAGACTGCCATTCCGGTATAATCTGGTATGATGAAAGAACAGGTCTCATCGCCTTCAACATCAAAGTCAGCTGGACAAGTAACAACTGGCTCTATGATATCATCAAGTGTTACTTCAAAGACACAAGTTGACTCATTACCACTATCATCTGTAACTGTGATGGTGACAGGAATGATGGTTCCTGAACCGTTAAATGTAGTGCCTACAATTGGATCTTGAGTGTAGTCAAGAACGTCATCGCAATTATCAAATGCATCTACCAGCCCGGTATAATCCGGTAAGCTGAATTCACAATTGTTATCTACAAACTCTACAACATCAGGAGCGCAATCAACTATTGTTGGGTTCGTAGTGTCCTCGATGATAACTTCGAAAGTACAAGTCGTAGTGTTGCCACTATCATCGAATGCCGTTAAGGTGATTACTGTATTCGACGAAATCACCGTTCCCGGAATAGGATCTTGAACAACTTGAACGTCCGTATCACAGTTATCTGCAGTAATTGCTAGAACAGTATAATCCTCAAGTGAGAACAGACAAGAATCATCAACTGATACGGTTTGATCTCCAGGACAAGTAATTTCAGGGTCCGTTGTATCTATGACAGTCAATTCGAAAGTACAAGTTGATACATTTCCATCGGCATCTGTAACTGTGATAGTCACATCTTGTGTTGTTCCTACTCCGTTAAGAACTGTCCCTGGAAGAGGGGATTGCTCAACCAATGGATTCGCATCACAATTGTCACTTACAATTGCAGAACTTGTGAAATCATCAATAAAGTAGTCACAATTCGCATCTCCGCTCACAAACTGATCTCCTGGACAATTCACCTCTGGGACAATGTCATCTTCCAGTGTGATTGTAAATGAACAGCTTTCGAAATTACCAGCGTTGTCAGTTGCCGTGATCGTAATCACTTGTGTAGTTCCAGAAGTTGAAAGGACTGTTCCTACTGCAGGAATTTGATCCAATTGAATGTCTGAATCACAATTGTCTTCCGCAGTCACAGCGCCAGTATAATCAGGAATACTGAACTCACAATTATTATCAACCTGCACATTGAAATCTGCTGGGCAGGTAATAGTTGGATTGATCACATCAACTATTGTAATATCGAATGAGCACTGACCAACATTTCCGTAGAGATCAGTTGAGAAGAGTGTTATTGTTTGTACAAATCCTTCTCCAGTAATGATTGTTCCCGCAATTGGATCCTGCGTTAATACAGGAGTTGGATCACAATTATCATTGCTTGTTCCAAGACCGGTATAATCTGGAATTTCAAATGAACAGGTATCATCTCCATTTACATCTAAGTCACTTGGGCATGCAATTGATGGAGCCTCGTCGTCGGTGATGTTTACGCTGAATGAACAAGTACTGATATTCCCGTGAATGTCAGTTATCGTATAAGTCACAAGTGTAGTTCCAACCGGATAGATGGCACTTGCGTCATCCGTACCTGTGTAGTCATTTATCACTGATTGAACTGCACAGTTATCAGATGTAGCAGGAACGGCAATGCTCACTAACGCTTCACAAACACCTGGATCAGCAGTTTGGTTGATATCGCTCGGACAAGTGACATTCGGATTTTCATCATCGGTAATCACAACATCGAAATTGCAAGTCACAACATTACCCGCGAAATCTTCTATGGTGTAAACAACATTAGTTGTACCTACAGGATAAACTCCGCTAGCGTCATCTGTCCCGGTGTAACTATTTGTTACTGATGCAACCCCACAGTTATCGGCATATACTGGGATCGGGATCACAACAAGGGCTTCACAAACCGTTGGGTCTGCCGTTTGATTCACGTTCGTAGGACAAGTAATTGTCGGGTCAATATCATCATCTAATGTGATAGTGAATGTACAAGTGCTGAAGTTCGAATTGTCATCAGTCACAGTAATCACGACATCTTGAGTTGTGTTAAACCCTCCGATTATTGTTCCTGGAATTGGGTCTTGGGTGATGTCAAGACTCATGTCGCAGTTGTCGAAAGCATTCACGAGACTAGTGTAGTCTGGAATGATAAGTTCACAATCGGCATCCACCAATTCCGTCACATCAGGAGCACAATCCACAATTGTAGGAGCGATATTATCTTCAACCGTAACTGTCGAAGTACAAGTGGATACATTACCATTAACATCAGTTACAGTAAGAGTCACGGTGTTGTCTCCAACCTCTGCACAAGTGAAAGAGTTGATGTCAATTGCAAGAGAAGCAACAGCGCAATTGTCAAAAGAACCGTTATCAATATCGTTCTCATCAAAAGAGACATTGCCCGAAGCATCCAGCTGAACAGTGATGTCTTGACATATAGCCGTCGGAGGAATGACATCTTCAACAGTAACTGTCGAAGTACAAGTGGAAACATTACCGTTAGTGTCGGTCACAGTAAGAGTAACGGTGTTGTCTCCAACTTCCGCACAAGTGAAAGAGTTGATGTCAATTGCAAGAGAAGCAACAGCACAGTTGTCAAAAGAACCGTTATCAATATCGTTCTCATCAAAAGTGACATTGCCCGAAGCATCAAGCTGAACAGTGATGTCTTGACAGATCGCTGTCGGTGGAATAACGTCCTCGACAGTGACAGTTGACGTACAAGTGGAAACATTACCATTAACATCAGTTACAGTAAGAGTAACAGTGTTGTCTCCAACTTCCGCACAGGTGAAAGAGTTGATGTCAATTGCAAGAGAAGCAACAGCGCAATTGTCAAAAGAACCGTTATCAATATCGTTCTCATCAAAAGTGACATTACCAGAAGCATCCAGCTGAACAGTGATGTCCTGGCAGATCGCCGTCGGAGGAATCAGGTCTTCAACCGTTACAGTCGACGTACAAGTGGATACATTTCCATTGGTGTCGGTCACAGTAAGAGTAACTGTGTTGTCTCCAACCTCTGCACAAGTGAAAGAGTTGATGTCAATTGCAAGAGAAGCAACAGCGCAATTGTCAAAAGAACCGTTATCAATATCGTTCTCATCAAAAGAGACATTACCCGAGGCATCAAGCTGCACAGTGATGTCCTGGCAGATCGCCGTCGGAGGAATCAGGTCTTCAACAGTAACTGTCGATGTACAAGTAGAAACATTACCATTAACATCAGTTACAGTAAGAGTAACTGTGTTGTCTCCAACTTCCGCACAAGTGAAAGAGTTGATGTCAATTGCAAGAGAAGCAACAGCGCAATTGTCAAAAGAACCGTTATCAATGTCGTTTTCATCAAACGATACATTACCAGAAGCATCCAGCTGAACAGTGATGTCTTGACATATAGCCGTCGGAGGGATAACATCTTCAACAGTAACCGTCGAAGTACAAGTAGAAGCATTACCATTAACATCAGTTACAGTAAGAGTAACTGTGTTGTCTCCAACCTCTGCACAAGTGAAAGAGTTGATGTCAATTGCAAGTGAAGCAACAGCACAGTTGTCAAATGAACCGTTATCAATGTCGTTCTCATCAAACGATACATTACCCGAAGCATCCAGCTGCACTGTGATGTCTTGACATATAGCTGTCGGAGGAATAAGGTCTTCAACCGTTACAGTCGAAGTACAAGTAGAAACATTACCATTAACATCAGTTACAGTAAGAGTAACTGTGTTGTCTCCAACTTCCGCACAAGTGAAAGAGTTGATGTCAATTGCAAGAGAAGCAACAGCGCAATTGTCAAATGAACCATTATCAATGTCGTTTTCATCAAACGACACATTACCAGAAGCATCCAGCTGAACAGTGATGTCTTGACATATAGCTGTCGGAGGAATGACATCTTCAACAGTAACTGTCGAAGTACAAGTGGAAACATTACCATTTACATCAGTTACAGTAAGAGTAACGGTGTTGTCTCCAACCTCTGCACAAGTGAAAGAGTTGATGTCAATTGCAAGAGAAGCAACAGCGCAATTGTCAAAAGAACCGTTATCAATATCGTTCTCATCAAACGACACATTACCAGAAGCATCAAGCTGAACAGTGATGTCTTGACAGA